>Ga0126306_10000253_pt1 | contig 22489 bp, 25 predicted proteins | sample Plot27_FD_92592 | JGI IMG/M metagenome (GOLD analysis project Ga0126306, IMG submission 92592) | Serpentine soil microbial communities from UC McLaughlin Reserve, CA, USA - Plot27 | ecosystem: Environmental > Terrestrial > Soil > Grasslands | place: USA: UC McLaughlin Reserve, Lake County... | reverse complement strand
GCTTCCGCCTGTTCGGCGCGAGGATCTCGAGCAGTTCGTCGCCGAACGCGGACAGCCACCGCCCGCATTTCACCCGCGGGACCCCTCCGGTCCTGTGACCGAGCTTCCGCTGGTCGATGGGGTCGGCGCGATCTTCGAGCTCCTCCCGAAGCGGAAGACGACGCGTGCGTTCGACGAAGGGCGGGCCCTCTTCACGGAGGAGCTGTCGATTCTCCTCCGCTCCGTCTTCGGCGTCCACGGCTCGGCGACGGCGTTACCGGGAGTCGTCACGTTGAAGCGGACGAGCCCGTCCGGCGGAGGCCTCCACCCGGTCGAGGCCTACATCCTCGTGGCCAGCGTCGACGGGCTTGCGCCCGGGCTGTACCGGTACCTCGCGGAGCAGCACGCGCTCGAGTTGATCGAGGCGCTCGAATCCTCACGAGACGCGCGGCGGCTCGGGACGAGCTTCATGTGCGGCCAGACCTATTTCGGCTCCGCGCACGTGCTCGTGTTCATGGCTGCTCGCTTCGAGCGCAACCACTGGAAGTACACCGGTCACGACAAGGCGTACCCCGCAATCCTGATGGACACGGCCCATCTCAGCCAGACGCTCTACCTCGTGGCGGCGGAGATGGGCCTCGGCGCATTCGTCACCGCAGCGGTCAACACGGCGGACGTCGACGAGCGGCTGGGGCTCGACGGCTACCGCGAGGGCTCGCTCGTCATCTGCGGCTTCGGGCCGCCGGCGGCCGAGCCGTCGCCGTTCGACCCGACGTTCGAGCCGTACACGCCTAGCCGCTGACGAGCGCGCGCGCGTAGTCCTGCGCGTCGAACGGGCGCAAGTCCTCCAGGCCTTCCCCCACACCGACGAGCTTCACGGGCAGGCGTAGCTCGTGCGCGATCGCTAGCGCGACGCCGCCGCGCGCGGAGCCGTCGAGCTTCGTCAGCGCCACGCCCGTCACGGAGACCGCCTGGCCGAACAGCCGGGCCTGCTGGAGCGCGTTCTGGCCAGTGGTCGCGTCCACGACGAGCAACGTCTCGTGCGGCGCGCCGGGCAGGCGCTGTTCGATGACGCGCCGCACCTTGGCCAGCTCCTCCATCAGGTTCGTCTGGGTGTGGAGGCGGCCGGCCGTGTCGACGATCACGACGTCCCGGCCGCGCGCCTGGGCGGCGTCGATGGCGTCGTAGGCGACCGCGGCGGGGTCGCCGCCCTTCTGCGAGCCGACGATGTCCGCCTGCGCGCGCTGCGCCCAGATCTCGAGCTGCTCGTCGGCGGCCGCGCGGAAGGTGTCGGCGGCCGCCAGGACGACGGAGTGGCCGTGCTCGCGGAGCTTGTTCGCGAGCTTGCCGATCGTCGTCGTCTTCCCCGTGCCGTTGACACCGACGACGAGCACGACGCTCGGGCCGTCGTGCACTGCCAGCCGGGCGCCGCCGTCTCGCTCGAGCAGCCTGGCCGCCTCTTCAACGAGCGCTTCCCCGAGGTCGCCGACGCCGTCGCGAGCCTCGAGCCGCTGGACGAGCTCCGCGGTCGCGGGCACGCCCACGTCGGAGGCGATCAGCGCCTCCTCGAGGCGCTCCCAGGCCGCGTCGTCGCCGGCGTCGAACGAGTCGAGAGCCAGCTGCTCGGTCAGCGCGCGACGGCTCTTGCCCAGGGAATCGCGCAGGCGAGAGAAGAAGCCCGTGCGCTCCTCGTCTTCCTCTCGCCCCTCGCCGGACTCGCCGAGCAAATCGGCCCACGTTCTCGACATGAGGCGGGGAAGGTTACGCGGCTGACGCCGACGCCTCGCGAGGCGTGCGCCGCGAGACGATCTGCGAGACGCCGTCGCCGCCCATCGTCACGCCGTAGAGCGTGTCGGCCGCCTCCATCGTCCGCTTCTGGTGCGTGATCACGACAAACTGCGCCCGATCGGAGAAGCGGCGGAGAAGCTCGACGAAGCGTCCGATGTTCGTGTCGTCGAGCGCGGCCTCGACCTCGTCGAGGAGGTAGAAGGGCGACGGCCGGGCGAGGAAGACGGCGAAGAGAAAGGCGATCGCCGTGAGCGCCTTTTCGCCGCCCGAGAGTAGCGACAGCCGTGTCACCTTCTTGCCGGCGGGGCGAAGCTCGACCTCGATCCCGTGCTCGCCGTCCTCGTCCTCCGGGTCGGGGTCGGTGAGGCGCAGCCGTCCCTCCCCGCCCGGGAAGAGCACGCCCGCGACCTCGTGGAAGTTGCGCGCAACCGCCTCGAAGGTCGCGGCGAAGCGGGTCTCGACGGTCTCTGCGAGCTCGGCGCGCAGCTTCTCGAGCTCGGCGAGGCTCGCATCGAGGTCGGCGCGCTGGGTGGTGAGCTCTTCCAGCCGCTCCTTTTCGGCCTCGTACTCCTCCTTCGCGAGCGGGTTCACCCGGCCGAGCTGCTCGCGGCGGGCGCGGAGGCGGTCGACGCGCTCGGACAGCGCCTCGCGGTCGTCGCCCTCGGCCGGCTCCGCTTCCGCGGCCTCGAGTCGTCTGCGGGCCTCGGCGGCGGCGGCTTCGATCTGCGCCCGCTCGACGTCGAGCGCTGCGGCGCGCTCCGACGCCTCGGTCTGCGTTCGCCTGAGCTCCGCCTCGGCCGCCCCGAGATCTCTGAGCTTCGCTGCCAGCTCCTGCGTGCGCGCTCCGCCTGCGTCGGCGCGGGCGGTGAGCGCGGGCTCGAATCGGCGCTGCGTTTCGGTCTCGAGGGCGGCGCCGAGCCGCTGCGCCAGCGCGGCGAGCGCGCGGAGCTTCGCGGGGTCCCGGCGCGCAGCGATACGAGCGCGCTCCTCGAGCTCGCGCAGGTGCACGGTCGGGGTCTCGACGTCGACCGTGGGGCCGCCTTCGGCCGCGCGTCTCGCTGCGGCGTGCAGCGTCGCATCGAGGCGCTCCGCTCCACGCGCGACGCGGCCGAGCAGGGCGGGGTCGGCGAACCGCCGGCGCAGCCGGACCGGCACGGCGTCGAGCGCGGCCTTCGCCTCCGCGGCGTCCTTGGCACGGCGGTCCGCTTCAGCGTCGGCATCCCCCACATCGCGGGCCAGCTGGTCGGCCTCGGCGGCGAGCGCCCTGCGCCGGGTCTGCAGCTCGAGGAGCAGCGCCTCGGCGGTCTCGCCCGCGTACCAGAGCTCACCGCGCTCGGGGTCGAAGCCGTGACCCTCTGCCGTGACGGCCGGACCGGTCGCGCGGAGCAGCTCTTCCGGAGCAACCACGTCGACCGAGCGAAGGAGCTGCTCGGCGCGGTCGCTCAGCAGCACGACCACGTTGCCGAGGCCCTCGGCGCGTGCCTTCTCGACGAGCGCCAGCGCGGAATCGGGGTCGTCGGCCACGAGCGCGGAAGCCCTCGGCCCGAGCGCGGCCGCGAGCGCCTTCTCGCCGCCCGCCTCGGGATCGACGAGCGAGAGTGCCAGCCGCTCGCCCCGCTCGGCGAGAGCGCGGGCGGCGGGAGTGAGCCCCTCACGCTCGGCCAGGGCACGGTCCAGCGCCTCGAGGCGGCTTCGCGCGACTTTCGCCTTCTCGGCCAGCGTGACGCGGAGCGACGCCGCGTCGCGGGCGGCTACCGCCGTAGCGGCCGCCTGCTGCTCGAGGCGGGCCGGTTGCAGGGCCGCGGCCTCCTCGGCGGCTGCGAGCTCCACGCGGACGTCCGCGACCAGCGCCTGAGCGCGCTCGGCGCGTAGTGAGAGACGTTCGGCCGCGGCACGAATCCGGTGCTCGCGCTCACGGGCGGCTGTCGCCTCGGCGACTGCGCTGCGAGCCTCCTCGAGCTCCTCCGGCGCCGGGACGGTGACAAGGTGCTGCAGCGCCGCCTGGAACGACGCCGCCAGCCCCTCCGCGGCCTCGCCCCGAAGCGCGAGCCGCTCGGTGGCGCTCCGGAGCCGGTAGAGCGCGGCGGTCGCCGCCTCGCGCTTGCCGGCCGCGTCGGCAAGTTCGTCCTCGGCGCCGGCCCGCTCGGTGAGGATGTCCTCGAGCCGGCCCTCGACGCGCCGCCGCTCGAGCTGAGCCGCGGTGCGGCGTTCGTCGACGGCCACGCGCCGCTCCTCGTGCTGGCCCAGCTCGAGCTCGGCGATCCGCGCCTCGAGCCCCGCGATCTCGACGCCGAGCTTCTCGGCCCGCTCGGCCGCGGTTGCCTGCAGCGCCAGCGGCCGCAGGCGCTTCCGCGCCTCCGCCTCGAGGTCACGCGCGCGCTCCACCTGAGCGGCGACCCGCGCGAGCTTGAGCTCGGCTCTGTGCTTGCGCCGCTTGAACCGGCCGAGGCCGGCGGCTTCCTCGAGCAGCGCGCGCCGTTCTTCCGGCTTGCTGGCGAGAATCTCCTCGACCCGCCCCTGCCCGATGATCGAGGCGCCCGTCGCCAGGCCCACTTCGGACAGCAGCTCGACGAGGTCGATGCGCCGAACCGTCGTCCCGTTCAGCAGGTACTGACCCTCGCCCCCTCGGTGGAGCCGCCTGGCGAGCGAGACCTCCGCGAACGGCAGCTCCGCGAGCGTGCCGTCCTCGTTGTCGAAGACGAGCTCGACCTCGCAAAAGTCGGCGCGCGCCCGCCCCGCCGAGCCGGCGAAGAGGACGTCGTCGGGCTTCTCCGCGCGCAGCTCGCTCGGCGCAAGCGTGCCCGTGGCCCAGAGCAGCGCGTCGGAGACGTTCGACTTGCCGGAGCCGTTCGGCCCCACGACGACGGCCACTCCAGGCTCGAGCCGGATCTCGACCGGGTCGGGAAACGACTTGAAGCCGCGCAGGCGAAGCGAGCGCAGATGCACGCGCAGGAGTCTGACGACCGCCTCGGCTAGCGGCCCGCTTCGACGTCGGCGAGCGCCTCCTTGGCCGCCGACTGCTCGGCCGCCTTCTTCGAGCGGCCGGTGCCGACGCCGGCCTGCTCGCCGTCGATCATCGCCGCGCACGTGAACATACGCTCGTGCGGCGGCCCGTCGACCTCGAGCACGGCATAGGTGACGGAGCGACCGAGCCGGGCCAGCGCCTCTTGCAGCTCCGTCTTGTGGTCGACGTGCGTCGTCAGCGCGTACTCGATACGCGGCCAGAACGCGCCGACGACGGCCTCCTCGATCGGCTCGAAGCCGTGCTCGAGGAAGAGCGCCGCGAGCGCCGCCTCGAGCAGCGCCGCGAGCACGTTCCGATTCCGCGAGAGCCGCTCGAGTTCCTCGTCGGGCACCGGGGCGCCGCGTGCGACCAGGCGCTCGCCGAGGCCGAGGTCGCGCGCCACGACCGAGCAGCTAGCGCGCGAGACGACGTGCGATCGCACCTTCGCCAGCCGGCCCTCGGAGAAGTCGGGGTAGTTGTCGTAGAGCGCGCGGGCGACCGCGAGCTCGAGCACGCTGTCGCCGAGGAACTCGAGCCGCTCGTACGACGCGGCGCGGTCAGGCGCCCAGGACGAGTGGGTGAAGACATTCTCGAGCCGCTCCTCGGGGAGCTCCTCGATCAGGCGTTCGAGCGGAGCGAGGCCGACCGCGGCGCTGCGGCTACTGGTGGGTGGAGACGTAGTCGACGGCCTGACCGACGGTCGTGATCTTCTGGGCGTCCTCGTCGGAGATCTTGATCCCGAACTGGTCCTCGAGCTCCATGATGAGCTCGACGAGATCGAGCGAGTCGGCGTCGAGGTCTTGCTGGAACGACGCTTCCTCGGTGACCTCGTTCTCGTCGACTCCGAGTTGCTCGCTCAGTACGGACTTGACGCGCTCGAAGACTTCTTCGCGGGACGCTGCCATGTGACCTCTCTCTCGAGGGTTGTCTGTCAAGGGGCCGAAAAGCGCGCCGATGCTACCACGCGTTCCTGGAGCCTCTCCCGCAGCCGGGCGACGACGTCGTGCTCGGCTCCGTGGGCGGCCAGCCGGATCGCGTTCGCGACCGCGCGACGGTTGGAATTGCCGTGGGCGATCACGACCAGGCCGCGGAGCCCGAGCAGGTAGGCGCCGCCGTAGGTGTCGGGGTCGAGGCGGGCGCGGAGACCGCGTGCCGCAGGACGGATCAGCAGGCCGCCGAGCTTGCCGCGGGCGCTCGCCGCGATCTGCGCGCGGAGCGCGTCGAGGACGGTCTTGATCGTGCCCTCGAGCAGCTTCAGGGAGACGTTGCCCGTGAAGCCGTCGGTGACGATCACGTCGGCCCCGCCCTCGAGCAGATGGCGGCTCTCGATGTTGCCGCGGAAGTCGAGCTCCTCGGCCTCGGCCAGCAGCTCGTGGGCCTCCAGCGTCAGCTTGCTGCCCTTCTCCGGCTCCTCCCCGATCGACAGCAGGCGCACCTCGGGGCGCTCGATGTCGAGCACCTCGCGGGCGAAGATCGCTCCCATCTGACCGAACTGGAGCAAGTGCTCGGGCCTCGCGTCGGCGTTCGCGCCGGAGTCGAGCAGCACCGACGGGCCCGTCCGGCTCGGCAGAACGACCGCGATCGCCGGGCGGCGAACGCCAGGGAGGCGTCGGATGTGAACGAGCGACGCCGCGAGCATCGCGCCCGTGTTGCCCGCGCTCAGGGCGACGTCCGCCCGGCCCTCTGCGACGGCCCGGCAGGCGGCCACGAGGGAGCTGTCCGGCTTCTCGCGAACGGCGTCGGCCGGCTTCTCGTCCATCGCGATCACCTGGGGCGCCTCGATTAGCTCGAGGCCGCAAGTGTCGAGGCCGGGCGGCCCGGTCAGGATCGGCTCGATCTCCGCCGACCGCGCTTCGAGCGCGCCGGCGACGATCTCGTCGGGCGCGTTGTCGCCGCCCATGGCGTCGACGGCGACCCGGATCATCCGCCTACGGCGCTGCGCTGCGGAGCGGCTCGACCTCGCGGCCGCGGTAGGTGCCGCAGGTCGGGCAAACGCGATGGGGCCGCTTGGGCTGGTGACAGACCGGGCACTCGTTCACACGAGGCGCCTCGATCTTGTGCTGCGCGCGACGCTTGTCGCGGCGCGACTTCGACGTTTTCCTCTTGGGGACAGCCATGGCCGACGGCGCACTGTAGCGGAACATGTGACACCCCTGGCACAAAGTCTTGACCCAGGCTGCCCGGATCCGTCCACAGGTCCGACGCTCGGGCGGACGGGGCCAGTGTCACGACTTCGTAACAGGACCCGCGGGAGGCGTTTGGTTGAGCGAACGCGCTTGGCACTGTTTTGTCACCCAGGCTGCCGGGCGGGCAACGGCCGTTCTGGGCTCAGGACCGGTCAAAAGCGGTCGAAATGTCCAGGACGGTGACCACTCGGGTCGGCCGCACCGCTTCGAGGAAGCGACGGTCGTGGCTCACGATCACGAGCGTGCCCGCATAGGTCTCGAGCGCGCGCTCGAGCTCCTCGATCGCCGGAAGGTCGAGGTGGTTCGTAGGCTCGTCGAGGACCAGGAGATTGACCCCACGGGCGGCGACCAGCGCGATCCCGGCGCGCGTGCGCTCACCCGGCGAGAGAGACGCCGCCGCCCGCAGCACGTCCTCGGCGCCGAGGCCGAACTTCGCGAGCAGCGTCCTCGCCTCTTCGGGTGCGACACCCGCCCGGGCGGAGAAGCCGTCGACCAGGGTCTCGGAGCCGGAGGCGTCGCGGCTCTGATCGAGAGAGCCCACGACGGCGCTCGGCCCGAGCCGCCGTTCGCCGCGCAGGACCGGCAGCCGGCCGAGCAGAGCATCGAGGAGTGTCGACTTGCCGCTGCCGTTCGGCCCGGTCACGGCGACTCGCTCGCCCGCTCCGAGCGCGAGGTCGACCGGGCCGAGCCGGAACGAGCCGCGCTCCACGACCGCGGCGTCGAGGCGCGCGACCACGTCGCCGCCGCGCGCCGAGGAAGACAGCGCCAGCCGAAGATCCCACGGCTCCCACGGCTTTTCGACCCGTTCGAGCGTCTCGAGCCGGCGCTCGACGGAGCGTGTCCGCTGCGAGAGCGCCTTCCGCAGCCGCCGGCTCGCGCCCTTGCCCCCGGCCGTCGCTTGTCCCTGCCGACGGCGAAGCGCGTCCTCGAGCTCGTGACGCCGCTCGTCGTAGCGGCCGTACGCGGAGTACCGACTCTCGCGCTCGAGACGGCGCAGCCGCTCGTACTCGGCGAAGCCGCCCGCGTACTCGCGCGCGCTCCTCGTCCCTTCCTCGAGCTCGACGACGCGCTCAACCGTTCGGTGGAGGAAGGCGCGGTCGTGGGAGACGACGAGGATGCCCGCCTCCGAGCCGACTACGAACCGTTCGAGCAGGTCCAGGCCGGCGAAGTCGAGGTCGTTGGTCGGCTCGTCGAGGAGCAGGACGTCGTGGCGGGAGAGCATGATCGACGCAAGCGCGGCACGGGCCGCCTCGCCGCCCGACAGGCCGCTCAGCTTCCGCTCCAGCCCGACTGCCAGGCCGACCTCACGGCATACCGCCTCGAGCCGCCACTGCTCGCCCTCCCCGGACCGACGGACGAGGTAGTCCCGCATGGTCTCGGCCTCGGCCCGCACCTCCTGCGGGAGGTAGCCGACCGTGAGGGCGGCCGGCCTGCCCACAACACGGCCCGCGTCCGCCTCCTCCAGCCCGGCGAGGATCCGGAGCAGCGTCGACTTGCCAATCCCGTTCGGGCCGACGACGCCGATCCGCGCGCCCGCCGTCACCGTCAGCGAGACGTCGACGAGGACGGGCGTCGAGCCGTGAGACCTGGAGATCTTCGAAGCGACGAGCGTGGACATGCGGACTCCCGAGCGGGAAAGGACGAGGAACGAATGAGGCTCGGTCAGTCGCGCATAGAGGGCGCCGGAGCGCCCCGCCACTCTACAGGCGGTCGCGAAGGTCGGCGAGAGCGCTCCAGCGCGGGTCGCCCTCGGTCTCCGCGTGGGCATGCGGCTCGACGTTGAGATCGCGCCCGCACACGGCGCAGAGACCGGCACAGTCCGGCCTGCAGAGGATCTTGTCGGGCAGCGCGAGGACGATCGCGTCGCGCGCCCATCCGGAGAGGTCGAGCTGGTCCTCCTCGACGTAGGGGGTCTTCAGCTCCTCCGACTCACCGGGGTTCGTGGCCTGGTACTCGCGGGCCGAGACCGGGATGTCGACGACCGCGTCCGCCACGCAGCGGTAACACGGTCCGTGGACGCGGGCACGGAAGGACAGCCCGAACACCGATCCGGTGCTCGCGCGGGTGATGGTCAGGTCTGCGGGGACGGTTCCCGGGACCGTCAGGTAGCGCTGCCCGCCGAGCTCGAACGAGCCCAGCTCGACGTCCTTCGTGTCGCGGTACTCCTCGCCTGAACGCAGCCTGATCTGGCGCAGGCTCAGCGTTGTCACAAACCGAGGGTAGCGACTAGCGACCGCGTGCGGGGAGAGCCAGAAACGGCCTGCGGGGCCGGGTGTCGAGCACCGGCTTCGCCGAGACGATCAGCGCCACCGCGACGACGATCGCGGCGCCTCCGATCAGGATCGTCAGCGTGATCGGCTCGCCCAGCCAGAGCGATCCGAGCAGCACTGCGACGACGGGGTTGACGTAGGCGTAGGTGCCGACGAGGTGCGTCGGCGCCACCTTCAGGAGCCAGATGTACGCGCTGAAGCCCACGAGCGAGCCCAGGATGATCAGGTAGACGAGCGCAAGCCACGAGCTCGTCGAGACGGCTCCTAGGTCGAGTTGCCCGAGCTCCCCGCTCCCCACGCCAACGATCGCCAGCAGAGCGGCGCCGGCGAGCATCTGCATCGACGCGCCCTGGAGCGCATTCGCCGGCGCGGGCGCCTTGCGGGCGTAGAGCGAGCCCGCCGCCCACGCAAGCGACCCGAGCAGGACGACGACCAGACCCGCAAGGCTGCCCTCGCCGCTCGGCCGCGCAAGGAACGCGATCCCGCCGAAGCCGAGGACGAGCCCCGCCACCGCGGCCGGCGCGAGCCGCTGCCCGTACACGACGCGGTCGAGCACCGCCATCCAGAGCGGCACCGAGCCGACGATCAGCGCCACGACGCCGGTGTCGACGTGCTGAACCGCGTAGGCAACGCCGCCGTTCCCGAACAGCAGGAGCGCGCCGCCGACGGCGAGCGCGGAGCGCCAGTGCACGAGGCGCGGGCGCTCCGCGCCACGGGAGGAGAGGACATAGAGCAGGGCGCCGGCGATGAAGAAGCGGACGGCCAGCATCAGGAACGAAGGCAGAGTCTCGACGGCGAGGTCGATCGCCAAATAGGTCGAGCCCCACAGGACGTAGACGGCCGCAAGGGCCCCCCACACCCCGGCGGCGGGTGCGTGCGAGCCGGTCACCTAGCCGCTAGTGAGGACGGGCGTGCGGGAACCACCCGCGCCGGTCGCGGTCGTCGTAGTCGGAACGGGCGACTGCGAGCGATAGCAGCGGCACGGCGACGAGCAGCACAAAGCTGATGATGATCGCGTTCATGGTCCTCACCTTGCCTTCGCCTGTCTATTAGCGCAAATCCAGCTATAGTTATTAACGATCATGAGCGCTAATGGATTCCTCGACATCGAGCTGCGCCACCTCGCTGCGCTCCAGGCCGTTTCCGAGGAGGGGTCGTTCGGTCGGGCCGCCACCCGGCTCGGGTACACGCAGTCGGCGATCAGCCAGCAGATCGCGACGCTGGAACGGATCGTCGATACGCGCCTCGTCGAGCGGCCCGGCGGGCCTCGCCGTGTCTACCTGACCGAGGCCGGCCGCCTGCTCCTCCGCCACGCCGACGGCATCGTCGCGCGTCTGCACGCCGCGGAGGCCGACCTCGCAGCCCTCGCCCGTGGAGACACGGGCCCGCTACGCATCGGCACCTACCAGAGCGTGGGCAACAAGATCCTCCCCGCGCTCCTGCGCCGCTTCTCGAAGCGCCTCCCCGAGATCACGATCGAGCTGCGCGAGTCGCACGCCGACGACGAGCTCCTGGCGGCGGTCGAGCGCGGCGAGCTCGACTTGACGTTCGCGATGCTGCCCACGACGGAGGGGCCCTTCGAAGCATTCGAGCTGCTGCGCGACCCGTACGTGCTGCTCGTCCCGGCGGGCTCACCGTTGGCAGACAAGGCCCAGGTTTCCCTTCGGGAGATCGGGGAGCAGCCGCTCGTTTCGAACCGGGCCTGCCGGTCGATCGAGCAGGTACACGCGCAGCTCCGCTCGCGCGGTGTGGAGCCGAACGTGATCTTCAAGTCGGACGACAATGGCACCGTCCAGGGCGTCGTGGCCGCCGGCCTCGGCGTGGCGCTCGTCCCGCGGCTCACCGTCGACGAGACCGACCGGGATGTCGCGGTCGTCGACCTCGGCGGCCGCGTGCCCGACCGCATCATCGGCATCGCCTGGCACCGCGACCGCTTCCGGACGGAGGCCGCGGAAGCGTTCGTGAGCGAGGCGCAGACGCTCTGCGCCGAGCTTGCGGCTGCGGCTCCGGCCGCGGCCTAGAAAACGATCGTCGGCGGCTGGCACAGCCACCCCGGCCCGGTGCTGGTGACCGTCAAGGCGGGCGAGCTGACGCTCGTCTACGCCAACGACGAAAGCTGCCAGGGCACGACCTACAAGGCGGGCGAGAGCTTCGTCGACCGCGGCGATGAGTTCGTGCACACCGCACTCAACCGCGGCAGCGTCAACCTCGAGTTCTGGGCGACCTACTTCGTCCCCGGAACGCCGGGTGCACCACAGCGGATCGACGCCGGCAGCCCCGGCACCTGCCCGTTCTGACCGATTAGCCACCGCGACCACCGGCCCGACCGCTACGCGGCCGGTGGTCGCTATCGGCCAGCGTTAGCGCGAGGAGGCTAGTAGACGGGCTGCTCGTCCTCGACGGGCTCGACCGGCCCCACGCCGGCGACCACCGTCTCCTGCGAGCGCTCGTGGAGCCGCTCCCGCCCTCGCTTGACGGCCCCGAGGAACTTGTCGAGGTTGACCTCGAGGGTCGAGAGGATGCTGTCCGCCCAGTCCTCCATCTCGAGCCGCGTCTCTCTCGCCGAGCGGCGCGCGTCGTCGATGATCTCCTGGGCCTGCCGCTCGGCGAGCTTGACGATCTCGGTCTGCGACGCCTCGCGCACGGCCTGCTCGCGCGCTTCGCCGAGAATCCGGTCGCACTCCCGCTTCGCCTCCGCGAGCATCTCCTGACGTTCCTTGACGATCCAGCGGGCCTGCTTGATCTCCTCCGGGATCGTCGCGCGCATCTGGTCGAGGATCTCGTAGATCTCCTCGCGGTCGATCCGCACCTGGTCGGTGAGCGGGACGGCCTTCGCGTTGTGCACGAGGTCGTCAAGCTTGTCGATGAGCACTAGGACGTCCATGCCAATTGAGTGTACTGAGAGCTTCGGCTATTCAGACGGGCTCAGGGGCGCGCCGGGCTTGCCGTCCGGGAACAGCTCGGCGAAGCGCTTGGCCACCGCCGCCGGGACGAGCTCGCGCACGTCGCCGCCGAACGCGGCGATCTCCTTGACGCCGCTGGACGAGACGAAGCTGACCTGCGGGCTCGCCATCACGTACACCGTCTCGATGTCCGGCGCCAGCGTCCGGTTCAGCTGGTTCATCTGGAGCTCCCAGTCGAAGTCGGAGATCACGCGCAGGCCCTTCACGATCGCCTTGGCGTCCCACCTCCGGGCGAAGTCGACGACGAGCTCCTTGAACACGTCCACCTCGACGTTGTCGATCCCGGCGAGCGCCTCGTGCAGGAAGGCGACCCGCTCCTCGACGGAGAACATCGGCTGCTTGTGATGCGGCTGCCCGACGACGCCGACGACGACGCGGTCGAAGATGCCGGCCGCCCGGCCGATCACGTCGACGTGCCCGTTCGTGACCGGGTCGTACGAGCCTGGAACGATCGCGGTAATCACGCAGCCGGCTCGAACAGCGTCAGCCGCGCTGAGCCGTAGCGGCGGCTCGTGCGCTTGGGCAGCGGGAGCTCGGGCTCGTCTCGGGACGACGTCTCGACCACGAGCAGGCCGTCCTCGGCGAGGACTTCCGGGAGGTAGGGCGCGAGCCGCGCTTGCAGGTCCGAATACATGGCGTAGGGCGGATCGAGCAGCACGAGATCGTATCGCCTGCCCGACGAGACCTCCTGCACGAGAGCCGTCAGGGCGTCTCGGCAGACGATCTGCGCACCCGCGAGCTTGAGCTTGATCAGGTTGCGCTGGATCGTCGTGCAGGCCTCGCGATCCGCCTCGACGAAGACGGCGCTCCTCGCCCCGCGGGAGAGCGCCTCGAGGCCCATCGCGCCCGAGCCCGCGTAGAGGTCGAGCACCGACGCGCCGTCGACGGGCCCGATCAGGTTGAAGGCCGCCTCGCGCACACGGTCGCCGGTCGGCCGCGTGTCGGCGTGCTTCGGCGCGTAGATGGTCGCGCCCTTCTTGGAGCCGGCGATGATGCGCAGGGTGTCCGGAGACTAGACCCGGCCGCGCAGCGCCAGCACGTTCGCGACGAAGTGCCGCGTTTCGGGCCCGAGACCGTGCTTCCGCACGCCTGCGGGGCCGCGGTAGTACGCGCCGACGGCGAGACGCGCGTCGCCGCCGAACTCACCCAGGAGGTGGCGGAGGTAGGCGACGCCGACCCTGGCGTTGCCGTCCGCGGTCTTCGGAACCGGCGCGCCGATCAGGAACCGCTCGGCGAAGAACCACGTCTCCGGAATGACCTGCATCACGCCCGCCGCCCCGATGCCGGAGCGCACATGGTTCTGGAAGCCGGATTCCTGCCAGGCGAGGGCGCGAACAAGGTCGGAGCTGACCCCGTAGTAGGCGGCCCAGCGGTTCAGCGACGTGACGACCTCCCCGTGGTGGCCGTGGGGTACGGAGGCTCGCCCGCTCGGAAGCGAGAGGCGCGTCCGGACGAGCAGGAACTGCCGCGGGTCGAGCCCATTTCGACGCGCGAGAGCGGCGACGGTCGAGCCGGCGCGCGCGGCGATCCCGGTCAGCGTCTCGCCGGGCCGAACCACGTGCCGGCGCCCGCCGGCGCTCTTCGGGCGGTGATGCACCCTGTGGACGCGCGGCTTCGAGACTCTGCCGGTGAGGAGCGCCGCCCGGGTCCGGCGTCCGACGATGCCGTCCGCCGGTAGGCGCATCCGCCGTTGGAACTTGCGAACGAGGCGCTCGGTTCCGTCGCCAAAGTTGCTGTTCAGCGACTTCGTCGGGTAGCCGCGCTTCGCGAGCAGGAACTGGAGCACGGAGACGTCGAAGCCGACCATCCCGCGCTTCAGCACCCGCGAGCCGAAGAGGTGTCCGCCGTACTTCCCGAACGCCGCCCGCGTCCGCTTCCCGACGGCGCCGTCGGGCGTGAGCCCTTTGTCCTTCTGGAACTTCCTGATCGCCGCCTTGGTCATCGGGCCCGAGACGCCGTCGACCGACGCCTTGTAGTAGCCGTGGCGGTAGAGCGCGACCTGGACGCCGGGCACCTGAACCTTGGCGATCGCGGCGGCATCGGCGGCGAAGACGCCTGCGAGCGCGACGACGGCGAGGAGTGTGGAGGCCCTGGCCACGGGTCCAACGAGTACGAGACGCGCCTGCCGTCTCCTTCCGTCAGTTCAGCGCATGTCTAGGCGGCCGGCTCGCGGTCTGCGAAGAAGCGCTCGACCTCGTCGTCGAGCGGGCCCGCTTCTCCGACGAGCTCTTCGGCCGTCCCGCGTGCGCGCTCGATCAGGTCGCGGTCGGCGCGCAGGCGCGTGAAGCGGAGGTCCGAGAGCCCCGCCTGCCGCGTGCCGAGGAGCTGGCCCTCGCCGCGGATGTCGAGGTCGACCTCCGCGAGCTCGAAGCCGTCGGTCGTCCGCACCATTGCCTCGAGCCGCTCGCGCGCAGAGTCGGTCAGCTCCTCGCCCAGACGGGACACGAGCAGGCAGTACGACTGCTCGGCGCCCCGTCCCACCCGGCCGCGCAGCTGGTGGAGCTGGGCGAGGCCGAAGCGGTCGGCCTCCTGGACGATCATGATCGTGGCGTTCGGGACGTCGACGCCGACCTCGATCACGGTTGTGGCGACGAGCACGTCGAGCTCGCGCGCCTTGAACTGCGCCATGAGATCGCGCCGCTCCGCGGGCCGTAGCCGGCCGTGCAGGAGCCCGACGCGGTAGCCGCGCAGCTCCCCGTTGCGGAGCCGCTCCGCCTCGCGCTCGGCGGCGCGCGCCAGCGACGTCTCGGACTCATCGATCAGGGGGCAGACGACGTACGCCTGGCGGCGATCGTCAAGGTGCTTGCGCAGCCGCTTGTACGCCTCGCTGGAGCGCTCCTCGGTCACCCACGCGGTCACGATCGGCTTGCGGTTGGCCGGCAGCTTGGCGATCTCGCTCACGGCCAGGTCGCCGTAGACGGTCAGCGCAAGCGTGCGCGGGATCGGGGTCGCCGTCATGTGCAGCACATGAGGCTGAGGCGTCGCTTGCGATGCCGTTTGAAGGCCATGCCGGCTTTGCCGGCGTGGCCGTTTGCTTCGCCCGCCCGAGATCGCTTTCCGCTGCTCGACGCCGAAGCGGTGCTGCTCGTCGACGACGGCGACGGCCAGGTCGGAAAGGTCGACGTCCTCCTGGATCAGCGCGTGAGTGCCGACCAGGATCCGCGCCTCGAGCGCGCCGGCCCGCTCGCGAGCAGGCACCGAGCTTGTAAGCAGTCCGACAGGGATGCCGAGCTGCCGGCAGAGCGGCTCGACGGTGAGAAAGTGCTGCTCGGCGAGGGTCTCCGTCGGCGCCATCAACGCGCCGCGGAACCCGGCCTCGGCAGCGCGGAGCAGCGCGTAGAGCGCGACCACGGTCTTGCCGGAGCCGACGTCGCCCTGCAAGAGCCTTTCCATCGGCTTAGGCTTCGCGAGGTCGGCGTCGATCTCGGCGATGGCGCGTTCCTGGCCGTCGGTGAGCGTGAACGGGAGCAGCGCGCGGTAGCGCGCGACGACCTCGCCCGGTTCGCCGAGCGCCGATGCGGTCTCCGCCTCGCGGCCGGCGCGCCGTCGCGCCAGGCCGAGCTGAAAGACCAGCAGCTCGTCGAATGCAAGCCGCTTTCGCGCGGTTTCCGCCTCCTCGAGACCGGCCGGCTGGTGCAGTGCACGCAGGGCGTCTGACCGGGAGGGCAGCTGCTCGTCGACGCGCAGCGCTGCGGGCAGCGGGTCCCACTGCTCGCCGGCGAGGTCGAGGGCCGCGGCGACCAGCTCGCGGATCCGCTTGGGCGTCAGGTCCTCGGTCGCCGGATACACCGGCGCGAAGTCCGCGGTCGCGCCGCCGCCGTCGAGGTCGTAGGACTTGACGGTAAAGCCGTAACGACCGAGCGAGCCGCGCAGGCGCACGCGCGTCCCCGGCTGAAGCTTCTCGGCGAGCCAGGCCTGGTTGAACCAGGTCGCCTTGACCTCGCCGGTGCCGTCGGAGACCCGCGCCTCGACCAGTGCCAGGCGCCTTCGCGGCCGACGGACGTTCACGGTGCGCACTACGCCCGCGATCGCCACCTCCTCCTCGGCGGGGACGTCCCCGATCGGCCGCTCCGGCACGGGCTCCTCGTAGCGGTGCGGACGGTGCTCGAGGACGTCGCGGACCGTCCGCAGCCCCAGGCGGGCGAGCTTCCTGGCGAGCGACGGCCCCACGCGGGGCAGCATCTCCACGCCGAGGTCGAGCAGCTCGCGGCGGGGCGCGGCACGCGGGCGCGGCCACTTCGAGGGAGCCGCCTCGCCCGCGAAGCCGGTCAGTGCTGCCGGAGGGAGCACAAATCTACGACGCTGCGACCTCGCCTTCGGCTTGCTGCTCTTCCTCGGTCAGGAACTCGACATCGAGCTGCTCGATCCTAGCGCCGTCCACTTCGACGACGCGGAACCGCAGGCCGTTCCACTGCACCTCGTCGTTCTGCGAGGGCGCACGGCCGAGCGCGCCGAAGACGAACCCGGCCAGCGTGTGGTAGTCCTCCTGCGGCAGCCCCGTCTGGAACCGCTCGTTGAAGTCGTCGATCGGGAACGTGCCGTCGACGCGGACGGTGTGGTCGTCGATGCGCGTCAGTGACTCGTCCGGAAGGTCGTACTCGTCCTCGATCTCGCCGACGATCTCCTCGAGCAGGTCCTCGAGGGTCACGATCCCCTCCATCGCGCCGTACTCGCCGACGACGATCGCCATGTGCTGGTTCGTCTTCCGGAACTCGGCGAGCAGCGCGGCGAGGTCCTTCGTCTCGGGGACGAAGAACGACGGTCGGAGGAGCTCCTCGATCCGGACGTTCTCGATCCCCCGATCGTAGAGCGCCTTGAAGAGGTCGCGGACGTGCAGGACACCAACGATCTCGTCCACCGAGTCCCTGTACGCCGGGTAGCGCGTATAGGGCGAATCGACGATCGCGTCGAGGCATTCCTCGGCGGGCATCGCGACCGAGATCATCACGACCTCGGGCCTCGGGACCATGACCTCGTGCGCCTCCTTGTCCGCGAAGCCGAACGCCTTGTAGATCAGCTCCTGCTCGACGGGCTCGATCTCGCCGCGTTCGGTGGCGGTGTTGATGAGCATCATCAGCTCGACCTCGGAGTGAACGACGCCTTCGCTGCCTGGAGGCTCGAGGCCGAGAATTCGCAGCGCCACCTCGCTCGAGCGCTGGAGCACCCAGATCAGCGGGCGGAAGACGAAGAAGAACGCGCGCACCGGCGTGGAGACGGCGAGTGCGACGCCCTCCGAGTGGCCCAGCGCGATTCCCTTCGGCACCAGCTCGCCGATCACCACGTGGAGATACGTGATCAGCAGGAATGCGATCAGGAACGCCAGCACTCCGGCGAGGAACGGGTCGAAGACGCGGGCGAAAATCGGCTCGCCGATCGCGCCGATTGCCAGGCTCGTCAGCGTGACGCCGAGCTGCATGGCCGCGACGAACCTGGGCGGGTTGGCCGTGATCGCGAGCACGGCCCGCGCCCGGCGGTTCCCCTGCTGCTCGAGCTCGGCGATCCGCGTTCGCCGCGCCGTGACGAGGGCGTACTCGCCCGCGACGAAGAACGCGTTCACGGCCAGCAGCAGCAGGACCGCGAGCAGTTCGAGAAAGAGGATCACGCCCCGCTCTCCGGGGCGCGGGGACTAGGCGGATGGTCGTCGTCCAACTTCCACCTGAGTATAGGCAACCGCTCGGGTTGTTCCTTGCGCGGGCGAACGTACGTTCTCTACACTGGCCGTCGGAGGTGAAGGGTGTCGAGTACCGCGAGGAGCCGTGCAGAAGCGCGCTCAACCGGGTGCGCGGAATGCCGTTCGAATGGTCGCTCAACCCGTACATGGGCTGCGCCCACCAGTGCACCTTCTGCTACGTCAGGGCCTTCGAGCTGCGTGCCGACCGCCCGTCCGACTCGCGCTACGGCCGCTCGATCCGGGTCAAGGTCAACGTCGCCGACGTCCTCCGTGCCGAGCTCGCGCGGCCGTCGTGGCGCGGCGAAGGGGTCGCCGTCGGCGCCGCGACCGATCCGTATCAGCCGGCCGAGGGGCGCTACCGCCTCACGCGCGCCTGCATCGAGGTCTTCGCCGCCGCCTCGAACCCCTTCTCGCTGATCACGCGCGGCCCGATGATCGTCCGCGACGTCGACGTGCTCGCGGAGGCGTCGAGGAACGCCGAGGTATCCGTGATGTTCTCGGTGCCGACCCTCGACCCCGAGGTGTGGCGCACGACCGAGCCGGGGACGTCGCCGCCGCGTCAGCGGCTGAGCGCGCTGAAGCGGCTTGTGGACGCCGGGGTCAAGGCCGGCGTCGGTATGGCGCCGATCCTCCCCGGTCTCTCCGATCGGCCCGAGCAGCTCGAGGAGGTCGTGAAGGCGGCGCGCGAGGCCGGTGCTACGAGCATCTGGGCCAACCTGCTCTACCTGCGGCCCGGCACGAGGGAGCACTTCCTCGAGGCCCTCGCGCGCGACTGGCCGGAGGAGCTCGAGCGCTACGAGCACCTCTACGACCGGCGCGCGTACCTGAAGAACGAGCAGACAAGGCCGGTCAAGGACACCGTCAGTGAGCTGAGGAAGCGCTATAGGATCGCCGATCGGAGACGTGTTCCGCTTCAGCCGGCTCCTCGCGAGGAGCAGCTCGCCCTCATCATCTGACCGCCGCCATACAATCCCCGCCACGTGGCTGACGACAACGGCGCCGCCGATCACGAGATCACCTGCCTCATCGTCGACGACCACGAGGTCGTGCGCGAAGGGCTGCGCCTGTCGCTTTCGCGCGCGCCGAACATCCGCGTGATCGGCGAGGCCGCCGACGGCACGAGTGCGATCGCCCTCGCCGAGCGCCGGCGGCCGGACATCGTGATCATGGACGTGCGCATGCCCGAGATGGACGGGCTCGAGGCGACCAAGGTCCTCGGCGAGCGGAATCCCGACATCCCCGTGCTGATCTTCACCGCGTACAGCGAGCGCAGCCTGCTCTCGCGCGGGCTCGACTCGGGCGCGAAGGGCTACATCCTCAAAGAGGCGCCGCACCAGACGCTCGTCCGGGCGATCGAGAAGGTCTCGTCGGGCGACGTGTACGTCGACCCGGCGCTGATGCCGGCCTTCCTCCCCGGCAAGGGCGACGACATGCTCACCGCGCGCGAGCGCGAGATCCTGCAGCTGCTCGCGGACGGGATGTCGAACGCCGACGTCGCCGCGAAGCTCTTCATCAGCCAGGAGACCGTGAAGAGCCACGTGCGGCACATCCTGACGAAGCTCGAGGCGGACACGCGGACGCACGCCGTCGCGATTGCCCTTCGCGAAGCCATCATCGATTAGCCCCGTCCTCCTGGTCGTCGCGCTCGCGGCGGCCGCGCTCGTCTGCGTGGCCGGGCTCGCGTTCGACTCACAGGGCGTGGCCCTCGCAGGCCTGGCCGCGGCGATCGTGATTGCCGGCGCGCTCGGCGTCTTCGTCGTGCAGAGCGAGCGCCGCCGCGGCGAGGAAGCGGTCGCCGAGGCCAAGGAGCGGGAGGCCGAGCGGGCACGGATTTCCGACCTCGTCGTCACTGCGGAGCAGGAGGAGCGGCGACGGCTGGCGCTGTTCCTCCACGACGGTCCGGTCCAGTCGTTGGCGGGGATCGCGCTGATGCTCGACGCCGTGGCCGCGGCCGTCGACGCGGGCCGGCTGGACGAGGCCCGGAACGTCCTGCCTCAGGTGCTCGAGCGGCAGCGCGACACGATCCGGTCGCTGCGCGACCTCTCCTTCAACCTCGAGCCCGTCGTGCTCCGCGACCAGGGGTTCGGGCCTGCGGTCGCCGCGCTGGCGGAGCAGCTCGGCCTCGCCGAGGAGATCCAGATCACGCTCGACGTGGCTGACGCCGACGAGCTGGCGCAGCGCGCACAGGTGACCCTGTACCAGATCATCCGCGAGGCGCTGCACAACGCGCTGCGGCGCAAGCCGTCGAAGATTGACGTGCGCGTGGCTAGCCGGAACGGCAGCGTCGAGACCGTGATCTCCGACAACGGCGCCGGCGAGCGCCGGCGCGCCACCTACGACTCGCTTGCCGAACGCGCGCGGGCGCTGAACGCGGAGCTGACCGTCGACTCGAGCGAGGACGGCGGGACCTCGGTGCGCGTCCTGCTGCCCGAGTACGCGGCGCGCCGTTAGCATCGGCGCCGCGATGCCCGACAGCCACGTCCTCTTCATCTCCAAGCTGACCGGCTACGAGCTCAGGCAGGGCGAGGGCGACCCGCCGCCCGTGGGTGCCGCGCTCGAGATCGAAGAGGCGCGCTACTTCGTCTCGAAGATCGGCTCGTCGCCGCTCCCGCAGGACCGGCGGCCGTGCGCGTACCTCCAGCGATACCGCTGATTCGGACGTGTCCGGGGTCAGACCCCGGACGTGGCTGTTCAGGACACGGCGTCTTCGGCAGCCGTCAGGCCGAGGACGAGGGCTGACGCGAGGCCGCTCGCGTAGCCTCCCGTCGAGATCCCGCCCGCGTCGGCACCCGCGGCCCAGAGGCCTTCGGCGCCTGCGACGCGCGCCCGGTGGTCGATCTGCAGGCCGCCGATCGTGTGCGTGATCGATGCGCGCACGCGAACCGCCACCCGGCCGTCTCGCTGCTCGACCGGCGCGCCGAGTCTCCGCGCGTAGTCGATGCGGTCGGCGACGTCCTCGAGCGCATCGGCGCCGACCTCGTACCACGCCGCCGCGCCGGGTTGACGGGCGGTCTCCTGCACGACGCGCGTCTCCGACCAGTCCGCCGGTCCGCTGAGGAACTCGTCGCCGCGCTCGTTGACCACCTTCGCCCGGGCCGCGTAGAGCTGGGCGGCGGGCACGAAGTCCGCCTCGCCGAACGCCGCATCGGGCATGTTGCGGCCGTAGAACTCGTCCATCCCGGCCGAGAGCGAGCCGCCGCGCTCGAGGCCCTGCCGGAGTCCGTCGCCCGCGCTCCAGGGGTTCGCGCGCAGCGGCAGCCGCGCCGCCGGCGAGATGTGCTCGGCCACGAGCTCCTCGCTGCCCTGAAACCCGCCGGTGGCGAGGATCTGCGGCTCGGGCGTGGTCTCTCCCACCCGAACGTCGCCCGACGCGCGCACGAGAGCCTCGGTGAGGCCGGCCGGGTCGAACCGCCGTCCGGTCGTGAGCGGGTTCTCGGTCTTGGGCTGGGTGACCGGCGCGCCGAGCGACTCGAGCCAGGCGAGCCCGTCGTCCAACCGCTCCCACACGAGCCGCTGCAGCCGCTCGTCGCCGGTCGGGCACTGACGACGGAACTCCTCGAAGTCCGAATACCGCCAGATCACGCAGCTGGAGAGCAGCATCGAGCCGCCCGGGCGCGTGCCCCTCTCGTAGACGACCGGCGAGGCGCCCAGCTCGCGCGCGCGGGCGGCCGCGACCAGTCCGGCCATGCCCCCGCCGGCGACCCGAGGGCTCAGACCAGCGAGAAGGTCGGCTTGTGCTCGACGTACTCGAGCTTGACGTGCTCGGGCAGCCAGACGAAGACGGCGAGCGTGTTCGCTGCGTCGACGAAGTCGGCCACCTCGATCCCGCTCCGCTCCGCCTCGTCCTTGTGCGCCTGTGCGGAGTCGACCAGCACGGCCAGGTGGTTCAGCAGCGGCCGTTCAGGGTTCCCGGGATCGCCGGGGTGGAACTCGACGTAGGCGCCGGCCACCTCGACACGCGGATGCCCCTCCGAACTCGGCCGGGCCGAGTTGAAGCCGTAGCGCTCGTATTGGCGGGCCGTCGCGTCGGGGTCGTTCGAGAAGAGCGCGACGTGGTCGAGGTCGTACTCGCTGTCGGTCTCCGCCTCGACGAGTCGCACCTCGAGGCCTTCCCCGGCGTCCAGGACCGCAGGCGCTCCGTCGATGCTCGAGACCCGCAGGGCAACGTGCTTGAGCGCGCCGTTCTCACGCGGCCCGTCGGCATCGAACAGCGTCAGCTTCCCCCGCCGCGCGTCGTGCCCGACGAGGGTGAACCGGTCGGTCCGGTCGATCACGTGCATGTCGTACGGCTCGAGGAGGGCGTCCGCGACGACGTCCCGATCAGCGAGCCACAGCGCTATGTGGTCGAGCGTCTTCGGCGTCATGCGGCCAGCATAGTTACGAGGATCGGTGCGCGGCGTCCCAGCGCCAGGCCGGCGACGGCGGCTCGAGCTCGACCCCGCCGATCCACCGAGCGGTGACGAAATCCGCGTCTCCCGCCATCACACGCTCTCCGAGAGATGTCAGGCGCAGATCGGGATCGCGACCGAGCAGCGGCTCGAGCCGGTCGAGCAGCGCGAAGAAGGTGACGTCGCCCATGAACCTCGCCTCCTCGGCTTCCTGGGCGGCACGAAACGCCTCCAAACGAT
>Ga0126306_10000252_pt1 | contig 22493 bp, 19 predicted proteins | sample Plot27_FD_92592 | JGI IMG/M metagenome (GOLD analysis project Ga0126306, IMG submission 92592) | Serpentine soil microbial communities from UC McLaughlin Reserve, CA, USA - Plot27 | ecosystem: Environmental > Terrestrial > Soil > Grasslands | place: USA: UC McLaughlin Reserve, Lake County... | reverse complement strand
TCGATCACCGGTCACGTCGGCAAGCCGGGGACCGGGCTGCACCCGCTGCGCGGGCAGAACAACGTGCAGGGCGCCTCCGACGCGGGCCTGATCCCGATGATGTTCCCCGACTACCAGCGCGTCGACAACGCCGCGGCGCAGGAGAAGTTCCGCGCGGCGTGGGGGCGGGAGCTCGACGCGCAGCCGGGGCTGACGGTGACCGAGATCGTCGGCAGCGCCCTGAAGGGCGGCGTGCGCGGGATGTACATGATGGGCGAGAACCCGTTCCTGTCGGACCCCAATGTCAACAAGGTGCGCAAGGCGCTCGCCGCGCTCGAGTTCCTCGTCGTGCAGGACATCTTCCTCACCGAGACGGCCGAGTTCGCCGACGTCGTGCTGCCCGCGACGTCGTTCCTGGAGAAGGAGGGCACGTACACGAACACCGACCGGCGCGTGCAGATCGGGCGCAAGGCGCTCGACCCGCCCGGTCAGGCGCGACCGGACTGGGAGATCGTCTGCGACGTCTCCAACCGCATCGGGCTGCCGATGGAGTATGCGTCGGTCAGCGAGGTGTTCGACGAGATGGTCGCGCTCTCGCCCGCCTACGCGGGCCTGAAGTGGGGGAATCTGGGCCCGGCGGGCAAGCTGTACCCGAATCCCGATCCCGAGCACGAGGACGGCACCGTCGTGCTGTTCGGCGAGTCGTTCGCGACCGACGACGGCAAGGCGCACCTGGTGCCGGCCGAGTGGATGCCGGCGAAGGAGCTGCCCGACGAGGAGTTCCCGTTCGTGCTCAACACCGGGCGGCTGCTCGAGCACTGGCACACCGGCTCGATGACGCGGCGCTCGTTCGCGCTCGACGCGATCCAGCCGCAGGCGATGGTGTTCATCGCCCACGAGGACGCCGCGCGCATGGGCGTGGCCGAGGGCGACTTCGTGCGCGTGATCAGCCGGCGCGGCTCGATCGAGCTGGCGGCGAAGCTGTCGCACCGCGAGACGCCGGGCTCGTGCTTCATCCCGTTCCACTTCCGCGAGGCGGCCGCGAACCTGCTGACGATCGACGAGATCGACCCGTTCGGGAAGATCCCCGAGTACAAGTTCTGCGCAGTGCGGATCGAGCCGGCGAACGGGCGGGCGGAGCTGCCGGACTCCGAGCAGGCGCGCCAGGGGGCGGGCTGATGGCCGGCTCCCAGAACGGCCGCGTGCCGGGTGTCGAGGCGCGCGCGGGCAAGTTCCCCGGGCCGTCGCTGATCCCGGCGCTGCACGCGATCCAGCGCGAGCACGGCTGGCTGCCGCGCGAGGCGCTCGTGGCGCTCTCGCGCGACACGCGCCGGCCGCTGTATGAGATCGAGGGGCTGGTCTCGTTCTATCCGCACTTCCGCACGGCGCCCGCCGAGGGCGTCGAGGTCGCGGTCTGCCGCGATCTCTCGTGCCGGCTGGCGCGCTCGCGCGCGGAGGTCCCGGAGGGCGCCGTGGTGCACGAGGTCTCGTGCGTCGGGCGCTGCGACCGGGCGCCGGTCGCCGTCGTGCAGGAGCGCTACCCGGAAGCGGTGCGCGGCTCGGGCCCGCGCGCGAACGACCCCTACGGCTACGGCGAGCGGCCTTACCGCGTGCTGCGCTCGTTCGCCGGCGACCCGGTGCCGGTGCTCGACGACTCGGGCCTGCGCGGCATGGGCGGTGCCGGCTTCCCGACCGGGCGCAAGTGGGAGATGGTGCGAGGGCAGGCGGGGCAGCCGAAGTACGTGATCTGCAACGCCGACGAGGCCGAGCCGGGCACGTTCAAGGATCGCCAGATCCTGGCCGAGCAGCCGCACCTCGTGCTCGAGGGGATGCTGATCGCGATGCGCGCCGTCGGCGCGCAGATGGGCTGGGTCTTCATCCGCCACGAGTACGAGCCGGAGGAGCGCGTGCTGCGCGAGGAGATCGCCCGCGCGCGGGTCGTCGGCGCGCTCGACGGCTTCGAGATCGACGTCTTCACCTCGCCGGGCGGCTACATCCTCGGCGAGGAGACCGCGCTGATCGAGTGCATGGAGGGTCACCGCGGCGAGCCGCGCAACAAGCCGCCGTTCCCGGGCGGCTACGGGCTGCACGGCAAGCCGACGCTGATGAACAACGTCGAGACGTTCGCGGCGATCCCGATCATCCTCGAGCGCGGCGCCGAATGGTGGAAGGCGCAGGGAGTGAACGGCGGCGAGGGGCTGAAGTTCTTCTCGGTCTCCGGGCACGTCGAGGAGCCGGGCGTGTTCTGCGTGCCGTCCGGGACGACCGTGCGCAAGGTGATCGAGCTCGCCGGCGGCGTGCGCGACGGCGCCGCGGTCGCGGCCATCCAGCCGGGCGGGGCCTCGACCGACTTCCTCGGCCCGGACTGCCTCGACGTGCCGCTGACGTTCGACGCGGTCGCCGAGGCGGGCTCCGCGCTCGGGACGGGCGCAATGGTCGTGCTGGCGGAGGGCACCGATCTGCTGGCGGCGGCTACGGACGTGCTCAACTTCTTCCGCAACGAGTCGTGCGGCAAGTGCGTGCCCTGCCGCGTCGGGTCGAGCAAGGCGCACACGATCCTGCTCGAGGTGCTCGAGCGCGGCGGCACCGCGGCCGACGTCGACGGGCGCATCGACGAGCTCGAGGAGACGTTGCGGCTGACGTCGATCTGCGGGCTCGGGCAGGTCGCGCTGGGGCCGGTGATGTCGGTGCTGCGCATGCAGCGCGAGCACGCCGGCGCGCGCGATCCCTAGCGGCGCCGTGTTCCTCACCGTCATGACCGTCGCGCAGGCGCTCGCCGCGCTCGCGCCGGCGCGGCGCAGCGCGGTATCGGACCTCGTTCCGGCGCTCGGCGTGGTACCCGCGCGCGACGTCCGCGCCGGGGAGGAGATGCCTGCGCATGCGCGCGCGACCGTCGACGGCTACGCCGTGCGCGCGGTCGACACATACGCGGCCTCGGAGACGCTGCCCGCCTTCCTCGAGGTCACCGGCGCGGTCGCGATGGGAGTTGCGCCGGACGGCGAGGTCGGTCCGGGGGCGGCGACGGCGATCCCGACCGGCGGGCTGCTCCCGCACGGCGCGGACGCCGTCGTGATGGTCGAGCACACCACCGAGCCGATGCCCGGCCACGTCGAGCTGCTGCGGCGGGTCGCGCCCGGCGACGGCGTGCTGCACGCGGGCGAGGAGGCGCGGCCGGGCGACGTGCTCGCGCCGGCTGGGCGGCCGCTGCGCGCCGCCGACCTCGGCTTGCTCGCCGCCGCCGGGATCACCGAGATCGCCGCGCACGCGCCCCCGCGCGTGGGCATCGTCTCGACCGGCGACGAGGTCGTGCCGGGCGCGACGCCGGTGCTGGAGCCGGGCCAGGTGCGCGACGCCTGCGCGCCGGCGCTGGCCGGGCTGGTGCGCGAGGCCGGCGGCGAGCCGGTGCTGCGCGGCATCGTGCGCGACGAAGCCGCGGCGCTCGAGCGGGTGCTCGCGGCGTCGGTGGCGGAGGACGACATGGTCGTCGTCTCGGCCGGCTCGTCGGTCGGCGCGCGCGACCTGACCGCGAGCGTCGCGGCGCGGCTGGGCGAGGTGCTCTGCCACGGCCTCGCGATCCGGCCCGGCAAGCCGACGCTGCTGGCCGACTGCGGAGGCGTGCCGCTGGTGGGGCTGCCGGGCAACCCGCGCTCCGCGCTCGTCGTCTTCCGCCTGGTCGGGATGCCGCTCGTGCGCGCGGTCGGCGGCGTCACGGAGCCGCCGCCTTTGCCGTCGCTGCGCGCGCGGCTGGCGCGCGACGTGCCGAGCGCGGCGGGGCGGCTGGACGTAGTCCAGGCGGCGGTGGCAGATGGCGTCGCGACGCCGCTGTTCGGCTCGTCGGCGCTGCTCGGGCCGATGGTGCGCGCGGACGGCTGGTTCTGCGTGCCGGAGGCGGATACGGGGTTAGGGGCGGGGGCCGAGGTCTGCGTGGAGCTGTACCGGTGAGGTAGGTCGGCGATCACGTCGACGCGATCCGGGCCCTTCCTGATGCGGAGGTAAGCGCCGCGCGCGGCGCGAACGACCGCGGCAGACTATGAAGCCGTGTTCCTCCGCGACGTCCCGGCCGACGAGGCGCTCAACGCGTGGCTCGAAGCGCTCGGGAACCGCCGCCTCGACCCGATCGACGTCGCCCTCGCCCAAGCGCTCGGCCGAGTCACCGCGGCGCCCGTCTGGGCGCTGCGCTCCTCGCCCTCCTACGACGCCGCCGCCATGGACGGGATCGCCGTGCGCGCCGCCGACACGCTCGGCGCCACGGAGACCCAGCCGAGGCAGGTGCCGCGCTTCGCCGCCGTCGACACCGGCGACGCGCTGCCCGACGGCTTCGACGCGGTCGTCATGCGCGAGCAGCTGCACTGGAGCGAGGGCGTGCCCGAGGTGCGCGCCGCGGCCGCGCCGTGGCAGCACGTGCGCACGATCGGGGAGGACGTCAGCGCGACCGAGCTCCTGCTGCCGGAGGGGCACCGGCTGCGCGCGGTCGACCTCGCCGCGGCGGCCGCCGCGGGCCACACGACGCTCACGGTGCGACGCGCCCCGCGCGTGCTCGTGATCCCGACGGGCGACGAGGTGCGGCCGCTCGGCGGCGCCGAGCCGGCGCCGGGCGAGCTGCTCGACACGAACTCGCTGATGCTCGCCGCGCAGGCGCGCGAGGCGGGCTGCGAGGTCGAGAGCGTGGCGATCGAGCCCGACGACCCCGAGCGGATCGCGGCGGCGGTGCGGGAGGGCGCCGCGCGGGCCGACCTCGTGATCGTGATCGCGGGCTCGAGCGCGGGGCGCGACGACTACACGGCGGCCGTCGTGGACAAGGCCGGCACGCTGCTCGTGCACGGCGTCGCGGTGAAGCCGGGGCATCCGGTCGTGCTCGGCGTAGTCGAGGAGACGGCGGTGCTCGGCGCGCCCGGCTATCCGGTTTCGGCGGCGCTCACGTTCGAGCTGTTCGCGCTGCCGCTGCTCGCCGCGCTCGAGGGCACCGCGCCGACGGCGCGCCCGCGCGCGCGGGCGCGGCTCGCCCGCCGGCTGGCGTCCTCGCTCGGCGCCGACGACTGGGTGCGCGTGCGGCTCGGGCTGGTGGGCGGCGGGCTGGTCGCGGCGCCGCTGCCGCGCGGCGCGGGCGTGCTGACGTCGCTCGTGCGCGCCGACGGGCTGCTGGTCGTGCCCGCCGCGCTCGAGGGCCACGACGCGGGCGAGGAGGTCGAGGTGCGGCTACTGCGCGACCTCGACGCGGTCGAGCGCACGATCGTCGCGATCGGCTCGCACGATCCGGTGCTCGATCTCGCCGCCTCGGTGCTGCGCGCGCGCGACCCGGCGCAGACGCTCGTGTCCGGCCCGGTCGGCTCGCTCGGCGGTCTGGTCGCGCTGCGCGACGGCCTCTGCCATCTCGCCGGCTGTCACCTGCTCGACCCCGCGACCGGTGAGTACACGCTGCCCTGGATTCGCCGCGTGCTGCCGGGCAGCGACGTCGAGGTGATCCGGCTCGTGCACCGCGAGCAGGGCCTGATCGTCGCGCCCGGCAACCCGCTCGACGTCACCGGGCTCGACGACCTGCCGCGCCTGCGCTACGTCAACCGCCAGCGCGGCGCGGGCACGCGCGTGCTGCTCGACCACGAGCTCGTGCGGCGCGCGATCGAGCCCGGCGCGGTCGACGGCTACGAGCGCGAGGAGCCGACCCACCTCGCGGTCGCCGCCGCGGTCGCTGCCGGACGGGCGGACGCCGGACTGGGCGTGATGGCCGCCGCGCGCGCGTTCGGCCTGGACTTCGTGCCGGTCGCGCGCGAGCCGTTCGATCTCGTGATGGCGCGCGGCGAGCCGGCCGTCGCGCCGCTGCTCGCGCTGCTCGAGGACGCCGGGTTCAAGTCCCAGGTCGAGGCGCTGGGCGGCTACTCGGTCGCAGAGACCGGCCTGCGCGTGGCGTAGGGGTGTAGGCTCGGCCGACAGATGCGGATGGACGACTCGCAGGTGCAGGAGCACATCGAGCGGCTCGTCGCCGAGGAGCACCGGCTGCTCGGCCACAGCGGCGAGCAGGGCCTGAGCCCGGCCGACCACGACCGGCTCGCCGCCGTGCGGATCGAGCTCGATCGCTACTGGGACCTGCTGCGCCAGCGCCGTGCGCGCGAGGAGTTCGGCGACGACCCGGACTCGGCGTCGCTGCGCGACGCGGGAACCGTCGAGGGTTACGAGGGCTGAGCCCCGATCGGGCCGAGCACCGGCTCCATCCCGTACAGCTCGAATGCGCCGAAGCGGTCGAAGCGGTCATGGCCGGGACCGTGGAAGTCCGCCGAGCCGGTCGCGAGCAGGCCGCGTCCGCGCGCCGCGTCGTGCAACATCCGCGTCTGCTCCTCGTCGTGGGCCGCATAGAAGGCCTCGACGCCGTCGAGCCCGGCGGAAACGAAGCGGTCGAGCGCCGCCAGCACGGTCGAGCGCTCGGCGATGTCCCAGAACGGATGCGCCCAGACGGCGACGCCGCCGGCCGCGTGGATGACCTCGATCGCCTCCTCCACCGTGGGCCGCGAGCGCGCGACGTAGGCGATCGCGCCCGGGACGAGGTAGGGCGGGAACAGCGTGTTCCTGCCGTCGATCCCCTCCGCGCGCAGCCTCGCCGCGTTGGCGGGGTGCGCCAGCACCGCGTCGGCGAGGTGCGGGCGCCCCAGCGGCGCGCCGGCGCGCTCGCGCGCCTCCAGCCCGCTGCGGTCCAGCGCGAAGCCGAGCTTCTCGAGCCGCTCCGCCATCGCCCAGATCCGCCGCCCGCGATCCGCGCGGAAGTCCGCCAGCGTGGCGCGCAGCTCGGGGTCGTCGTGGCGCAGCTCGTAGCCGCACACGTGCAGGTCCTCGAACTCGCCCGAGACGCTCGAGAGCTCAGCGGCGGGCGAGCAGCGCAGGCCGTGCTCGCGGGCGGCGCGCAGCGCCTCGTCGACGCCGTCGACCGTGTCGTGGTCCGTCAGCGCCATCAGTCTCATTCCTGACTCCGCGGCCCGCGCGACGACATCCGCGGGGCGCAGGGCGCCGTCGGACTCGACCGAGTGCGACTGCAGGTCGAAGTCGGGCGCTACGTGTGCGGGCTGCATCGGCCGGGAACCCTAGGGCTTCGGATGTAATCGAGGGAAGGACGGAAATCATGTCCACAGGCCTCATCGTCGCCATCGTCGTGGTGGCGATCTTCATCATCGCCCTGCTGATCCTGCTTCCGCGGATGCGCGGCGCCGCTCGTCGCAAGCAGGCCGAGCGCGAGCTGCAGTCGCGTCGCGAGAACGTCGCGGGCGAGCATCGCCGGGCCGCGACCGACCGCGAGCATCGCGCCGAGCAGTCCGAGCAGAAGGCGCGCCTGGCCCAGCAAGCGGCCGAGCGCGAGCGTGCAGAGGCGAACATGCAGCGCGAGCGTGCATCGATGCACGAGCGCGGCATGGCCGACGACGAGCTGATCGACGAGGGCGAGCGCGATCGCTTCGCCGGCGTGAGCGGGACCGGTCGCGACGACGACCGCGACGCCGACCGCGATCGCGCAGCGACGGACCGCGACCGCGACGGCAACACGCTCGACGACCGCGCACGCGCAGCGACGGATCGCGACGAGTCGAGTGACGAGCCCGGCGCGGTGTCGCCCGACTACCAGCGCGGGCGCGAGGACGAGCGGCGCTTCGATCGCAGCCGCCTGACCGACGACGTGCGCGAGAGCGACCGCTCCCGCACGAGCTAGCTCAAACGACGGGCTTCAGCGGCGCCGCCGGGTCCAGCCCGGCGGCCCGCCGCGGGGCCAGCAGGTCCGCCGCCGCCTCCGCGGTGAGCGGGGCGGAGAGATGGAACCCCTGCGCGAGCTCGCAACCGAGCACGCGCAGCTTCTCGAGGTGCTCGGCGGTCTCGACACCCTTGCCGACGACCTCCATGCCGAGGTTGTGGGCGAGGCCGACGATCGCCTTGACGATCTCGTGCGAGCCGGAGTCGGTGAGCATGTCGATCACGAGGCCGCGGTCTATCTTCAAGGCATCGCCGGGGAAGCGGTGCAGGAAGCGCAGCGATGAGGCGCCCGTGCCGAAGTCGTCGAGGTGCGCGCTGACGCCGACGCGCGCGCGCAGATCGGCCAGCGTGCGCAGCGCGCCCTCGGGGTCCTGCGTCATCGCCGACTCGGTCACCTCGAGGCGCAGGTGCGCCGGGCGGGCGCCGGAGTCCGCGAGCGCGCGCTCGACGGTGCGCGTGAAGTCCGGATCGGCGAGCTGCCGCGCCGACAGGTTTACGCAGACGCACATGTCCCATTCGGCCGCGCGGCGGGCCGCCTCGCGCAGCACGAAGCGCCCGAGCGGGACGATCAGGCCGGTCTCCTCCGCCACCGCGACGAACTCGCGCGGCTCGACCTCCCAGCGGCACAGCGCCTCGAACGCGGTGATCTCGCCGCTGACCGTCCGCACGATCGGCTGGAACAGCACCTGCAGCGTCTCGGTCTCGATCGCCCGCCGCAGATCGGTCTCGAGGTCCAGCCGCGCGAGCACATGGCGGTGCATGTGGGCGTCGAAGACGGCGTGGCGCGCCTTGCCCTCCGCCTTCGCGCGATACATCGCCACGTCGGCGTCGCGGATCAGCTCCTCCGGGTCGACCTCCGGGCCGGCGAGCGCGATCCCGATCGAGCCGGAGACGTGCAGCTCGCGGCCGGCGATCGGGAACGGCTCGGCCAGCGTCGCCAGCACGCGCTCGGCGACGACCGTGGCCTCGCGCGGGTCGCCGATCTCCTCGAGCAGCACGGTGAACTCATCTCCGCCCATGCGCGCGACCGTGTCGCCGGGCCGCAGCGCGGCGTCCAGTCGCACCGCGACCGCGCGCAGCAACTCGTCGCCCGCCTGGTGGCCGAGCGAGTCGTTGACGACCTTGAAGCGGTCGAGGTCGAGGAACAGCACCGCCGCCCCGGAGTCCGGCCCGCGCCGCCGCGCGCGCCGCAGCGACTGCTCGAGACGGTCGATGAACAGCGTGCGGTTGGGCAGGCCCGTCAGCGCGTCGTGCAGCGCGTCGTGCTGCAAGCGCTCGACCGAGCGGCGGTGATCGGATGCGTAGCGGACGGCGCGCACGAGCGTGTCGCCGTCGAGTGCGGCCTTCGGCAGGTGGTCGACCGCTCCGGCCGCGCGCGCGGCCTCGACCGCGTCGGCGCCGCTCGGGTCGCCGAGAACGATCAGCTGCGCGCGCGGGTCCTCCTCCAGCAGCGCACGGACGCATCCCTCGCCGGTCAGCGCGCCATCGAGCAGCACCGCGTCGTGCGGGTGCTCGGCGACGGCCGCGAGCGCAAAGCCCACGCCGGTGACCCAGTGCACCTCCGCGGTGGCGGCATCGAGCAGCCCGCCGATCAGGCGGCGGTCCGCCTCGTCGGGCGCGACGAGCAGGAGTACGAAGGGTGGCTGCGCCATGATCCGGGTGCCGACGGTACGTACCTCCTGAAAACTGAGCAATGAGCCATCCGGCCACATGGCCGCATGTTCGACGGTCCATCGGCGGAAACTCCGGCGAGCACGTGGGCGGCGCTCGGACCAAGCGCCCGGCAGCCTCGGCCGAGCAGCTGAGAAGCCGCGATACACGCTCGGCAGAGCCGGTTCGCAGCCCCGGGCCGCCGCTAGACTTCGCCCCCGCGCCGACGTAGCTCAGCTGGTAGAGCACTTCACTCGTAATGAAGGGGTCCCCGGTTCGAGTCCGGGCGTCGGCTTTGTCGGTTTGCAGGGCTTTCTTCGCTCGCCATCGGCGCGCGCCCTGCTCGGAGGTACCTGACGGGTACCGGCTCCGGCTTTGCGTGCCGGTTCGTGGACGGGAGGAGAGGGGGCCAGTTCGGGCGCTTTCACCTCCTCAGGAGCAGAGAGCGCATGTCCGTTGAGCCCATCTTCCTGCGCCCGCGCGAGGCAGCCGCGCTTGCCGGTCTGTCGACCCGGGCGATCTACGGCGCCATCAATCGCGGCGAGCTGTCCGCGGTACGCCTGTGCTCGCGGCCGCGGATCCCGCGTGAGGCGTTCGACGCGTGGGTCGCGTCGTGCGCCGTCCGGGTTGAGCGCCCCGATGTGGTCGTGCTGCCGCCCGCGCCCCCGCCGCCGGTCCGCGGCAGCTTCCGCAGGCTGTTCGACGGCGGGTCGCCGTCATGAGCGTCGAGCGCGTCGTGCGCAAGGACGGCAGCGCCGTCTGGCGCGTGCGCTGGCGCCAGGCCGGTCGCAACCGCTCCAAGGTCCTGGGGCGCAAGCGCGACGCTGAGGCCTTCGATGCCGAGATCACGCGTCGCAAGCGCACGGGCGAGCTCGCGCAGCTCGATGCCGGCAAGGAGCCGCTGGCGGACTTCGGCGAGGAGTGGTGGCGGCTGCATGCGGAGCCGAACCTCGCGCGCTCGACGCTCAAGGGGTACGCGTCGATCTGGGACGCGCACGTTCTGCCGCGGCTGGGCTCGATCCCGCTGCGCGAACTGACGCTGATGTAGTCAATCGGTTCCGGCTCGAGCTCGAGGCCGACGGCGTGGGCCCGGCATCGATCCGCAAGGCGCTCGTGCTGCTCCAGGGCGTGCTGCAGCGCGCCTGCGAGTGGGGCCGCCTGGCGTCGAACCCGGCCGCGATCGTGCGCAAGCCGGTTCCGCCGCGGAAGCGGACGATTGTGCCGCTCGCGCCCGAGCGGGTCGAGGCGATCCGGTTCGTGCTGCTCGCCTGCGGACGCATCCGGGATGCGACGCTGGTGTCCGTCCTCGCCTATGCCGGCGTGCGGCCGGGCGAGGCGCTGGCCCTGCGGTGGACGCATGTCCGCGAGCGCACGCTGCTCGTCGAGGGCGCGGTCTCGCTCGGCGCCATCGAGGGAACCAAGACCGGTCGCACGCGCACGGTGCGCGTCCTCGGACCGCTGGCGCAGGACCTCGCCGAGTGGAGGCTGCATGCCGGACGGCCGCCGGCCGAGGCGCTGCTCTTCCCGGCGCACGACGACGAGCCGTGGACCGCCACCGCCTACCGAAACTGGCGCCGCCGGATCTACACGCCGGCGGCGCTCGCGGTGGGTGTCGAGCAGCCGCGCCCGTACGACCTGCGCCACTCGTTCGTGTCGCTCCTGATCGCCGAGGGCCGCAACGTGGTCGACGTCGCACGCCAGGCCGGGCACTCGCCGACAGTGGCGCTCGACACCTACGCGCACGTCTTCGAGGAGTTCGACCCCGGCGAGCGCATCAAGGCCGCCGACCGCATCCGCACGGCCCGCGAGGAGCTGCGCTTCCAGACGCAGCAGCCGACGCTCTTCGACGTCGCGTGACCGCCGCGCTGGACACGTACGCCGAACTGCGCCTCGCCGAGGGCAAGCTCCTGCGCTGGGGCGAGCGCACGGCGAAGGCCGCGTGCGCGCTCCAGGCGCGCGACCTCGAGATCCTCGTTGCCCTCGCGCGGTACCGCTTCCTCACCACGGGTCAGATCGCTGAGCTGTGGTGGGAGGGCCGCGGCCTGCGTGCCGTGCGCCGGCGAATGACGCGGCTCTTCGAGGCCGGCTTCGTCGAGCGCTTCCGGCCGCAAACGCTGCGCGGCTCCTACCAGTGGACGTACTGCCTCGCGCGCAATGGCTTCCGCGCGGCGCAGCAGACGGGCGAGCTCGCGCCGAGTCTGAAGTTCGCGCCGCGCCGCGAGTCGGTCTTCGACTACCGCTACGTCATCCACGACCTGCGCGTGAACGAGTGGGTGCTGCGGTACCGCGAGCTGCTCGGCGACCGGCTGCTCGACTGGGCCGGCCCCGACGAATCGCTGATCGCGCCGCCGCGGCGACGCGACGGCGGCGACCTCGGCGACGCCGACCACAACGTCTATGGCGTCGACGACGACGCCGTCCGTCCCGTCCAACCGGACGCACTGCTGCACGTGGCCGGCGCACAGGACGACCTGGCGCTGTTCGTGGAGTACGACCGCACGCGCAGGGTGGACAAGAACTACGACAAGTTCCGTCGCTACGAGGCGCTGCTAGCCGGCTGGTGGAAGCACGCGCTGCCAGCCGAGACGCAGCGGCCGGCGGTCGTCTTCATCTGCCAGGACGACGAGCACCGCGAGCGGTTCCTCGCCGCCGCGGACTCGCAGCTGACCGCGCACCAGACCCGCTGGGCGGACCTGAACCCCGAGCGCGAGTACCCGGTCCGCGACCGCTTCGTCTTCGCCCTTGAACGCGACATCCGCGAGGGACGCGCCGAAGGCGTACGCCTGCCGCGCCAGCCGCCGGCAGTCGCGAACCGCGACAACCGCGTGCGCGGCCTGCGACTACCGGCTGGACCCAGCGAGCGCTGAGATCAACACGCGTGCCGCCCGGCATGTTCCCTCCGACGTAATCCGCTGTGCCGTTCCGCCCCGAGCGGAACACGCGCCCCGACCCGCCGACGCCCGGAACCTTCGATCCGGCCTGTGCTGAGCGAGGAAGGGGGGTCCACCGCTTCGCGCTGGACCCCCCTTCCTCGACCTGCCCAGGTAAAGAGGCCAGGGCAGCACAGGCGGAAGGCGAGCGGGCGTCAGCGGGTCGGGGCGAAGCGGGCGAGCGTCGGGCTAGAGGAGTCGGAGGGAGATCAGGAAGCGAAGGCGACGGAAAGGCGTTGGACAGAGGTGGAGCGGTGGCAAGGAGGGAGTTGGAGTCGGGAGTTCGGATGGGAGGCGGAATCCGGAGGCGAACGGATGAGGGGCGGGGTCATCGAGTGAGTGCGTCGATCGAGGTTCTGTCCGATGTTCTGTGTGAGGTCGGGGTGACCGACGCGGCCCTTGGGGCCGGGAAAGGCCACCGTGACCAAGCAGAAGATCAAGATCCGGGGGGATGGATCGTCTCGTCCCGTAGTGCCCGAGAGTTCCGTTGAGGAGGCTCGGGATCGGCTCGCGGGCTTGTTGCCCGAGGACGCGCTCCAGGATGCGTTGGAGGGCCTGCGGCCAGAGGAGATCACCGGGCCGGGCGGGTTGATGAGCCAGCTCGCCGGCCGCGTGCTGGAGAGCGCGTTGGGCGCCGAGCTGACCGAGCACCCGGGCTACGCGCCCGGGCAGGCGCCGCCGGGCGGGGCCGGCAACACCGCAACGGGCACACGGCCAAGACGGTCAAGACCGACCTCGGACCCGTCGAGGTGCGCACGCCGCGCGACCGCGCCGGCACGTTCGAGCCGCAGCTGGTGGGCAAGCGCCAGACGCGGCTGGCGGGCCTGGATGACCGCGTGCTGGACCTCTACGCGGGCGGCATGAGCGTGCGCGACATCGCCGCGCACCTTGACGGCCTCTACGGCGTGCAGATCGGCCGCGACACCATCAGCCGTGTCACCGACGCCGTGCTGGAGGATGTCGCCGCCTGGCGCAGCCGGCCGCTGGAGCGCGTGTACCCGATCGTCTACTTCGACGCGCTGCATGTGAAGGTGCGCGAGGACCGCAGCGTCAGGACTCGCGCCTGCTATCTGGCGGTCGGGGTCACGGTCGAGGGCGACCGCGAAGCCTTGGGGATCTGGTGGCAGGACACCGAGGGCGCCAAGTTCTGGCTCGCGGTGCTCAACGACCTGCACCGCCGCGGCGTCCACGATGTGCTGATCGCCTGCGTCGACGGGCTGACCGGGTTCCCGGACGCGATCGCCGCCGTGTTCCCGCAGGCCTGGGTGCAGACCTGCATCGTGCACCAGATCCGCAGCAGCCTGCGCTACGTCAACTACCGCGACCGCCGGCGCCTGGCCGCTGACCTGCGCCCGATCTACACCGCCGCCAACGCCGACCAGGCGCTGGAGGAACTCGAGCGCTTCGACCAGACCTGGGGCGAGCGCTACCCGATGATCGCCCAAGCCTGGCGGCGCGACTGGGAGCACATCACCCCGTTCCTGGCGTTGCCCGAGGACCTGCGCCGCGTCGTCTACACCACCAACACGATCGAGGCGATGCACCGCCAGATCCGCAAGGCGATCAAGACCCGCGGACACTTCCCCGACGAGCAGGCCGCCACCAAGCTGATCTACCTCGCGATCGAGCGCGCCGAGACCAAATGGCGCTCGGTCAGGGCCTGGACCGCCGGCCTGGCCGCGCTGAAGATCCACTTCGGAGACCGACTGCCCGACTGAGATAATTCACCTACTCACCAAACGCCCCGACCCCACACACAGAAGGTCGGACAGCCTCTCGATCGATGCCAGCGGCGCTCGCTCATCGTGGCGGTCTCTCTGCTCGTCACCGCACCAGTCCGGTCCACGCCTGCGGCTACCGGCCGCCGCCTGAATGGCCACGCGACGCACCCGCCGCACCCGCGTGACGCTGCGCTGCGTCCGCGTAGACCTGGAACTCGGCATCCCTCCGGTCGAGGTTGACCTCGGCGCGCTGGACCACCCGCTCGTCGCCGAGGCGCGCCGTATCGCGCCGGCGGCGCCTCGCGGACAGAAGCGGATCCTCGCGATCGAGCACCCGCTCGTCTACCGGCTCCGTCACGGCCGCTGGCGCGGCGCGACGTGGCTCGAGACCGACGAGGTCCGCTTCTGGCTCTGCGCAGGCGCGCAACGGGCGGCAGGGTCTGCCGATGACGCCTACGAGCACTTCATCGCGCTCCACGAGGCCGGCCGGCTGCTGCCCGATGACGACGACCGCCTCCGCGACGCGCTCGAGCGCAACGCCCGCATCATCGACGCCGCGGCCGCCGTCATTCCGGAGGCGCTCGCCGACGCGCTCGCGCGCCGCAGCCGCGATGTCGCGCTCCGGTTCGGCGGGCTCGTCGACGCTCGCCTGCACGCGACGGGCGCCGGCGACGAGATCTGGGTCGCGATCGCGACTCAGGCAGCAGACGGCCGCTTCGTCGACGAGCGACTTCGCGACGTGCTCTTCCGCCTCGTCTTCGACGCGGCTGAGACCGAGCTCTGGGAACCACGCGCGGACTGGCCTTCTGGCGAGCTGGCCTGGTTCGAGGTCGCCCGCTTAGGCTTGCGCGAGCCGACCTGATCCGACTCGACGCCGCCCACGCGCGCGACATCGTGCTCGCTGACGTCAGTCGCGTACGCAAGCGTCGAAGCCTTCCCGCCAAGGAGCGCCTCGCGAGCCCGCTCCATACGCCGCCCGAACTCGACACGATGGCGGTCGACGTACTCGTCGACCGCCCGCTCCACGAGCTCGGACTGCTTGAGCCCGGCCATCAACGCGGCGTAGCGGACCTTCTCCTTCGTGGACTCGTGGACCTTGATTGGGGACTGAGCGCGTGCCATGCGGTACCTCGGTACCGATAGTAGCAGTGCTCAGCGCACGACCATCACATTGAAGCGACAGTCGAGCCGTAGCCCGACTCCTTTGCCGATTCGTCTTAGCGTCACCGCGTCAAGCGGTGGCAGGACGCAGAAGTCTGCTGGCGCACGAGACGACGAGGCGCGTCCTCGGCTGGGTTGCAGTCACCATGTTTCGGACGGACTAGATCGTGGCCGTGGCACCGAACTCGTCGCGGCAATTGCCCCGTGACTGCTTGCGGACGTCGGACCGCGAGGGCGTGTGCCGCTGCTTAGACGGGGAGAGTGCCTGGCTGATCGAGCGGTGCCCCAGGGGTGGTGGCTTGGACGTGATCGGCTGGTATGTGCTGGCCGACCGTCGCTCGCGCTCTACTGACAGCGTCCTCCTGGGAGTCCGCCTGGACGTCGACGTAGAAGAACCGGCGCTGCGAGATGTGTTGGATGGTTCCCGCCTCAGTAACGAGGTCGTGCATCTGGGGGGGCGCCTCAATTCGGACACGGAAGACGCGATTGAGCACCTGCAAGTCGCTCATGTTCTCCAGTGTGTATGGCTGGATCTTGTGGATCTGCTCGATGGCCACACCCACGAACGGCCTCGAGCGATCGGCGTCGGTCCACACCGGCATTGACCAGGCGTCGCCTCGGAACTCGACATGAGCGATCCATTCGCGCCGTCGCCGTACGTCCCACGGTACGTACTGATACAGGCTGTCCTTGACGTCGACCGACAGGGCGCGCGTGAGGTCGAGGGCCACCTGTTCGATGGCGTTGGTCACCGAGGTGCCCGGGTTGTCCCGCGGGTCGCCGACGAGCGCCTCGGATCCCTCGCGGTCGAGGATTACATGGCAGCGTCCGCGGGTTGCGCTGAAACCGCCGTACTCCAGGACGTATTGCTCAAGTCCCACTGGACTCCTCCTCCGGTTCGGCCAGCATCGCCTCGACCTCTACGCGCGTGTCCAACGGCACTCCGAGCAAGCGTATGGCAGCGGTGATCGCCGGAAGGTGACCTGTCCTGAGATTGTGCTCTCGGTCAGGAAGCAGCGCCTGCTCTCGGGACGCTCGGCCTTCGCGCCTCAGCCAGTAGGCGTCGTCCAGGAGCTGATGGAGCTCGCCTTCCAGGAACCCGATGTCGCCGATCTCATAGGGCCACGGTGGCGACTGCCGGCAGAGAAGGGCGCGGCTCCACCACGGTTTCGCGTCGTGCTCTGCGATGCGGCGTAGTGCGTCGCGAGTGAGGCCCGTGTAGAAGCGTGCCCGCCAGTGCTCGGTGTGCTCGTGGGGGTCGAGGCATTCTGTCGCGTCGGGTTCACCCGGGGGCTCATCTGAAGGGGATCGCTCGAGCAGCTCGTCGTAAGCGGCGACTGGATCGCCGGGGCCCAGCCGAACCTCGGGTCCTCCGACGAGCACGTAAACCGCGGTCGTGCCCCAATCGTCATCGATGGCCGTTCCATCGTGCAGTGCTTCCCGACTGGCGATCAGAAACTCGACCGGTGATCCGATCGCCTCGACTACCAGAGGCGCGCTGAGTTCGGCTGACGCGGTTAGGACGAGCCGCTGGTGATCAGCGGCACGCCGCGGCTGGAGGGCCATGCGTCAATGGTCTCAGAAGCGGCAGATCACCCAACTGGGGCGCTATCCAATACGGCCGACGACGTTCCCATCTTCGTCGGGCGACACTGGAATCGAATCGGGACCTCCCAACGGTAAACGGGCTTTGCGATCAGCTCGGTCGGCGATGCCGATCCGGCCACGCGAGGTCGGCGTATACCTGAAGTGTCGCTTCGCTGAGCTGTCCGAGGTCGGAGTCCAGTTCCCGGAGGCTCGCAGCGAGCTTCGCGTGGCGGCCGCCCAGATCGGTCCACGTGTAGTGCAATCCGACGCTGCCACGAGCGGCAAGTTCGTTGGCCGTCAGCACAATGATCCGGCCCCGTCGGGACGGCCAGCCGGACCGCGTCCGGCGCGCGAGGGCCATACGCCGGATGGCGTCGCGCTCGGCGTCGTCGAGCGCATCGCGCAGCGTCGCCATGACGAAGATCGAGTCGCTGAATCGGTCGAGCAGCTTGGCGCCGCGACGCACGTCCTTGCGCTCGAAGCGCCCGAAGGTCTTGGCCTCTCCCAACAGCACCGCCACGCGCCTGCCCTCGCGCCAGTCGCGCTGCGCAACGAACGCGCCGAAGTCGATCTCTAGCGACTCGTTACCGTCGACGAGGTCCATCCCGACGGTCCACGTGCGGCGTCCGGACAGGAACCCGAAGTCCGAGAAGAAATGCAGCGCGAGCGCGACCGTGTATGCGCCTTGCGCGAAGCCCGGCACGGCGAACGGTCCGCGCGGCCGGTAGCCCCAGTCAGAGCGCGCCGGCGGCCTGTCGGCAGGGAAGGGGAACAGGCGCAGGCAGCGCTCGCATCGAATCTCGCTGGCCAAGTCTTCGGGCGAGACCCAATTGCGTTGACCGCAATGGGTGCAATCGAGACGCACGTGCGGGTGGATCACCCCGAGCGACGTGAGAAGTCTCGCGTGGCGCTGCGCCGCCCCGGGGTTGCCGGGATTGGCGCGGCCAAGCGCGCTAACGAGATCGTCCCGACCAATCACCCGTCCGGCACGGCGCACTGCCTCGCCCTCTACGAGCGGGCTCTCGGCGAGCCCCTCCGCGGCTCTGCCGAGAAGGCGCACGAGCTCGGCGCTCGCAAGGACCGACGCCTGAACCGTTCCACCGACCAGGCGTAGGACCTCGAGCGAGGTGCGCCCCGCTCCCGATATCTGGGCGTCGACGCCTTGGCCGCGGAACCAAGCGCGGAACGCGGCATCGCCGTTCGGTAGCCGCCAGAACTGGAGATCGCGAGAGCCGTCGCCGCGGACGACGATCCCCTCGGTACTGGTTTGTGATCGGTCCGCGACCGAGCGCGTCGAGATCGCGGGTGATGTCGCCGGTTGCGGGCGGGAACACCTCGGCGATCTCGCCGCCGAGGCGGGCGCGCAGGTTCACGACGCAAGCCCAGGATGGCCCGTAGCTCATTCCGTCGCCGGCGAACGGGGGACCTTCACACTCGAACTGGACGCGCTCGTCACCGACGGTGACCTCGATGTCGCTGGCCCGCCAGGTCACCTCGGCGCGCGAGAAGTGATTCAAGAAGAGACTTCGCGCGTTGGAGAGGGGCGGAAAGAAGCCCCGCGTGAGCTCGATCTCGTTCCCGGCTCGCTCACGGAGCGCCGTCATCAACTGGTCCCGGTGCTCGTCCGCGAGTCGAAGCGAGGCGATCACGTTCGGCGAGTCCCACCCGGTGGTGTTGGCCAGCTCGTCGCCATGAGCCGACACATACGCGTCCGCCCACGGCTCAATCCAGTTCACCGGCACGGGACGGACGGGCAAGCCGAGCGCGCGGAGGTTCCAGAAGTCGACGAGGTCGAGCGGATCTGATGGGTCCAGCACGAAAAGGAGATCCTGCTGCCGTGCGCTCGGAAGAATCTCTAGGCGTCGCGACGCTGCTCGGAGCGGTGTGTATCGCCGGGGCGTGCCTAGCAGGACTTCGGCGAACGTCTCGGGTGTGATCTCGACGGCCACCGCATTGAACGTGTCGACGTACGCGCGCTGGTAGAAGTCCCTCTCCGCTTCCTCCGGGAATGTGCCGAACACGCTCGCCACGAGCAGCGCGTCAGCGTCCCGGGCGGGCCGCGGGACCACTGCGGCGGCTTGGAAGCGGTGGACGAACTGGAACTCGCGCTCGAAGAAGTGGCGGAAAACGCTGAACACGCCATGCCGTACGTCACCGATCCGCCCTCGGTCTCCTTCTCGACCTCGTTGACGCCCACGACAAGCCGTTCCGGTACTCCGAGCCGCTCGGCGAGACCCTCGCCGCACTCGACGATGAAGTCCGGCTCGAACGACTCCAGCTGGCCGCGCGCGAAGTCCGTCGCGCTCTCCCTGCGGTAGAGCAAGTCCCGCTGCCAGCTCGGCCGCCGCGCGAACACCGGGACGATCGCGTTGTACCGCCCGCCCCAGCGGCACGCACATAGGCGCATCACCCGCAGGAACATCGCGTGATCACGGGCGTCAGCGAGGAAGGCGAGCCGCAGCGGGCGGACGCGGCGCGAGATGGTGACAGGAACCCCAGGCAGGCGGCCACTTTACTCGCGCATTTGCGCGAGGCCAGGTTCGCTGGATGCGAAGATTCGGCGTCTCGCGCGGGCCCCGCGGCCGGAGCCCTACGACTAAGAAGAGATGACGATGGCCTACGTGGACGAGACGCACGGCGCAGCCCGCGACGAAGCGATCCTGTGGGCTGCCCCTACGGGGCCGGTTCCCGCACCACCCGTTGACACCAAGCCTCAGCTGCTGCCTATCGGGGACCTGCAGTGGCCAGACGCCGAGCGCCTGTTCCTCAGGTTGCTGCACACGGTTCGGCCGGTCCACTACGCCAAGCTCTTCGGCGTTCCCGGTCAGAGCCAGGCCGGTATCGACGCTTACGCCAGGCTCCCGCTGGACCTCACAGATGAGGAGGGCGGAGGCCGCAACTACATCACCCTGCAATCTCGCCGGGTCAAAACGCTGAGCGCAGCCAAGATCAAGAAGGCTGTTGACGATCTGCTGAAGGGCGAATGGGCCAAGAAGACGGCGGACTTCTATTTCGCCACCTCGTTCGACCTTCAGGACACCAAGTTAGACACGGCGATCCGCGCGCAGTCCGAACGCCTCGCCAGACTCAAGATCGCTTTCGTTCCGTGGGGCGCACAAGAGATATCGGCCCTGCTGAAAGAACAGCCGCGCATCGTCGATGACTTCTTCGGCCGGCCGTGGGTCGAGCGCTTCTGCGGCCCGGAGGCGGCCAGAGCGTGCGCCAACAACCTGCCACATCAGGACAGCCGAGAACTGCGCGCCGGGCTGCGTGACCTCTACCGAGGCGTCTTCTATGCCCAGGGCGGAGTCCATCTGCCCGAGAACAGCGACCCCGGCCAACCGTTCGTGATCTTGGATGTCAGCCCAGCTCGGCAGCAGTCCGACGTCCACGACGCCGAACGCGCTGACGCGCCCGGTGAGGGTCAGCACCCTCCGCAAGCTTCGATCGACGGTCACACCCACGTCGCGTCCCGGCTGCGTGCCCGCAGGCAGTCATTCAGATCCGTTCGCGACCTGCTCAATGGCGCAACAGGGTCGACAACAGCCACAGCCGGTGCCGTCGCCGCCGACGAGTGGTTGGCCGGAGGTGATTATCAGTTGCTCATCGGCCGTCCAGGAGCAGGTAAGTCCAGCCTCTTGCGGTTCGCTGCAGCAGACCTGCTCGCTGCGCAGCCGCAATCCGTCGCGCTCCAGCGAGTACACGCCACCGACCTGCCGGTCTGGCTGCCGTTTGGGTTCCTGTGCCGTCACCTGGAAGCATCGACGGAGAATTCGCTCGTCTCGGCCGCCGAGGCTTGGCTGAAGTCGCAGAGTGCCGCACACCTGTGGCCGCTGGTCGAGCGCGCGCTCGACGATGATCGCTTGCTGCTCCTCGTCGACGGCATCGACGAGTGGACTGACGTCGGCGCAGCCGAACGCGCCCTCGGCATCTTGGAGGCATTCCTGGGTCGCACCAATGCTTCTGCGATCCTCTCGACGCGTCCGTACGCGGTCGACCGGCTCAACTGGCGGCTTCCGTGGGCGCAGGCGGAGATCAGACCGCTGACCGACGATCAGCGCCGCACCATCGCAGCCGGGATTCTCCTGCCAGTCACGCAACCGGAAGGCGACTCGGCCGCCCGGTCGACGTGGAGGGCAGGTGTCGATTCGTTTCTTGACCAGCTCGTCGGTACCCCGGAACTTGCCCAGCTCGCACGCTCCCCCCTGTTCCTGACGCTGCTAGCCGCAACGTGGCGGGGTGAGCCGCTGCCGCGGCAGCGATTCAAGATCTACGCCCGTCTCGTCGAGCTGCTTATCGAGAAGCACCCCCAGATGCGGCAGCGCGCCTCACACGCCGAGGCGGGAGTTCTGCCGGCCGCCGAGGTGACCACGCTGTTTGCCGCTGTGGCCTACCGCCTTCGCGTCAAAGACCCTTCCGGCGCCGTCATGAAGGCAGAGATGCGCAAGCTGATCGTCGAGTCAATGACCGACGACGAGGTCCTCGGGTACGAGCAACCTGCCGCCCGGAGGATCGCGGATGCGGTCCTCACCATGGCGGAAGAGGAGTTCGGCCTGATCGTGCCCGAGGGCGCCGGCCTCTTCGGCTTCCTACACCGGGTCGTGCTGGACCACTTGGCTGGCCAGTACCTCGCGACGCTAGCCGCCGATCGGCAGATCGAGGCCGTCGGGCGGTTCGTCCATGATCCGGCCTGGCGCGACGTGCTCCTCGCCCTGCTCGCGGCGCAGGTAAGTCAGCACGCAACCGAACCACTGCTCAACGCGGCCTTGGATGCGGGTGACGGGCGGTGGGCCGACGTAGATGGACACGAGCTGCTCGCCGAGGCGCTCGCCGCTGGCGTGGCGCTAACCCCGCGATCTCAGACCATGTACTCAAGCCGCCTGGTCGAACGTATCGAGACCCATCCCTCGCTGCGCCATCGGGCGAATCTCATCACCGCGCTGGTCGGCGTGCTCGCGAGTCACTCCGCCCGCAGTCACTTACTTCCGATCATGAAGCGATGGCTGACCGCGCCTCGTCCCGATCCGTCACCGACTATGTGGGCGCTGCGTGATCTCGACATCGTGGACGACACGGCGGCTGAGTACCTCCTCTGGGGCATGCGGCATCCCGAGGACAACGTCAAGGTCAACGCGGCGGGCGCGATCGCACATCGGTTCGGCGGCGAGCCGCGCCTGGCGGATCGACTGATGGCATTCACCGAGAACGGGCCGGACTCGGCAACCCAGGCCGCCGCCATCCTCGCTTTCGGCAACGGCTGGCCTGAGGCACCCGACACCACCCGCCTGACGAACTGGGCCCGTTGCCAGCCGTCCTTACGGCTTCGGCTAGTAGGCCTGCACCTGCTGCAAGGCGGAACCCGGGGTGGTGATGCAGCGTTGTTCCGGCCGGAGGAACGTGACTGGCTGCTGTCGCTCCTGCACCGTGAGGACTACGCCCGCGGGCCGTGGCCCGCAGCAGATCTCGTCAACATCGCCGCCACCGGCGACGCGTCCGCAGCCAACTTCGCCCTCGAAACCTTGACGACGAACGGCCGCACCGGCGGCGACCGCTGGCTCGCGTGGACGCTCGCCTGCAATGCGTTCGCCGGTGACAGCCGCTTCACGGAGTGGGTGGCGGCAGAACTTGCGGAGCCGGAGAAAGAGGTTGTCCCGTTCGCCGTGGAACTTCGCGGTGGCGATCCGGTGATCAGTGAGCGGCTGCGAGCGTAGCGGCCGTCTCGGTCGTGGTGGTCGTGTCGTTG
>Ga0126306_10000251_pt1 | contig 22525 bp, 24 predicted proteins | sample Plot27_FD_92592 | JGI IMG/M metagenome (GOLD analysis project Ga0126306, IMG submission 92592) | Serpentine soil microbial communities from UC McLaughlin Reserve, CA, USA - Plot27 | ecosystem: Environmental > Terrestrial > Soil > Grasslands | place: USA: UC McLaughlin Reserve, Lake County... | reverse complement strand
CGACGGGCGCAGGTTCACCGCGCTCGCGCTCGCCTCGGGCGGGCTGGTGCTCGTGCTGGCCAACGCCGAGGCCGGCACGCTCGACCCCGTAGGCGCGGTTCTCGCCCTCGCGGCGGCGCTCGTGTACACCACCTACATCCTCACGAGCCAGGGCATCGCCGGCCGGATCTCGCCGACCGTTCTGTCGGCGCTCGTATGCACCGGCGCCACCATCACGCTCACCGCCGGAACCGCCGCGATCGGCGACCTCCAGCCGGGCGCCGTCACAGCGGCCGGGTGGGGATGGCTGCTCAGCCTCGCCGTCGTGTCCACCGTGGTGGCGGTCAGCCTGTTCTTCGCCGGCCTGAAGCGGGTCGGGCCCACCAGCGCGGCGATTCTCTCGACCGCCGAGCCGGTGGTGACGGTGATCCTGGCCTTCCTGGTGTTCGGCGAGCTGCTCGGGCCGCTCCAGCTGCTCGGCGGCGCCCTCGTGATCGTGGCGGTGCTCGTGCTCGCGAGCCACCGCCCGGGCGAGGTGGCCGAGCCGGTGCCGGCATGAGCGGCGCGCTTGCCGGCAGGGTGGCGCTGGTTGCGGGCGCCACCCGCGGCGGCGGGCGCGGGATCGCCGTGGCGCTCGGCGAGGCCGGTGCGACCGTCTACTGCACGGGGAGGACCACCCGCGAGCGGCGCTCGGAGGTGGACCGGCCGGAGACGATCGAGGAGACGGCGGAGCTCGTGAGCGAGGCCGGCGGCGAGGGCATCGCGGTCGCCGTCGATCATCTGGACCCGGCGCAGGTGGCGGGACTCGTCGAGCGGATCGACTCAGACCAAGGGCGGCTCGACGTGCTCGTGAACGACGTCTGGGGCGCCGAGCACCTGTTCACGTTCAACACGCCGCTGTGGGAGCACGACCTCGACAACGGGCTGAGGCTGCTGCACCTCGCCGTCGACACGCACCTGATCACGAGCCACCACGCTCTGCCGCTTCTGATCCGGAACGAGGGCGGGCTCGTGGTGGAGGTCACCGACGGCACCGCCGCGTACAACGCCGGCCACTACCGCGTGAACGCCTTCTACGACCTCGCCAAGACCGCGGTGATCCGGCTGGCCTGGGGCCAGGCGCAGGAGCTGGGCGAGCATGGTTGCACGGCGGTGGCGCTCACGCCGGGCTGGATGCGCTCCGAGCAGATGCTGGAGCACCACTCGGTGGGCGAGGCGAACTGGCGCGACGCGACCGAGCGCACGCCGCACTTCTGCATCTCGGAGTCGCCCCGCTTCGTGGGGCGGGCGGTGGCCGCGCTGGCCGCCGATCCGAAGCGCTCCCGCTGGAACGGCGAGTCGCTGTCGAGCGGGCAGCTGGCGCAGGAGTACGGCTTCACCGACACGGACGGCACCCGGCCGGACTGCTGGCGCTACATGACCGAGGTGATCGAGGCCGGCGAGACGGCCGGCGACGCCGGCTACCGCTAGCGGCGCGCCTCCCAGGTCACCAGGCCGGTGCGGCAGATGCCCCTGCCCTCGATCGCGACCCTGGCGCGCAGCCGGCCCTTCGCCTCGTTGTTGGCAAAGGAGAACGGCTCGGGCGGCACCGGGTTGCCGTGGGGGTCGAAGCCGATCTTGCCGCGGACCCCGATGCCGGTTGCGCTGCGCCTGAAGAAACGGCCGTCCTCGGAGACGCGCACGTTCCGGAAGCGCGCGATGCGGAGGACCGTGCCGTGATCGCACGTGCCGCGCCACCGGAACCGGATGCCGATGCGCGTGTGCGAGGTGACCCGCATCACGAGCCGCTCATCCTGCGCGGTGCGCCCGACGAACGGCCCGTGATGACTCTCATGGACGGCCGCCGCGGGAACTGCCGAGCACGCCGCGGCCACGACCGTGATGAGAGCGAGTCCCCTCCGCGTCACGCCCGTAAAACACCTGGAATCACCGTAAGTCTCGGAGTCGGTGGATGTCGATGACGCCGCGCGCGGCGGTGTCCACCGTCCAGCCTCGCTCGCGCGCCTGCTCCAGGAAGACGCCTACGGTGGGACGGGAGGGGTCGGCCAGCCAGGCCGCCGGGGCCAGCCGTGGAAGCAGCGACAGCATCAGTGCCACGGTGGGGCGCTCGTAGAGCACGTCCGCCGCGAGCAAGAGGTCGAACGGTCCGCGATCGATCAGCTCGCTGGTCACGGCCGCCGACGTCCAGTCCACCACGGCGGTGTCGACCTTCAGGCCGTTCAGCCCGGCGTTGCGCTGCGCGAGCTCGATCGCCTCCGGATCGGCATCGGTGGCGAGCACCGCCGCCCCCGCCCGGGCCGCCGCCATGCTCGGCACGGCAAGGCCGCAGCCAAGCTCGACGACGCGACTCCCGTCCAGCGACTTCTCGTCCAGCTCGCGCGCCAGCGCGACCCCGCTCCGCCACAGCACCGACCAGTACGGCACGAGCGGCGCCCACTCGACCGGGCCGTCGTCGGGCAGCTCGGCCGACTCGCGCGGCTGCAGCATGCGCAGCGGCCCGCCAGGCAGCTCGACCTCCTGCGTGACCAGCTCGTCCTGCACGGCGCCGACTCTAGGCCCGACAATGTGCGCATGAGGTCTCTGGGCGGCATCGCCTGCCTCGCGGCGCTGGCGCTGGCCGGCTGCGGCGGCGGAGACAAGCCGAGTGAGCCGCTGCCGCGGGCGCCCGCGTCGATGACGCTCACCAGCTCCGCGTTCCACGACGGGGGCACGATCCCCGCGCGCTTCACGTGCTCGGGCGAGGACGTGTCGCCCCCGCTGCGGTGGTCGGACGTGCCGGTCGCCGCCCGGGAGCTGGAGCTGCTGGTGGAGGACCCCGATGCGGGCCGGTTCGTGCACTGGAGCCTGCTCCGGATCCCGCCGGCGATCCACTTCATCGGCGAGGACCAGCCGCCGGCGGGCACGGTCGAGACCGAGAACGGATTCGGCGACAGGAGCTGGGGCGGCCCGTGTCCACCGGAGGGCAAGGGGCCCCATCGCTACGTCTTCGCTCTGTACGCCACGGATGCGCCGCTCGGGCTCGACTCGGGGGCCTCGCCCGACGACGTGCACTCCGCCATCGCGAAGCACGCGGTGGCCACGGGCCGGCTGGTCGGCCGCTTTGGCCGCTAGGCGGCGTCGCTCATCGCCTGCGGGATGCGGGGCCCGCAGGAGAGGAGAGCGTCGAGTAGCCAGGACGCGTTCTGCTCGTCCAGCTCGTCTAGGGCGAGCATGCCGAGCACCGTGGTGCTGGCGCGGGCGAGCGGCTCCTCGGCCTCGTCCCCCTCGCGGGCGAGCAGAAGGCCCTCGGCGGCGTCACGCAGGTCCTCGTGCGCCTCCGACTCGAGCGCGTGCGCCGACCTCCACTCGTCCAGCTCGGTGATCAGCGATCTGTAGGCGGCATAGCGATGAGCGTTCATGGTCCCGCGTGAGTTCTACCCCTCGCCTGCGGGTAGCAACCAACTTGGCGTCCACTCCGTTTCCGGGCTGCTGGCCGGGTAACCCAATCGGAATACAGCGTCCGATTTGGAGGAGGACCCAATGGAGCCAAAGGAACGGCTCAAGGAGCAGGTCGACCAGCGGTCGACGCAGGCCGGGCAGCAGGTGAACACCGTTGCCGACGACGTGCGGACGGTGGCTGGCGAGCTGCGGAATCAGGGCAAGGACAAGCCGGCGCAGTACGCGGAGCAGGCGGCTGAGCGGGTCCAGAACGTGGGGCAGTGGCTTGAGCGCTCGGACGGCGATCAGATCCTGCGAGACGTCGAGGGGTTCGCACGGCGCAACCCGTGGGCCGTCGCGGCCGGCGGGGTGGTGCTCGGGCTCGCGGCGTCGCGGTTCCTGAAGGCGTCGAGCGGCGAGCGCTACCGCGCTTCGCTCTCGAACGGGAACGGAGTCGTAGGCACTCCGACCGTGCAGCCCGACCGCGAGTTCGGTGGCGGTGGCGAGTTCACCCGCCAGGAGGACTCGATGGTCACGAACGAACCGCGGACATGACCGCGCCCGACAACGACCTGAAGGATCGCTCGACCGGTGAGCTCCTGAAGGAGCTGTCGAACGAGACGACCACGCTCGTCAAGCAGGAGATCGAGCTGATGAAGGCGGAGCTCGCCGAGAAGGCGAGGCCGGCTGGCATCGGCGCCGGGATGTTCGGCGGCGCCGGGCTCTTCGGCATCGGCGCGTTCCTCGCGCTGACCGCGTTCTTCATCGCGCTGCTCGACGGCGCGGTACCGATCTGGGCCGCGGCCCTGATCGTGGCGGCGGTGTACGCGGCGATCGCGGGCGTGCTCGCCCTGACGGGACGCCAGAAGGTCAGAGAGGCGACCCCGGTCGCACCTGAACAGACGATGGAAAGCGTGAAGGAGGACGTGAGATGGGCCAAGAACCGAGCCAGATCAGGAATGACATAGAGGACACCCGCGCCCGCATGGGCGACACCGCCGAGGCGCTCGGCCACAAGGCGGACGTGCCCGGGCGGGCGCGCGAGGCGGTTGCCGACAAGGTGGACACCGTCAAGGAGAAGTTCACCGGCGCGAAGGAGTCCGTGTCGGACTCCACGCCGAGCGGCCAGGACGTGAAGCAGGGTGCCCGCCAGGCGGTGGGCATCGCGAAGGAGAACCCGCTCGGGCTCGCCGTCGGCGGCCTGGCGGTGGGCTTGATCGCCGGCCTCCTGCTTCCGTCGACGCGAGTCGAGAACGAGCGGCTCGGGCCGATGGCGGATCAGGTCAAGGAGCAGGCGAAGGAGACCGGTCAGGAGGCCATGGAGCGCGGTAAGCACGTGGCCCAGCAGGCCGCGGAGACCGCCAAGGAGGAAGGTCAGCGGCAGGCGCAGGAGATGACGCCGACCAGCAGCTGAGAACGGAAGCGCATGGCCCGGCCCGTTAGGGTCGGGCCATGGGCAACCGCGACAGCTACGAGCACGGCACCTTCTCCTGGACGGACCTCGCCACGCCCGACGCGCAGGCGTCCAAGGACTTCTACGGGACGCTCTTCGGCTGGGAATACGAGGACAACCCGATCCCGGATGACGGCGTCTACGTGATGGCGCGGCTCGGCGGCCGGGCCGCGGCCGCGATGTTCGAGACGGCCGACCGCCATCCGGCGTGGGCGTCGTACGTGACCGTGGACGACCTCGACGGAACCACGGCGCGGGCGGGCGAGCTCGGCGCGAACGTGCTGGCCGAGCCCTTCGACGTCATGGACGTCGGGAGGATGTCCACGATCCAGGACCCCACCGGAGCCGTGTTCTGCCTGTGGGAGCCCAAGACGAGCATCGGGGCCGAGGTCGTCAACGGCCCGGGCGCGCTCAGCCTGAACCAGCTCAACACGTCCGATACCGAGGCGTCCGAGCGCTTCTACGGCGAGCTGTTCGGGTGGCGCTTCGACAGCGTCGGGAGCGAGGAGACGCCGTACTGGGGCATCTTCCGCGGCGACTCCTTGAGTGGCGGCATGATGCCGCTCCCGGCGGGCGCGCCGATGCCCTCGCACTGGCTCGTCTACTTCGGCAGCGAGGACGTGGACGCCGCGGCCGAGCAGACCCGCTCGAGCGGCGGCACGCTGGTGATCGAGCCAACGGACGTGCCGCCCTCCGGGCGCATTCTCGTCGCGCAGGACCCGCAGGGCGCGATCTTCGCGCTGTTCGCCGGCCGCTTCGACGACTGACACACGGAACCGCCGCGGCGTGGCGGTCGTATAGGGGGCATGAAGCGCTCGCTGCTCGTGCTCCTGCTGGCCGGTCTCGTGTTCGCCCCGGCGGCGTTCGCGAAGGGGCCGCACGCCTTCCTCACGACGCCGCGCGAGAACGTGGCGCCCGGGCTGCCGTGGGAGGTCACGGTGGAGCTGAACGAGTTCCGGCACCCGCCGGTGCCGGCCATGATCGGCAGGCGCGGCGGCCGGACGGTCGGAGCCGAGGTGGAGAAGACGCCGGCGAGCATGCCGGGGGCGGCGGGGTTCAGGCTCACGATGGTGTTCCCGCGCGAGGGACGCTGGAAGCTGGTGATGTTCGCCGGGAAGCGGCGGTTCGTGTTCCCGGCGGTTCACGTGGGCGGCGCGGGCATGCCGCAGAACTACGTGGCGTTCCCGATCGGGAGCGAGGCCGCGCGCGCCGGCGCGGGTGGTGTGTGGACCACCGACGAGGCGCCGGCCGAGACGGCGGCCTCCTCGAGCCGGGGTCAGACCCGTCAGGAGGGGTCAGACCCCTCTCAGGACGATGGCAATGACGGCATCGGCGCCTGGATCCTGCCGCTGCTTGGCGTGGTGCTCGCGGGCGCCGGCGTGGCCGCGGTCACGCGCCGCGGATCGAGGTGAGCGCGTCGTCCACCGACGAGTGCACCTCGGCCACCGCGGCGAGGTTGACGATGCCGAGCACCCGTCCCACGAGCCCGCCATCGGGAAGCACGACGCCCAGCCGCAGCTGGCGCTCGGAGAGCTTCTCGGCCAGCTCGAACAGCAGACTCACGCCGACGCTGTCGATGTAGGACGCCTCCGTCAGGTCGACCACCAGGCCGAGGTCCTCGTTGCGGATCGCTCCGAGCAGGCGCTCGCGGAGCTGGCCGGCCTGGACGATGTCCACCTCGCCGGTGAGTGTCACGACACCCACGGCGTCGTGGTAGTCAACGTGCGCCTCGGCGCTGCCGTTCACGCCGCCTCCTCCACGCCGATCCGCCGGGTCAGCTCGACAGTCGTGCCCTCGCCCGTGCGGACCACCTCCACGTCGTCGGTGAGCCCCTCCATCAGCAGCAACCCGCGCCCGCGGTGCGTGCCGCGCGGCGCGCGCCAGCTCCCGAAGTCGCTGATCTCGACCTTGACCGTGTCCTCGTCGCACGCGGTGGCGTGCAGCTCCACGACCCCGGGCGCGAGGCCGTAGGCGTGCTCGATCGCGTTGGCCGCCGCCTCGGCGGCCGCGAGGGTGAGATCGTCGATGTCGCGCCGGGTGGCGCCCGCCTCGTCGAGCCAGCGGCCGAGCAGCCGGCGCAGGCCCGGTATCGACTCGACCTCCGCCGGGAAGCGCGCCACGAGCGTGTCGCCGAGCGGCATGGCGCGCGCCATGAGGAGCGCGGCGTCGTCGCCGCCCGGTCCCTCGGGCAGGAGCACGTCGACGAGCGTGTCGCCCAGGTGCTCCAGGTGCTCGTCGCCGTCCCGCACGGTGGCGATGAGCCGGTTCAGCCTGGAGTCGAGCGGCTCACCGGGGCGCTCGACGAAGCCGTCCGTGTAGAGCACCAGCACCGAGCCGGGCTCCAGGTCCAGCTCCTGGGTCTCGTAGCGGACGCTCCGCGTCGCGCCCAGGGGGACCGAGCCGGGAAGCTCGAGGAGCCCCGGCTGCTCGCCCGGCGGCTGGACGAGCGGCGGGGGATGACCCGCGCTCGCCACCGAGAGTCCGCCGCCGTGCGGGTCCAGGACGAGATACACCGCGGTCGCGGTCCGGCCGGGCTCGATCTGGCGGAGCAGCCTGCTGAGGCGCTCGAGCACGTCGCCGGGCGCCGCTGCTTCGAGCGCGTACGCGCGCAGACCGCTCCGCAGCTGCCCCATGATCGCGGCGGCGTGGAAGCCGCGGCCGACCACGTCGCCGATCGCCATCCCGAGCCGGCCGTCCGGAAGCAGGAATGCGTCGTACCAGTCACCGCCGAGCCGCTCGGCGGCGGCCGGCAGGTAGCGACCCGCGAGCGAGACAGCCGGCAGCTCGGGCAGACTCGGCATGAGGCTCCGCTGGAGGGCGTCCGCCAGCCCGCGCTCCCGTTCGGTGAGCCGGCTCGAGATCGCCAGCGCCGCGCGATCGCCCGCGCGCTGGAGAAGCTCGACGTCCTCGTCGTCGAAGGCTCGCTCCGTGAGCGTTCCGACGTGAAGGACTCCCACCGCCTGTCCCTCGACGACAAGCGGCACGCCGAGCAGCGACGCGAGCCCCTTCTCGCGCAGTATCGGGTTGTAGATGTCCGCGTCCGCGACGTTCAGGATCCTCACCGGGCGTCGTGTGGCGGCAATGTGGCCGGCGAAGCCGCGCCCGACCGGGATCCGGATCCCTCGCTCCACCTCCTCCTCGAGCCCCTTCGCGGCGCGGGGGACGAGCGTGCTGTCGTCGTCCTCGAGCAGGAGGATCGCCGAGGTATCCGCGCCGAGGATCTCTACCACCCGGTTGAGCAGCTCGTCGAGCAGGCGATCGAGCGGCAGATACGCGAGCGCCGCATCGGTGATGCTCTGCAGATCACGTAGTCGATCGGAGGTGACCCGCGACTTCACGTGGGGGATTCTGCCGAGCCGTACGGCGAATCGCGCCGACGTACCGCCTCCTTGAAGCCGAGCTCGCCCGCAAGGCGCTGAAATTCGTACCCCTCGGGCGTGTGGCGGGCGATGCCGTCGAAGAACACCCCCAGCGCCTGCGTGGCGTGGAGGCCCTGCGCGAACAGCGCCTGGTTGACGAGCATCTTCATCATCACGAGCTGGTTGACGGGCGCCAGCGCGATCCGCTGCACCAGCGCCTCGAACCGCTCGTCGAGCTCCGCCGCGGGCGGGGCCTCCACGGCCAGTCCCCACTCGTGCGCCGTGCGGCCGTCGATCAGATCGCCGGTGAACAGGAGCCGCTTGGCGCGCTGGTCGCCCACCCGGAACGCCCACAGCGCCGAGGTCGGCACGCCCCAGACGCGTGCCGGCGGGTATCCGATGCGCGCGTCGTCCGCGATCACGAGCAGGTCCGCGCACAGCGCCATGTCGGTGCCGCCCGCCACGCAGAACCCGTGCACCCTGCAGACGACCGGCTTGTCCGAGTGGAACAGGCTCATGAAGCCGCGCAGGTTCCGGCTCATCATCTGCCAATCCACCACCGGGTCCCACGGCTGCTCGGGGTCGTGATTGGGCGCCTGCGTCTCGGCGTACTCCACGAGGTCGTACCCGCCGCAGAAGCCCTTGCCGTTGCCGGCCAGCGCGATCACGTGCACGGCCGGGTCGAGGTTCGCCTGCTCGACGCAGTCGGCCAGCTCCCGCGGCATCTCGAGCGTGATCGCGTTCGCTCGCTCGGGCCGGTCGAGCGTGATGCGTGCGACCCGGCCGTCGACCTCGTAGGTGAGCGTGTTCAAGCGGGGAGGGCGCGCGCCAGGATCGCCTCGGTGTCCACGCCGGGGGGGAGGGTGCCGTACGCGCGGCCCACGGCGCCCAGGCGCCCGGCGCAGAAGGCGTCCGAGACGGCAGCCCGCCCGTGCCGCACCAGCAGGCTCGCCTGGAGCGCCACGGCGAGGTCGGAGACCAGGCTGCGTGCCTCGAACTCGGGTTCCTCGGGCCGCGCGGCCGCGATCCGGTCGAGATGGGCGTCGAGCGCCGGGTTGCCGCCGCGCGCGAGCTCGCACTCTGCGAGGAGGGCCGGCAGGCCGTCGGGCTCCCTGGCGAGCGCCCGCAGCACGTCGAGCGCCGACACGTTCCCCGAGCCCTCCCAGATCGAGTTGAGCGGCGAATCGCGCAGGAGCCGCGGCATGCCCGACTCCTCGACGTAGCCGTTCCCGCCCAGGCACTCGAGCGCCTCGGCGGCGTGCCCCGGCGCGCGCTTGCAGACGTAGTGCTTCATCACCGCGGTGGCGATCCGCCGGAACGACGAATCGCCCTCGTCGTAGGCGCGCGCCACCCGCATGGTCACCGCGGTCGCGGCCTCCGACTCGATCGCCAGGTCGGCGAGCACGTTCCGCATCAGCGGCTGGTCCGACAGCAGCTTCCCGAACGCGCTCCGGTGGCGGGCGTGGTGCACCGCCTGCGCGACGCCCCAGCGCATCCCGGCAGCCGACCCGATCAGACAGTCGAGCCGCGTGTGGTTGACCATCCGGATGATCGTCGGGATGCCGCGCCCCTCTTCGCCCACGAGCTGGCCGCGCACGCCGTGGAACTCGACCTCGCTCGACGGCAGCGAGCGCGTGCCGAGCTTGTCCTTCAGCCGCTGAATGCGGAACCCGGGGTCGCGGCCCTCGATCACGAAGCAGGACAGCCCGGCGGGCGCCTGCGCGAGCGTCAGGAAGAGATCGCAGGGCGGATACGAGCAGAACCACTTGTGGCCCGTGATCTCCCAGGCGTCGCCGTTCTGGACCGCGCGCGTCGAGTTGGCGCGCACGTCGGAGCCGCCCTGCTTCTCGGTCATCGCCATCCCGACCAGCGCGGCGTCGTCGTAGCTGGCGCGGGTCACGCGCGGCTCCCACTCGGCGGCGATGTCGGGCTCCTCGCGGAGCGCCGGAATGGCGGAATAGGTCATGGAGACCGGGCACATCACGCCAGAATTGACCTGGCTCCACAGGAAGAACAGCGCCGCGCGGACCGCATGCCCGCCGGGCTGCGAAGAAGGCATCGCGGCGCGCCGGGCACCGCCCGGCGCTTGCGCAACGGCCCTCCACGGAAGCGAGTGGATCTCGCGCTCGATCGCCTGCCGGAGGCACCAGTGCCATGACGGGTCCAGCTCCACCTCGTCGATCCGGTTGCCGTAGCGGTCGTGCGTGCGCAGGATCGGCTCGTTGCGCTCAGCCCGCTCGGAGTGCGCGATCGCGTCGGGCGAGCCGGCCAGCTCGCCCGTGTCGCGCAGGCGGTCGACGCCCCAGCCGCCGCCCTCCCGCTCAACGGCCTCCCGGAGCGGCAGATCGGACTCGAAAACGTTGTAGGGCGCGAGCGGCGGAGCCTGATTGTCGATCGCGTGCGTACCCGTCTGCGAGATCTCCATCTAGACGGCAGCCTACCTGCGCGCCCGCAACCTTCCATAGGATGCCGGGTTTCCATGCGCATGAAACGCCTGATCCCACTGACCCTGACCATCCTGCTGCTCGCCGCCGCGCCGTCCGCGTACGCGGGACGCGGCTTCTCGCTCGGCGTCGCCGCGGGCGACGTGAGCTCGAGCAGCGCCGTGCTGTGGGCTAAGGCGACGCGGAGCGGGCGGTACACGCTCGAGGTGGCGCGCAACAAGCGCTTCACCAAGGAGCTGCACTCGAAGGTGGTTCGTGCGCGGAAGTCGCACGACAACACCGTGCAGGGCCGGATGGGCGGGCTGAAGGCGGCCAAGGACTACTTCTTCCGCTTCGTGGGCCGGCGCGCGAAGAGCGCGACCGGCACGTTCACGACGGCGCCCAAGGCGTCGCAGTCGAAGACCGTCGAGTTCGCGTGGAGCGGGGACCAGGACTTCAACGCGACCACGGGCCAGACGAAGCCGTTCTGGAACGACGGCGGCGTGCTGCGGCAGATGAAGAGGGAGAGGAACGCCTTCAACGTGATGCTCGGCGACACGATCTACTCGGACAGCGAGGTGCCGGGGCGGCTGAACCCGATCGCGCTGAGCGTCAAGCAGAAGTGGGCCAAGTACAGGGTCAACCTGAAGAACAGGGCGCTCCAGGCGCTGCGCGGGTCGGCCGGCTTCTACTCGCAGTGGGACGACCACGAGTTCGTGAATGACTTCTCGCCGCAGGAGAACTCCTTCGACAACGACGTGAACGTCAACGGCGGGACGCTGTACAGGCGGGGCGCGCAGGCGTTCCGCGACTACGCGCCGGTGAAGTGGACCAGTCGCAGCGGCCTGTACCGCTCGTTCCGCTGGGGCAGGAACCTCGAGGTGTTCTTCCTCGACGAGCGCTCGTTCCGGAGCGCTAACGCCGACGAGGGCCACGTGTGCGACAACCCGCAGACGGGCACCCCCGACCTGGCGCCGACAGCCCCGCAGTCGACCCGCACGCTGTTCTCGGTTGTCACGCCGTCGCTGGCGCAGCCGGTGTCCCCGGCGTGCCTGGCGCGGATCAACAGCCCGGACCGGACCTTCCTGGGCAGCCGCCAGCTGGAGCGGTTCAAGCGGGCCGTCTCCAGGTCGAGCGCGCGCTTCAAGGTCGTCATGAACGAGATGCCGATCCAGCAGTTCTACATCCTCCCGTATGACCGCTGGGAGGGCTTCGAGCACGAGCGCCAGGAGCTGCTCACGTTCCTGCGCGACAACGTGAAGAACGTGATCTTCCTGACCACGGACACCCACGCGACGATGATCAACGACGCCCGCCTGAGGACGCTCGAGTCGGGCGGTGCCCAGAACAGCGGCATCACCGACGTCACGGTCGGCCCCGTGGCCACCGCGAACTTCGGCCTTGAGATCGACGACGCGACCGGGCAGCCGAACAGCTACCAGCTCGTGGACAGCGCCTTCCTGACCCCGCCGCCGCCCAGCGGAGTGGGGATGCGGTGCTCGGTGCTCGACCAGTTCAGCTACGGCCAGGTGAAGGTCACCTCGACCCAGCTGACGATCACGCCGAAGGACATCAATGGGACGCCGCAGACCGACAACGGCCAGCCCTGCCGGGTCACTCTCAACTACGTTCCGTGACATGAGGTCCCTCGTTGCAGTCCTGGCGGCGCTGGCCGCCCTGCTGGTCGCCGTCCCGGCTGCCTCGGCGGCGCGCACCGTGCCGCAGGGGTTCTTCGGCGTGATGTACGACCACGGCATCGAGAAGGCATCCGACGAGAAACAGGACGGCCAGTGGGACGCCATGGCGCAGTCGGGCGTCGAGACGGTGCGGACGGTCTTCGACTGGGGTGGGGCGCAGCCCAGCGGGCGCGGCACCGCGTTCGACTTCGAGCGCACCGACGGCGTGGTGCAGCGCGCGGCGCTGAGAAACCTCGACGTGCTGCCGGTGGTCATGTACTCGCCGAAGTGGGCACGCGCGTACCGGAACCGGTTCACCTCGCCGCCGAAGAGCAAGAACGACTACGTGACCTATCTGGCCGCGCTCGTCGAGCGGTACGGGCCAGAGGGCAGCTTCTGGAGCGAGCACCCCGAGCTGCCCAAGCACCCGGTGCGCGAGTGGCAGATCTGGAACGAGCCGCACCTGCCGGCCTACTGGGACGCGCCGGAGCGGGGGCCGTACGGCTACGCGAGGACCTACCCGCTCCTCCTGCGCGCCTCGTACAACATCGTGAAGACCCTCGACCCGGGGGCGAAGATCGTGATGGCCGGCCTCACCCAGCGGGCGTGGGAGGAGATCGAGGTGCTCTACCAGCGCGGCATCAAGCGCTACTTCGACGTGGCCGCGCTTCAGATCTTCCCGCAGACCGTGCGCCGCTCCGTGAAGGCCGCGGCGCTCTATCGCGAGGCCCTGAACCGGCGCGGCGACCGGCGCAAGCCGATCTACATCACGGAGATCACGTGGCCGGCCTCCAGGGGGAAGACGGACCCGATCAAGTACCAGCGCCAGGAGACGCCGCGCGGGATGGCGAAGAACCTCGGCCAGATGTACGCGAAGATGGTCGGCCGGCGCCGGGCGCTGGGCCTCGCCAAGGTGTTCTGGTACACGTGGTCGTCGCCGTACGGCCAGGGCGGCAGCAACTTCCACTACACCGGGCTGCTGCGCTACGACGACAACGTGTTCACCCCGCAGCCGGCGCTCGCGGCGTACCAGCGGAGCGCCCGGCGGTTCGAGGGGTGCACCAAGACCGTCACCGGCGTCTGCCAGTAGGGCGATCCTCCGTCGCGGGCTCGCCCGCGACCTCGGACACGGCGGCCTGGTCGAGCAGCGGGTCGAGCGCCGCGTCGATCGCCTCGGCGGTGCGGCTCCAGCTGAGCTCCGCCGCCCGCGCGTGGCCGGCGTCGATCAGGCGATGCCGCTCCGTGCCCGCGGCCTCGAGCAGGGCGTCCACGAAGGCATCCTCGTCGTCGGGGTCGGCCAGGAGCGCCGCGCCGCCGCAGGCCTCGGGTAGGGCCCCGCGGTCGGCCGCCACGACCGGAGTGCCCGCGGCCATCGCCTCGATGCAGGGAAGGCCGAAGCCCTCGTACAGCGACGGCATGGCGAAGGCGGCCGCGCCGGCATAGAGGGCGGGAAGGTCGGCGTCGTCGACGTAGCCGATGCGCCTTGCGATGCCGGTCCCCGATGTGGCGATGTACGGCCGCTTGGAGCCGGCGACCGCCACGTCGAGCCCGCTCGCCGCCAGCCGCGGCGCGATCGCGTCCAGCAGGCGCAGGTTCTTACGCTCTCCCTCTGTGCCGAGCGCGAGCACGTACGGGCGGCCATCCAGGTCGAGCCGGGACAGCACGGGGGCGGGGTCGCCGGGCGCGGCGAAGCGCGAGTCCACTCCCGGCGGAATGGCGCGCACGCGGTCCGCGGGGATCCCGAACAGCTCGAACAGCTCGGAGCGGACGAACTCGGACGGCACGATCACGAGCCGCGCGCGGCGGGCGAGCCTCGGAATCAGCGCGCGGTGCCAGGCGCCGTAGGCGCGCCCGTACCAGCGCGGCTCCCGGAACGGCGCGGCGTCGTGGATCACGACGACGTTGCCGGGATGGGCGAGCGGAGCCAGGTTGGCGGGCGACAGCAGCAGCCGGGCCCGGCGCGCCCTCAGCGGCAGCACGAGCTGCTCCCATATGTGGCCGGCCCGGTGCGCGAGCGCGGCCGGCGGGCGGATCACGGTGTAGCGCTCGGGGCGGAGCGCCGGAAGCAGGACCTCGAGCTCGCGGGCCCAGCGTTCCACGCCACCGAGCTCGTGCCGCGCGGCCGCGCGGCCGTTGATCGCGACCGGCGCGGCGCTCAGGAGACGCGCCGGCGCAGGGTGGTGCCGGCGCCGAGGAGCAGCGCGCCGGTGCCGGCCAGCAGGAGGGCCGGGAGGCCGGTCCTCGGCAGCGTCGGCGCGGCGGTGTCCTGCGCCGCGACGGACTGCTCCGCGCCGGTGGCGGGCGCCGTCTGGGCGGGTTCGGCGGGCGCCGGAGCGCTCTGGTCGGGCGCCTGCTCCTGCTGGCCCTGGCCGCCGTTCGGCTCATCGACCTGCCCGAAGGGGTCGGCGTACTGCTCGTCACCGGCGCTCTGGGCGAGCGCCGAGCACGGCAGCGCGAGCATGGAAGCGGCAAGGAGCAGGGTCACCAGGCGGCGCATGCGGGCGAAGGGTAGCGGCGAGCCCCGGCGCGCATACACTGAGCGCCGTGAGCGCCAGTGAGGCAGGGCAGCCGCGCACGGCACTGATCCATGATTTCCTCGTGAGCGTGCGCGGGGCCGACCGCGTGTTCCTCGAGATCTGCGGCCTGTGGCCGGACGCCGACGTGTTCACGCCGGTCTACAACGAGCGCGGCACCGAGCGCCGGTTCGCCGATCGCAACATCCACACGTCCTTCCTCCAGCGGCTCCAGCCGAGCGCGCGCACGTTCCGCGCGTTCCTGCCGCTGTACCCGGCGGCGATCGAGTCGTTCGACCTGTCGGGCTACGACCTCGTCATCTCCAGCTCGAGCGCGTGGGCGCACGCCGTGATCTGCGACGAGCGGGCGGTGCACGTGTCGTACTGCCACAACCCGTTCCGGTACGCGTGGAACGAGCGCCACCGGACGCTCGCCGAGCGGAACAACCCGGTGTCGCGCGCCGCGCTGTCGCGGCTGTTCAGGCGCTGGCGCGAGTGGGACTGGATCGCGGCGCAGCGCGTGGACCGCTACGTGACCAACTCGCGGACGACCCAGGCGCGCATCAAGGCGTACTTCGGGCGCGACTCGCGGATCATCTACCCGCCGGTGGCCACCGAGCGGTTCCGGCCGCAGCCCGTGGGCAGCCACTACCTGGTGCTGTCGGAGCTCGTGTCGCACAAGCAGATCGACGTGGCGATCCACGCGTTCAACCGGCTGGGGCTGCCGCTCGTGATCGTCGGCGGGGGGCCGGATGCGCGCCGGCTCAGGCGGCTCGCGGGCCCCACGGTGCGCTTCGCCGGCCGAGTGAGCGACGCCGAGGTGGCGCGGCTGCTCGCGAGCTGCCGCGCGCTGGTGGTCACCACCGGCGAGGAGTTCGGCATCGCCGCGGTGGAGGCGCAGGCCGCCGGGCGCCCGGTGATCGCGCGGGCGGCGGGCGGGCTGCTCGAGAACGTGATCGACGGCGTGACCGGCTGCCTGTGGGAGGGCGGCGCCGACGAGCTCGCCGCCGTGGTGGCGCGGTTCGAGCCCGACGCCGTCGATCCCCGCGAATGTGTCGAGAACGCGCGCCGGTTCGACTCCTCCGTGTTCCGGGAGAGCTTCCCGCGCGAGGTGGAGGCGGCGCTGAACCAGGGCCCGACCGACCGCCAGGAGACCTGGCCGCGCATCCCGCGGCGGCCGACGCCGAGCCGCCGCCCCGCCTGGCGCGCGAGCCGCCTGCCCGGCTAGCGGCGCGCCCGCAGGAGCGCTCTCAGGCGGCGGCGCTCCAGCTGGCCCCGCCCGGTGAGCGATCGCGCGGCCGCGCGGGTGGCGAAGGTGAGGGCCTCCGAGAGGTCGTCGAGCGCCAGCCGGGCGCGGCCCTCCTCCGCCATCACCTCCCTGCGCCGCCTGGCGCGGAGCTCGAGGTCGCTCTCCTCCGGCAGCGCCCTGCCTGTCGACGCGCCGCCCAGGTGCCGGACCGCCACGTCCGGGCGGTAGACGGTCGGGATGCCGGCCCGGCGCGCCTTGAGGCACAGCTCCATGTCCTCGTAGAAGAGGAACGCGTCCGGGTCGAACGGCCCGAGCGAGCGCAGCTCGTCGGTCCGGCCGACGATGCAGGCCGCAACCGCCCAGCCGACCGTGCGCGGCCGGCTCGCGCGCCACGGCTCGAAGCGGGTGGGGAGGAGGCGGCGGGGAAGGAGGGCCGGGACCAGGGCGCCGAGCCGCCCCGGCAGCGGGTGCGCGCTGTCCTGGACGGAGTCGTCCGCGTTCAGGAGCCGCGGCGCGAGCAGCGCGCCGCCCGCCAGCGCGTCACCGCCGAGCCGGGCCAGCCCGTCGTCGAGCAGCTCGACGTCCGGGTTCACGAAGGCCGTCACCGGCTCGGTCACCTGCTCGATGCCGGCGTTGCAGCCGGCGCCGAAGCCACGGTTCCCGTCGAGCCGGACCACCTCGGCACCCCACTCGGCGGCAAGTTCCGCCCCGCCGTCCGACGATCCGCTGTCCACCACCACAACCTGTGGGCGAGGGTCGGGAAGGCGCCCCACGGAATCCAGGAGACCAGCGAGCTCCGCCTCGGAGTCGTGGATCACCGTGACGATCGCGAAATCGCTCAGGAGGCCGCCTCCAGCAGCGCGGCGCGGGTCTCGCGCGCGGTCCGCTCCCAGGACAGGCGGCCGGACGCCGCCCGGGCGTCCGCCGCCAGGCGCTCGCGGTATTCCGGGTCCCGCTCCAGGCGGAGCAGCGCGGCCGCGAGCGCCGCCGGGTCGCCGACCGGGACGCGCACGGCCGCGTCGCCGAACGTCTCGTCGAAGACGGGCAGGTCGGCCACGATCGCCGGAGTGCCGTGTGCGGCCGCCTCCAGCGGGGTGAACCCGAAGCCCTCCTCGCGCGACACGCACGCCACGGCGAGCGCACCCTCGTAGAGGGAGTCCAGCTCCTCGTCGGAGACGTGCCCGAGCAGCGTCGCGCCCGAGCCCTCGAGCTTGCTCCGCAGCGGCCCGTCGCCCGCGAACACGAGCTCCGCCCGCAGGCCCTCCACGCACGCACGCCGATGGCCCGCTACCAGAGCGCTGGGCAGCTTCCGCGGCTCCAGCGCGCCGACAGCGAGGAAGTAGCCGTTCGGGAAATCGCGCCTTCGCCTGGCCGTCCTGCCGCGAACCCGTCCCGGGCCCGAGAGCACCGTCCTCGTGCGGTCGGGGTCCAGATCCCAGGCGCGAATGGCGGCCTCGCGCGTGGCATCCGACACGCACAGCACGAGCGCCGCGAGCTGGGCGAGCCGGGCCGGGCGAGCGAGGCGGTGCCAGAGCCGGTCGTAGGCCGAGTAGTCCAGCGGGCGGTGCTCGAAGGACAGGTCGTGGACCGTCAGGACGTACGGGACCATGGGCGACACCGCGACCGGGGCCGGCGCCGGCAGCCACACCACGTCGCTGCCCTCCGTGAGGCCGTCGAGCTTGGGGCGTCCCGTCAGCGCCGCGCTCAGCAGGCGCACGCGGCCCGGATCGACGAGGTCGTACTGATCCTCGGGGAACTGCCGTTCAAGCTGCTCGAGCACTGAGCGCAGATAGCGAGCCACGCCGCGCGCGCGAGGCGCGCCCGGCCGCAGCGCCCGGCCGTCGACCGCAACGCGCATGCGCCGGATTGCTAGCAGACGCCTCGTAGACTGCGCCCGCGTGAGCGCCTCGCACTCCAGGCCGCCGCTGCGCGTGCTTGTCGGCGTCGGTCTGGTTGCCGGCTCGACGCTGGCTCTCCAGGTGCTGCTGACACGCGTCCTGTCGAACGTGCTGCTCTACCACTTCGGCTTTCTCACCATCTCGCTCGCGCTGCTCGGCGTCGGCGCCGGGGCGATCGTCGTGTACGTGCGGCCGGCCTGGTTCGACCGGATCCCGCTCGAGCGGCAGCTCGCTCGCTGGAGCCTGGCATTCGGCGGGCTGCTGGCAGTCGCGATCTTCGTCATCGTCCGGCTCGACTACGTCTACTCCGGCATCGACACGGGGTTTGCGCTCACGCTCGGCGCCGCGTCCGCGCTCGCCGCGGTTCCGTTCCTGGCGGGCGGCCTCGTCATCGCCCTCGCTGTTCGGGGCTACGCGCGCGACATCGGCACGCTCTACGCCTTCGACCTCGCCGGCGCGGGCCTGGGCGCGGTGGCGGTGGTGCCACTGCTCTGGCTGGTGCCGGCACCGACGCTGATCGTCGTGGTCGCCGGGCTGGGCGCACTGAGCGCGCTGCTGTTCGCCGGCGCCACGCCCGAGCGCGTCTGGGCGCTGGCCGGGACCGCCGCGGCGGTCGCGCTCGTCCTCCTGGCGGCGGTCGGTGGCGTCTACGACCTGAAGCCGCCCGGCGTCGAGCCTGTGGCCGACCGCTGGACGCCGATCTCTCGGGTGATCGGCTACGGCCCGCTCAGCAAGAGCGGCAGCGGGTTCGTGACCTATGACCGCGTCATCGGCGAGGTGGTGCCGTATCGCCGCGGCGAGCCGCTGCCCGACTGGCGCGCGACCCAGGAGGGTCCCCAGAGCGTGGGCTACCGGCTCACCGGCCCGGGCCGCACGCTGATCATCGGCGGAGGCGGTGGGCGCGACATCGTGACCGCGCTCTCCGAACGCCAGCGGGTGGACGTCATCGAGCTGAACCGCGCCATCCGCGACGTGGTCGACGACGACCTCCGCTTCCTCTCCGGCGCGCCGTACACGCTGCCCGGCGTGAGCACCGTGATCGGTGACGGCCGCTCGACGCTCACGCAGCGCGACACCACCTACGACACCGTCCACCTGGGCTTCACGGACACCTACAGCGGCAACTCGGCGCAGGCGTTCGCCCTGACGGAGAACAACCTGTACACGGTCGAGGCCTTCGAGACGTATCTCGACCACCTGAAGCCGGACGGCGTGCTCAACGTCTCGCGCCCGGATCGAGAGGGGATCAACGAGGCGCTCCGCGCGACCGTCCTCACGCTCGAGGCGCTGAGGCGCGAGGGGGTCAGCCGGCCGGAGCTGGGCGTCGTGGTCCTGCTCGGCACCTACACGAGCCCTTTCAACACCTTCGCCTACGGCACCGTGCTTGCGAAGAAGCGCCCGTTCACGACGGCCGAGTTGGCCAACGTGAGGCGGCTCGCGCGTGAGCGCTCCGAGGGCGTGGCCTTCGCGCCGGGCGGCCCGTACGCACCCGGGTGGGGCGAGCTCGCGGCCGCCTCCGACCACCGCGACTTCTGCGAGCACGCCGCCTTCGACTACTGCGCGCCGACCGACGACCGCCCGTTCTTCTTCAACCTCCAGCGCGTCGGTCATTTCGGCGAGACAGCGGCGCCCGGGGGCTTCCGCGTGCCCGACCCCACGCTGATCCTCGCCGTGACACTCGCGATCCTGGTCGTGCTGTCGGCCGCGGCATTCGCGCTTCCGCTCGCGCTCGTCCGCGGCGAGGGGCGGCCGAGCATCGGCTCGCTCAGCTACTTCGGAGCGATCGGCCTTGGCTTTCTCGTCCTGGAGGTCGTCCTGATCCAGCGGTTCGTGCTGTTCCTCGGCTTTCCGACCTATGCGCTGTCGGTCGTGTTGTTCGCGCTGCTGATCTTCACCGGGATCGGCTCGCTCCTGTCCCAGCGGGCGGGCGAGACAGCGCCGCGCCGCGCCCTGGTGACCGCGCTGTCGGCGGGCGCGCTGATGATCGCGCTCGCCGCCTTCGGCCTCCAGCCGCTGCTGCGTGGCCTGATCGAGCTGCCGTTCGGCGCGCGGATCGCCTGCACGGTCGTGCTCCTGGCGCCGCTCGGAATCGTGCTCGGCATGGCGATGCCGCTCGGCCTGCGGCGGCTCCAGGCGCTCTATCCGGCCGGTGTGGCCTGGGCCTGGGGAATCAACGGCATCGCGTCGGTGCTCGCCTCGGTGCTCGCCGTTACCGTGGCAATCATGTTCGGGTTCACCGTCGCGACCCTGCTGGCGCTGGCGTGCTACCTCGGCGCGCTCGCCCATGCGCTCTGGGGCCGCTGGCCGGCCGCCGAGGGAGATCGGCCGCCGTCACCCAGCCGCGAGCCGGCGAGTGTCGCATGACCGCCAGGCTCCTCGTGATCGCGGTCGCGGTGCTCGCGCTCGGGTGGCTGGCCGTGAACCTGCGCGGTCTCGACAGATACGAGGACGGCCAGCGGCTGGCGCTCGCGCCCGGCGCCACGGAGGCGTCCGCGCGCGAGGCGGCCCGGCTGCTGCACGACGCGCGCTTCCTCAACCCGGACACGCGCCCGCTGGTCGCGGAGGGCTCGCTCCTGGTCGCCCGCGGCGGCAGCCGGGCGAGCGAGGGCATGGCCATGCTCGAGGAGGCGGTCCGGAAGGAGCCGGACAACGTCGTGGCCTGGGCGGTGCTCGCCTCGGCTACTCGGCGTCTCGACCCGCCGCGGTCGCGACAGGCGCGCGCCCGGGCGAACGAGCTGAGCCCGCCGGTGCCGAAGCAGTAGCCGGCTCGCCGAGCGGCAGCAGCTCCGACCACGCGACGACCGCGCCCGCCAGCGCGAGCACCACCATCGTCAGCGCCGGCATCTCCCAGTCCCAGTCGATGCCCGCGTGCGCACCCCACAGGATGAGCGCCGCGATGGGCCCGGCGGTGAGTGCGGGATCGGCTCGCCACAGCCGTCGTGCGGCCGCCGCCATGCCCCAGACGAACGCCAGCAGGCAGGCGAAGCCGACCAGTCCCAGCTCCGCGAGCGTGCCCAGGTAGACCGAATGCGGCTCGCGGGTCGGATCGTCCACGTCGCGATGCTGAAGCCACTCGACGACGAAGGCGCCAGAGCCGAGGCCCTGGACCGGCCGGTCGGCGAACGTGTCGAGCGCGACGCGCCAGTACGAGTACCGGTTCGAGTCGAGCGACTGGAGCCGCTGTGGGTTCGCGCCGAACGCCGGGTTCCGGGACTCGGGCTTCGACTCGAGCGCGGCGGCCCCGAGCAGCGCGCCGAGCAGCACGAGCGCCACGCCCGCCGTGGCCAAAGCACGATGGCGGGGCTGGAGCGGCTCGCCGGGCGGCCGTGCGGAGCGCGCCTCCCGCCGGGCGAGCAGCGCACCCGCGCCGGCCGCGATCACCATCATGGCGAGCATCACGAGGCCCTCCGCGCGGCGCGCTCCCATGCTGTCGCCGAGCGTCCGGACGGCCGGCAGCGCTCCGGCCGCGAGGCACGCCGGGACGGAGGTGAGGAGCGCGATCCCCACCGCCCGCAGCTGCGCGCGGCCGTCGGGCGCGAGGGCCACGAGCGCGGTGAGCCCGACCGCGAGCGCCGCGAGCACGCCGCGGGAGAGGCTGAGGTAGACGCCGGCCGCGAGCGGCACCGACGCGGCGGCTGCCGCCACGCGCAGGCCGGGTTCGCGCCGGACGTCGCCCATCATCCGAACGCACAGCACCACTCCCAGCGCCGCGAGCGCTCCCATCGCGTTCCAGTAGGTGAGCGGCTGCTCGAGCCGGCCGCCGGCGGTGACGCTCTGGCTCAGGTCCACCAGGTCCGGCACCAGCCGCTCCGACAGCCCGTACCCGACCACGATCAGCGTGCCCGCGGCGAGCAGCGGCTCGAGCAGGCGAGTGACCCACGCAGCACGGAAGAGCACCGTCGCTGCGAGGAAGTAGGCGAGGTACAGCAGCACGCGCTGGAGGTCGTCCTCGGTCGCCCCGGCGATCGGCGTCCAGAGGAACGAGAGCGCCGTCCAGACGCACAGAGCGGCGAGCCCGGCGAGCGCCACCCGGCCCGGCCACTCGCGCGGCAGCGGTCGCTTCGCCAGCACGGCCGCGGCGATCACGGCGAGCCACGCGAGCAGCCCGGCGACGAGCCGCGGCCGCTCGAAGTAGCCGCCGGAGAAGAAGGCGAGGACCGTGGGCCCCGCAATCAGTGACGCGGCGAGCGCGCCTGCCACCGCGGAGTGCATCGGACCGCAGACTAGGGCCAGCGGCCGAGCCTCGCGTGACCCGCGGCCGCCGCGTAACAGGCCGCGGCGACCAGCGTGGCCACGGTGAAGCCCCAGTTCAGCGCGACGAAGATCGCGACCACGGACCCCAGCACGGAGGTGACGCCGTTGATGCCCCATGCCCAGGCGACGCCCGTGGGATGCAGCCCGGCAAGTCGTTTCAGGCCGATCGGCATGGCCGTTCCCATGAGGACGCCCGCGGGCGCGAGCAGGGCCACCGCGATCACCACCCGTGCGGCGAATGGCAGGTCGATGAGCGCTCGCAGCAGCGGCTGCAGCGCGAACGCGGCGACCGCCACGATCACGG
>Ga0126306_10000250_pt1 | contig 22572 bp, 23 predicted proteins | sample Plot27_FD_92592 | JGI IMG/M metagenome (GOLD analysis project Ga0126306, IMG submission 92592) | Serpentine soil microbial communities from UC McLaughlin Reserve, CA, USA - Plot27 | ecosystem: Environmental > Terrestrial > Soil > Grasslands | place: USA: UC McLaughlin Reserve, Lake County... | reverse complement strand
GGTCGAGTTCACGCAGGAGCCGACCGAGCACTTCTACGGCATCGACTGCGGCCTGCGCGACCCGTTCGGCAATCCGCTGCGGATCACGCAGCCCGCACCCCAGCCGATCAAGATCCCGACCCCCGAGGAGTTCGCTGCTGAGGCGAACTAGGTCCGAGCGTGTTGGGACCGCGACGCGGTCGGCCATCGCGCCTCCAAGCGGCGCAGCCGCTTGGAGGCGCGCTAGTCGGCTGCGGCGACGGTTCCGGCGTCGCGCTCGCGCTGGCGCGCGTCGCGGCCGCCGGTCGCCCACACGTCGCCCGTCGCGGTCTGGCCGCCCGCGCCGATCCGGGGCGCGCGGATCGCCGCGATGATCTCGCTCTTCCGCGTCACCTCGCTCTGTAGCGCACGAGCTCGACGGCGCCGTTCGCCGCGATGTGCTCGCGCTGGCGCCGGGTCGCGGCGCGAAGACGGGTGGTGTGACCAGCGCAACCACATGAATGGGGCGAACATGCTGCTCCTCCTTGAGCGCAGTCGGCGATCAGGAACGGACGAACCCGATGGAGCAGCGAGCTCGCCGTCCTGATACACGGAGTGCCGCACATCACCAAGGGTAAGAGCGTCCCAGCGAGCCTCGGCCATCTCACCCGGCCCTCGCCGCGCCCGCCGAGCGAACGCGACGAAGTGCCGCTTCGCGCGGTTACCAACGCCCGCGGCGTCCAGCCTGCCGCAGACCCGTCGGCGGCGAGCGGAAGCGCCTCGAGGATCTTCGGCGCCACGTGCCCGGGCGTGACCCAAGTGATGCTGGCTTGACCGCGCTTGTGCCAGACGTTACGTTCATCGCTCCGGACACACCCAAGGGGGGAGAACGAATGCGCAGGTTCATCCTCGTCTTGCTCTTGGCGAGCGGGTTGGTGACAGTCGGGGCCGTTCCCGCCAGCGCCGACCACGTCCCGCCTCACCAGCACTTCCTCGTCACTCCGGACGGGACGATGATCCCGGTGGGACCCGATGCCTGCCTGTTCGGACCCAGTGGAGCGTTCGACGAGTTCCACTTCAACATTCACTTCGGGACTCCGAGCATCGAGGCGTTCCGGCAGACGAACAATCCTGTCTCGTTCGTCGCTCCGGTGCCCTGCCCGTAGAGGAACCGCGTAGGCCACCGAAGCCGATTGGGAGAGCGCCGCCCAGGGACTTGACGGGCGGCGCTCTTTGTGTCCGACACACGACTTGGACCGCAGCGCCGTCGCTGCCTGATGAGCGGGAGTCTTCAGTGCCCCCGCAGGCGCACTCGTGACCGGACGACGGCCTCGAGTGGGTCCTCCGTGGACGGGTTCAGCGCTTCGCGGGAAGCGAACGCGCGTAGGCGACACCGCGCTTGACCCATGGTTCGAGTTGCCGCTTGGTTCGAACGCCTTCGGCGTCGACACGCAGCCAGCCCTGCATCGCGCGGCCGCGCATCTCGAAGGGCCGGGCATGCGGCTTGCCGACCAGGGTTTCGGTGTCCTCGGGAGCAACGCGCACCATCAGACCGCCCTGACCGCTGGCCGCGACTGACATGTTCCCGCCGACGAGAAAAGCCAGCCCTCCGAACATCCGCTTCTCGGTGACATCGGAGTCCCCCGCGATCAGCTCACGGATGCGGTTGGCGAGATCCTCGTCGTAAGCCATGCGAGCCGGAATCGTCTCCGAACAATGCGGTGATCGTCAACAGCCCCAATCGGCGGCGACCTGCAGTTGCTCGTGGGACGTGAAAGTCTCTCGCGGCCCCGGTCGCTCGTGTCGCCGACGACCGAAGTCCGTAGAACGGGCCAGCGCCAGAACCGGACGTGCGGTTCTGGCGCTGGCAGTCGCTCGGGAGTCGGCCGGACTCAGGACGAGTTCGCGTCCTGAATGAGCTGCGACAGATCGGTCCGGGGAAGCTTGCGCTCCTTACCGCCGACTTCGAGGACGGTCTTCCCCTCGACGATGCGAGCGTGCGTCGCCAGCCACTCCTTCCCGGTCGCGGTCGCCGAGGTCACGGTGTCGCCGGCGACGCTCTGGATTTCGATGTCGTCGCCGTCGCCGCCGTCGATGACGTCGTTGCCCAGCCCGCCGAGGAGCACGTCGTCGCCCGCGCCGCCGGACAGCACGTCGTTGCCGTCGCTGCCGACGAGGATGTCGGCTCCGTCGCCGCCGTTGGCCGTGAGCTGGATCGACTCGGCCAACAGGCCAGACGCTTCCACCACGTCGTCGCCGGCCAGCGCGTTGACCGTCAGCCGGTCGTTGGCGGCCTCGGCACCGGTGATGTTCACCTGCGCGGCGAGTCCGATCACGGCCACGCCGGAGGCGTCGCCGAAGACGAGAACCACGTCATCGCCGTTGGTGCCCGCGACGGTGACGTTGTCGGCCGCGGCGTCTCCGGCGCCGCCCGGGACGCCGGCCAGGTCGGCGTTCACCTCGGTCATATCCGTGCCGCTGAGGTCGTTGACGACGATGTTGTCGGCACCGCCGCGCGCGGTGAAGTCCGCGATCTCGACGTCGTTGAGGTCCATGACGACGTTCGCGATGTCGCGGACGAACAGCACGCGGCCGCCGTTCGCCGACACGGTGACGTTCTCGGCGATGTTGGCGCCGTTGAACAGCATCCTGTCGGTCCCTGCCTGGCCCTCGAGCGTGTCGTTGTCGTCGCCCGGATTCCACGTGAAGGTGTCGTCACCGGCAGCGAGGAAGGCGGTGTCGTTGCCGTCGCCACCGTTGACGAGGTCGTCGCCTTCGCTGCCGAGCATCACGTCGTTGCCGAGCCCGCCGTTCTCCGCGAGCTGGATGCCGTCGGCTTCCAGCGACGTGGCGTCCACGGTGTCCGCGCCGCCCAGCGCGTTGAGCGTCAGCCGATCGTTGGCCTGCTCCTGGAAGAAGACGTTGACCGCGGCCTTGAGCCCGAAGACGTTGACCCCGCCGGCGTCGCCGGCGGCACCGAACACGTCGTCGCCCTGGGTGCCGTTGACGGTGACCGTGTCGGCCGCGCCGTCGCCGCCGCCGTTGGGCCCGCGCAGGTCGAGGCCGTCCTGCGTCACGTCGGTGCCGGTCAGGTCGCCGACGACGATGTTGTCGGCACCGCCCAGGGCCCGGAAGTCGATCTGCTCGACGTCGTCGAGATCCATCGTCGCGTTGGCGATGTTGCGGATGAACAGGACGCGCCCGCCGTTGGCGACGATGTCGATGTTCTCGGCGATGTTGGCGCCGAAGAACAGCATCCCGTCGATGCCGTCCTGGCCCTCGAGCGTGTCGTTGCCGTCGCCCGGGTCCCACTGGAACGTGTCGTCGCCGGCGCCCATCAGGGCGAGGTCGTTCCCGTTGTCGCCGAGGATGAAATCGGCGCCGGCGTCGCCGCGGAGCACGTCGGCGCCCTGGGAGCCGAGGATGTCGTCGCCGTCCGCGCCCCCGTCGATCGAGAGCTTGATGATTCCGGCCGGCAGCGTGGTCGCCGTCACCTGGTCGTCGCCGCCCAGCGCGTTGATGGCTAGCGCGTCGTTGGCGCCCTCCGCGTTGCTGATGTTGACCTGCGCCGCCAGCCCGACCACGGAGGCCGAGGTGCCCGCGCCGAAGACGTCGATGACGTCGGCGCCGTTCGTGCCGTAGACGTTGACGATGTCGGCTGCGGCGTCGCCGACGGTGCCGCCGAGCGTGCCGGCGAGGTCGCCGTCGAGCTTGACCACATCGGTGCCGGACAGGTCGTTGACCGTGATGGTGTCGGTCCCGGCGAGCGCGTTGAGGTCGACGACCTCGAGGTCGTTGGCGTCCATGACGATGTTGCCGACGTTGCGGGTGAAGCGCAGGCGCTCACCATTGGCCGAGGCCTCGAAGATCTCGCCGATGTTGCTGCCGTTGAAGAGCATGGTGTCGGTGTCGGCCTGGCCCTCGATCGTGTCGTTGTCGTCGCCGGGGTCCCACTGGAAGCTGTCGTCGCCGGCACCGAGCAGGGCCGTGTCGTTGCCCTGCTGGCCGTCGACGAAGTCGTTGCCGTCGCCCCCGAGCAGGAGATCGACGCCGTTGCTGCCGAGCAGCGTGTCGGCGCCGGCACCGCCGTCGACGGTGATCTGGATCAGCGCCGCCAGGTTGCCGGTCGCGGAGAAGCTGTCGTCGCCGCCGTTGGCGTTGACGGTCAGCGTCTCGGAGGTGCCGATGTCGATCGCGAACGGCGCCGGCTCGACGCGGTCGAACCGGACGCGCGTGCCGTTGGCCGTGGCGGTGAAGACCTCCGCGCCGTTGCCGCCGTTGACCTCGACCGTGTCGGTGCCGTCGCCGCCCTCGTTGAGGTCGGTGTCGTCGCCCGGGTTCCAGACCATCCGGTCGTTCCCAGCCTGGCCGAAGACCTAATCGTCGGCGTCGCCGCCGGTCAGGGTGTCGTTGTCGGCGCCGCCGAACAGCAGGTCGAAGCCGCCCTTGCCGAGCAGCGTGTCGTTGCCGGTCTCGCCGAAGAGCTGGTCGGCGCCGGAGCCGCCGGTCCGCGTGTCGTTGCCGGATCCGCCGTAGAGGTTCGCCCGGGGCAGCGCGCCGTTGACCTCGCTGAGCGTGATCGTGTCCTGACCACCGAGGCCGAAGGCCTGGATCACCGCGGTGTTGGCGACCGTCGGGGTGCCGCCGATGACGGCGACCGCGCCGCCGTTGACGAGGAGCTTGCCCGCCGCGTCGCGGGAGATCGTGATCGAGTTGTCGGCGCTGTCGCCGGTGACGGTCAGCACCCGGAGCCGGGGCTGAACCTCGCGGTCGTTGCGGCGCTAGCCGGCACGCTCGTACCGGCAATCACACCGACCGAGAGGACGGCGACGGCGACCAGGCGGCGCGCAGCGCGTCGCCGGCCGCGGTTACGGCTTGCATTCATCGTTTCTCCTTTGAGAGCAGCCGGCCGTCGATCGGCCGGCTGTCGTCTGCCTATCTGGATGCTGGTTGGGAAGGCCTGGTGCGTAGATGCCGCCGCCGCCGCGTCTATTCCAGGCGACCATCCGGCCTCGGTGACACCTCAGCGCCCGCGCAGACCCGGCCCATGCTCGAGTGCCCGTCTTGTGCGAAGACGTCAGCCCGAGGAGCGGCGCAGATAGTCGGCGAAGCCACCGTCGGGAGCGTGGACGTTGAGGACGCGCGCCTTCCCGATCCCGCTGTGGGCGAACGTGTGCCGAACGCCGCGAGGGACGGACGCGAGGGTGTTCGGGCCCGCACGCTGCAGCGACCCTTCGACCCTCAGGTCGAGCTCGCCCTCGAGCACGTAGAACGAGTCGACCTGGCGATCGTGGTGGTGCGGATCGGGGCCCTCGAACCGGCCGTCGAGGACAAACTCGGTAAAGCAGAGATCCGGCAGGACGCCCTTGAGGAGGAAGACGCGGTTAGCGGAGACCAGGCGCTCGCCCTCGCCGGGGCCGGTCGCGATCGCCTCGGCGGCGGGCAGCCCGCCGTCCGCAGGTGGGTCGAAGCTGTCGAAGGCGGCATCCTCCCCGTCGCGAAGGGCGCGCAGGTAGGCGGCGAAGCCCTTGTCCGGAGCGTGCAGGTTGAGCCAGCAGGCATCGGCGCCGCTCTCGTTCGCGAACGAGTGGACGACGTTCGGCGGAACCGCGACGAAGCCGCCCGCCGAGACGCGGATCTGCGCGGCTTCGGGACCGAGCGCGAACGTCAACTCGCCCTCGAGCACGTAGAAGGCGTCCGTGTGCGCGCGGTGGACATGCAGGTCGGGACCGCGCTCGCCCGAGGCGTAGCGCGTCCACGTGATCGAGATGTCGGACCGCTCGGCGAGGAGGACGACGCGGCGCTGCGGCTGCTCGGTGATCGTCTCACCGTCGCCGAGGCGCCGAAGAACCTCGTCTACCGGCTCGGCGCTCTCGGACTCGCGCGTCATCTGGAGTCTCGGCCGGCGCGGATCAAGGCCGAGTACGACGCCGACAACCGCTTCCGCCTGAACGCGAACATCCCGCCCGCGCGTGCGGTCGAAGGAGCCCGGTCATGACGGGGGCCCTAGCGCGCCTTGGCGCGCGTGCGCGCCCCCTTTCTCGCCGAGGCGCGGCGCTCTGACGCCTTGCGCTTGCGCGTGGCCGCGGCCTTATGCGCGGCGCGCGACCTGCGCTTCGCCGGCCCGCCCTTCGCGCGATCCTCGATCTCGGCCGTGATCGTCTTGAGCTGGTCGACGACGCCCTGCACCGCCTTCGGCGCCGCTCCGTCGCGCTGGCCGCCGTGGAGTCCGTCCGCCACCCGCTTGGCGACCTTCTTGCGCAGTCCACCGACCCTCAGCCGCTCGAACAGCTCGTCACGCGTGCTCTTCGCCATGTCGTGCCTCCGTTCGGTCCGATTGAGATGCTCGTCTCATCGTTCCCGCGTCGGACGAGCCTTGAACCGTCGAGGCACGGCGACCGCGAGCTGTCATGTGCGCGGCTCGGGCTCGCGGCCGGCCTCGAAGATCTCCCGATAGCGCTTCATCAGGTCGTCGATGCCCGCATGGGCGTCCTCCTCGGAGAGGAACCCGCCCGCCAGGTGGGCGTCGAGCCGATCGAGGTAGGTCTCCCAGCCGGCTGCGTGCTGCCAGCCCGGGCCGAGGTCCGGGTTGAAGACGTGCGTGAACACGAGCACGCATCCGTGGCCGTCGGGCGTGAGCTCGAAGCTGTAGCGCTCGACGCCCCACGTCCACACGATCACATGCGGCGGTTCCAGCGTGACGATACGCCCGGTCTCGCCCGCCGCCTCGAACACCTCGCCCGCCTCGGGCTTCCACGGCACCTCGGATACGAACCATCGCTGGAGCTCGGTCGGCTCGGTGACGGCTCGCCAGACGCGCTCGACCGGGTGGTCGAGCCGGCGCTCGAGGCGCAGAGCGGGGCGGCCGTCGACGATCTGCTGGCTGGCGGTCATGGCGGATTGTCCTCCAGGTGTCGTTCGAGGGCGTCGAGTCGAGCCGACCAGTGCTCGCGGTATGGCTCGAGCCATTCGTCGAGCTCGGCGAGCGGCTCGGCGCGCAACCCGTACCAGCGGCGCTTGCCGTCCGCTCGGACCTCGACCAGGCCTGCATCGCGCAGCACCTTGAGATGCTTCGAGACTCCAGGCTGGCTGAGACCGAGCCGCGGCACGAGCTCGTTGACCGAGTGATCGCGATCGCGCAGCAGGTCGAGGATCCGGCGACGAGACGGTTCCGCGAGCGCCGAGTAGGTCGTCACGGATTCATATTACCTTATAGTTATACGAGGGCGGGGCCGGCAAGCAGAATCAGGAGTCACGACCGCGGCCGCCGGAGACAATGGCGGACATGATCGTGTTGCTTGCCGGTTCCCATGGCCGGCTCGGAGAGCGGATCCTGGCGCTGTTGCTGCGTCGCGGCCACAAGGTCCGCGGGCTGGTGCGGACCGAGGGCCAGGCCGCCGCGCTGCGCGAGCTCGGCGCCGACGCGGTCGTCGCCGACCTGCGCGGCGACATCGAGTGGACCGCGCAGGGCTGCGACGCCGCGATCTTCGCCGCCGGCGCACGCCACCGCGGCGACCTGGGCGCGATCGACGCCGCCGGCGCGGCCAAGCTCGCGGAGGCGGCCGATCGTTACGAGCTCTCGCGCTTCATCCTCTGCAGCGTCGTCGGTGCGCAGCATCCCGAGCGCCATGACGGCGCCATCCGCGAGTTCCTCGCCGCCAAGCGGCATGCCGAGAACCGGCTCGGCCGGCTCGGCGTCCCCGGCTCGATCCTGCGCTTCGGGCGGCTGACCGAACAGCCCGGCAGCGGGCGCATCTCGACCGCGGTCGGCGCGACGCCGCTGAGGACCAGCCGCGACGATGCCGCGCTGGCGGTCGCCGACACGCTCGGGCGCAGGCACCTCGCCGGCCGGATCGTCACGATCCTCGACGGCGACCGGCCCGTCGCCGAGGCGCTCGATGCGATCCCGCCGCGCCCGCTCCCGCCGCCCGCGCCTGTCCCGACCGGCGTGCGCGTACCGCTCGGCGCCGCGCAGGCCGACAACCCGCCCGACGACCCCGACATGATCGAGCACGACGCGCCTCCGCTCGACGCCGACGTCGACTGGGAAGGCGACGGCCCCGTTCCGCCCGAGCCGGTCGGCAACGAGGACCCGGCGCCGCGGATCCCCTGATGCGTCAGGCCTGAACCGGCAGCACGGCCCGCACCAGCGTCCCCGCGCCCGCCGGGCTCTCGATGCTGAGTGTGCCGTCGCACGCGCCGACCCGGTCGGCCAGGCCGCTGAGCCCCGAGCCGACGCCGGCGCGCGCGCCGCCGACGCCGTCGTCATGGACCTCGATCACGAGCGCGCCGTCCTCATGCGCCAGGCGCACGGTCGCGTGAGTGGCGCGCGCGTACTTCGCCACGTTGGTGAGCGCCTCGGAGACCGTGAAGTACGCCGTGATCTCGAGCGTCGGCGAGAGCCGTTGGAACGCTCCGGCGTGGAGCTCCACCGGCACCGGGGCACGCCGCGCGAGCGCCTCGACCGCCGGGATCAGCCCGCGCTCCGTGAGCACGGCGGGGTGGATTCCGCGGGCCAGCTCGCGCAGCTCCGCGGACGCGTCGGAGAGCTCCGCCGCGAGCCGGTCGAGGAACGGCCCGGCCGAGTCGGGCGCCGCCCGCAGGCGGTTGCGCGCGACCTGGACGTCGAGCGCGAGCGTGACCAGGCGCTGCTGGGCGCCGTCGTGCAGGTCACGCTCGATCTTCCTGCGCGCGGCGTCGGCGGCGGCGACGATCCGTGCGCGCGACGCGCGCAGCTCGGCCGTGCGCGCCGCCTCGATCTCGCGGCGCCGCAGCGCCTCCTCGGCCTCGCGGCGCTCGGTGATGTCGAAGATCACGCCGTCCATCCACAGCCGGCCGCCGAAGCCGGAGACGAGCTGGCCGCGATCGAGCACCCAGCGCACCGCGCCGTCGGCGCGCACGATCCGGTACTCCTGGGCGAACGGGCGCTCGTCGTCGCTCGCGGTCGCGACCTCCCGCATCACCCGCTCCTGGTCCTCGGGGTGGATGATGCTGAGCAGCGTGCGCCGGCTGCTCGCGATGAAGTTGTCCGCGGGGTAGCCCGAGATCCGCTCGATCTCGTCGGTGATCAGCTCGAGCCGGTGCCCGGCGTGCCATGCCGAGCGGTAGATCGCGCCCGGGACGGTCGCCATCAGCGACCGCAGCAGCGCATCGTCGGAGCGCTGGTGCACGGCGCGCAGCCCCGTGCGCGTGCGGGCGAGCAGCTGCACGCGCGTGAAAGGCCTGTGCAGGTAGTCGTCGGCCCCGACGTCGGAGATGCCGCCGCGCGCGGGCGTCGTCACGGCGAGCAGCCAGGCGCTCCCGAGCCGCGGGTCCTCGCGCAGCGCAAGGCAGACTCCCGACACGTCCATGCCGTTCGGCTCGCGGTCGGCGATCACGAGGTCGGCCGGCTCCTCGCCGAGGGCGGCGAGGGCGGCATCGGCGCCGCCGACCGAGCGCGTGGCGTGCCCGGCCGCATGCAGCCAGGAGCCGACCTCGGGCTCGGTGGCACCGACGATGAGCACGCCCGCCTGGCGCCGCCGGACAGATCCAGAACGCGGCATAGGCGAACCGTACGACGCCGCGCGGCCTGCCACAAAGGCGAACCGGCGAATCGACGCGCGCGCCGGCCACCGCGATCGCGCGCCCGCTCACGGCGAGGCGCGCCGGTCGACCTCGCGATAGAGCGCCATGCCGAGCGGGCTCGCCTGCTCCTCGGCGAGATGGGCGACAAGCCCCGCGGTACGCGCCAGCAGCGCGAAGCCGCGCACGATCGCGGGCGGGAAGCCGAGGTCCGCGAGGGCGGCACCCGCCACGCCGGCGCCGTTGACAGGCAGTGGCTTGCCGGTGGCGTCGGCGTGCGCAGCGGCCACCGCGCGCAGCAGTCGCATGTTCACGCCCAGCGTTCCGTCCTCCTCCGCGATCGCGTAGATGCGCGGCGTCCGCGGGTCCTCGAGCTTGTGGACGGGATGGCCGAGACCCGGCACGCGGCGACCGTCCGCGATCCGCGCTCGCACGCCCTCCTCCGCCGCGCGCCGCAGCGCCGCCTCCGAGCCGTCGGTCCGCTCGCCGAGCTCGCACAGGAACGCCGCCGTGTCCTCGACGACGCCGAGGAACACGCTCCCGGCGCCGAGCAGCCCCGCCGCGACCGCGCCCTGCAGCGACTCCGGCGCACCGGTGTACGTGAGCCGCGCCGCGAGCACGGTCGGCGTCAGCCCGTGGTCGGCCAGCGAGACGAGCACGGCGTCCAGGAGCCGCGTCTGCGCGGGCGTCGGGACGCGTCCGCCGACGAGCAGGAACGCGAGCTCGGTGAACGAGACCTGCCCCATCAGCTCGGTCGCGAGATCGCGGCCGCGGATCGTGATCGCGTCCGCGGTCGAGCCGCCGATGGACGTGCGCAGCCAGGTCTCGTCGCTCATGTCTCTCCCGACTCGAAGTCGATCTCGCCGGCGGTCCGCTCGCGCGTCAGCTCGTGCTTCGCGACCCGGCCGGTCGGAGTGTGCGGCAGCTCGTCCATCAGCTCGATGTATCGCGGCACCTTGAAGCGGGCCAGCCGCCCGGCCGCCCAGCTGCGGATCGCCGCCGGCTCGGCGCTCCCGTCGCGGACCACGAACGCCTTGACGTCCTCCTCGGAGAGCTCGGACCGCACGCCGATGACCGCAGCCTCGGACACCTCCGGATGCGACATCAGCGCCTCCTCGACCTCCGCCGGCGACAGGTTCTCGCCGCGCCGGCGGATGACCTCCTTCGCCCGGCCGATGAACGTGTAGGTGCCGTCGCCGTTCTCGCGCACGAGGTCTCCCGTGCGCAGCCAGCCGTCCTCCAGCAGCACCCGGGCCGTCTCGTCGGGCATGCCCCAGTACCCCTTCATCACCGCCGGGTTGCGCAGCTGCAGCTCGCCATCGACCACCCGGGCCGCGTTGACCTCCCCGAGCGTGGGGTGCTGCCGCACGCTGCCGAGCGTGCCGAACGGCCTGGCGCCGTGCGCCCAGATCGTCCCGTACGGGCTCTCCGAGAGCGCGTAGCCGCAGACGATCCGCAGACCGAACCGCCGCTCGATCTCGCGCTGGCGAGCCTCGGGCGGCGACGGTCCCGTGTAGCAGAGCCGGAGCGGGTTGTCGGCATCGTCCGGCCGCTCGGGCCGGCGCATGAGGATCTCGAGCATCGCTCCGATCGCGTTGAACTCCGTCGCCCCGGACGTGCGAGCCGACTCGATGAAGGTGCTGGCCGAGAAGCGCGGCAGCAGCACCAGGCTCGCGCGAGCGGCGATCGAGCCGAGGACGGAGTATGCCGGCGCGTTGATGTGGAACAGCGGCAGCGAGGTCATCAGCCGGTCGTCGGCCGTCAGCTCCAGCCACCACGGGAATCCCTCCCCCGCCATCACGTACGCCCGGTGGGTCTGCGTGACGAGCTTGGAGCGCCCGGTGGTCCCGGACGTCGGGATCAACACCGCGGCGTCCGCGGGCCGCGCGGGACCTGCGTCGGAAGGGTCGATCGAGGCCGGCGAGCGCAACAGCTCGTCGACGCCGGCATCGCTCAGCACCAGCCGCGGCCGCACCTGTTCCACCAGCCCGTTCAGCTCGGCCTCACCGGCGGCCGGGTTCGCGGGGAGGAAGATCGCGCCGAGCTGCATCGCGCCGAGCCATGCGAACAGGTGGGCCGGGCTGTTCCGCATCGTCGCCAGCACGAGATCGCCGCGGCCGACGCCGCGCTCGCCGAGGCCGCTCGCCGCGCGCCGGACCTGCTCGTGCGCCTCCGCGTAGGAGAACTCCGCCCCCTCGTGCAACAGCCAGACCTTCTCGGGCACGTCTGCCACTGCGGCTGCGAGCAGGTTCGGGATCGTCCGTACCATCGGCCCGGGATCATCGCGGAGATCCGCGAGCGGGGCCGCTCAGGGCGCGTTCCCGCCGACAAGCGTCGATTCGGGGCTCGCCCACCCGGTCACGACGGCCTGCACCCAGGCTTCGTGAGGTCAGCCACACCTCGGGACGCGGGTCTGCCCGGCTTAAAGTCTCGACGATGATGGCCGATGCTGTCCCCATGGCCGCTCCCTTCCCCCGTCCCCCGGTGCTCGCGACTCCCGCACGGCTCGACACAGTGCTCTCCACACAGCGCGACGCACACGCCCGCCAGCGCGAGCTGGTGCGCGCAAGCCTCTTCCGCTGCCCCGACAAGGGCGGCCCGAAGAGCACACGTTGAGCGCTGGGTGTAGACCGCTGCCGGCGGTCATCCACGACGACGAAGCTCGTCGTGAACTTCAGCGCGGTGTCGGCGCCGGCGGGCTGAGCCGCCTCCACGACGGCAGCAGCCAGAGGATCGGCGCTGCCACGATCACGGTCGCGCCGATCGCCAGCGCGGCGACGCCGAGCGCATCCAGCGCGTAGCCGCCGAGCAGGGCGAGGCCCGCCCCGAGCAGGCCCGAGAGCAGGTCGTTGAAGCCGAGCAGCGCTCCTCGCTCGGTCGGGCTCGTGCGGTCGGCCATCTGCGCGGTCGCCGCGACGAACGACACGTTCCAGCCGACGCCGAGGCCGAAGAGCAGGATCGCGGTGGCGACCACGCTGTCGACCCAGAGCATCCCGATCGTCGACGCGGCCATCACCGCGAGACCGGTCACCAGCGCCGGCGGGCGACCGATGCGGTCGATCAGCGTGCCGACGACGAGCACGAGCGCGTACATCCCGAACACGTGCGCGCCGATGATCGGGAAGACCGAGTCCTGCGTGTGATGGTGGTGCTCGACCACCACGTAGCCGCTCAGGTTCATCACGGAGACCATCACCCCGAAGCTGGCCAGCGCGGTCAGCATCGCCGGCCGCACGCCGGGGCGGCGGATGATCTCGCGCAGCGGCGCCGCAGGGAGCTGCGGCCGGCCGGGCTCGTCGCCCGCGATCAGCTCGGCGATCCGCTTGGGGTCCGGTCGCACCAGCCCGACGAGGCCGAGCGCGACGACGCTGATCCCACCGGCGGCCAGCCACGGCACGGTCAGCGCGCCGGCCTCGAGGTCGCGACCCGAGAACAGCGGCCCGAACACGGCGGGGCCGAGGATCGCGCCGAACACGGCGCCGAAGAGCACGTAGGAGATGCCGCGCGCGCGCCGCTCCGGCGGATACATGTCGCCGGCCGCGGTCCGGATCAGCAGCGCGATGCCGCTGGCGGCGCCCGTCAGCGCGAAGCCGAGGATCACCAGCGGCGTCGAGCCGACGCCGGTCGCGAGCGCCGTCAGCCCGCAGCCGGCGGCCGCCATCAGGAACCCGCCCCCGACCACCGGCCGGCGGCCGATCCGGTCCATCGCCCGCCCCGCCGGCACCGCCGCGAGCGCCGCCGCCGTCAGGAAGATGGCCGGCCCCAGCCCGAGCAGCCCCTCGATGCCGGTGACCAGCACGAACGTGAGCGACGACATCGCCGCGACGAGCTGAAGCACCGCCGAGTAGACCGCCATCGTCGCGGCGAGGATCAGCGTGTTGCGCCGGATCGGCAGGGAGCTGACAGCTGTGGTCGTCAGGGGCGCGATTGAATCAGGTGCGCGAAAGTCCGGGTTTCGGCGTTCGCCGCCCCGTGCCGCCGCTGCTGGCGATACGCTGGTCGGTCGTGAGCGTCGACCTTGTCATCGCAACGCCGTCCTTCCTGGACCTGACCGTCGTCGGGCTCGAGGCGCTGCCCGCGCTCGGCGAGGAGCGGTTCGCGGGAGACCTGCTGCGCTCGCCGGGAGGCGGTGCGATCACCGCCGTGGCCGCGACGCGGCTCGGGTTGCGCACGGTGCTGGTCGCCCCGCTGGGCGACGACCTCGCCGGCGAGTTCGTCCGCGACGAGCTGGAGCACGAGGGCGTGACGGTCACCGGACCGCGCGCCCCGCGCACGCCCCAGACGCTCGTGATGCCGTTCGGCGACGATCGCGCGATGGTCACGGTCGACCCCGGCGTGCGCGCGCGCGCGGCCGACGTGGCGGCGCTGGAGCCGCGCGCGGTCGCCGCGAACCTCGAGCAGGTCGACCTCGTGCCCGAAGGGGCGCGCGGCTACATCACGTGCGGCGAGGACGACGCGCGCGCCTTCGCGCGCCGCCTGCCGGCGGCGATCGGCCCGACGCGCGCGCTCTTCCTCGACCGTACGGATGCGCTCGTGCTGACCGGCGAGAACCGGCTCGAGGACGCAGCGGCGCAGCTCGCCCAGCTGGTCGAGACGGTCGTCGTGATGAACGGTGCGCACGGCACGCTGACGATGCTCGGCGGCCGCCGCGTCGAGGCGCCGGACTTCGAGACCGGCCCGGCCGTCGACACCACCGGTGACCGCGACCTCATCTCCGCCGCCTATGCGTGGGCCGACCTGCGCGGCGCCGAGCCGGGCGCGAGCATCGCGTGGGCGTGCCTCTACAGCCAGCTCGCCATGACGGTGCCCACCGCGACGGGCGGAGCGGTGACCGAGGAGCGGCTGCTGCAGGAGGGCGCGGCACGCGGGCTGCTGCCGCCTCCGCTGGTGGACCGCACGCCTGCGTGAGGGAGGCGCCGGGCGTGAAGCTCGCCATCGTCGGCGGCGGCGGCTTCCGGGTCCCGCAGGTCCACGCCGCGCTGTTGCGCCGCCGGCACGTCCTGCGCTTCCGCGAGGTCGTGCTGCACGACGTCGACGCGGCGCGGCTCGCGCGCATCGGCGCCGTGCTCTCCGACCAGGCGCGGGATCACGGCACGGCGCTCGCGCTGCGCGCAACGACCGACCTCGAGGATGCCGTCGACGGGGCAGACTTCGTCTTCGCGGCGATCCGCCCAGGCGGGCTGGAGGGCCGCTCGGTCGACGAGTCGGTGCCGCTGTCGCAGGGTCTGCTCGGACAGGAGACGACCGGGCCCGGCGGGATCTGCTTCGCCCTGCGAACGATCCCGGCGATGGTCGAGCTCGCCGAGCTGGTCGCGCGCCGTGCTCCGCGCGCGTGGCTGGTCAACTTCACCAATCCCGCGGGCATGGTGACCGAGGCGGTGCAGCAGGTGCTCGGCGAGCGCGCCGTCGGCATCTGCGACGCCCCATCCGGGCTCTGCCGCCGCGTGGCCCGCGCGCTCGGACGCGACCCCGGAGAGCTCTGGTTCGACTACTTCGGGCTCAACCACCTGGGCTGGCTGAAGGGCGTGCGCGGCGCGGAGGGCGAGCTGCTGCCGGACCTGCTGGCCGACGCCGAGGCGCTGGCGGGCTTCGAGGAGGGAGAGCTGTTCGGCGCGGAGTGGCTGCGCACGATCGGCATGATCCCGAACGAGTATCTCTACTACTTCTACTTCGCCGCCGAGACGGTCGACGCGATCCGATCGGGCGGGCCGTCGCGCGGCGCCTACCTGCTCGAGCAGCAGGCCGGCTTCTACGCCGGCAGCGGCGACGCGCTGGCCGCGTGGCGCGCGGCCCGCAGCGAGCGTGAGCGCAGCTACATGGCGGAGGCGCGCAGCGCGGCCGGCATCGTCACCGACCACGCGGAGGATCCGGCGGGCGGCTACGAGGACGAGGCGCTCGCCGTCGTGGAGGCGATCGCGGGCGATGGGCCCTCGGTGCTGATCTGCAACACGGCCAACCGCTCGGCGCTGCCGTTCCTCGACGAGCACGCGGTCGTCGAGGTGCCCACGGTGGTCGGCGCCGCCGGCCCCCAGCCGGTCGCCGTCGGGCCGGTGCCCGACCACGCCCGGGCGCTGGTGCAGAGCGTGAAGGCCGTCGAGCGGGCGACGATCGAAGCCGCGCTGACCGGATCGACGGCGCTCGCGGTCAAGGCGCTCGCGCTGCATCCGCTCGTGCCGTCGGTGAACGCGGCGCGTGAGCTCTTCGGCGCCTACCGGGCGCGGCTGCCCGAGCTGCGGGAGCGCTTCGCGTGACCGACGTGGCCGTGCTCACGACGCCGTTCCTCGACCTCACGTTCGGAGGGCTCGTGGAGCTGCCGCCGCTCGGCGGCGAGCGCTTCGCGACCGAGTTGACCCGCTCGCCGGGAGGCGGCGCGATCACGGCCACCGGCACCGCGCGGCTCGGCCTCGACACCGTGCTCGCCGTCCCGCTCGGCGACGACCCGAGCGGCGCGTTCCTGGCCGCGACGCTGCTCGCCGACGGCGTGCGGCTGGTCGCGCCGCACGACGGCCCCACCGCCACCACCGTGGTGATGCCCGCGCACGGCGACCGCGCGCTCGTGACGTTCGACCCCGGCGCGCCCGTCCGCTGCTCGGACCTGGAGGCGCTCGCGCCGCGCGCGGTGGTCTGCGGCGTCGCCCAGCTCGACGCCGTGCCCACCGGGACCGAGGCCTACGTCAGCGTGGGCGACCGGGAGGCGCACGGCTACGCCGGGCGGCTGCCGGAGGCGCTCGCCGAGCACAGCACGCTGATCGTCAACGAACCCGAGGCGCGCCTCCTCGCCGGGGTCGCCGACGCCGCGGATGCCGCATACGTGCTGGCGGAGCGGGCAGGCACCGCGGTCGTGACGATCGGGTCGCGCGGCGCGATCGCGGTAGCCGACGGCGAGCTGCACGCGGCGCGCGGCGTCGACGCCGGCGCCGTCGTCGACACGACCGGCGCGGGCGACCTGTTCACCGCCGCGTACGTGTGGGCCGGGCTGCGCGGCATGGCCGCCGCCGACCGCCTGCGCTGGGCGGTCCTCTACGCATCGTTGTCCGTCACGGTCCCCACGGCGACGGCGGGCGCGCTCACCGAAGCGGCGTTGATCGACGAGGCGGCGCGCCGAGGGCTGCCCGCCCCTTCTCCACCCTCGGCAAAGGAGCCCTGAGCAATGTCCGTCCTGCGACACCCGTCACTGGCCCTGCTCGTGCTGTGCACGGCGATCGCCGCCGGCTGCGGCGCGTCGCCGGGCGGCGACGACGAGGACACCGCGCGCAAGGCCGAGCAGGCACGCGAGAGCTCGAAGAAGATCGACGTGGCGAAGGCCGGCGACGTCACGCTCACCGTCTGGGACCAGGAGGTGCGCGGCGGCCAGCGCAAGCAGATCGAGCGCCTCAACCGGGCCTTCCAGGAGCGCTACCCGAACGTCACGATCAAGCGCGTCGCGAAGTCCTTCGAGGACCTCAACACGACGCTCAAGCTCGCGGTCTCGGGCGACAAGGCGCCGGACGTCGTGCAGGCCAACCAGGGCCGGCCGGTGATGGGACAGCTCGTCAAGGGCGGCCTGCTGCGGCCGCTGGACGCCTACGCCGAGGCCTACGGCTGGGCCGACCGCTACTCGAAGGTGCTGCTCGACCTCAACCGGTTCTCCGACGACGCCGCCGAGTTCGGCTCCGGCGGGCTCTACGGGCTGTCGCAGATGGGCGAGATCGTCGGCGTCTACTACAACCGCGAGCAGGTGCCCGACCCGCCCGCCACGTTCGAGGAGTTCGAGGCACAGCTAGAGCGGGCCAAGGCCGACGGCGACGTCGCGATCGCGTTCGGCAACCTCGAGAAGTGGCCCGGCATCCACGAGTTCGAGACGCTGCAGGCGCAGTACGCCGAGCCCGACGCGGTGCGCGACTTCGTGTTCGCCCGCGAGGGCGCGACGTTCGCCTCGCCGGAGAACGAGCAGGCCGCCGAGACGATCCGGCGCTGGGCCGAGAAGGGCTACTTCACCCCCGACTTCAACGGCACCGGATACGACCCCGCCTGGCAGCAGTTCACGCGCGGCAAGGGGCGCTTCCTGATCGCCGGGACATGGCTGATCGCCGATCTCGCCGACGCGATGGGCGACAAGGTCGGCTTCATGCTGATGCCGCCGCCCGAGGCCGGCGCACCGCCGGTCTCGCTCGGCGGGGAGAGCCTGCCTTTCGCGATCACGTCCAAGTCGCAGAACCCGGATGTCGCGGCGGCGTACATCGACTTCCTGACGAACGCCGATGCCGGCCGCGTGCTGGCGGACACCGGCAACCTGCCCGCGATGGAGACCGACGCACAGCCGGCCGGCGCGCTCGCCCGCGACGTGCACGAGGCGTGGCGCACGCTCACCGAGCAGGAGGCCATGATCCCGTACCTCGACTACGCGACGCCCACGTTCTACGACGAGATCACCGGCGCGATCCAGCGCCTGCTCGCCGGCAAGCTCGAGCCGCAGCAGTTCACCCGGGACGTGCAGGACGGCTACGCCAAGTTCACCGAGCAGGGCTAGCGGGGTGAGCGCGCGAGCAGCCCCGCCGGGCGAGCCCCGGCGGGTCGCCTACCTCTACCTGCTGCCCGGGCTCGCGGTGTTCGCCGCGTTCGTGCTGGCGCCGCTGCTGCACACGGCCTGGATCGCGCTGTTCGAGTGGGACGGCGTGTCCGCGGGCGAGTGGGTCGGGCTGGACAACTTCGGCGCGCTGGTCACCGAGCCGGAGCTGCGCAGCGCGTTCTGGCACGCGCTCGTGCTGCTCGTCTTCTACGCCGTGCTGCCGGTCGCGATCGGGCTGCTGCTGGCCGCCGCGATGGCGCGCACGCGCGTGCGCGGCCTGACGGCGTTCCGCACCGTGCTGTTCCTCCCGCAGGTGATCGCGCTCGTCGTCGTCGCGGTGATGTGGCGGATGATCTACGCGCCCGAAGGAGGGCTGATCAACGAGGGGCTGCGCGCGATCGGGCTCGGCGGGCTGGCGCAGAACTGGCTCGGCGACTTCACGCTCGCGCTGCCGTCCGTCGGGCTGATCGCCACCTGGGTCTTCTACGGGCTGGCGATGGTGCTCTTCACCGCCGGGGTGCAGAAGATCCCGCCCTCGCTCTATGACGCCGCGCGCGTCGACGGCGCCGGGCCGGTGCGCGAGTTCTTCGCCGTCACCCTGCCGGGGCTGCGCGGCGAGATCGCCGTCGCGCTGACGCTCACCACGATCGCCGCGCTGCGCAACTTCGACATCGTCTACATCACCACCGGCGGCGGCCCCGGCGACGCGACGACCGTGCCGGCGTTCGAGGTCTACGAGCGCGCGTTCCAGTCCGGCCGGGTCGGCGGTGCCGCCGCCGTCGGCATCTGCCTGGCCGCGGTGATCTTCGCGCTGTCGCTCGCGATCAACCGCTTCGCCGACCGGGGGCTGCGGTGATCGCGCGGCGCGAGCAGCAGCTGACGTACCTGCTGCTCGGCGTGTTCTCGCTGATCGCGCTGGTGCCGGTCGCCGGGATCGTCGTGACGGCGCTGCAGGCGCGCGGCAGCGCGGCCGGGTTCGGCGTCCCCGACGGATTCAACCTCGAGAACTTCGCCACCGCATGGGAGGAGGGCAACTTCGCCGACTACCTGCGCTCGAGCGTGATCGTGACCGTGAGCGTCGTCGCGCTGTCCACGCTGCTCTCGATCCTCGCCGGCTACGCGTTCGGGATGATGCGCTTCCGCGGCGCCACGGTGCTGTTCTACCTGATGCTGCTGGGGCTGATGGTGCCGCTCGAGGCGACGATCGTGCCGCTCTACTACGACCTGCGCGACCTGTCGCTGACCGACACCTACTGGGCGCTGATCCTGCCCCAGGTCGGCGCGTCGGTCGCATTCGGGACGTTCTGGATGCGCGCCTTCTTCCGCTCGGTACCACGCTCGCTGGTCGAGGCGGCGCGGCTCGACGGCTCGTCGAGCTGGACGACGCTGTGGCGCGTCGTGCTGCCGCTCGGCCGCCCGGCGGTGCTGACGATGGTGGCGCTGATCTTCATGTGGACCTGGAACGAGTTCCTGCTCGCGCTCGTGATGGTGTCCGACGAGGGGCTGCGCACGGCGCCGCTCGGGCTCGCGTTCTTCCAGGGCCGCAACACGACCGACTACGCGCTGCTCGCCGCCGGCTCGGTGATAGTGGCGACGCCCGTGGTCGTGCTCTACGTCTTCCTCCAGCGCCACTTCATCCGCGGCATGCTCGCTGGAGCGGTGAAGGGCTGATGGCGGCGGTCACGTTCCGCAACGTGGAGAAGCGCTTCGGGAGCGTCGAGGCGGTGCGCGACTTCTCGCTCGAGATCGCCGACGGCTCCTTCATGGTGCTCGTCGGGCCGTCCGGCTCCGGCAAGACGACCGCGCTGCGGATGCTCGCCGGGCTCGAGGCGGTCGGCGCGGGCACGATCGCGATCGGCGAGCGCGTCGTCAACGACGTCTCGCCGCGCGAGCGCGACGTCGCGATGGTGTTCCAGGACTACGCGCTCTACCCGCAGATGTCGGTGCGCGACAACTTCGCGTTCGGGCTGCGCCGGCGCAAGCTCGCGCGCGACGTGATCGAGCGGCGCGTGCGGCGCGCGGCCGACGCGCTCGAGCTCGGCGAGCTGCTCGACCGGCGCCCGCGCGAGCTCTCGGGCGGCCAGCAGCAGCGCGTCGCGCTGGGGCGGGCGCTGGTCCGCGAGCCGCAGGTGTTCCTGATGGACGAGCCGCTGTCGAACCTCGACGCCAAGCTGCGCGTGCAGACGCGCGGAGAGATCAGGCGGCTGCAGCAGGAGATCGAGACGACGACGGTGTACGTCACGCACGACCAGGTCGAGGCGATGACGATGGGCGACCGGATCGCGGTCATGAATGCGGGTCGCCTGGAGCAGGTCGGCACGCCGGAGGAGCTCTACGAGCGGCCGGCGAACCTGTTCGTCGCCGCCTTCATCGGCAGCCCGGCGATGAGCCTCGTGCCGGTCGCAGGGCTGCCGCTCGAGCTGCCGGGGGCGGACGCCGGCGCGGTGCTGGGCGTGCGGCCGGAACACGCGCGCCTGTGGGAGGACGGCGAGGGCCTGCTCGGCCCGCTCGAGGGCGAGGTCGCCTACGTGGAGGCGCTCGGGCGCGAGACCTTCCTCGGCGTCGACAGCGGGCCGCGGACGCGCTTCGTCGTCTCGGTCGCGGGCCGCTCGCCGATCCGCCCGGGCGAGCGCGTGCGCTTCGGGCTCGTGGCTGACGGCCTGCGGCTCTTCGCCGCCGCGAGCGGCCGCGCGCTCGGGCCACTGGCGGGGCGCCGGTAGGGATAGCCGCACCCGGCGGGGGGTGACCCGAACCGCGGCTCTGGTGCCTCCCCGGATGCGCCGCGGCGCGCCGCCGCATAGCGTCGGGTCCATGCTCGCCGCCTCCCCAATTCGCACGTCGAGCGTCGCCCGCATCGCCTTCTCCTCCGGCGCCCGCACCCAGATCGCCCTCTTCCTCCTCGCGTACCTCGTCTACAGCGCTGCCCGCTGGCTGATGGTCGGCGACCTCGCCGCCGCGCAGGATCACGCCGCGTGGATCGTCGACCTCGAGCAGGACCTCGGCGTCGCGACCGAGGGATCGGTCCAGGAGGCGCTGACGGGCACCTGGATGCTGTGGCTGCTCAACCACGCCTACATCGCCGCGCAGCTCGTGGTGGTGCCCGGCGCGCTGATCTTCCTCTACCGCCGCTCGCGCCCGGTCTACCACCGGCTGCGCAACACGATCCTCGCCACCTGGCTGATCTCGGTCCCCGTCTACGCCGCGTTCCCGGTCGCGCCGCCGCGGCTCGCCGACATGGGCCTGGTCGACACGATCTCCGAGCAGACCGGCTTCGCGATGGACTCCAACCTGACGACCGCGTTCTACAACGAGCTTGCGGCCGTGCCGAGCCTGCACGTCGGCTTCGCCGTCGCCGTCGGGATCGCCGTCGCCGCCGCCGTGCGCAACCCGCTGGTCAAGGCCGCCGCGCTCCTCTGGGGACCGGCGATCGGCCTCGCGGTCGTCGCAACCGGCAACCACTTCGTGTTCGACATCGCCGCCGGGCTGGTCGCGAGCGCGCTCGGCTACGGCGTCGGCACCGTTGCCGCGCGCGCGGGCGCACGCCGCCCAGCGACGGCCGCCAGCAGCGCTCCGGCGCTGCGGCCCTGCTTCGCCGAGGCCTGACCGCGCAGGCAGATCGCAAGCGCGAGCGCGGTGCCGACGACCGTCAGCACCGTGCTGGTGCCGACGAGGAACGCGGCCAGGCGCTCGGGAGACACCGCGCTTCCGGTGACCGGGCCGAAGCTCGCCGCCAGCAGCGCAACGCTCGCTCCGACCGCGGCGGGGGCGAACGGGACCAGCCTGCCGCCGCCCTGGGCGAACGCGACCAGCAGCACGGCCGCCGGCGAGACGGGCACCCCGAAGGCGGCGAGGAAGCAGGCGAGCGAGGCGAGCCGGAAGGCACGGCTCGCGAGCTGCCATGGCAGCACGCCGCGCGCGTAGGCGCCGGGCGCGCGCAGCGGCGCGCAGCCGCGGCGGACGCCGTCGGTGGTCCGCCGCAGGCGCGGCACGCGGCGGGCGAGCGCCAGCAGCGACCCGACCGAGATCGCCGCGGCGACGAGCGCCGCGACCATCGTCGACGAGGCGCCGACCTGCGGGCCGACGCCCACGGCCAGCGCGACCGCCAGCAGGAGCGCGCCGACCACCAGCTCCCCCACGCCCTCGGCGACCAGCGTGCCGGCCAGCAGCGGGCATCCCGTGTCCGGCATCCGGCGCCTGAGCAGCAGCACGCGCACGGCGTCGCCGCCGCGGGCCGACACAAGGCCGCCGGCCCCGGCGCCCGCGATCCAGGCGGCGATCGCGTCACGGCGGCGCGGAGCGCAATCCGATGCGGTGTGCAGGATGGCGTACCAGCCGCGCCCGCGCGTCACCTGGTTTCCCAGGTGCAGCACGACGCCGAGCACGAGCCAGCCGGCGGCTGCTTCCCCCATTGTCGCCTGATGCTACCCGCTGGGTGGGCGGCCATGCGCGCGATACTGGCGCTGCGCCCATGCCCGAGCTCGTCGCCATCTGGGTCGCAGGCCTCG
>Ga0126306_10000249_pt1 | contig 22585 bp, 25 predicted proteins | sample Plot27_FD_92592 | JGI IMG/M metagenome (GOLD analysis project Ga0126306, IMG submission 92592) | Serpentine soil microbial communities from UC McLaughlin Reserve, CA, USA - Plot27 | ecosystem: Environmental > Terrestrial > Soil > Grasslands | place: USA: UC McLaughlin Reserve, Lake County... | reverse complement strand
GGGTGGCCTTCCTTCGCACCCTCCTGCCCGGCCGGCCGGTGCTGCTGCTCGACGAGCCGTTCGGCGCGCTCGACGCGATCACCCGAGCCGACCTCCAGGAGTGGCTCGCGGGCGCGCTCCTCGAGGAGCCGCGCACCGTGCTGCTCGTGACCCACGACGTGGAGGAGGCCGCCTTCCTCGCCGACCGCGTGGTGGTGCTCTCGCCACGGCCGGGCCGCGTGGTCGAGCAGTTCGAGGTCGACCTGCCGCGGCCGCGCTCCCTCGCCGACCCTGCCCTCGCGGAGCTGAAGGCCCGCGCCCTGGAGGTGCTGCGCTCATGAGGGTGGTGCTCGCGGTCGCGCTGCTGTGCCTGCTCGTGCTCGCCTGGCAGGGCGTGGCCTCGCTCGCCTCGGTGGACGACCTCACGCTCGCCTCGCCGGTCGAGACGTTCGAGGCGCTTCGCGACGACTGGTCGCTCTTGATGGACAACGCCGGCGTGACGCTCGTGGAGGTGGTCCTCGGCCTGGCGATCTCTGTGGTCGCCGGCGTGCTGTTCGCCGTCGGCATGCACCTGTTCCGCCCGCTTCGCGACGCCGCCTACCCCCTGCTGGTCGGCTCCCAGGCGATCCCGGTGGTGGTGCTGGCACCGATCTTCGTGCTCGCGTTCGACTACGGCATCGGCCCGAAGCTGGCCATCGTCGCGCTGATCTGCTTCTTCCCCATCACCGTGAACCTGCTCGACGGCCTGCGCTCCGCCCCGCCCGAGCTGCTCAAGCTGATGCGAAGCATGGGCGCTTCGCGGCTGCGCACGCTGCGCTCCGTCGAGCTGCCCTCGTCCCTGCCCTACCTGTTCAGCGGCATGAAGGTGGCCGCCACCGTGTCGGTCATCGGCGCAGTCTTCGGCGAGTGGGCCGGCGCGGACGAGGGACTCGGACGGCTCGTGCTACTCGGCAACAACCAGCTGCAGACACCCCGGGTCTACGCCGGCATCGTGATCCTCACCGCGATGGCAGTCGGGCTGTTCGCGCTGGTGGTGCTCGCCGAGCGGATCGCCTGCCCCTGGAATCGAAAGGAACCAGCCGCATGAGACGAGCGATCCCGCTCCTGCTGCTGCTTGCGCTCCTCGTGGGCGCCTGCGGCGAGAAGGAGGACGCGCTCGAGCCGTCGGGCTCGAAGCGTGTCGAGCTGATGCTCGACTACTTCCCGAACGCCGACCACGCCGGCATCTACGCCGCCCAGGCCGACGGCCACTTCGACCAGGCGGGGCTGGACGTGGAGATCCGCCAGCCCCCGGACCCCGCGGCGCCGCTGAAGCAGCTCGCCGCCGGGCGCGTGGACCTCGCCATCTCCTATGAGCCCGAGGTGCTGCGGGCCCGCGACCAGGGTCTCAACGTGGTGAGCGTTGGGGCACTGGTGCAGAAGCCGCTCACCTCGATCGTCTCGCTGCCGGAGGCGAAGATCCGCAAGCCCGCCGACCTCGAAGGCAAGACGGTGGGAACTTCGGGTATCGACTACCAATCGGCCTACCTGCGCACCATCCTGGACGAGGCGGGCGTGGATCCCAGCTCGGTGAAGGAGCGCAACGTCGGGTTCGGCCTCGTGCCGGCCCTGCTGACCGGCAAGGTGGACGCCGTGCTCGGCGCGTTCTGGAACTACGAGGGCACCGAGCTGCGGCTGAAGGGCAAGCACCCGCGCATCATCCGGATGGAGGAGGCCGGGGTGCCGAGCTACAACGAGCTGGTGCTGGTGGCCAACGCGGACGCGCTCGAGCGCGACGGCGCCAAGCTGCGCGCCTTCATCGGCGCGCTCTCCCGGGGCACGCGAGACCTGCGTAGGGATCCGGACAACGCGATTGATGGGCTGCTGGATGCGAACCCGGACCTCGACCCCGAGCTCCAGCGCGCCGCCGTGGACGTGACGCTGCCTCTCTTCGAGCCGCCCCGCGGCAAGCCGTTCGGATGGCAGGACCCGGCGCAGTGGGACGCCTTCGCCGCCTGGATGCAGGAACATCGGCTGCTCGAGCGGCCCCCCGACGTCCGGGCGTCGTACGACAACGAGCTGCTTCCGGGGTCCGGCCTGTGAGGCTCAGGGCGGCCGCCCTCGGCCTGACCCTGCTCGCCCTCGCGGCCGGAGCGTGCGGCGGCGAGGATGGCGAGAGCGCCACGAGCCTGCTGGACCGCGGCTTCGCGAGCGACGTCGAGACGGGCCGCCTGACGTTCGAGGCCGAGGTCACGCTGAACGGAGTGCCCCGCCTCGGCGGGCCGCTGCGGCTGGAGCTCGAGGGCCCGTTTCGCTCGCGCGGCCCCACTCGCCTGCCCGACCTCGACATGAGCTTCCGGGCCACGGGAATGGGCGACGGCGTGGAGGGCCAGATCGTGCTGCTGCCCGAGAACGCATGGATCGAGTACGGCGGCGAGACCTACGAGGTGGGCGAGGAGCTCTGGAGCCGCGCCCAAGAGGCTCTCAACAGCGACGAGGGACCCGGCAGCTTCGCGGACGCGAAGGTCGACCCGCTGAACTGGGTGACCGACCTCCAGACCGGGGACGAGCGCGAGGTCGGCGGTGTACGGGCCACTCAGGTGACCGGCGAGCTCGACGTCGAGCGCATGCTGGCCGCCTTCAACGACGTAGCCGGCAAGGGCGAGCGCCTGTCGCAGGCCACGCTCGACCAGATCGACGACTACGTGCAGCCCGTGGAGTTCGAGGCCTGGATCGGCAAGGACGACATCTGGCGGCGCCTGACTGCCCAGACGGACTTCGAGGTGCCCCAGGACGAGCGGGACTCGGTGGGCGGCCTGTCGGGCGGCCACGTGTCGCTGGACATGATCCTCGAGGACCCGAACGAGCCAGTGGAGATCGAGGGTCGGGATTCCGGCCGGCCGATCAGCGAGCTGCTGAGCGAGCTCGGCATCCCGCCCGAGAGCCTGCTCGGCCCGGGCTTCGCCGTGCCCGAGCCGGGCTAGGAGTCGGCGTCCGCGTCGAGGTCGAGGGCTCCGGAGTTGATGCAGTAGCGCTCGCCCGTCGGCCCCGGACCGTCCGGGAACACGTGGCCCAGGTGGCCTCCGCAACGGGCGCAGGTCACCTCCGTGCGGACCATGCCGTGGCTCGTGTCGGTGTGAAGCTCCACCGCGTCCGCCACGGCCGGCTCGGTGAAGCTCGGCCAGCCGGTGCCCGAGTCGAACTTGGCGTCCGAGCTGAACAGCTCGTTGCCGCACGCGCCGCAGCGGTAGACCCCGTCGGCCTTCGAGAACGTGTAGGCGCCGGTGAAGGGCGGCTCGGTGCCCTTTTGCCGCAGGAGCTGGAAGCGCTCCGGCGACAGCTCCTCGCGCCACTCGTGTTCGGTCTTGTCGATCCTTTGCGTCACATGAACCTCCTGTGCAGAGAGTAGAGCCCGGCCAACGCGTTGAACTCCCCGTAGGGGGCGTAGAAGGCGCGCACCTCGTCCTCGGTCGCCCGCCGGCCGAGACCGGCCAGGCTCCCCACGAGCTTGACGTAGGCCAGGTCGAGCGCCGGCAGCATGTCGTCGCGACCCTGGCCCTCGAAGGCGAGCATCTCGATCGTCCAGTTGCCGATGTTCGGAATGGCGAGCAGGCGCCTCCAGGACGGCTCGTGGCGGCTCAGGTCGGCGCGGCCGGAGGCGACCTCGCGTGCCGCACGCACCAGCGCGATCGAGCGCTTCGGGGCCAGCCCGCACGCGTCGAGCTTCGCCGGCGAGCAAGCGGCCAGCCGCTCCGCCGATGGGGGCGTGCGGAGGCCACCGCAGCCGCTTCGGGAGCCGAGCCGGCGCACGATCTGGCGCTGGATCCCGGCCGCGCGGCGCGAGTCGATGAGCTGCTCGCAGACGGCCCAGGCGAGCGCCTCGAAGGGCTCGGGGCGCCGGCGCGGCCGCAGCCACGGGCGGCGCCGGATCACCGGCCCCACCAGCGGATCCCAGCGGAAGCGGCGCTGGAACTCGCTCAGGTCATGGTCGGTGCCGAGCGCGAAGCGCATCCGCTCGATCGCGGCCAGCGCGGCGGGGCGCGACGGCGCCTCGGCCCTGAAGCGGACGCATCCGGAGCCGATCCACGCCCGCACGGTGGCGGCCTCGCCCTCGGCGTAGACCACGCGCACGAGCGCGCCGTCGCGGCTCAGCAGCACACCGTCGCGTCCGGCGGTCGGCAGGCGGTAGACCCCGACCGGTACGACGTCCGCTTCGGCGACCGCGCTCAGCGGTCCTTGAGCATGTGGATGTCGACCAGGAACGAGCGCGAGGCAGCCACGTCCACCCGCCTGCCGCGGCCGCGGCCGCGGCCCAGCCGTACGGACGCGGGTCGCGGGCGGCGCAGCACTCGCACGAGCAGGAAGGTCGCCACCCCGAGCAGGAACCCGCCCGTGGCCGCCACCACCGCCGCCGGCAGCGAGACCGGGGGTCGGCGCTCGATCGGGCGGGGCTCGGCGAGCACTGGCAGCGGTCGCACGTCCGCCTGCTGCTCCGGGTCGGGAAAGGCCTGTGGCTCGGGCGGCATCGGGCGAGTTTAACGGCACCCTCAGAGGGTCCGTGCGTACATCCGATATCGCTTCGTAACCCGTCCGCCCAGCGCCTTCATCCCGCGGTTCAACCCCTTGTTCGTCTCGAGCACCCAGCCGCCGTCCCCAGTCTTGATGCGCGAGACCTCGGACACCTCGAAGTGCTCGATGTAGAACCCGGCCGCCACGCCGGTGTGCTGGTAGGCCGGCTTCACGCCGAGGAAGCCGATCCTGCACCGGTCGATGATCTGGAGCCGGCGCAGGTAGTGCCACCAGCCGAGGGGCAGCAGCCGGCCGCCCATCCGCTTCAGCACCTGGTTGATGTCGGGCACCGTGATCGCCACCCCGACGGTGTCGCCGTCGGCGTTCTCCGCGACCATGAACCAGTCGCGGTCGAAGACGAGGTGCAGCTCCTGCGCGTACACGTCGAGGTCCTCCTTGTCATACGGCACGAAGTCCCAGTTCCGCGACCAGGCCTCGTTGTAGATGTCCCCGAACGCGTCGAGGTCCCGGCGCAGCCCCCGCCGCGTCATCTTGCGGATGGTGATGCCGTGCTTTGGCTCGAGCTCCTCGGCCAGCTTCCAGATGATCGGCAGGATGTTCTCGCGGTCGGCGATCCGCAGCTCCCACATCAGCAGGTCGACCGCCTTCTCGAGCCCCGCCTCCTCGCAGAGCCGCTGGTAGTAGGGCGGGTGCCACGGCTCACGCACCATCGGCTCGTGCTCGAAGCCCTCGATCAGCACGCCCGCCTCGTCGTTCATCGTGAAGTCCATCGGCCCGACCATGCGGTCGCGCCCGCGCTCGCGTAGCCAGGCCGCCGCGCCGTCGAGGAGCGCTCGCAGCGCCTCGGCATCCTCCTCGACCTCGAGGAAGCCGAACATCCCCCATGCGTTGTCGTGGGCCGCGTTGAACTTGGGGTTGATCTGGGCGCTGATCCGCCCGACCACGCGTCCCTCGCGCCTGGCCAGGAAGAGCTCGGCCTCACCGTGCTTGAAGAACGGACCGGTGCGAGGGCTCAGAAAGTGGTGGCGCTCCAGCTTCAGCGGGGGGATCCAGGACGTCCCGGTAGCATGCAGCCGGAACGGCAGATCGACGAACTGGCGCCTGTCCCCGAGCGACCCAACCGGTCGGACCTCCACTGACACGGCGCGCCACCCTACATGCCCACCGCCATCGATCTCTTCGACAAGGCCCGTCATCACGAGCGCGTGGAGCAGCTCCAGGCGGCTCGCGAGCACGACCTGATGCCGTACTTCCGCGTGGTCGAGGCCGAGCCCGGCCCGGTCGCGCTGATGGAGGGTCGCGAGCGGATCACGCTCGGCTCGAACAACTACCTCGGCCTCACCGGCGACCCGCGCGTGAAGGAAGCCGCCCGCGAAGCGCTCGAGCACTACGGCACCGGCCTCACCGGCTCGCGCTTCATGAACGGCACCACGCCGCTCCATCTGGAGCTCGAGCGCGAGCTGGCCGATTGGATGGGCACCGAGGACGCGCTCGTCTACACCACGGGCTATCTCGCCAACACGGGCGCCATTGGCACGCTGCTCGGTCCGGGCGACACCGTCATCTGCGACACGGGCGACCACGCCTCGATCCTCGACGCGGTCTCGCTGTCGCGGGCCCGCGTGCGCCCCTTCCGCCACAACCGGCTGGACAAGCTCGAGACGATGCTCTCGCGCGCCGAGTTGGACGGCGGCGGTGTGCTCGTGGTGGTGGACGGCATCTTCTCGATGGAGGGAGACCTGGCCCCCGTGCCCGACGTCGCGGCGCTCTGCCGTGAACACGGTGCGCGGCTGATGGTTGACGAGGCGCACGGCGTGGGCGTGCTGGGCGCCCGTGGCGCGGGTGCCTGCGAGCTGTTCGGCTGCGAGGACGAGGTGGACCTCCGCATGGGCACCTTCTCGAAGTCGCTGGCCTCCTGTGGCGGCTTCATCGCGGGGCCCCACGACGTGATCGACTTCCTGCGCGTGCAGTCGCGCGCGTTCATGTTCACCGCGTCCGCGGTGCCCGCCGCCGTCGGCGCCGCTCTCGGGGCGCTTCGCATCATCCGCTCCGAGGAGGGGCCGGCGATGATGGCCAAGGTGCTCGACAACGCCCGCTACCTGCACGACGGGCTCGCGGACCTCGGCTACCAGGTGATGGAGCCCAACCGGCTCCCGAACGGCGACGAGGTGATCACCCAGATCGTGCCGGTGCTGGTTGGCGACGACTGGCGGGCGGTGCTGCTCTGGAAGACGCTCTACGACGCCGGCGTGTACGTGAACGTGGCCATCTACCCGGCGGTGCCGCGCGGCGGCGCGCTGCTGCGCACCTCGGTGATGGCCACACACGAGCGCGACCACCTCGACCGCGCCCTGGCGATCTTCGAGCGCGCGAAGGCCGAGGTGGAGTCGATGACGCCGCCGGACGTCGGCCCGCCCACCTCCGCCCCCGAGGCGGGCGCCGAGCAGGTCAGCTGACGTCGGAGAAGCGGGCCGCCCAGGGCTCCTGCTCGATGGCGGCCGCGTTGACCACCAGGGAGATCAACCGGTACCAGCCGGCCAGGATCACGATCTCGAGGATCTGGTCGGGCCGCCAGTGCTCGGCCAGCGCCGCGAACAGCTCGTCCGAGACGCTGCTGCTGGCGTGGAGCTCGTCGGCGGCGCGCACGAGCAGGGCGTCTCGGTCGCTCCAGCAGGGGTCGTCCGGCACGCCGTCGACCGTCGACGCGAGCTGCTCCTCGGTCAATCCGAGCGGGCGCCCGAAGGTCACGACGTGCACCCCCCACTCGTACTCGGCGCCGTTCAGCGCACAGGTGCGATGAAGGACGATCTCCCGATCGCGCGGATCGAGCGTTGACTTCGGGCCGAGCAGCCCGGCGCCGGTCGGCCGCATGCGGGCCGCGAGCTCCTCGTGCACGGCGAGCGTTCGGAACAGCTTGAGCGGCTCGAGGCCGCTGTCCGGAGGCATCCACTTCTCGAGCATGTTCTCGATGTCGGGCGTGTACGGCGGCTCGATGGGCGGGATCCGAGGACCGGGCATCTGCTACGGATATCGTAGCGCTATCGGCGCTTCTTCGCTCCCACGAGCGAGCTGACCGACGGCCAGCTTCGCTACCTCACCGAGGTCGACCACCATGACCACGAAGCCCTGGTGGCGCTCGAGCCGGAGAGCGGCCACGGCATCGGGGTGGCCCGCTTCGTGCGGGAGATGGCCGATCCAGAGCTTGCGGAGGTGGCGGTCGCGGTCGCCGACTCCTGGCAGGGGCGTGGCGTGGGCACCACGCTGCTGCACCGGCTGACCGAGCGCGCCCGCGAGGAGGGGGTCCGTCGCTTCTCGGCGGAGATCCTGGCCGAGAACCAGCCGATGCTGGAGCTGCTCGACGACCTGGGCGGCACGCGGACCCGCGACGTGGGGCAGGGCGCCGTGCAGGTCGAGGTCGAGCTCCCTGAGGAGGGGATCGGCGCCACCCTGCGTCGGACGCTGCAGGCTGCGGCGCGCGGCCTCCTCAGCGTGCGCCACCTCGTCCGAGACTGACCGCGCTGGCTAAGCCCGCAGCTCCTGCGGTCGAGCGTGCGAGGATCGTGCCGGCTCGCGCCGCCCGCGCCAGCGGGTGGCCACGGCCGCCAGCCCCGGCGGCAGCCTGCCGTCGGTGGCGAGCCAGGACCCAGCGAGGATGAGCAGCAGGCCCGCGATCGCGCCGGCGGTCACGCTCTCGCCGAGCACCGCCACTCCCAGCGCCAGCGCGACGATCGGGTTCACGTACGTGATCACGGTCGCCCGGCTCGGACCGACCTCGGCGATCAGGCGGAAGAACAGGATGAACGCAACCGCCGAGCACACGAGCCCGAGCACGATCACGGCCACGAGCGCCTCCGTCGGGGGGGCCGAGCGCGGGAAGTCGCCGATCCCGAACGGCAGCAGCATGATCGAGGCGATCACCATCGCCGCGGTGACCGGCCCGAGCGGGTCCGCGCCGGAGAGCTGGCGCTTGACGATCAGCGGCCCGGCGGCGTAGCCGACGGTGGCGATCAGCACGGCGCCCGCGCCGATGAGCTCGTCGCCGCGCCCGCCGATGTCGATTCCCACCAGCGCGGCCACGCCTCCCAGCCCGATCAGCATGCCCATCAGGCGGGTCGGGGTGGGGCGCTCCGCGTGGTCGAAGCGAAGCGCCATGAACGCGACCACGAGCGGGAGGGCGGCGATCAGGATCGCCGCGAGCGACGAGGAGATCCGCTGCTCGCCGAAGCCGATCAGCGGGAACGGAATGGCGATCTCGAACGTGGCGAAGGCCACCAGCCAGCCCAGCGGCAGCCCACGAAGCGCACCCGTCCTGAGCGCGAGGGGCAGGAGCACGACCGCCGCGAGCGCCACGCGCGACCAGGCCACGAAGCCGGGCGTCAGGCCATCGTCGACAGCGATCTTGATGAACAGGTACGGCATGCCCCAGATCACCGAGACGGCAGCGAACAGGGCCCACCCGCGCGCGCTCATCAGATCGCTCTCAGCAGTGCGGCGGTCACGGCGGCAACCACGATAACGGCGAGCAGCGGCGCCTTCAGCAGGATCGCGATCCCGGCCACCGCCAGCCCCGCGCCGCGCTCGTCGAGGACGAGCGCCTCGTCGGAGGCGAACGCATTCGTCGCCACCAGCGCGGCCAGCAGGGCGGGGGCCAGCAGGTCGACCACGCGCGCGCTGCCCTGCGGCAGCTCGCGTCCCCCGGCCAACACCGGCCCGGCGGACTTGATCGCCATCGTGGCTGCGCCCACCACGAGCACGGCGACCCAGGCGGCGTTCATGCGCGCGCCTCCTCGGGGCACCGGCCCTCTCCGGGGTGCGCCGCCCGCGCCGGCGGCGACGGCTCAAACGAGGGAGCTTGGGCTGCCGCCGGGCGACGCAGGCCGACGAGGCACGCGGCCGTGGCCGCGATCACGGGGATGCCCGCCGGGGTGATGGGAGTGAGGGCGAGGGCGATGCCGGCCCCGAGCAGGGTCGCCGCCACCACGGTGCGGTCGCGCAGCAGCGGCACCAGCAGGGCGAGGAAGAGGGCGGGAAAGGCGGCGTCGAGGCCGAGCGTAGCCGGGTCGGCGAGCGAGTCGCCCGCCATCACGCCGATGGCCGTGCCGGCGTTCCAGCCGGCGTACAGCCCGAGGCCGGCCCCGATCATGATGCGCCGGTCGAACTGGCCGTCGCGCTGCGCGAGCGCCCAGCTCTCGTCCACGAGCAGCTGGGACTCGAACAGCCGCCTCAGCTTTCCGCCACGGAACACACCAGCGGCGGCCAGCGCCATCGGGCCGTAGCGCGCGTTCAGCAACACGGCCGCACCGATGGCGGCCACGGTGGTCCCGCCGGCGCCGAGCACGGATGCGATCGCGAACTGGGCGGATCCAGCGAACGTGGTGAGGGACATGACGATCGATGCCGCGGCCCCGATCCCGGCCGCCTGCGCGAGCACCCCGAAGGAGACGCCGAACGCAACCACCGCCGGAAGGAGCGGGCTGATCGCACGCAGACCCCCGCTGTAGCCGCGTGTCATCGATTCCGGCACGAAGCGAGGTACGCTACGCAGCGTATGGAGTAAGGGATGGTCCGTCGAAGGATGTGCGGCGAATGAATGGACCTGGCGAACTTGATTCCGTGGACCGCGCCCTGTTGCGGGAGTTGCAGAACGATGCGCGGCAGACCAACAAGGCCCTGGCTGAGAAGGTTGGCGTGGCGCCGTCCACGTGCCTCGAGCGGATCCGCGAGCTGCGCGCCAGGGGCGTGATCACGGGCTTCCGCGCCGAGGTCGATCCCGCCGCGATCGGACGCCCGATGGAGGCGATCCTGTCGATCCAGCAGCGCTCCGCCCAGCGGGAGTCGACCGAGTTGCTCCTCAGGGACGCCGCCGCGCTCCCCGAGGCGGTGCGCGTGATGGCCCTGACCGGCACAACCGATTTCATCATTCACGTGGCCGTACGCGACATGCACCACCTGCGCGACCTGGTCTGGGGCCTCATTGCCCGCCCGGAAGTCGGGCGTGTGCAGAGCTCGCTCGTGTTCGAGCGCGTCGAGGGACCGGGGCTCGAGCCGGTGGCCGGCCACGGATTCGCCACGTAACACCAACTATCATTTTTTGCTAGTTATGCCACCGGGAGAATCCGCGCCCACGAAGACCGCGCCGCAGCCGCTCTCCGTTGTGCAGCGGTTCGTGAACAGCGTGGACCTCGAGTCGGGCGAGGACGAGCTCACCAGCCCGGAGGCGCTGCGGTCGTGGCTCGCGGAACGCGAGATGATGGCCCCGCAACGGCGAGTGACGGGGGCGGACCTGGAACGAGCGATCGACGTGCGCGAGGGACTCCGCGCCCTCCTGCTCGCGAACAACGGCCACCCGTTGGACGTGGAGAAGGTCGAGCGCCTCGACGCAGCCGCCCAGCGTGCCGGCGTGCGGGTCCTGTTCCGCGCCGGCGCCGACCCCGAGCTGGTTCCCGAGGCCGAGGGCGTGGACGGAGCAATCGGGCGCCTGATGGCGATCGTGGCCGGCGCCGCGCAGCAGGGGCGCTGGGAGCGCCTCAAGGCCTGCCCGCGCGAGGAGTGCGAATGGGCCTTCTTCGACCACTCGAAGAACCGCTCAGGCCGCTGGTGCCGGATGGAGGAGTGCGGGAACATCGAGAAGGCGCGGGCCTTCCGCCAGCGCCGCCGGGCGGAAGCCAGCCGGGGGCTCACGCCCCCGGACCCCCGCTGATGCCTGGCCGCCCGGAGAGGGCTACTCCACGGTGTGGACCTTGAAGAGGTTCGTGCCTCCCGACCGGCCGGCGGGCAGCCCGGCGGTGATCCCGATCTTGTCGCCCTCTCCCGCCAGCCCGGCCTCGAGCGCGGCGTTGGCACATGCCTCGATCAGGTCGAGCGTCGCGAGTGGTTCCTCGTGCAGCTGCGGATGGACGCCCCAGAGCAGGCAGCAGCGGCGCACCACCGCCCGGTCGGGCGACAGCGCCAGCACCGGCGCACGTGGCCGGTAGGCGGAGATGAGCAGCGCCGTGGTGCCCGTGTTCGTCGGCGAGACGATGCATTTCAAGCCGAGCTGGTACACGGCGCCCACGGCTCCGAACGCAATCGCGTGGTACTGGTTGTTCGCCTGGGGCCCGCGCTCGGCCAGCCAGCGGCCGTAGGGCAGCTCGCGCTCCGCCGTCTCCGCGATCGACGCCATCATCTCCACCGCCAGCACCGGGTGGCGGCCCACGGCGGTCTCCTGGGAGAGCATCACCGCGTCGGTGCCGTCGAAGATCGCGTTGGCCACGTCGGCGACCTCGGCCCGGGTGGGACGGGTGGAGTGGACCATCGACTCGAGCATCTGCGTGGCCGTGATCGTCGGCTTGGCGCGCCGGCCCGCCAGCGCCAGGAGGCGCTTCTGCACGAGCGGCACCTCCTCGATCGGCAGCTCGATGCCCAGGTCGCCCCGCGCGATCATGATCCCGTCCGCCGCGTCGATGATCTCCTCGGCGTTGGCCGCGGCCTGCGGCTTCTCGACCTTCGCGATGAGCGGCACGTCCACGCCGCGCTCGCGCAGGTGCTCGCGTACGGGCTCGAGGTCCTCGCGCCGCCGCACGAACGAGAGCGCGAAGTAGTCGAGCTCCATCTCGAGTCCGGCGTCGATCAACGCGATGTCCTCCGCGCTGACGGCGGGGAGCGAGACCGTGACGTTCGGCAGGTTGAGCCCCTGGCGCGAGGCCACGCTCCCGCCGACCTCCACCTTCGTGACAACCTCGCCGTCGCTGACCTCGTCCACCCGCAGCCGGACGGCGCCGTCGGCGAGATAGCAGATGTCACCTTCGTCGACGAGCTCCGCGAAGCCCGGCCACGCGACGGGAAGGCGCTCGGGAGTGCCCTCTACCTGGGCCGGCGTCAGCACGACCCGAGCCCCCCTTCCGAGCTCGGCCACGCCGCCGGCCACAGGACCGATGCGGAGCTTGGGGCCGGGGAGGTCGCCGAGGATGGCCACCTCGCGGGAGGCGCGCTCGGCCGCCTCGCGAATCAGGCCCGCCGTCTCGGCATGCTCCTCGGGCGAGCCGTGGGCGAAGTTCAACCTCGCCACGTCCATACCCGCCTCGACCATCGCGGCCAGAACATCGGCTTCCTTGGACGCTGGACCGATGGTGGCGACGATCTTCGTGGAGCGCATGGCGATGCCTGGAACATACCGTTCGGGAGCCCGAATGCTTGTGAAAAATGATCAAGCGATCCGCCCGCACGAAAAGCCCGCTCTTAGCGAGTGAGTGGCCGGCTGTTCGGTTGACGGTCGCGCGCTGGGCGGCTTTGATGATCCCCGGCCTTAGGACGGCTGGATCGGTGCGTGAGAGGCGTGGCGCTGGCGGCGGGTCGGGTCCCCGACCGTCGGCACTGGCCCATCCCTCGACAGCGGACCCGTCCTCTGTTCAACAGGTCGCCGGGGAACTGCATCCGCTGAAAACGCACGCAACGTGCGGGGAGGTCTGATGGGCAACTTTGCCACGGTCGACGCTGGTCAAGAGCAACATCTGCGCGCGCTCGAGTACGCCAACCGCGTTCGACTGGCGCGGGCTCGGATGAAGCGCAAGGTCGCCGTCGGCGACCTGTCTGCAGCGGAGGTCGTCCTGAGCTGCCCGTGGCAGGCGCACAGCATGTCGATCAGCGACCTGCTGATGAGCCAGAAGCGTTGGGGCCGGACTCGCTGCAGGCGGCTGCTCGTCTCCCTGGGCGTTCCTGAGAACAAGCAGGTGGGAACGCTCACGGAGCGCCAGCGTCTCGCGCTGGCCGCGGTGCTGACCGCCAAGAACACCCCGACAGGTGCCGAACGGGAAGCCGTCGAGCCGACGGCCGTGTCACCGCCGCCCCCGCGGGCGACGCTGGCCGCGCGCGAGAGCGCTCTCACCGCCGCCTAGCTGGGTACAACGCGGCGGCCGGGAGGACTGGCCCGGCCGTCGCGTGCTCAGCCGCAAGCACGCGGCTCGGCCGCGTGCGCGCGGATCGGCTTCGCCGCAAGCACGCGGCTCGGCCGCGTGCGCGCGGATCGCTTTACCGTTCTACGGGTCTGCGGCCCAGCTCCTCGAGCGCCTCGTCCGCCGTGACCCCGGGCCCCTGGGTCGCGAGCTCGACGATGTGACCGTCCGGGTCGCGCAGGTAGAGCGACTTGAAGTAGGTGCGGTCCAGCACCTCGGTGCACGGGACGCCCTGGGAGCGCAGGTACTCGTACCAGCCGCCGAGCTCCTCCTCCGACTCGATCGTGAGCGCGAAGTGGTGGGTGGAGCCGCGACCCACCGTGCCCTCGTCCAGCTCCGGATACTCGAGGCAGGTGATGAGGGTGCCGGGCCTGCCCTCCTCGTCGCCGAAGAAGAGATGCCGCGCACCGCGGTCGTCTTCGTTCACGGTCTGCTTCACGAGCCGCATGCCGAGCAGGTTTCGGTAGAAGCCCACGGAGCGCTCCACGTCGCGGCAGAGCACGGTGACGTGGTGCAATCCCGCGATCCGCAGCCGCCGCTCGTTCACGGGCGTGACGCTACCGGAAGCCCAGCCCACCGGAGCGGCGCTTGAACAGCTCGCGCATGGCGTAGAAGGTCGCCGCAAAGACCGTGACACCGAGCACCAACAGCACCCATACCTTGACCGGCCCGAGCCCGAGCGCGAGCGCGGTGACGACGGCGAACGCCGCCACACCGGCGAGCAGCGTGGAGTGCGAGCGAAAGCCGGCCAGGTGCTCGCGGAGGGCGAGCTCCCCGCCGCCCAGCGAGGCCAGCACGAGCCCTCCGGCGATCCGCTCCTCGCCCGAGCCCCCGCCGCTGAAGAAGCCCCAGAAGATCACCACCAGGCCGATCAGGATCACGAGCTCGGAGAGCGGGAAGCTGCCCCAGGGCGCCGGCGGTCGTTCGGCCGCTGGAGCGCGGCCCGGGCGGGGCCGGCGGGCGGCCGGCGGGCGGTCCGGCTCGTGCTCGCGCGCGCGCTGCCTGCGCGCTGCGTGGCGCTCGGCACGCGTGGTCAGCGTGCCGCGCTTGCGGCTCCTGCGTCCCATGTCAGATGGCTAACGGACAGCCCGAGCTGATGACGACACGCCACCAGCCCATCAGCATCCCGATGAAGCTCCAGCGCGGGCGCACGTGCCAGTGCTTGCAGCCCGGCTCCCCGATGTCCTCGTTCGAGACCCGCACCCATCTGTGGGCATCCGGGTCGAGCAGCATCTCCTCGATCAGACGCCGCTTCTGCTCCTCCGCGTAGGTGCGGTCCGAGAGCGAGCGGCGGGCGTGCTGGACGCGCGCGGCCAGGTCGTCGCGGATCTCCTCCAGCTCGGCGAGCGACAGGAGCCGTGGGCCGCCGCGGCCGGGCACCGAGAACTCCAGGCCCTTGCGGGGCCAGACGGAGCAGAACAGCTGCGAGAGCTCCCCCTCCAGGCGAGCGACCTGGTCCAGCAGGCTGCGCCGGGCGGCGCGCTCGTCCGGAAGCGTCCGCGAGGCGGGCGGCGGAAGCTGCTGCTGCTTGCCCTCCTGCTGCAGCACGGGTCAAGAATACCCCCACAGCGTCTCCGCGGCGATCCATAGCGCCTCCTCCACTGCGATCGGCGGCACCCCCTTCACTCGTAGCGCGCAGAGCGTCATCCGCTCGGTGTCCTTCGTCACGCCGGCGTCGTGGGCGACCTCGCCGAGCACGAGCGCCACCGGATGGGCGTCGTCGGCCACCACCAGCTGGCGCGCCGAGAGCGGTCGCACGCCGGCCAGCGTCTCGCCGGAGCGGGCAAGGCGCAGGCCGAGCTCGCCCTCGAGCTTGTCGGCGTCGAGCGCGAACACCGGCACGCCCGTCTCGGCGATCGCGAGCGTCAGCGCGTCGTCGACCAGGTTCTCGCTCTTCAACCCGCCGTGGCGCAGCCGCTCGAGGGCAATCGCCTCCACGGGGGTGCGGTCGGTGTCCGGGTCGATCCCGACCTGCCGGGAGAAGACGCGGTACGCCCACGGCACGGCGTCCTGACGCATGTGGATGACCTTGCCGCCGGTGTAGCGGTCGGCGAGCGCCCGCAGCCGCTCCTTCACCTCCGGCGGGCTGCGCCGCGGCCGCACCTCGAGCGGAGCGTGCACGAGCCCGAGCTGCGGAAACTCCTCCGCCAGCTGGCTCTCGACCCATCCTTCGGTGAGCTCGAGGTCCATCAGCCCGCGAGGCGCTCGGCCCGACGCCGCAGCTGCTCCTCGGTGAGGTTCCCGAGCGCCGTCGCGCGCACGCGACCGTTCCGGGCGAACACCGTGGCCGGACAGACACCCACGCCGTACAGGTTGACGACTGAGCCATCCTCGTCCACCGCGACCGGCCCCCGCCAGCGGCGGGCGCGGGCCAGGCCCTCGGCCTCGCTCGGACTGTCGCCACTCAGCACGGTCACGAAGTCGATCGAGGGGAACTCGCGTCGAATCCGCTCCACCCTGTCTACCTGGGGCTCGCAGTCGGTTCCCCGGGTCACGACGAAGGTGAGCACCAGCGCGCCCGGGTCGCGCGGGCACACGGTGACCACGTCGTCCAGGCGCACGTCGCAGGCGGGCAGCCTGCCGGCGTTCTCGTTGCAGGGGCGCCGCTGACAGACATTCGCGTCGCCCTCGGTCGCACCGCTCGCCGTGGGGGCGGCGAACGCGGGGAGCGGCTGGCCGGGGTTCGGCCCCTGCACGGCCTCGCCGCTGTTCGGCAGCGTCTGAGCGAACAGCAGGATCCCGAGGCCCATCAGCATCAGGATGCCGACGAGCCAGGCGTACTTGTTGCCCGGGCGGGGCACGTCGGGCCGCCGCGCCGGCTCGGGGTGGGTCTCGTCGCGCTCGGCCAGGCGCTCGCCGATCCTGGAGCGGCGCTCCTCGCCCCCCAGGTCCTCGAAGCGGTCCTCGGTCACGGGGCGTCCGCGTGAGCGCGCCGGGGCCGGGCTCCCCTCAGAGCGCGCAGGCGCGAGGCGATCGGGAGCGGCCGGCGCTCCTCCGCCCAGATCAGCGCCGCGGGCAGCACGATCAGCACTCCGAGCAGCGACACGGTGAGGTCCACCACCGTGACGATGCCGAAGTCGCGCAGCATGCGGATGTCCGAGGCGGCCAGCGCCGCGAAGCCGGCGATCGCGGTGGCACCCGAGGCGAGCACCGCCGCCCCGGTGGACGCGTACGCGAGCTCGATGGCACGGGCGGGACCGGCGCCCCGTTCCCGCTCCTGGCGGTAACGCGCCGTGAGCAGCACGCTGAACTCCGTGGAGATCGCGATCACGAGGGCGGCGAGCGTGACGGACATCGGGTTGAGCTCGACCTCGAGCGGCCCCGGAAGGAGACCCAGCCCGAACACGATGCCCGACGACCAGCCGGCGGCAAGGGCGATCGGGATCAGCGGGATCGCAGCGGCGCGGGCCGATCGCCGGACCAGGAGCAGGACCAGGAACACGCCCGCCAGCGCTGCGACCAGCGTCAGGCCGCGCCGCCAGGGAGAGGCGAGCTCGTGGTTCGCCTCGGCGGCCAGCACCGGCAGGCCCACCACGCTGGCCTCAACGCCGGCCGGCGGGTCGAGGTGCGCCTTCAGGTCGTCCACCACCTCCTTCTGGCGGTCGAGCGGCATCAGCCGGATGCCGAACGCGAGGTTGGCCGTGGTGCGGTCGTCCGTCACGACGCCCTGCGAGAAGTAGGGCGGCACGGCGTCGAGCAGCTGGCGGACCTGGGCCTGCCCCTGACCCGCGCTGCTGAACAGGTCGGGCAGCGAGAGCGCGGGGCAGAGCTCCGGCGCGCCTCGCTCCTGGTTGCAGCGCCGGCCCGGCCGGTAGCCGTGGGCGCGCAGCACGCGGTTCTGGAAGCGCGTCATCCATGCGATCACCCTGGCGTCGGTGATGTCGTCGGCGCGGATGGTCACGTCGATCTCACCCGAGACGCCGGTCTCGTCCTGGAGCACGTTCACGTCCTCCAGCGCCTGAAGGTCCGCGGGCACGAGCTCGCGCACGTCCGAGATCACCTCGCTCTGGCTGTCGAGCGCGAGACCGACGACCGCCACGGCCAGGCCCACGCCCAGCACGCGCCGGGGGTGGGAGAGCGACACGCCCAGGGTGCGCCACGAGCGGGTGGCGATCCACTCGCGCGCGGCGAGGAGTCGGGGATGTGTCGCGTGGGGGGCCGCCGGGCGCCGGGCACCGCCGAAGCGGACGAGCGCGGCAAAGCCGGCGCACAGCGCACAGGCAAGCGCGAGCCCGATGCCCAGCACCAGCAGGGCGCCGAAGCCGCGCACCATCGGCACGGGCGAGAGCAGGAGGACGAGGAAGCCGACCGCGGTGGCCACGCCGGCGGTGAGGATGGTGGGTCCGCCGGCGGACGCTGCGGCCACCGCGGCACCGCGGCGCTCGCCGGGCGCGCGAGCGAGCTGCTCGTCGAAGCGGGCCTGGAACTGGATCGCGTAATCGACCGCCAGCCCGATCAGCACCGGCAGCACCGCGATCGACGCCATCGTGAGGCTGCCGCCCGCGAGCGACAGCGCCCCGAAGGTGAGCGCCGCGGCCGCGAGCGCGAGGGCCAGGGGCAGCAGCCGCAGCCGCGTCCGGAACACAAGGGCCAGCGTGGCCGCCATCACGAGGAGGGACGCCCCCAGGAGCACGAAGATCGAGCGCTGCACGGCGTCCGCCAGGCCCTCCGCGACCACGGGCACGCCCGTGACGACGTAGTCGGCCCCGCGTCGCGGGCGGAACACCTTCTGCTCGGTGGCGGTCTGGAACAGGTCGATCGCGCGCCGCCGCTCTGCGTCGCTCAGATTGGGCCGGAGCCGGATCGTGATCATCCCGGCGTTCTTCGATGGGAACAGGTAGGCGAAGCGCGACTTGGGCACGCCCACGGCTCCGGCCTGTGTGTCGAACACGAGCGCGGAGACGAAATCGGGGTTGTCGATCCGGGGGATGTCGGTGATGCCGTACTTCAGTCCGAGCTCGATCAGATAGCGGGTGAAGTCGGTGGTGACCGCCGAGGCGGCGGCCTCAGCCAACCGATCCTGCTCGGAGGGCGGATCGCCGCGGCGCCGCGAGAGCTCGCGGGCGGCGCGCGCCGCCCTGCGCGCCTGGCGCTGGTTGCGGGCCTGGGCCCTCGTGAACCGCGCGCCGATCTCGTTCACCGACGTGTTGATGAAGGTCGCCGGGCCGAAGACGACCCTGGCCGGCGCGAGCTCGGCGATCTGACGGCACACGGGTGGGAGGTTCCCGAGCCCCTCCTTGGTGTCCGGGACGTTCCCAGAGAGGCAACCCTCGAGCCGGAGCAGCCGGCCCAGATCCTCGGTCAGGAGCGTGCGGCTGAGGTCGCCCCGCACCAGGACGACCACGGCCTCGTCGCCGAAGTCCTGCTTGAAGCGCTCGGTGTCCCGGAAGCTGTCGGAGCCGCGGTCCACGAGCGTGTCCGTGGCGACGCTCGGCTCGAGGCGCAGGGCGAGCCCCGCGCCACCAAGGGCGAGCAGCGCGGTCACGCCGAGCACGAGCAGCGGGCGGCGAGTGACGGCGCGGACGATGCGTCCGAAGACGTCCCCCTTCCTCACGCGATGAGCTTAGACATCCGCGCGCAGCCGGCCGAGCCGGCTGCTTGCGGCTAAGGAAGCGGCTGCAACTGCGGGTACGCCCCGCTCTGGCCGATCAGCTCGCCGAGCGGCCGCTGCGCCACGCAGGGCGGTGCCCGGCCGCGGTTGGTGGCGTTGCCGTACACGAATTCGTTCACCCGCGACACGAGGTCCACGGGCCAGTATGGGTCGACCGGCGCGGGCGGGTCCGGGACCGGGTTCGCCGTGCAGAGGTAGCTTCCGAACACCGGCAGGGGCTGGCCCTTGGCGAGGTTGTCGTAGGCGCCGGGTTGGGTGTACGGGTTCGAGCGGTTGGTGGACAGCCGGGTCGGGAAGCCGGCCATGATCTCCGGGTTCATCGGGTTCATGACGCGGAGGTAGTGGACCTCGTCGGTGGTGGCGAAGCCCGCCTGCTCCGCCTGCGTCACGGCCGACCCGTTCGCGAAGAACGCGGCGACCTCGCGTCGGTAGAGCCCGAGGTAGTCGACGATTGGCGTGAGCTGGCGCAGGAACGGATCCAGCCGGCGCAGGATCGGTCGCGTGTTGTCGAGCACCTGCTCGGTCGCGGGCAGGCCGCGCCGGGCGACGTTGACGAACGGGCCCAGGTCGTTGAAGAAGCGGCGCAGGTCGGGCGCGAGCTTGTCGAGGTCGATCAGCGTCGGGGAGATCTGACGGGCGGCGGGGCGAAGCTGGTCGATGAGCGGGTTGGCGTCCTCGGCGAACTCCGTGGTCCGCTCGGTCGTGATGCGCGACTCGCGGAGGAAGGTCGGGAAGACGCGGAACGTGTCGGCAAGCTCCTGATCGCGGCTCGCCAGCGCACCCCAGACCCGGTTCGAGTTGCGGATCAGCTGGCTCAGCTGCCCCTTTCGCTCGCTGAGCGCCGTGAAGACCTCGCCGGTGTCCCGTACGAAGCGACGCGTGGCATCCGACTGCACGCGCAACACGCGCAGGACCTCGTCGGTCTGCTCCGCGAACGGCGTCAACAGCGCGAGCGAGTCGTTGATCGCCTGGGCATTCCCTCGCACGGCCTGGCCCTGCTGGTCGAACCAGGTCGAGAACCGCTCGCGGGTCACGGGGTCGAAGGTGCGCAGGATCTCGTCGAGCTCGACCGTGTCCGACACGTGGCCGGACGGCAGCGTTCCGCCGTCGGGCACGTTCCCGGTGTTCCCGTCTCCCGGGGTGAGCTCCACGTAGGTCTCGCCGAGCAGCGTCTTCTGGCGGAGGATCGCGCGCGTGTCGCGCGGGATCGGCGCGTAGCGCGCGTCGATCTCGAGCTCCGTCTCGGTCAGTCCCGTCGCCTCGTTCGGCTCCTTGCTCTTCACGCGGCCGACGGGCACACCCGATATGCGCACGTCGGCCTCCTGGGTCAGCTGAGTCGCCTCGGGGAACGCCACCGAAACGCGGTAGCCCTCGGGCTGGAGCGGCACCGAGCCGCCGAAGCTCAGCCAGAGGAACACGAGGATCCCGAAGCACGACAGCGCGAAGGCGACCATCGTGAAGATGCGGCCGATGCTGGGGGCCTGCTTGATCATGGTGGCCCCGTGTCCTGGATGTTGTTGGGACAGACCTGGCCCTCGGGTGGGAGGTTCAGGAGCTGCGTGGCCGTGCCCAGCTGCGGCGTCCCGATGATGATCTGGTCGAGCGTGTCGTAGGTGATGCAGCCGACCAGGACGATGCCCCGCCGCACCGGCCCGTGCGCGTCCTGCATCGACCAGAGCGTGGCGCCGTTGTGCGCGCCCCAGGCGGCCCAGAAGAGGAAGGGATCGGTGGAGCCGCTCGGGTTGTACGCCAGCGTGTTGAAGAACTTGTTCAGCACCCCGAAGCTCCGTGTGAGGCGCGGTGTTGCGGGCGCGAGCTTCTCGGTCGCGCGGCGCAGGTCACGCACGGTCGGCTGGACGTCGCGGGCGAAGGGACGGATCTGGTCACGGATGATCGGCGTCGTCTCACGCAGGAACGGGCGCGTGCGCCGCAGCGCGGGCGCGAGCTCGCGCGCGAACGGCCGCAGCTTCTGGAGGGCAGGGCCCAGCTCCGCTGCGAGACCCTCGGCCTTGCGGAGGGTGGTCGTGGTCTGCGACAGCGCCGGCGGGAACTCCTGCAGCGCGTCCCGCAGCGACGCCTCCTCGTCCGCGAAGGCGTCGAAGTTGGCGTTGGCGGAGTCGACGAACGCGGCGAGCTGGTCGTCGCGCCGCGCGAGCGCCGTCGAGAGCGCCTGGAAGTTGTGGATCGACCGGCTGATGTTGCGCCGGCGCTTGATCAGCCGCTGCGTGATCTGCGCCCCGTCGCGGGCGGTCGGCTCGAACCGCTTGAACGTCTCGCGCAGATCCTGCTGGGCCGATTGGTCGTATCGCTCGGCCGCGCCCGTCGCCTCGTCGTCGAATGCGGTCCCACCGGCGTTGAGCAGGATCTCGAGGTAGGCGCGCGTGTCGCCGTCGAGCTGAGCCAGGATCTCGTCGGCGTTCACGTCGGGCAGGCTGTTCGCCACCCGGACGCGCCCGCCCTCCGGGAGCTCGCCGGCCTGCTCCGTGCCGGGGTCGAGCGCCAGGAACATGTCCTTGAGCCCGGTCTTCGGGCGCAGCAGCACGCTCGCGTCGCGGTAGATCGGCTTGTGCTCGTCCTGGATCTGCATCTTCACGACCGCGCGACCGTTCTCGAGCGTCACCTCGCCGACCTCGCCCACCTTCACGCCGGCGACGTTCACCGTCTGACCCTGACCCGGCACCACCGCCTGCGCGGTCGGCAGCTCGGCCTCCACCTCGTAGAAGTCGGTGCCGATCAGCGGCACCCAGGCGGGCAGGTAGAAGCGCTGCTGAGACAGGATGTATCCGCCGATCGCAAGCGCCCCCACGAAGATGAACACGATCGCCACGAACACGCGCAGCTGCTTGCGGATCTGGCGCATCATGGGCCGGCCCCGATACTGGCCGAGTTCAGATCCGGCGGCTGCTGGGTGTGGCACTTGGCGTTCGGGCGGTAGGGCGGCTTCGTCGCGCGTGCCGGCCGCGTGCCCAGCGGAGGCGCGCTGGCCGATCCGTAGAGCGCCCCCTGCTGACCCACGGGCGGCGTCTGGACGGGCACGAACCCGCCGGCCGACTGGAAGCGCGTGTACGAGCCGTTGCCGTCGAAGTTCTGCGACTCGCCGGCGAGCCCGACCAGCGTCTGGAAGAACTCCTCGTAGTTGCGCAGGCCGGTGGACAGCGCGCCGTCCTCGATCCGCGCCTCCTGCGTCGGGAGGATCACGTTCAGCTGGCAGCGGTTGAACAGGTCGAGGGCCGGCAGGAGCTGGAGCTGGCCTCGGGTGAACTGGGCGAAGTCGTCCACCGCCGGCTGGAGATCGTCCACGAGACCCTGAAGCTCGGCCGGACTCAGCAACGCGCGTGCCTGGCGGATCCACGGGAACGCCGCATCGATCGTGGCGGGGGTCTCCCGCACGCCGGGGATCATCTCGAGGGCCCAGGCACGAGTGGGCGGGAACGCCGCGTTCAGCTCGTCGAGCGTGGGGTTCGCCGTCTCCAGCAGGTCCGGCAGGAGGGCGATGGTCTCGCGCAGGTTCCCCTGCTCGTCGGCGAGCGCGCTCATCGTGATGTTGAAGTTCGTG
>Ga0126306_10000248_pt1 | contig 22610 bp, 23 predicted proteins | sample Plot27_FD_92592 | JGI IMG/M metagenome (GOLD analysis project Ga0126306, IMG submission 92592) | Serpentine soil microbial communities from UC McLaughlin Reserve, CA, USA - Plot27 | ecosystem: Environmental > Terrestrial > Soil > Grasslands | place: USA: UC McLaughlin Reserve, Lake County... | reverse complement strand
GGCGTCCGGGGGCCGCGCCCACCTTTTCCTGCAGCCGCCGTCCCCGGGCATGGTGGCGGACGCGACCGCGGGACTGCGGCCGGCACTGGAGCGCAACGGCCTCACGGTTGCGGTGGCCGATCTGGCGTCCACCCGGGTGGGCTGTGTCATCGCGGGGGCGGGCTCGCCCTGATCCGTAGTCGACCGGTGACGCCGGCCGTCCGGGCAATGATCCGCTGCCCGGACGGCCTACGCTGTGCTACCGCGAGATCCACAGCCTCCGGCGGAGCGAGCGAGCCTGCGCGGCCCGCCGACGCCGCCGCATCAGCACCGTGGCCACGACTGCGGCGATCCCGGCAGCGGCCGCGGCGACCGGTGCCGGCCGGCGGCGCACCGTGGCGGCCGCCTCGCGCGCCTGGTTAGGCAGCGCCTGCTGCGCGCGCTGCGTGCGGTCCGAGGCCTTCCGGGCGACTGCCCCGGCCCGCAGCTGCACCGCACGCGCTCCGACGGCGGCCATCTCCTGGGCCCGGGCGCCGGCGGCCCGCGCCGACTCGCGGGCGCGCGCCTTCACATCCAACTTCGCGGCGAGCGCCTCGACGCTGTCCCCCAGCTCGGCCCGGGTCTGCTCGATGTCGGCCCGGATCTCCGCCGGCTCGGTGCTGGCTGGCTTGTCTGCCTTAGCCTCCACTGTGGTCGGATCCAGCTGGTCGGCGTCAGCCTCCACAGCGGTCGGTCCCGGCTTCTTCGTCGTCATCGGTGTGCCCTCCCCTTAACCTCGTCCACATCGGCCTGCACGCTGCGGACCGCCTGCTCCGGCACGGGTGGCACCGCCTGCTTCACGCGGTTACGACCCAGTGCTGCCATCACGCCCGCCACCGAGAGCAGCACGACGGCCACGATCAGAGCGGCCAGCCATGCCGGCATGACCTCGGCGAGTCCGAGCACGATAGCCGTCAGCAGCGCGGCCACCCCGTACAGCGCGACGACACCGCCGCCGCCCAGGAGGCCCGCCCCGACACCGGCCTGCTTGCCCTTCTCCGCCATCTCCGCGCGCGCCAGTCGCAGCTCGTCGCGGACCAATCGCGAGATCTGCTCGGTTGACTGCTGAACCAGCTCGGCTACCGACGGCTCGGCATCCCGGGTCGGCGCGTTGTGTGTGGTGTCTGTCATGGTGCGCCTCCTCTCTGCATCCCCATCCCCCGGTCACACGGGGGGCCAAACACGCAATTTCGCCAGCAAGGCGGCCTTGTCCACGGTGATCGCGTCGGTTTCGCGGATGATCCGGCGGGATACATCTCGAGGAGCTGTGCTGCCGCGAGTGGGAGGTGCGTCATGCCACGGGCTCAGATCAAGGATGAGAAGCAGTACCAGGCGCTGCGCCGCAAGGGCGAGAGCAAGGAGAAGTCCGCCCGGATCGCCAACGCCTCAGCTGGCTCGTCGCGGTCGGCGACCGGACGCAAGGGCGGGCGGGCCGGCAACTACGAGGACATGACGAAGCAGCAGCTCTACGACCGCGCCAAGGAGGTCGGCATCTCCGGCCGGTCGTCGATGAACCGCAGCCAGCTGATCGACGCGCTGCGCAACCACTGAGCCGGCGTACCGCCGTCCACACCTCTGCGCAGCGGGCGGCGAAGAGCTTCCTACGGTGCAACCGTGATGCCCGACGACCAGATGCGGCGGCGGGTCGAGGCCGCGCGGGTGGCGAGCCTGGCCACGGTCAGCGCCGACGGCCGGCCACACCTGGTGCCGATCTGCTTCGCGCTCAGCGGCGAGGTCGCCTACTTCGCGGTCGACCACAAGCCCAAGCGGTCCCAGCGCCTCCGGCGCATCGCGAACCTCCGGGCCACCGGCGTGGCCAGCATCCTCGTGGACGCCTACGACGAGGACTGGTCGGCGCTGTGGTGGGTGCGGCTGGACGGACGCGGCCGAGTGGTCGATGACCCGGACGAGAAGGCGGCCGCGCTCGCCGCGCTGGCCGCGAAGTACCCGCAGTACGCTGAGCGGCCGCCCGGCGGACCGGTGGTCGCCGTGGAGATCACAGCATGGAGCGGCTGGTCGGCGAGCTGAGCGCCGGCAGGTCAGCTCGCGTGGTCAGCCCGTGAGATGGGCCGGCCGATGGGTCACCGCCTCGATCTCGCCCGCCGCCTTGTCCAGCAACTCATGCATGAGGGCGGACAGCGCCCGCGCCCCGGCGATCTCCTCCCCGATCCGTGCCTGAGCCGGGTCCACCGGATTGCGCTTGGCGTGGCCGTGCGCCCTCAACTCGGTCCCGTCTGGCAGGCGGAGCAACGCGGCAGCCTTGGTGTGGACGTCGTCTTCCTCGAACTCAATCTCAATGTGCCATCCAGCGACCTGCACAACACTCACCTCCACTCCCCTCCAGCCTGGCCCCGCCCGCGCCGGGGCACCAGTGGGCCGCGGCGGGAAACTCGTCAGCGCCGGGGAGCGGTCGGCGTGACGGGCGGGCTATCTGGGGGCCAGGTTCTGTCCGAGATGCCCGGCATCCTGAGCTGATGAGCCACCGTCCACCGGCCTATGACTCCGGGGTTATGAGGTCGATCCTGGCCGCCGCAGGCCCGCTAACCGCAGAGTCACCGGCCGGTGGGTGGTCAGCCGATGTAGTCCTCCAGCAGCGCGGGGGTGAGTCCGGCGTCGTGGATGGCCTTGAGGACGGCGCGGAAGTCGGCGGCGAACGCCGGCCGGAAGTGCATCAGGACGATGTCGCCGGCCCGCACCGTGGTCTGGGCGGCCTGGTACGCGACCCGGCCGCGGTCAGCGGTCTGCTTCCAGTGCAGCACGGCCTTCATCCCGCAGTCGCGTGCCGCTCGCAGCGTGACCTGGTCATAGTTGCCGTACGGCGGACGGAACAGCACGGGGCGGCGGCCGAACAGCTGACCCAGGCGATCGCTCGACCCGCAGATCTCGCGCCGCTGCCGCTGGTAGCTCAACCCGCGTAACGAGGTGTGCGTGATCGTGTGCGACTCGATGACGCCGCCCTCGCGCTCCAGCGTGGCGAAGTACCCGGGGTTCTTGGTCGCCTCCTTGGAGATCAGGAAGAGCGTGACCGGGACGCCGGACTTCCTGAGCAGCGCGATCGCCTCGGGGCTCTTCGTCACGCCGTCGTCGATGGTGATGAACGCCACGGGCTGTGTGGTCGGCACCCGATGCAGGAGCGGCGCGGTCGGCCCAGCGGGCAGGTCGGGACGGACCGCCACCGGCCTGGGCTTGAACCTCGGCAGCGGAACACCGGCCGGCCCGGGCCGCGGCTTGGCCGCCGGCGCGGTCGGATCGGGCGCCGGCGGCAACGGGCCACCCTGCTCGGGATCACGAGAAGACGGTTGGCCGGTCGGGTCTGGAGCATCCCGCGTCGGCGACGGGTCAGCAGTCGGGTTAGGAGACGGGCTGCCCACGTCGCCCGCCGTCACCGGTGACGCCGAGTCCGACCGCTGGCGGGGCTCAGCACACGCCGTGACGAATGAGACGGCGACCAGCGCGGCGACGATTATCCTCGCGCCCGCCAGCCGCCGGGCCGTCTTGCTTCCATGCTGTCCAGTACCGAACCGCATCTGCACCCCGTTGGCTCGCCTTGGTCTCTCCGAACAGAACGGACGCTAGGGAGATCGGGATCAAATCCCGGTGAGGCGCCTGTGTGATCGGTGTGAAGGTGGCGCAGCCCGGCAGTGTCTCCACCAATGTGGACAATCACATGCCCGCGCGTGAGCCTCGGCCGCTGCCCGCGCCGGTGTCCAGCCATGTCCTAGCCGTTCGACCCAGCCGTCCTGGCCTGAACGGTCCTTTTGAGCCGGGAACCGAGGAAACGCCGCTGTAACCCAGCACCATCAGGCGGGTAGACCCCCACGGAAGGACACCGGCCATGACCGGGCCCGCGTCGGGCGCCCACGATCCCCGGATCCTCAGGCACCCCGAGTACACCCGCTCCTACCACCTCTACCTCGGCCAGGGCGCGCCGCCGGACGAGGCCGCGCGCCTGGCGTACGACTGGACCAGGCGGTCCATACCGGCGTTCGCATCCGGCCCTGGCAAGACCAACCACGTCGCCATCGGAGCCGTCATCGCCGCCATCGCCGCGATCGGCCTCTGCGGAATCGTCGCCGTGTCCAACGACGAGGGCCAGGACACCGCGAGGGCGGCGGACGCGATCACGTCGTCACCTGAGCCGCCCAGCAGCTCGACGACCGGCGATCCCACGCCGTCCGGGTCGCTCTCGGCCACTCCCACCACGGCGCCGCCAGCCCCCGGCACCGCCGTCCACGCACCCACCATCGGCGCGCCACCGCCGGCGACCGGGCAACCGCAGCCTGCCGCCACCGCGCCTCGGCGTCCGCCGCCGACCGGGGCCGCACCGCAACCCGCCTGCAACCCGGCCTACCCCGATGTCTGCCTGAAGGACGGGATCGGCGACTACGACTGCGCTGGTGGCACGGGCAACGGTCCCAACTACGTCCGAGAACCCATCCGGGTGCTGCCGCCCGACCCGTTCGACCTCGACCGCAACGGCGACGGCACCGGCTGCGAGCAGTGACCTCTGACTGTCAGTTCGTGCCGGCCAACACCTCCGGCCCGTTCACCAATTCGGGCAGCTCGCGGCTCCGCTAATCCGGAGAGAATGAGCGCTCTGAGCGCTCTTGGGCCGTTCGGCCCATGCCTACTCCTTCCTTCCGCTGATGATGATGATTGCGAGCGCGAGGGATCCTGCATAGCCATGGAGGTGATCCGAACACTTCTCGTCGACGACCATCCACTGTTCGCCGAAGCGCTCGCCGCACGGCTCGGTCGGGAGCCCGACCTCGAGGTGCTGCCGATCGCCCATGATCGAGGCCGCGCACGCACGCTGCTCTCCACCCTGTCGCCGGCGGTGGTCCTGCTGGACCTGGTCCTCGGTGCCGAGAGCGGACTCGCCCTGCTCGACGAGATCGAGGAGAGACACCCCGATACGCGGGTCATCGTGCTGACCGGGGTGTCCGCCGGTGACCAGCTCGTGGACGCCGTCCGCCGGGGCGCCCGGGCCTGGCTGTCGAAGACCGTGGACGGCCATCAGCTGATCAAGGTCATCCGGGGTGTCTTCCACGGGGAGTGCTGGGTCCCTCCTGAACTGCTCGGATACGTGCTGCGGCAGCTCATCGCGGCGCGGCCCGCAGGAGAGGCCCACTCGCTGGCTGTCCTCACCCCGCGCGAGCACGACGTCCTGCAGGGTGCGGTGGACGGGCTGTCCAAGGCCGAGATCGCCCGCCGGCTGTTCCTCTCGCCGAACACCGTCCGCACGCACACCCAGAACATGCTGGCCAAGCTCTCGGCGCACTCGACGCTCGAAGCGGTCTCGCTCGCGCGGCGGTACGGGATGCGCCCGACCAGAGCCGGACGCGCATCCGCCTCGGTAGGCCCAGCGCACTGACCTCATGCATTTGACGCACGGCGACTCATGACGCTGCGGGTCGTTCGAGCCGGTGCCGCCGCATACGGTCCAGAGGCGACCAGCGGTTCCGGGACGGCCAGGGAGGTGCCCGCGCTCAGGGAGGCGCCGGACCGATGGATTCCACAGCCGGCGGCAGCACGAGGCCTCGTGTGCCGGTCGTGGAGGGTGGGGGCGGCGGCATGCCCCCGTCACCTGTCCCCAAGGTGACTGTCGTCGTTCCCACTCGCACGTCGTTCCAACTCGTAACGAGGCCGGCAACGCCTCCCGCGGCTCACAGGTGTCGCCCCACCAGGCCGGTCACGTCGACCCGCCGGCTGGCGGCCCTGTCACGACCGCACCCGCCGCCTCTTCGGCCACGCCCGACCCGGTTCGCCCGGACCCGCGCCGTCATCTCCGCCTTGCGACCGATCGAGGCATGAACGGTGCGAGATCGGCAGATCGGTCCGATTGCTGAGAGCGGCCACCGCTCGGTGGAGAAAGGAATCCTATTCAACGAACCGAATGCGGTATCTGTAGCCGGCCCTTGCGTATCTGTCTTAATACGGGGGGAACAGATAGCGACGAACAGGTAGCTCTGCGCTGAAATGCCCGGGGGGGCCGGTGGATACGTTCGCGCATGCCTGCACTGATTCGAGCACGGCGTTGCCCGTGCAACGCGCCGCCTCCCGGAACGGCTCGGCGGGCCCGCCGGCGATCGTCCCGGCAGCTCACCATGACGGGCGGCGGTCCCAGATCCGGCACGACATCCTGCACGAGTTGGGCACGATCATGCAGCTCGCCAGCGTGGTGAGTTCGGCGGACGACGTCGGCCCCACCAGCCGGCGCAGGGCTGAGCAGATCCTCGGCGAGGCGCGCTGGCTGGAGCGGCTGCTGCGGGCCTACGACGACGCCCAGGTACCCATCGACCACCGCGACTGGTGGCCGCCGCCGGAACGGGTCCGGGTGGACGCGTTGACCGGCACCGTGGTCGGCGCGCTCCGCCTTGGGACGGTTACTCCGGTCACGCTCGCCGCCGAGGAGGCATGGGCGAACGCGGAGTCGCTATCGCTGTGGCGAGCGCTGCGCAACGTCCTCGACAACGCCGTCCGGATGGCCGGGCCGGACGGGAGAGTGCTGGTGCGGGTCTGCACCGAAGCCGGCTGGATCGTGGTGCAGGTCGAGGACGACGGACCAGGGTTCAGCGCCGGGGTCAGGCGGCTCGGATCACTGGGGCTCGGCATCGTGCAGGACTTCACAGATCAGTACGGCGGAAGCCTGGAGATCCGGCGTAGTGAACTGGGCGGGGGCTGCGTTCGCATGCTCCTGCCGGCCGCACCGCCCGCCGCCCACCGCTGGAGGACAGAGCCGGACAGCGATGAAGCTGCTGCTCTGTGACCGTCACTGGGTGTTCGCCGAGTCGCTCGCGGTGGTCCTCGGCGAGGCCGGCTACGACGTCGTGGCGATCACAAGGGGTCTGGACGACACGCTCGCCGTGCTGGGCAGAGAACCGGTCGACATCTGTGTTCTCGACCTGGGCGTCATGCCCGGCGACGAGCTGGATCGGCTGGCGGCGCTGCGCGCGGTGGCCCCGGGCATGCAGATCGTGCTGGTGTCCGAGCGGGCCGACGCGGACAAGGTCACCGCCGCGGCCGCCCGCGGGGTGCGTGGCTTCGTGTCCAAGGACCAGCATGTCGCGGACATCACCGACACGATCGAACGCGTGCATGCCGGAGCTACCGTCTTGCCGGTGCCGGCGCGCGCTGGCTCCCGTGGGGGTTCCGCCTCGTCCGACGCGGCCCGCCGGTCCGCGGCCCTGCTCACCCCCCGCGAACGCGAGGCGCTGGGCCACCTGGTTCTTGGTGAGGACACCAAGGGCGTGGCCAGAGCGATGGGAGTCACGTACGCGACCGCGCGCAGCCACATCCAGACGGCGCTGACGAAGCTCGGGGTGCACTCCCGCGTTGAGGCGGCCGCCACCGCGCTGCGGCTCGGGCTGATCAACGCCGAAACCGGCGAATGGTTGGTGGGCTAACGCCAGCAGGGCGAACACCCGGCCGACGGCAGCCGACGCTGAGGCCGGCAAATCTATCCGCCGCCGCGCTGCTGACGTACCTGTTCGCGGACGGCCGGCACGACCTCCTCGGCGAACCGCTCCAGCTGCCCCGTCTCGTCGGCCCAGACGACGAACGTGTCGAACCCGTACCCGACCGCCAGCTCGGTCAGCTCGTCGGTCCACTGTCCGGCCGGGCCCCGCAGGACTCCTTCGGACGCGCCGTCGGTGATCAGCCCGCCGACGTTGAGCACCCGACGGATCGCACCCGGGTCGCGCCCAGCGTCGGCCGCAGCCTCGTCGAGTCGCGCCGTCATGTCGACGAGCGGCTGCAACTCGCCACGGAACGACGGCACCCAGCCGTCCGCCACCCGACCGGCCAGCGCCAGCGCTCTGGGTCCGTAGACGCCGAGCCAGATCCCGATCGGGTGCGCCGGCACCGGGCCGGAGTGTGCGCCGGCGAGGTGGTAGTGCTCGCCGGTGAACCGCAGGTTCCGCTCCCCGCTCCACACCGCGCGGATCACGGTTACGGCCTCCGCGAGAGCGGCGAGCGCGGCCCCCGGGCCGCGGCGCTGTCCTCCGTACGCCTCGATCGCCTCCCAGAACCCCCCGGCGCCGAGCCCGAGCTCGAACCGGCCTCCGCTGAGCACGTCGATGCTGGCCGCCGCCTTCGCCAGCACAGCGGGCGGGCGCAACGGCAGGTTCGCCACATCGGGGAAGACGCCGATCCGCGTCGTGCTCGCCGCGATCATGCTCATCAGGACCCAGGTGTCGACGAACCGCCGCTGATACGGATGGTCCTGCACGGCGACGTAGTCCAGGCCCAGCCGCTCCACCTCCTGGGCGGTGGCCAGCAGCGGATCGCCGGCGTTCGGAATGAGGAAGTACCCGAACCTGAGCTCACGTCCGAAGTCCGGCATCCTCGATCGCCTCCCCCGCGCGACCCTACGCGTGCCGGCTCTTCGACGCCGAGTCAGGCGCCTTGACCAGCAGGTTGGCCAGCGCGCCGGCGGCAACGCCCAGCGCGGCACCGCCGATCAGGTCGAGCGGCGTGTGGGCGGCGACGTACATCCGCCCGACGCCGACGATGATCAGCAGCGCGGCAGGGATGACCTTCCACCATCCCCGCAGGTATGGCGTCACCACCACGGTCAGCGCACCGGCGACCGCGGCGTGGCCGGACGGGTACCCGAGGCTGCCCACGGCGAAGGTCTCCCGGGCCACCACGTTCTCGATCAGCGCCTCCGGGCGGCCCCGGTCGACCAGCTCCTTCACCACCCGGGCGAGGAGGTACACCCCGACACCGGCGACCGCCATGGCGATCGCAAGCCGGACCCGCCGCAGGATGAGCGCCACCACGATCAGCACCGGGATGGTCAGGAACACGCCGTACTGCATGAACGGCCAGATCACCGGCCTCATCCCCTCGGGCAGCCCATTGGCGGCTTCGAACACGGCCTCCTCCCAGCCCGCCAGCCCGCCCTGTGCGACCACCGAGGCGAGCACGAACACCGCCAGCGCGACGCCCAGCAACACCGCGTCACGGGGTCGCCGGCTCATGGGTCGGGCCGAACGGCCACGCTTTGCTTCGATACCCGCCACGACACCACCGGCCCCGCAGGTCATCGGCTCACCGTCGCCGTCGAGTCTCCGCCCTGCGCCCGGGCCGTGGCAATCATCCGGCCGGCGCTCTCACCCGGGCCGGGACCACGCCTCCCGGCGCCGCGACCAGCACCGATGCGCTCGCCCGGGCGGTCGACCAGCCACCCGCAAGGTCCCATGTGGACATCCAGGAACCGCTGGCATTCGCCCAGCACACGCGACTACCCTGCGGGGCGGTAGGACTTCGACGTGGTACGGAAGGGTGCCCGTGACCGACGAATCAATCCTCGGTAAGGAACGCTGGGACACGGTCGACACCACGGTGGCGCACTCGCCCCGGATCTGGAACTACTGGCTCGGCGGGAAGGACAACTTCCCGGTCGACCGCGAGGTCGGCGACCAGTTCGTCCAGATCTTCCCCGACATCGTTCCCATCGCCCGCGCCTCCCGCGCCTTCCTGACCAGGGCCGTCACCTACCTTGCCGGCGAGGCGGGGGTGCGCCAGTTCCTCGACATCGGCACCGGCCTGCCGACCCAGGACAACACCCACGAGGTCGCCCAGCGGGTCGCGCCGGAGGCGCACATCGTCTACGTCGACAACGACCCCCTGGTGCTGACGCACGCGCGGGCCCTGCTCACCAGCACGCCCGAGGGCTCGACCCACTACATCGACGCCGACCTGCACGAACCCGACAGGATCCTGGAGGCGGCCGCCCAGACGCTGGACTTCAGCCAGCCCGTCGCGCTGATGCTGATGAACATCCTGGGCCACGTACCCGACGACGCCGAAGCACAGTCGATCGTCAAGCGGCTCACCGACGCCCTGCCGGCCGGCAGCTACCTGGCCGTGGCCGACGGCACCAACGTGGTCAGCGGCGAGGCCTTCGAGCGGGCGATTCAACTCTGGAACCAGGCCGGTTCGCTCCCCTACCAGCTCCGCCACCCGGATCAGATCGCCCGTTTCTTCGACGGTCTGGAGATCCTGGAGCCCGGCGTGGTCTCCTGCACGCGGTGGCGCCCGGAGTCCGGCCCGGACGGCCCGCCGGCCGAGGTCGACGAGTTCTGTGCCGTGGGGCGGAAGGCGTAGCGCCGTAGGTCGGCCGGGCGGAACCACCTCAGCCTGACGCCGGCTGGCTACGATCGGTGTCGAGGCCGCCCCGCTGGTCGGGGTGGGTCGAAGGAGCGGCATCGTGGACGCTGTTCAGATCGCAGCGCTCGGGGCGCTGGGCGCTATCGCCAGCTGGGTCCTGCTCGGCGGCGTGCGGATCGTCAATCAGGTCGAGCGCGGCATCGTCTTCCGGTTCGGGCGGGCGCAAACCGTAGCCCGCCAGCCGGGACTGGCCATCCTGGTGCCGATCGTGGACCGGATGAAGAAAGTCAACGTCCAGATCGTCACCATGCCTGTGCCCGCACAGGAGGGCATCACCAGGGACAACGTGTCGGTCAAGGTCGACGCCGTCGTCTACTTCCGGGTGGACGACCCGATGAAGGCGGCGATCGAGGTGCAGAACTACCAGTTCGCGGTCGAGCAGGTGGCGCAGACCTCCCTGCGGTCCATCATCGGCAAGAGCGAGCTGGACGACCTGCTCTGCAACCGTGAACAGCTCCACCGAGGGCTGGAGCTGCTGATCGACAGCCCGGCGCTGGGGTGGGGCATCCACATCGACCGGGTCGAGATCAAGGACGTGCAGCTGCCGGAGACGATGAAGCGCTCGATGTCCCGGCAGGCCGAGGCTGAGCGCGAGCGCCGGGCCCGCGTGATCACCGCGGACGGGGAGTACCAGGCGGCGCAGAAGCTCGCCGACGCGTCGGCGATCATGGCCCAGACTCCGGGCGCGCTCCAGCTGCGGCTGCTGCAGACGGTCGTGGAGGTCGCCGCGGAGAAGAACTCGACGCTGGTCATGCCGTTCCCGGTCGAGATGCTGCGCTTCTTCGAGCGGGCGGCGGCGGCGCTGACCCCCGACCAGCGCGGGTCCTCCACATCGGACCACCCGCCCGCCGCCGCCGGCGAGGCACCCGGTCAGCACCTGAAGGACCGCGGCGTGGACTCGCCTTCCGCCTCGAACGGCAGCCCTGGATCCAGGCCCGTCGAGGCGTAGTCGCAGTCCTCGACGCGCTCGGCGACGCCCACCGGGCGGCGGCCGCACCGTCCCGGACCAGGACCCTAGGCATACCTAGACGTGTCTGAGCGGCGGCTAGATAGGGAGCGCCCGGCAAGATACGTAACGGCTGCCGATGGCAGGCGCCCCTTACCGGATCAGGATGGAGTCATCAACGGAAACGAGCGATACGGAGACCGAGATGTTCCTCCACCCAGATCTGCAGCTGGCTCAGTTCCACGACCGCGAGGGGGAACTGATCGCCGAGGCCGAGCAGCACCGACTGCTGGCCACCGCCCGCCGGCACCGCCGCCAGCGGCGGGCCGACGCCGACGCAAATCCGGCGGCCCGCGGCCGGCCCGCCGGTACGCTGGCCGGGTGCGGACAACGCGCGGCGGCGCCAGCCCGGTGATGATCGGGCGTGATCGCGAGCTGCGTCAACTGACGCAGCTCGCGTCGTCGCCGGACCGCACCCAGGTGGCCATCGTCGGCGGCGAGGCCGGCATCGGCAAGACCCGGCTGATCCAGGAGGTGCTGGCCACCCTCGCCCCCGAGACCGTGGTGCTGGTCGGTCACGCCGAGCCCGGCTCGCTCGCCCGTCCCTACGAGGTCCTGCTGGACGCCATCGACGGCTTGCCGGACGTGGACCAGGCCCGCATCGACACCCATCTCGACGCGCTCGCGGACCCGGTGCGCAGCCCCGTCGAGCGGCTGCAGAGCGGCCTGGCCATCGTGAACGCCGTGCTCGGCGACCGGGCGGCCGTGGTCGTGTTCGAGGATCTGCACTGGGCCGACTCCGAAAGCGCCGCGCTGTTCGAGCGGATCGCCGAGCAGAGCGGCCCCCGGCTGCTCATCGGGACCTACCGGCCGGCCGAGGTGACCCGCCGCAACCCGCTCGCCGCGCTACTGGCGCGGTTGGAGCGACGGCACGTGGTGACGCACCTCCAGCTCGAGGCATTCGGCGAGGCGGACACCGCCGCGCTGCTGGCCGCGGTGACCGGCCGGCCTGCCCCGTACCGCGCAGTGGCCGCGCTGCACCAGCGCACCGGCGGGAATCCCTTCTTCATCGAGGAGCTGCTGCGCGGGCACGCCGGCGAGGATCTGGACTCCCTGCACGAGCAACCGCTGCCGTGGACTCTCGCCGAGGTGCTCCGGCGGCAGGTCGACGACCTGGACCCGCAGATCCAGCGGATCGTCGAGGCGGCCGCGGTGCTCGGTCACCGGCTGCCGTTCGACCTGCTCGCCGCGGTGACCGGGGTGAGCGAGGACACGCTGATCGCCGCCCTCCTCGAGCTGGTCAACCGCGGCGTGCTCGTCGAGTCCGGCGAGGACGAGTTCAGCTTCCGGCACGCCCTGGTCCGGGAGGCGATCTCCGCGCAGTTGCTCGGCCGCCAGCGGCGGCGGATCCACGAGGCCGCCGTGGAGGTGCTGCTCGCCGGCGGCGGGTCCGATCCCGCGCTGGTCGCGCACCACGCGCGGGCCGCCGGCCGGTACGACGACATGCTCGACGCCGCCCGCCGGGGCGCCGCGCTCTACCTGTCCATCGGCTCGGCGTACCAGGCGCTCCAGCTCGCCGAGATGGGGCTGGACGAGGCGGACGACGACGCCGAGCTGCTCGCCGCCGCGGCCCGCGCGGCGTGGCTGGCCGGCCTGCTCGACGACGCCGTCCGTTACGCCCGGCGCTGGCGGGTCAGCGCCGTCACGGCCACTGACCGCGCCGACGCGCTCTACCTGTTGATCCGGCTCGCCTGGGATACCGGTGACATCGCCGGGATGGAGGCGCTCACCCACGACGTCGAGCAGCTCATCGCCGAGCTGCAGCCCGGTGAGGACCAGGCCCGTGCGATGACCGCGGTGGCCCAGTCCGCCCGGCTGCGCGACGACATCGACACCGCGGTGAGCTGGGCCGATCGCGCGCTGGCCCTGGCGGCCGAGTTCGACCTGCCGCGCGTGCGGCTGACGGCGCTGGTGGAGAAGGGCTCGGCGCTCACCGATCGCTGGTCGACCAACGCGGACGGGCGGGCGCTGCTGGCCGGCCTGATCGACGATGCGGAGAAGCTGGGCGAGTGGGTGCTGGCCGCCCGCGCCCTGAATGACCTGGTCCAGGACGTGCCGCCGGCCTCGCCGGCCGAGCACGCCGAGATGCTGGAGCGGATGCGGGTCAACGCCGAGCGGGCCGGGTTCGAGGCCCTCGCCGTCGCCGCGTACTTCCAGGGCCGCGCCCGGCTTGCCGTCCGGGAGGGCGACCTCGGCGCCGCCATCGCTGCTCTCGAGGAGGGCCGGGACCGCGACCGGGGCTTCGTGCGCCACGGCCGCATCGCCGACTACCACGCGGCCTTCCTCGCCGGCCTCTACCTGGAGGCGGGCGAGTTGGACCGGGTGGAGGCGATCATCGCCGACCTCCGCACGCTGCGCGTCACCGGACTGGCCATACCGGGCCTCGCGTTCCACCTCGCGTGCCGCCGCCGTGACCTGGCCACCGCGGAGCAGACCCTCACCGACGTCTTCGCCGCCCTCGCCGAGCAGGCCTGGCGCAGCGGCTCGCAGGCGTACGACCTGATCAGCGGCGCGACCTTCGCCGGCCTCCCGCTCCCCCGGTTGGCCGAGATGAGCCGCGAACTGCTCGACGCGAACGTGTGGGACGACTACCGGACGGCGGTCGACGCGCTGCTCGCCCAGGCGCACGGCCAGACCGCCGCGGCGCTGGACGCGTACCGCACGGTGGCCGACTCACAGATCGTGCCGCCCTCTGTTCGCGGCACCGCACACGTGGGCGCCGCGCGCTGCCTGCTCGCCCTGGGCCGGCGCGACGTGGCGGTCGAGGAGGTGAACGTGGCCGGCCCGCTGCTGGCCAAGTGGAGCGGGTGGCGGGTGGCCGAGCTCGACCAGGTACGCGCCCAGCTCGGTCTGGCGCCGGCCGACGGCAGCCGGCCCGTCACCGGTGCTGCCGCGCTGACCCAACGCGAGCGGGAGGTGGCGCTGTTGGTCGCGGACGGGCTGTCCAACGCCGAGCTGGCCCGCCGGCTGTACATCTCTCCGAGGACCGCTGCCGTGCACGTCTCCAACATCCTGCACAAGCTCGGTGTCTCGTCCCGCACCGAGGTCGTCGACATGCTCAGCGCGGACTAGGGCCGGCGCCACGAGCCAGGACACACCAGTGCTCTTCGACCGCGTCAACGACTATCTGTCCCTGGAGTGAGCGCGTTTCGGCACCACCACGCGCCGTAGTTCCGTATGGTCACGCCCGTGCGCCGTACCCGTCTCCGTATCGCTGGCGTGCTCGCTCTCACCGCGGTACTGGCCGGTTCGGGGGTAATCACCAGCGGTTCCGCGTCCGCCGATGGCGCCCCCCGCCGCATCGTCAACGGCTGGCTGCCGTACTGGACCATGTCCAGTTCGATGAGCTCCGTGGCGCAGAACGCCGACCTGTGGGGCGAGGCCTCGCCGTTCTGGTACCAGGCAACTGGCGCCACGACGATCACCCCGCACCCCGGCGCCGGTAGCACCACGATCGTGGAGACGCTGCGCGCCGGCGGCATCAAGGTGGTTCCCACCGTCACGGAGACGCTCAACGCACCGGCCATGGCGGCGCTGGTGGGCGACCCCACCCAGCGCGGCGCATGTCCAGACGCTCGTGGACCTCGTTGCCCGCAACGGGTACGACGGCATAGACCTGGACTACGAGACGATGAACTTCGGCGGCACCTCAGCCGACCGGCTCGCCGTCCGCACCGGATTCGTCACCCTGGTACAGGAGTTGGAGACGGCGCTGGACGGGCACGGGGCGCTGCTGTCGGTGACCGTCGGGCCCCGCGCGTGGGTCGACGATCCGAACTGGTCGGTCTTCGACTATCGCGGCATCGGCCTGTCCGCGGACCGGGTCCGGATCATGACGTACGACTACCACTGGCGCGGCAGCTCGCCGGGCGCCGTCGCACCGCTGGGCTGGGTGAACACCGTTCTCACCTACGCCGTGACCGCCATGCCGGCGAGCAAGATCGAGGTCGGAGTACCGCTGTACGGGTACGACTGGCCGGCCGACCCGACCCAACCGGACGGCTACGGCAACGCGACGTCGAGGACCTACGCGCAGGCCGAGGCGGTGCGCGCCCAGTACGGCGCGACGCGGCAATGGTCCAGCACCGACGCGGCGCCCTACTTCACGTACACCGCCCCGGGCGGCGTCGCGCATGTCGTCTGGTACAACGACACGGAGGCCACCAGGGCGAAGATGACGTTCGTCGAGAAGTACGGACTCCGCGGGCTGGCGTTCTGGGCGGTCGGCGCCGAGGACTCCGGCCAGTGGCCGGTCCTCCGGTCCTACGCGATCCAGCGGAGTACCGCGCTGACCATCAGCGCCCCGAGCATCACCACCTACGGCACTGCCGCGACGGTGTCCGGCACACTGAGGACCACCTCGGGCGTGGCCGTCGGCGGCCAGCGGGTCGTCCTCCAGTGGCGGCGCGCGAACACCACGACATGGCAGACGGTGGCCAGCGGCACGACGTCGTCGACCGGTGCGGTCTCCCTCCGCTACGCGCCGCCGACGAACGGTTCGTTCCGGCTCGTATCGCAGGCGTCCTGGGCATACGCCGCGTCGACCTCGGCGACCGTCACCACGCTGGTCCGGTGGCGGGTCAGCGCCGCGTTCGCCGACAGCACGGTCACCCGTGGCACCACCGTGTACCTGCGAGGCAGCGTGGTCCCGATCCGCTCCGGCACCACCGTGCAGCGTCAACGGTTGGTCAGCGGCACCTGGGTCACGATCTCGTCCGGCACGGTGCGTACCGACGGCACCTACTCGTTCACTTTCAGCTGGTCGACGCCGGGCACCTACACCTACCGCGTGGTGGTGCCAAGTACCAGCCTCAACCTGATCGGTTACAGCCCGACCCGGACGTTGTACGTGTCCTGATCGTCAGTCGGGGAGCATGGGTACCGACAACCCCGGGTCGCGACCGAGAAGGACGGCCCTGGTGACGGCGGTCGTTCCGAACCGGTCCCGCAGCTCGTCGAGGGTGGCGTCGAGGGCGCTGGCGCGGTGCCGGTCGAACGGCAACGCGAGCTGGATGGTCCCGTCGTTGGCGAGGTTGCCGAGCGACACCCCGACCAGCGTGACCCCCTGGCGTTCGATCATCGGCAGCGCCGCGGCCAGCAGGCCTCGCGCCGTGGCCAGGATCGTCTCGGTTTGCGCGGTCGCCTCGGGCAGCGTGTGCGACCGGGTCGCTCGCGAGAAGTCGTCGAAGCGCAGCCGGAGCATGACGGTCCGGCAGACGCGGTGGGCAGTCCGCAGCCGGCGGCTGAGGCGGTCGATCAGTCCCACCACGATGGCGTCCAGGGAGTCGGGCGATCTGCGCGTGCGACCGAGTGCGCGCTGCGAGCCGATCGAGCGGCGACGGCGGCCCACCTCGACCGGCCGGGGATCCCGGTTGTGGGCCAGTGCGTGCAGGTGCCGGCCCGAGGCCCGCCCGAGGATCGAGACCAGCGCCGTCTCGGCGAGCTCGGCGACCTCGCCTACGGTCCGGATCCCCAGCTCGCGGAGCCGGTCGGCGGTGACCGGCCCGACACCCCAGAGCCGTTCGATCGGCAGTGGATGGAGGAACGCCAGCTCCCCGTCGGGTGGCACCACGAGCAGGCCGTCGGGCTTGGCCACGCCGCTGGCCACCTTGGCGAGGAACTTGGTCCTGGCCACCCCGACCGTGATGTTCAGGCCGACGCGCTCGAGTACCGCGCGCCGCAGCCGCACGGCGATCTCGGTGGGCGTGCCGGAGACCCGCCGCAGCCCACCGACATCGAGGAACGCCTCGTCGATCGAGAGCCCCTCGACCAGCGGCGTGGTGTCGTCGAACACCTCGAACACCGCCTTGCTCGCCTCGGAGTAGGCCGACATCCGGGGCTCGACCACGATCGCCTGCGGGCACAGCCGGCGCGCCACCGCGCCACCCATCGCCGTGCGGACGCCATACGCCTTGGCCTCGTAGCTGGCCGCGAGCACCACCCCCGCCCCGACGATGACGGGGCGGCCGCGCAGCCGCGGATCGTCGCGTTGCTCGACCGACGCGTAGAACGCGTCGAGGTCGGCGTGCAGGATCGTAGCCTCACTCGCCACGAACATATGTTCGCACCGAATGCGCCGCCGAGTCGAACACATGTTCGATCGGCGCGATTCCCCAGCGCCCATGGCTGGAGGTCGACCAGATGGAATAGTCGATCGGTCCGTCGAACCCGGAGAACCAGCTTCGCACTCCGTTCACGTCGTGCACTTCCGGGCCCGTGTGCCGCAGCGGCGCCTCTCACAGGGATGTAGAAGCTGCGGAGCCGATCTCGACATGGTAGGTGAGAGAATGTCGAGACCCCGTGGAGGCGCCCGTGAAATACCTGATCCTCATCTACAGCAACGCGGAGTCCCGGAAGATCTGGGAGGGGTTCTCCGACGCTCAGCGCGCTGAGGGCTATCGCTACTATGCCGGTCTCAACGAGGACCTCACCGCATCGGGCGAGATGATCGTGTCGGAGGCCCTCGCCGATCCGTCGCTGGCCAAGCGCGTCTCGGTGCGCGAAGGTCAGACGATGACCACGGACGGGCCGTTCGCCGAGGTGAAGGAGCATCTGGCCGGCTTCTACCTCCTTGAGTGCGAGAGCATGGAGCGTGCGGTAGAGCACGCCGCGCGGATACCGGAGGCCGAAATGGGGCTGGTCGAGGTGCGGCCGGTCCTGGACCTCAGCGAGATGGGGCTGTGAGCACAGCATCGAACGGAGTCGAGGGCCTGCTGCGGGACCTGGCGCCGCAGGTCCTCGGTGTCCTGGTACGGCACTACGGCGGGTTCGACACCTGCGAGGACGCGGTCCAGGAGGCGCTGCTGGCGGCCGCCGTCCAGTGGCCGGCCGAAGGGGTGCCGAGCAACCCGAAGGGTTGGCTGATCACGGTCGCGTCCCGCCGGCGGACCGAGCTCTGGCGCAACGACGCGGCCCGGCGGCGCCGGGAGGAGACCGTCGCCGCGTTGGCGCCTCCGGATCCCGAGCCGGCGTCCGCCGTCGATGACACGCTCACCCTGCTGCTGCTGTGCTGCCACCCGTCACTCACTCCGGTCTCCCAGGTGGCGCTGACCCTGCGCGCGGTCGGCGGGCTGAGCACCGCGGAGATCGCCCGCGCGTTCCTGGTCCCGGAGGCGACCGTGGGCCAGCGCATCAGCCGGGCGAAACAGCGGATCAAGGCCAGCGGCGCCGAATTCCGGATGCCCCCGCAGGCCGAACGCTCGGAGCGGATGGCCGCAGTGCTGCGCGTGCTCTATCTGAGCTTCAACGAGGGATACACCGCCAGCTCCGGGTCCGCGCTGATTCGCGTCGACCTCACCACCGAGGCGATCCGCCTGACCCGGCAGCTTCACGATCGCCTGCCCGAGGACGGGGAGGTCGCCGGGCTCCTCGCACTGATGCTGCTCACCGACGCCCGCCGCCCGGCGCGGACCCGGCCGGACGGCGCCCTGGTGCCGCTCGCGGAGCAGGATCGTCGCAAGTGGGACGCCCAGGCCATCGCCGAGGGCGTCGCGCTGATCACCGAGACGCTCGCCCGTGCGCCGATCGGCCCCTACCAGCTGCAGGCCGCGATCGCCGCGGTGCACGACGAGGCGGCTCGCTCCGAGGACACCGACTGGCGGCAGATCCTCGGACTGTACGAGCTGCTGCACAGCATCGCGCCCGGACCGATGGTCACCCTCAACCGCATCGTCGCCGTCGCCATGGTCCACGGCGCGGCGGCCGGGCTGCAGCAGCTGGCCGCGGCGGAGGCCGATCCGGCCCTCGCCGGGCACCACCGGGTCGACGCCGTCCGCGCACACCTGCTCGACATGGCAGGCGACCAGGACGCGGCACACACCTACTACGAACTGGCCGCGCGCCGCACGCTCAGCGTCCCCGAGCAGCGCTACCTCGAATCCCGCGCCGCGCAACTCAGGCGGCCCGCGCCAACCATGTGACGCAACAGCTCCGCCGCCACAGCACCCCGCTTCCGTGACCAGCCTCATAGCCGCTGTCTGGGCACATCTGGCAGCGCTGGTGAGCTGTGTCCGGGGTTTGCGCGTATCTGCTTGTATCGGCTCGGCACCTTACCGAAGGAGATTGGGTTGACATCAAACCTGAACCGCAGGGTGGCGCTGGGGCTCGGCGCGGCCGCGGCGGCCGGCGTCGCGTTGGGCTCGACGGCGGTCGCCGCCGCCGAGGAGGCCCCGCCGGGGCAGACGCCTCCCGAGCCGACTCCCAGCACATCGGAGCAGGCCCGCAACCGCGTGAACAGGGTCTACCAGCGCGAGACCACCCGAGCGGCCGGCGTGTGGAACTCGCTGATCACGGTGGCCAACCCCGACGGCACGCTGGGGCCGGCCGTGGAGGACAAGCCCGAAGAGCTGGTGGAGGCGTACAGCGTCAACAAGATCGCGGTGGCCACCGCGGTGCTCGACAAGATCGACCGCGGGCTGCTGACGCTCGACCAGCGGGTCGACGTCACGGCCGACATCGTCGCCACCACCGGGGACGGGATCTTCCGGCTCGACCAGGCCTACCCGAGCTCCGTCACGCTCGGACACGTCATGGCCAATCTGCTCTCGATCTCGGACGACACCGCGGTCCGGCTCTGCGGCTTGGTCTGCCCGGCGAAGGAGCTCAACGAGATCCTGGTCGCCAAGGGCTTCCCGAAGACGCAGGTGAAGCCGGTCGCGAATCCCAACCGGTTCTTCCTGGGCAAGACGACGCCGCGCGAAACGCATGACCTGCTGCAGGCGCTGGTGAAGGGCACACTCCTCTCCGCGTCGTCGACCACCTTCCTGCTCAACATCCTGCGGTCGCCGGTGGCGTTCACCGACGGGATGCGGCGCACGATGTCCTCCGACGAGCGGCTGCGCGTGGCCACCAAGGCGGGCTGGTTCTTCGACGGTCGGAACGAGGCGGGCATCATGTTCGACGCCGCCGGCCGGCCGATCCTCACGTATTCGCTGTTCGCTCGTGGTCAGGCCAACCCGAACGACTTCGGCGCCACGCACCCGGCCGTGCAGGCACGCGCCGTCATGGGTCGCAAGTTCCTCGACGCGGTCGACCGGCTGGGCGGCGTGGCTGCCCTGCGCAGGGCCGTGCCGACGTACCGCCCGTACAACGGCGGCTGATCAATCACACGACCACGGGCAGGACGGCCGCGCCACCGCGGCCGTCCCGCCCTGGGCACCGCGCCGAACGTCCTCCATTGGCTGGCGGGTAGTCACACAGCTACTCGTCGCTGGTCGGTAGGTCAGCCGTCAGGTTCTCCCGCGCTCGGGCGAGAAGGGCGCTCGGGTCGTCGACGTAGAAGCGCAGTTCGGTGACGGGCTCGCTCCTGCGCCTCGGCAAAGGGACCATGACCGGCTGGCGTAGGGCGACATCGATGTTGGTCTGGCCCGATACGCCGATGTGCAGAATGACACCGGATCCGGTGCGATCGAGCCGGACGGTTCGTGAATTGGGTAGTGAGCGGGTCCGGGTTCGGATTGTGGCGATGGCGTCCCAGGGGATCGTGATGTCGACCGAGGTGCCGTGCCGGATTCGCAGTCCAGAGTGGGCGACGATGTGCGGGTGGACTCGTAGACTCGCCAGGAACCCCACCATCCAGAACAGACCATAGGCTCCCAGCGCATCTGCGATGCGCCGCGCCGTCTCCCACGGCAGGATCAAGTGGACAGCCGGGAGCTCGATCGCCGACAAGGCGATGAACGCCCAGATGATGGGCGTCACGGCGGCGGCATAGCTGAATGCCTCGGCACCGGTCTCGAGTGCTGGAGGGCGCCGCAGGATCCAGCGATACAGGCTCCGCCACATGCCCAGCTCGTACGAGACGGCCCTGCGCACCAGTGCTGCTACGACAGTTCGTGTCGTGTGCCGGTCGGTGTCGGTCACTGGTTGCCCTCATCAATCCCTTGGGAAATGGCGTCGCGGATCCGGGTCAGGACCTCGCCCAGGCCTGCCACAAAGCAGTCGAACTGCTTATCTGGCATTCCTGCGAAGAGCAGCTGGGCGAACTCCTGCTGGCCGCGTTCCAGGGCTTCCACCGTTCTGACCCCGTGCTCGGTGAACGTGACGAGGGTCGCCCTGCGATCCTTGGGATGCGGCTCCCGGGTCACGAAGCCGGTCGCGACAAGCCCGTCGATGAGCCCGGTGATGGTGCGGGCACTCACCTTCAGGGCGTCGGCGAGGTCCCGCTGTGTCATGGGGCCATGTGGACGCAGCGCCCAGAGCACGTGGGCACGCGAGACGGTCAGCCCGTCTCGAGCCAGACTCTCGGTCATGTCGTCGTTGAGCAGCACGACAAGCTCGAGTAGCCGGTCGAGCGCCGCGGCATAACTGTCCGAGTCCGACATCGTGAGCCACCCTCATTATGTGCTAGCATCACTATTGTTGCACACTGACGAACCGCGGTGCGCTAGACGCTCATCACCGCGCCGTTCGGCGATGACCGAGGGGGACCTGGCGGCCTGGTGGCCGCTGGTCTCCCCTCGGAGAAGTACGCGGAAGAGGCCGCCGACGCGGCCACGCTGCTCGGGTCGGCGTCGATCCCGGTGCGCGCAGCTCGGCCGCACCTTCGACGCGGTGTTCGTCCACGACGCCGTGGACTACATGACCAGCGAGGCCGACCTCCGCCAGGCCGTCGAGACGGCGTTCGCGCACTGCCGTCCGGGCGGCGTCGCGACGGGCGCTACCTGGACTGGTCCTGGGATCCGGACCCCGCCGACACCTGGACCCTGACCGAGTACGCGTTCCTCCTCCGGGACGCCGACGGCACGGTCCGGGTCGTGCACGAGACACATCGGACGGGGTTGTTCGGTCGCGACGTCTGGCTCCGGCTCCTTGCCGACGCCGGTTTCGAGCCGAGGTCCGTCACCGAGCGGACCACTGAGGACCGGACACCCCGCGAGCTGTTCGTCGGCCACCGGCCAGTCACCCAGGCGCCGGCTCCCGACTCGGTTGCCGAGGTTCCATCATCACACCAGAGGCCTCCATCGCACAGGCGCGGTGGGACAGCGCCATGCGACGGAGGCCTCTCGGGAGCAGGTGCCTTACTCCCCGGCCGGCTGGTAGGTCAGGAACAAGACGCCAGTGGTGAACGTCTTCGAGTCCACGAGCTTCAGCGGCACCTGGCCGGTCCCCTCCTCGAACAGGCGCTTCCCGTGGCCGACGACGATCGGGTGGACCAGCAGCCGGAGCTCGTCGAGCACGCCGTCCCGCAGCAGCGACCGGACGAGGGTCGGGCTGCCGGTGATCGAGATGTGCTTGCCGGGCTGCTGCTTCAGCTTCGTGAGCTCCTCGACGACGTCGCCCTCGATCAGGGTCGAGTTCTCCCACTCGACCTTGTCCAGGGTGGTGGAGACGACGTACTTCGGCGTCTTGTTCATCTGGTCGGCGAACGGCTCATCACTGCCCTGGTTGGGCCAGTAGGCGGCGAACTCCT
>Ga0126306_10000247_pt1 | contig 22619 bp, 22 predicted proteins | sample Plot27_FD_92592 | JGI IMG/M metagenome (GOLD analysis project Ga0126306, IMG submission 92592) | Serpentine soil microbial communities from UC McLaughlin Reserve, CA, USA - Plot27 | ecosystem: Environmental > Terrestrial > Soil > Grasslands | place: USA: UC McLaughlin Reserve, Lake County... | reverse complement strand
GGTGTCGTAGTCGTGCTGCGCGATCTTCGGCCGGAACTTGATCTCCCGGATGTTGATCTGCTGCTGGTGCTTGCGCGCGGCCTTCTGCTTCTGGGTCTGCTCGTACTTGTACTTCGAGTAGTCGAGCACCCGGCATACGGGCGGCTTGGCATCCGGGGCGACCTCCACCAGGTCCAACTCACGACTCTCGGCGTACCTGAGGGCCTCGCTCGTCTTCATGATCCCGACCTGCTGGCCGTTCTCGTCGATGAGGCGCACCTCGGGAACGCGGATGCGTTCGTTGATGCGGGTGGTGTCGCGCTCCGGCGGCTGCCGGTCGAACCTTCTGGGGACCGGCACTAGCTGGTGAGGGTGCGACGAGCCGTCAAGCGGGGCGCCGCACTGTGTTGGAACGCGTCATCAATGACTCGGAGTATAGCCGTCGCCGCGCCGCAGCGCGCGCAATCTGGCGCCGCGCGCGACCTCCTCGGCGACCAGCCGATCGGCGAGCTCGCGCACGCGCTCGCGCTCCGCGTGGTGGCCGAGCGCGAGGTCGACCGCCAGCGGTCCCTCGAGCCGGTAGTCGTGCGCGAGCGCCCGCGGCACCGTCGAGGTCCAGTTGGTGGCCGCGACGAGGTCGAACGCGAGCTGCACGAACGTGACACCGGGCGTCCAGCGCCCCTTCGGGAGCCAGTCCGGCCGGCGCCAGATCAGGTCCAGGCCGCTGAACAGCACGACCGGGTCGGTGCGGCGCTCGAGGAAGAGGAAGCGCCAGCGCGGATCCCACTCGCCCGCCAGCAGCTCCCTGGTGCGGATCGTGCCGACGCGCGCGTCGGACGGGAGCTCGCCCCTGGCCAGCAGCCGTGGGAGGCGCGAGAAGTATGGCGTGCCGACCCACAGCGCGCGGCTCACGCGCGCCTCGTCGAGCGCGCGCACGCCGCCGCCGCGGAACACGTTCTGGCTCGCCCACGCGCCAAGGCTCTCGCCGTAGACGCAGACCTCCGGACCTGCGGGCGGCACGCGGCGGCGCAGCTCCTCCAGCAGCGCGCGGTGCGTGCGCGCCGCTATCGGCACCTTCGCGGGCATCAGCAGCGTGCGCTTGTCGTGGTACTGGACGACGACCGCGGCGACGTCGCCGCCCGAGAGGTGCTCCTCGGCCGCGACCGGGATCGGGTTGACGTAGCCGCGCAGCGTGGCCGAGCAGACGAGGATCCGCCGGCGCTCGAATGCGCCGAGCCGCTCGAGCTCGTCGACGGCGATGCGGGCGCGCTCCTCGACGGTGGGCGCGGCGTGGACGCCGACGAACACGCGGATCGGGTCGCGCGCGCCCGGTCCGATCTGGGCCGCGGCAGTCGCCGTACCGGTGAAGCGCGAGCCTTCGAAGTCGGCCGCGATGCCCGAGGCGGTCGCGAGCCGGCGCTCGGCCGGGTACTCGCTCAGGCGCGCTCGGCGCGGCCGCGAGCGCCGCTCCAGCTGCTGCCAGCCGGCCAGCGCCGCCACGCCCGCGAGGCCGACCGCGACGAGCGTCCGCGGGCGGTCGAGCGGCACCGCGTCGCGCGCCGGCGCGGCCGCCCCGATCAGCGCGCAGATGCCGCTCACGCGCGCGGCCTGGCCGACCAGCGACACGCCCGGATGCGGATCGGACGGCAGCTCGGCGAGCACCGAGAGCGCGCCCGCGCCGGCGAGCGCGGCCCGCGCGGCGCTCTCGCCGCCCTCCAGCCGCTCGGCGAGGCGCATCACGAGGATCTCCGACGCCGCCCCGGCGAGGCCGCCGAGCGCCGCGCTCGCGACGCTGACGGCGAGCTGCTCGCGCCGGCGGCGGCGCATCAGGGTCGGCGCGAACGAGAGCGCCAGCGCGGCGGCGGCCGTCAGGGCCGCGGTCTCACGCCGCTGCACGGCGCTCGGCCGCCTCCCCGCCGAGGCGGTCGGCGATCTCGTCCAGCGCCAGCGTGCCGAGGTCGCCCTCGCGGTGACGCCGCAGGGCGGCGGCGCCCGACTCGGCCTCGCGGTCCCCGACCACCAGCATGTAGGGCACCTTGGCCAGCTCCGCGTCGCGGATCTTGCGCCCGATCGACTCGCTGCGGTCGTCGGCGCGGGCGCGCAGCCCGGCCTCCCCCAGGCGCTCCACCACCCGCTCGGCGTACTCGACGTGGCGGTCCGAGACGGGCAGCACCAGCGCCTGCAGCGGCGCGAGCCAGAGCGGGAACTCGCCCGCATAGTGCTCGATCAGGATCCCCATGAAGCGCTCGAACGACCCCATCAGCGCGCGGTGGATCATCACCGGGCGGTGATCGGCGTTGTCGGCGCCGGTGTAGGTCAGCTCGAAGCGCTCGGGCATCACGTAGTCGAGCTGGACGGTGCCGAGCTGCCACGAGCGCCCGATCGAGTCGGTCATGTGCAGGTCGATCTTGGGCCCGTAGAACGCGCCGTCGCCCGGGTTGAGCTCGAACTCCGCGCCGCGCTCGACGAGCGCCCGCTCGAGCGCCGTCTCGGCGCGGTCCCACATCTCCTCGGCGCCGATCCGCTTCTCCGGCCGGGTCGAGAGCTCGAGTCGCGGCTCGAAGCCGAACGTGTCGTAGATCGCGTAGCCGAAGTCCAGGCAGCGGTTGACCTCGTCGGCGATCTGCTCCTCGGTGCAGAAGATGTGGGCGTCGTCCTGGGTGATGTGGCGCACGCGCAGCAGCCCGTGCAGGGTGCCGCTGGGCTCGTGGCGGTGGACGAGCCCGGCCTCGGAGTAGCGGATCGGCAGGTCGCGGTAGGAGCGGCGCGCGTCCTTGTAGAGCTGGATGTGCGCCGGGCAGTTCATGGGCTTGAGGCCCATCGTCCGCTCCTCGACGTCGGTGAAGTACATGTTCTCCCTGTACACGTCCCAGTGTCCGGAGGACCTGAACAGCTCGACGTCGTAGAGAATCGGCGTCTTGACCTCGCGGTAGCCGCGCGCCGCGTTCTCGCGCCGCCACAGCTCCGTCAGCTCGTTCAGCACGACCATCCCGTCGGGCTGCCAGAACGGGGAGCCGGGTGACAGCTCGGAGAACAGGAACAGATTCAGCTCGCGCCCGAGCTTGCGATGGTCGCGGGCGCGCGCCTGCTCGAGCCGCTCGAGGTGCGCGTCGAGCTCGGCCTTGGAGTGGAACGCGGTGCCGTAGATGCGCGTGAGCATCTGGCGGCTCGCGTCGCCGCGCCAGTACGCGCCCGCGAGCGAGAGCAGCCTGAACGCCTTGATCCGGCCGGTGTCGGGCGCGTGCGGGCCGCGGCAGAGGTCGGTGAACGGGCCGTTGGTGTAGAGCGAGACGGTCTCGGTGCCCTCGTCGCGTACGAGGTCATCGATCAGCTCGACCTTGTAGGGCTGGTCCTCGGCGCGGAAGCGCTCGACCGCGTCAGCGGCGCTGACATCCTCGCGCGTGAAGCGCTCCCGCGCGCGGACGTGCTCGCGCATCCTCTCCTCCAGCGCGGGCAGGTCGTGCTCGGACACGGTCACGCCGTCGGGGAACTCGAAGTCGTAGTAGAAGCCGTCCTCGATCGGGGGCCCGATCGAGATCTTCGTGCCCGGATAGAGGTCGAGCACCGCCGCGGCGAGCACGTGCGCCGTGTCGTGGCGGATCAGCTCGAGCGACTCGGGCGAGCGCTCGGTGACGATCTCGACGCGCTCGCCGTCGGCGAGCGGCCGCGCGAGGTCGCGCAGCTCCCCGTCGACCTTGACCGCCAGCGCCGCGCGCGCGAGCCCCGGCCCGATCGCGGCCGCCAGGTCGGCGCCGCTGGCGCCCTCCTCCAGCTGCTTGGCGCTGCCGTCGGGAAGCTCGATCCGCATCGCGGCGGGATCCTAGCCACGCCGGTCCGCGGCCGCTGAGCCCCCGCGCACTAGGGTCCGGGCATGGATGCCCAGGCCCTGCGTGCGCAGTTCCCCGTGCTCGAGCACGTCGCCTACCTCAACAGCGGCACCGACGGGCCGCTGCCCGCGGCCGCGGTGGCGGCGGCGCGCGAGGAGCTCGACGACGCCGAGCGCGGAGGGCGCGTCACCGCGCACTTCGAGCGCCGCGCCGAGCTCCAGGACGAGCTGCGCGCGGCATATGCGCGGCTGCTCGGAGCGGCCGCCGACGACGTCGCGCTGACGACCTCGACCAGCGACGGGCTCGGGCGCGTGATCGCGGGCCTCGGCCTCGGCCCGGGCGACGAGATCGTCACGTCCGACCAGGAGCACCCCGGCCTGGTCGGTCCGCTGCTCGCGGCGCGCCGGCGCGGCGTGACGGTTCGCGCCGCTCCGCTCGCGCACGTCACCGACGCGGTCGGGCCGGACACCACGCTGGTCGCGCTGTCGCACGTGAGCTGGATCGGAGGCGAGGTCGCTCCGGCGGCGCTGTCCGAGCTCGACGTGCCGGTGATCCTCGACGGCGCGCAGGGCGCCGGGGCGATCCACGTCGACCCGCCGGCGCTCGGCTGCGTCGCCTACGCCGCGGCGGGCCAGAAGTGGCTCTGCGGCGCCGACGGCACCGGCTTCCTCTGGATCGATCCCGCGTTCGCGGAGAAGGTCGCGCTCGTCAGCCCCGGCTACGTCGCGTTCGCCGACGCGTCCGCCGGGCTCGAGGGCTCCTTCAAGGAGACGGCGGCGCGCTTCGACACGCCCGCGCTCGCGCGCGAGGGACTGGCGCTCTCGGCCGCGGCGATGCGCGTGCTGGAGGGCGCCGGCTGGGAGCAGCTGTCCGGTCGCGCGGTAGCGCAGGCGCGCCGGCTCGCGGAGCTGCTGCGCGAGAGCGGGCGCGCGGTGATGCCGCGCGGCGCGACGACGCTCGTGGCGTGGGAGGATCCGTACGCCGAGCAGACGCGCGACCGTCTCGCGGCCGCGGGCGTGGTCGTGCGCAACCTGCCGCGCCGAGCGCTGCTGCGCGCATCGGTCGGCGCCTGGAACGAAGACTCCGACCTCGACCGCCTGCTCAGCGCGCTCTGACGAGCCGCGTCACCTCGCCGATCCCGTTCTGCTCGCGCAGGAAGCGCTGCGGGTAGCCCGCCGGCGGCCGCGCCGGCTCCTCCAGGCGCGCGCGCTCGTCGGCGCTCAGCTCGAGCCCGTCGGCGCCGAGCAGGTCCTCGAGCTGGTCGAACGTGCGCGGGCCGACGATCGGCGCCGTGACGCCGTCCGTCCCGAGCAGCCACGCCAGCGCGACCTGCGCGATCGTCGCCCCGCGCGCCTCCGCGATCTCGTCCGCCACGTCGACGACGCGGAAGTTGCGCTCGATCGCACGCCGCTCGTAGGCCTCTTCGAGCGTCTCGTCGGCATCCGCGATCCGGCTGCCGTGCGGCGGGCGCTCGCCGCGCCTGTACTTGCCGGTCAGGAAGCCCGCTCCGAGCGGCCCCCACGGGATCACGCCGAGCCCGGCGGCGCGGCAGAAGGGCAGGATCTCGACCTCGATCGAGCGCTCGACGAGCGAGTACTGCGGTTGCAGCGAGATGAACGGCGCCCAGCCCTCGCGGTCCTGCAGCGCGACCGACCAGGCGAGCAGCCAGGCGGGGAAGTTCGAGACGCCGAGCGCACGCACCTTGCCGGCGCGCACGAGCCCGTCGAGCGCTTCGAGCGTCGCCTCCAGCGGTACGCCCGGGTCGGGAGCGTGGATCTGGTAGAGGTCGATCTCGTCCACGCCGAGCCGCCGCAGGCTCGCCTCGCACGCCTTCGCGACCCGCTCCGGCGCGAGCCCCTCGCCGCCGGGATCCGAGACCGGGAAGCGGAGCTTCGTCGCCAGCACGACCTCGTCGCGGCGCCGGGCGAGCCATTGCGCCAGCGTCTCCTCGGAGCCGCCGTCGGAGTAGGTGTCGGCCGTGTCGACGAAGTTCCCGCCGGCCTCGAGGAAGCGGTCGAGCATCCGGTGCGACTCCTCGACGGGCGTCTTGGCGCCCATCAGCATCGTGCCGAGGCAGAGGCGGCTGACGGTGAACTGGCCCAGCGTGGTCGTCTGCATGCGGGACGAGTACCCGGAAGCGCTCGTGGCGCTGCGTCACAATCTGTGACCGATGCCCGACCTGCTCCCAGGCGCCGAGATCGCCGGCTGCCGCATCGAGGCGGTCGCCGGGCGTGGCGGCATGGGCATCGTCTACCGCGCGACCCAGCTCTCGCTCGGCCGACCCGTCGCGGTGAAGCTGATCGCGCCCGACCGCGCGGGCGACCCCGGGTTCCGCGAGCGCTTCGAGCGCGAGTCGCGCGTCGCGGCCGCGATCGACCACCCGAACGTGATCCCGGTCTTCGCCGCGGGCGAGGAGGGCGGCCACCTCTACCTCGTGATGCGCTACGTGAAGGGCATCGACCTGCAGGCCCTGCTGGCGCGCGAGCGGCGGCTGCCCGCCGGCCGCGTGGCGGCGATCGCGGGTCAGATCGGCGCTGCGCTCGACGCCGCGCACGCCGTCGGGCTCGTGCACCGCGACGTCAAGCCCGCGAACGTCCTGCTCAGCGCCGAGCACGCCTACCTCGCCGACTTCGGGCTCTCCCAGGTCGTCGGAACCGAGACGCGGCTGACGTCGACCGGACAGTGGATCGGGACCGTCGACTTCATGGCGCCAGAGCAGTTCTCCGGCGCCGAGGTCGACGCGCGCGCCGACGTCTACGCGCTCGGCTGCGTGCTCTACAACGCCCTGACGGGCGAGGTGCCGTACCCGCGCGGGACCGTGCCCGCGACGATGCTCGCGCACATGCAGGACGCGCAGCCGCGGCCGACCGAGGCCGCCGGCGACGTCCCCGACGACTTCGATCGCGTGATCGCCCGCGCGCTGGCCAAGGAGCCCGATCGGCGCTACCCGTCGGCGGGTGACCTGGGGCGTGCGGCGCTGGCCGCGGCGGAGGGGCGCCACGTCACCGAGAGCGAGCGGACCGTCGCGCGCGGCGCCGCGGCGCCGCACGAGCGCGCCGCCGGCGAAGGCGATCCGGGGCCGAACGGTCGCACCGCGGTGACGGTCGCCGAGCCGCCGGCGCGCAGCGGGGCCGCCCCCGCGCACGACCCGACGGCGCGCAAGCCGCGCACGACGCTCCCGCTCGGCGACCGCCCGCGGCACCGGCTCGGCGGCCGTGCCCGCACCGTGCTCGCGGGCCTGCTCGCGCTCGGCGCCGCCGGCGCGGCGGCGGCGATCCTCGGCGGCCCGGGAGGCGGCGCCGACCCCGCGCGCATGCCCGGCGCGCCGGTCGACGAGGGCGAGGTCGAGGCGCTCGCCAACGAGTTCGCCGCAGCCTACGGCGAGGAGGACGCTGCGGGGCTCGGCCGGCTGCTGACGCGTGACGCCGAGCGGGTCGTGCCCGGCGCGCGCCAGGAGGGCCGCGCTGCGGTGATGAAGGCGTACCGGCGCCAGTGCGCGGACTCCGAGACGCGCAGCTTCGAGCTGCGCGATCTCGCCGCCGCCGGCGGCGCGACGGGGCGCGCGATGGCGCGCTTCGTCGCCACCTACGCCGGTGAGCCCGACGTCACCGGCGCCATCGTCTTCAACGTGCTGCGCGACCGCGGCACGCCGCGGATCGCGCTGATCTCGGCGCGCCAGGACCCGCCGCAGAGCTGAGCCGCCGCGCGCGTCCCGTCGTCAGCAGTCGCGCGCGACCAGCACGGTGACCTCGCTGCCCGGGAGCACCTGGGCGCCGGGTCGCGGGTCCAGCTCGCACACCTTCGGATCGCCGGGCAGGATCGGATCGAAGAAGCCGCCCGCGTTCTCGATCCGCACGTCCAGGCCGAGGCCCTCGAGCTGGTCCTGGGCGGTGTCCGCGTCGTGGCCGAGCAGGTCGGGCACGGGCAGGCGCACCTCGCGCACGACCCGCGCGACGGCGAAGTCGGGCCGCCGCCCGCGCGCGTCGGCCGCGACGTCGATCAGGTTCGCGCCCGGCTCGAGCGCCACGTCGGTGCGGAAGCTGCCGCCTTCGACGGAGACCTCGCGGCCGAGCACCTCGACGCGGGCGCCGCGCGGCTGGACGGTGCCGCGGAGCTCGACGGTCTCGGAGCGCACGACGGCGCCGTCGCCGGGGCCGCCGAGCTCCAGCCTGACCTCCGGCTCGGGCCGCGGCGGCGCCGGCTCGTCCCCGCACGCCGGCGCGAGCGCTGTCAGCGCGACGACTGCGGCGAGGGCGGAGGCGCGCATCGCCGCCAAGGCTAGCCGCAACCTCCGCGTGAGCCGTTGCATTCGGTCCACACACTCGCTTAGGCTCGCGCCGACCTATCGACTCAGGAGGGATGTATGCACGCACGGATTGCCGGGGCGCTGATCGCGACGACGGCGCTCGCTCTTCCCGCCGCAGCACAGGCAGCCACCAAGACGGTGCAGGCCGGGCCGTTCGGTGCGCAGGCGAAGCAGTTCCAGGACGCCGCCGGCGACGCCAACGAGTACTTCCGGCGGGTCATCACGATCCACAAGGGCGACAAGGTGCGCTGGAAGATCAACGGCTTCCACTCGGTCACGTTCGCGCCCCCCGGCGGTCCGGCGCCGAGCCTGATCGTTCCCGACCCGTCGACCCCGGTGGCCGGCGTCAACGACGCGGGCGGGAACCCGTTCTGGTTCAACGGCCAGCCGACGCTGCGGCCGAACCCGACCGCGCTCGGCAAGCAGGGCGGCAGGACGTTCGACCCCGGCGCGCTGATGAACTCCGGCCTTCCGCTCGGAGAGGGACCGCCGCCGCCGTACGTGCTGCGCTTCAAGCGAACCGGCACGTTCCGCTACCTCTGCGTCGTGCATCCCGGGATGAAGGGGAAGGTCCGCGTCGTCGGCCGCGGCCACAGCGTCCCGTCGGCTGCCAAGGACCGGCAAGAGGCCAAGCGCCAGCAGAAGGTGACGCTCGAGCGCGTGCAACGGCTCACGACCGGGCTCGGGACCGAGGACCTCGACAAGACGATCCAGGCCGGCAACGACAGGCGCTCGGGAGCGACGGTGTTCAAGTTCTTCCCGAACGCGCCGAGCTACAAGGTCGGCGAGACGGTGACGCTGCAGATGTCGCCTGGGAGCAGCGAGGCGCATACGTTCACGTTCGGCCCGACCAACGGCAGGGACCTATACAACGACCAGCTCGCCACGGTGCTGCTGGGCGAGGTGTTCGACCCGCGCGGCGGGTACCCGAGCGATCCGCCGCCGGCAGGCGTCCCGACGCTGACCCCGGCAAGCCACGGCAACGGCTTCTACAACAGCGGGGTCCTCGACCAGGACCCGGCGTCGCCGCAGCCCGCGAGCACGAAGGTCATCTTCGGCGCCCCGGGCCCGTACTCGCTGATCTGCCTGATCCACCCGTTCATGACCGGCACGGTGACCGTGACGCCGTAAACGCCGCTGCGCCGGCGCCCGCCTGGCGGGCGCCGGCGCTCCGTCCGGGGGCCGCTGTCGCTCGTCGCCCCGCTTGACATGTGACCATTTGGTCACGTATCTTTCGCTCGTGACCGACGACGACCGCGTGTTCAAGGCGCTCGCCGACCCGACGCGTCGCTTCCTGCTCGACCGGCTCTTCGCGCGTGACGGCCGCACGCTGAGCGAGCTCGAGTCGGAGCTCGAGATGACGCGCTTCGGCGTGATGAAGCACCTGCGCGTGCTCGAGGACGCGGACCTGGTCGTCGCGCGCCGGTCGGGCCGGGAGAAGCTGCACTTCCTGAACCCGGTGCCGATCCGGCTGATCCACGACCGCTGGATCGACAAGTACACCGAGCGCCGCGTCACGGCGCTCGCGGACCTAAAGAACGAGCTGGAAGGAAAGGCATGACGACCATGGCAGAGACCAAGGTGACGACGCAGGTCTACCGCGTCTACATCCGCGCAACCCCGGAGGCGATCTGGGACGCGATCACGAAGCCCGAGTGGAGTCGGAAGTACGGCTACGGCGGCAGCGTCGAGTACGACCTGCGCCCCGGCGGCGCGTACCGCGCGCACGCGAGCGAGGAGTTCCTGGCGGCCGGCGCGCCGGAGGTGGTCATCGATGGGGAGGTCATCGAGGCCGACCCGCCGCGCAAGCTCGTGCAGACGTGGCGCATGCTCATGGACGAGCAGATGGTGGCGGAGGGTTTCACGCGCCTCACGTACGAGATCACCGAGGGCGAGCGCGGCGTCACGAAGCTCACCCTGACCCACGAGCTCGAGGGCGCGCCGCTGCTGGCTGCGCTGCTCGCGGGCGAGATGGAGGACCGCGGAGCGGGCGGCGGGTGGAGCTGGGTGCTCAGCGACATCAAGACGCTGCTGGAGACCGGCAAGGCGTTCGCCGGCTAGCCGTCATCGCCCGTGCGCGAAAGGCCCGCACGGTGCGGGCCTTTCGCGCGCGCGATCTGCGTCGCAACGCCTGGGCGCGGATCTGGTTGTCATACGAACACTTGTTCGATACCGTTCCGCCATGGAATCTGCCCGCCTTACCCTAGCCCTCCCGGATGACCCGGCCCTCCTCGGCCGCCTGACCACCGCCCTCGCCACCCAGAGCGATCCCCCGATCTCGGTCGCGCGCTCCGGCGAGGCCGTGCTCGCGTTCGAGTCGGCTGCCGGGGAGATGATGCTGCGCAGCCGCGTCGTGCAGGCGCTCGAAGTCGCGGCCGGACCCGACTGGCAGGCCCTGGCGAGGCCGGTCGGATAGGGCGCCGTCTCAGGCGACCGTGGCCTTGCTCCGCCAACCCTCGGCGTAGGAGGTGCGAGCGACCTCGGAGTAGGGGCAGGGACTGACGATCGCACGCAGTTCCGCCTGCTGGTGGCGTTCGACCACCGGCTTGGCCGACCCCCCGCCTTCCTCGCCCCAGACGAGCGTGACCTCGCTGCCGATCTCCACGTCGACGTCGACGATGGCCAGCGAGAGCATCGCGCGCTCGTTGAAGCTGTAGCCGGAGAACGTCGACAGACCGATGGTCTCGCCGTCCCGAAGCAGCTTGTCGTACGGCCAGGTCGCATAGTTGGACAGGGGAAGATCGATGTACTTCACCGTATCTCCCTTCTCGAACATGCTGCCCATCGCACGGGTGACGTCGTCGCGATTCCAGGCCAGCGTGACCTTCCTCCGCATCGGCCGATCGGCGATCTTCTCGAGCGCCTCCCGGCCGATGAAGTCATGGTCGAACTTGACGAAGGGCCAGTAGCCGAGGTCGTGGGGAGTGAGGTAATAGTCCTCGATGTCATCCGAGTAGAGGCTGCCGCCAAGCGATCCGGTTCCTTCGTAGCCCTCGGCCGGCAGCCACTCCCTGTACGACTTCATCTCCTCACCGGTGAAGACCGCCGGTAGAGGACTGGGTATCCACCCCGATTCGAGCGTGTTCGTGGCGTAGACCCTCGAGCCGACCTGCTTCAGGCCGAAGTCCGCGCCGGCTTCGACGATCGCGCCCTTGACCTCCTCGCCCTCCTCCCAGGGGCCGAACAGCTCCAGTCCGGGCGCGCCGGACATGCCGTGATGCAGGGCGCGCACCGTGCGGCCCGCGACGCTGATCTCACCCAGATTGAAGAACTTGATATCCGGCAGCGAGCCGTTGGTTACCTTCTCGAGCACCTGCGGCGCCGTCGGACCCTGAAGCTGGTACCTGTAGAGCTCTCGCCGGCCGGTCGGGTTCGCAGCGGTTCGCTCGTCCCGCTTCAGCTCCACGTCGTACCCGTGGGTCTCCGCGTGGTATTGGACCCAGTTATGGGCAGACGGCCGGCCGACCAACCTCACCCTGTGCTCGTCCAGGAAGAAGAGGATCCCGTCGCCGATCACGTAGCCGTCGGGATTGCAGGCGACGAATTGCTTGGCGGTGCCGACCCTGAAGCTCGCAAAGGAGTTGATTCCTAGAGCGGAGAACAACCGGATGACGTCGGGACCCTCGACCGATAGATCCGTCATGTGGTGTGACTGGTCGAAGAGAGCGCACGTCTCGCGCCAGGCACGTTGCTCATCGCGCCAGTTCGAGAACTCGCTCGGGACCATCGGGTAGACATACGGCCCGATCTGCGAATTGCGCGCCAGCTGCACCGGATCCCCGACCGCGCGCAGCAGGTCTTCCAGGCTTCGCTCACTCATGTCGTAACAACCCCCTCACGCCCTCGCGTGTTCGTCGCGAATGGTCCCAGATGACCGGCGGCGGTTCCACCGCGCTACGGCCGCGCGGCCTCGCGGCGCAGCGTCGCCGCGATCGTGGCGGCCGCCAGCAGCGCCAGGGCCGCGCAGGCGATCCAGGCGAGCGTGAACAGATCCCGCTCGGCGAGGAAGCCCGTCAATAGCGGCCCGCCGACCGCGCCCACGAACAGGCCGGTCATCATCACGCCGACCGCCCAGGCCGGCGCCTGCGGGCTGCGCTGCACGACGGCCAGGTTGAGTCCGCCCGGCCACGCCCACCCGAGGGTTCCGGCGAGCAGCGCCGCGACCGCGATCAGACCCGGCTCGGCGGCGGTCAGCAGCAGATAGCCCGGCACGCTCGCAAGGAGCATCGTCGCGACCGGCCGCAGCGGCTCCTGTCCGGCGCGGTCGGCCAAGACGCCCAGCGCGATCCTGCTGGCCGTGGCCAGCAGGCTGACTCCGGCCAGCAGCAGGCCGGCGGCCCCCTCGCTCATTCCGCTCGCCACCGCGTAGCTCACGAGGAACGAGACGAAGCCCACCCCGGCGGCGCTCGCCAGCACGGCCGCGACGCCGAGGGCGTGGACCGAGCTGAAGCCCCGGCGGCGCCGCCCGGCCGTTGCCGAGCGAACAGCCGTCGCCGTCGCAAGCGGAGCGCAGGCGACCGCGACCAGCGCGAGCGCCCCCGCCGCGAGAAACGCCCAGCGCCAGCCGAACGGGATCGCGACCGCGGGCAGGGCGAGCCCGGCGAGCAGGGCGCCCATCGGAGCGCCCGCCTGCTGCGCGCCGAAGGCGAGGCCCTGGCGGCTGACCGCAACCTCGCGCCTGAGCAAGGCGCTCACGGAAGGCCCGCCGAGCGCGTTCGCAACGCCTCCGATCAGCATCAGCGCGGTCAGGCTCGCGGCCGACTGCGCCAGCGCGACGACGGCCAGGCACGAAGTGGCCTCGAACCCGGCGGCCAGCCGCATGCCCCACGTCGGCCCGACGCGGTCGACGAGGCGTCCGGCCGGGACCGAGCCCGCGGCCGACACGACGTAGAACAGCGCCACGGCGAGGCCGAGGGTCGAGTCGCCGAAAGCGAAGTCGGCCCGTATGCGCGGCGCGAGGCTCGCGGCCAGGAAGCCGGGCATGACGGTGGCGACGACCAGGCCCGTCCCGGTGACGAGCGAGCGCCGGCCGCGCCGGCCGAGCCGGGCCGCGACCTCGGTGGTTTCGACCGTTCCGGTATCGACGGCTAAGGACTACCCCGGGCGGGAAGGAAGTAAGGCGATTTCGGTGAGCGCATCGGACGTGACCCGCACGCAGGTCGGAATCGTCGGCGCGGGCCCGGCGGGCCTCGTGCTCGGGCAGCTCCTCCACCTCCAGGGCATCGAGTCGGTCGTCCTCGAGGACCGCGACCGCGAGTACGTCGAGGGACGCGTCCGTGCCGGCGTGCTCGAGCAGGGGACGGCGGACCTCCTGGTCGAGATCGGCGTCGGCGAGCGCCTGCAGCGGGAGGGTCTCACCCACCACGGCGTCGAGCTGCGCTTCGGCGGCAAGGGCCACCGTATCCCGTTCGACGAGCTCACCGGCGGGCGCGGCATCACGATCTACGGCCAGCAGGAGGTCGTCAAGGACCTGATCGCCGCCCGCCTCGAGGCCGAGGAACCGCTGCTGTTCGAGGTCGATGACGTCCGCCCGGTCGGAATCGACTCCGACAGTCCCGTGCTCCGCTTCCGGCACGAGGGCGAGGAGCGGGAGCTGCGCTGCGAGGTGGTGGCCGGCTGCGACGGCTTCCACGGCGTCTGCCGCGCAGCCGTGCCCGACGGCGTGCTCAGCTTCCGCGAGCGCATCTACCCGTTCGGCTGGCTCGGCATCCTGGCCCGGGTCGAGCCCTCCAGCGAGGAGCTCATCTACTGCCACCACGACCGCGGCTTCGCGCTCCACAGCATGCGCTCGCCCGAGCTCACGCGCCTCTACCTCCAGTGCGAGCCCGACGAGGACATCGAGCGCTGGCCCGACGAGCGCATCTGGGAGGAGCTTCACACGCGCTTCGCGTGCGAGGGCTGGTCGCTCAAGGAGGGGCCGATCGTCGAGAAGGGCATCACGCCGATGCGCAGCTTCGTCGCCGAGCCGATGCAGCACGAGCGCCTGTTCCTGGCAGGCGACGCCGTCCACATCGTGCCGGCCACCGGAGCGAAGGGGTTGAACCTGGCCGTGGCGGACGTGCGCGTGCTGGCGGACGCCCTGGTGCGCTGGTTCTCCGGCGGCGACGACACGCTGCTCCGGGGCTACTCCGAGGCCTGCCTGCCCAGGGTCTGGACGGCGCAGCACTTCGCCTGGTGGATGACCTCGATGTTCCACCGCATGCCGGACGACCGCGACGGCTTCATGGCCAGGCTGCAGCGCGCCCAGCTCGCCTACGTCTGCTCGTCGAGGGCGGCGGCGACCTCGCTGGCCGAGAACTACGTAGGGCTGAAGCACGTAGGGGCGGCGATAGAAGATCAAATTGTCTGACTTGGGGTATAGACCCCGCTGAGCACGTTTCAGAGCCCGAGGAGGGGTCCGATGCGAACGGGATGGGGGCTGCGGGTCGCCACGCTGCTGCTGGTGGCGCTCGCCTGCGCCGTGGGGATCGCGGCCTGCGGCGACGACGAGGGGAACGGCGGGGGCGGCGGGGGCGGCGAGAGTGGACCCACGACGCTCAAGGTCGGGGTGATCCCGATCGCCGACGTGGCGCCGCTCTACCTCGGGATGAAGAAGGGCTTCTTCGAGGAGCAGCAGCTCAAGATCGAGCCGCAGCTCGCCGAGGGCGGCGCGGCGATCACGCCCGCCGTGCTGAGCGGGGACTTCCAGATCGGCTTCTCCAACACGATCTCGCTGCTGATCGCCGCCTCCCAGGACCTGCCGGTCGAGATCATCAGCCAGGGCGTGCTGGGCGGAGAGAGCGAGAAGGAGGCGTGGGCCGACCTGCTCGTGCTCAAGGATGGGCCGATCAAGGAGCCGAAGGACCTCGAGGGCAACACGATCGCCGTCAACACGCTCAAGAACATCTGCGAGGTGACGATCAAGGCGTCGCTCGAGAAGGAGGGCGTGGCCGTCGACAAGCTGAAGTTCACCGAGGTGCCGTTCCCCGACATGAACGCCGCGCTCGAGGCCGGGCGGGTGGACGGCGCCTGCGTCGTCGAGCCGTTCGTGAGCCAGGGCAAGGCCGGCAAGGCGCGCGGCATCGACCCGTTTTACGTCCGCACCGCGCCCGATCTCACCGTGGCCACGTACTTCACATCCAGCCAGTACGCGCAGGAGAACGGCGACGTGGTGGACCGCTTCGTGGAGGCGATGAACAGGTCGCTCACGTACGCGCAGTCGCACCCGGACGAGGTCCGCCAGGTGCTGCTCGACTACACGGAGATCCCGCCGGAAGCGGTCGAGCAGATCAAGCTGCCGATCTGGCGCCCGGACCTGAACGAGCCGACGATCGAGCTGCTGTCCGAGCTCAGCCTGAAGTACGGCCTGATCAAGGAGCAGCCGGACCTGGACGCGCTGATCCGGGACTAACGCGGGTACGGGTGCCACAGTGACCACGGTCGCAGGACCTGCCGCGAGGCGCTCGAGACGACCGGCCCTGCATGTGCCGGACCGGATCCTGCCGTGGGCGAGCGTGGTCGGCGTGCTGGCGCTGTTCGACGTCCTTCCGCGCATCGGTCTGCTGCCGCGTGACCACTTCCCGCCGATCAGCGAGTCGCTCGGCACGCTCGGCGAGCAGCTCGGCGAAGCGAGCTTCTGGGAGGCCGTCGGGAACACGCTGCAGGGCTGGGCGCTGGGGCTCGGCATCGCGGCCGCGCTCGCGATTCCGATCGGGATCGTGATCGGCTCGAGCGGGCTGCTCTACCGCGCCATGCGCGGGCTGATCGAGTTCCTGCGCCCGATCCCGTCGGTCGCGCTGATCCCGCTCGCCATCCTGATCTACGGCACGGGCCTGCAGAGCAAGGTCTTCCTGGCGGCGTTCGCCTCCTTCTGGCAGCTGCTCGTCGCCACGCTCTACGGCGTGCAGGACGTCGACCCGGTGGCCAGCGACACCGCACGCTCGTTCGGCTTCTCGCGGGTTCAGCGGCTGTTCCGGGTGACCCTGCCGAGCGCCGTCCCCTACATCGCGACGGGCCTGCGCATCGCCTCCGCGGTGTCGCTCATCCTGACCGTCACGGCGGAGCTCGTGATCGGGTCCGCCGGGCTCGGGCGGTCGATCAACGTCGCGCGCTCGGGCGGCAACGAGGAGCTGATGTACGCCCTGATCATCTCCACCGGAGTCCTGGGCGTGCTGCTGAACGGCATCTTCGTGCGCGCCGAGCGCCGCGTGCTGCACTGGCACCCCTCGCAGCGCCCGGGCGAGGTCGGGGCATGAGGCGATCGCGCCGGCGCCTGCTCGCGACCGGGCTCGAGCTGGCGGTGCCGATCCTCGTGCTGGTCGTCTGGGGCCTCGCATCGGCCGGCAGCGATACCTACTACTTCCCGCCGCTGACCGAGATCCTGTCGACCTTCGCGGACACGTGGCTGTTCGAGCGGGTGGGCAGCGACGTCGTGCCGAGCCTCGTGCGCATGGGCCTCGGCTTCGGTATCGCCGTGGTCGTGGCGATCTCCGCTGGGCTGCTGCTCGGCCTGTCGCGGCGGTCGCGCCGGGCGGCTGCCCCGATCGTCGAGTTCCTGCGCGCGATTCCGCCGCCCGCGCTGCTGCCCTTCGCCATCCTCGTGATCGGCGTCGGCGACTCGATGAAGGTGTTCATCATCGCCTTCGTCTGCGTCTGGCCGATCCTGCTGAACACGATCGACGGGGTCACGGGCGTCGATCCGACGCTGCGCGAGACCACGCGCGTGTACGGGATCGACGGGCGTGACCGCCTGCTGCGGGTGATGCTGCCCGCCGCCAGTCCGCAGATCTTCGCCGGGATGCGCACGAGCCTGTCGCTCGCGCTGATCCTGATGGTGATCAGCGAGATGGTGGCGAGCACGAACGGGATCGGCTACTTCGTGCTCCAGTCGCAGCGGACGTTCGCGATTCCGGAGATGTGGTCCGGGATCCTGCTGCTCGGGATCCTGGGCTACACGCTGAACGGCGCCTTCGTCCTGATCGAGAGACGCGTGCTGCGCTGGCACCGCGGGGCGCGCGCGAGCGCCCTGGGCTGACGATGGAGAGGAAGCGATGCTGAAGGTCGACCACCTGGGCAAGACCTACGGAGAAGGTGACGACGCCGTCGAGGCGATCGGCGACCTCGAGTTCGAGGTGCGCGAGAACGAGTTCGTCTGCATCGTGGGTCCGTCGGGCTGCGGCAAGACCACGCTGCTCAAGTGCATGTCGGGGCTGCTGGCTCCGACTCGCGGCGAGGTGCGGCTGCACGACCAGCGCATCGACGGGCCGCCCGAGCGGATGGCGCTCGTCTTCCAGGAGTACGGCCGCTCGCTGTTCCCCTGGATGAGCGTGCGCCAGAACGTGGCCTTCCCGCTGCGGCGCAAGCGCCTCGTCCGGCAGGAGGCGTCCCGGCTCGTCGAGCGGGCCGTGGGGTCCGTGGATCTCACCGGCTTCCTCGACCGCTACCCCTGGGAGCTGTCGGGCGGCATGCAGCAGCGCGTGGCGATCGCCCGGGCGCTCGCCTACCAGCCGGAGATCCTGCTCATGGACGAGCCGTTCGCGTCGGTCGACGCGCAGACCCGGGCCGACCTCGAGGACCTGATCCTCGAGGTTCGCCGCCAATACGGGGTGACGGTCGTGTTCGTGACGCACGACATCGACGAGTCGGTCTATCTGGGCGACCGCATCGTGGTCCTGACGCCGGCGCCGACACGGGTGCAGGAGACGCTCGACGTCGAGCTGCCGGCCACGCGAGACCAGCTCGAGACGAAGGAGAACCCCGAGTTCGCGCGCCTGCGCGCGCACGTGTACCGGTCCATCAAGCGCAAGCAGGCGGCGGCCGAACCGGAGCGCGCTCCGGACGAGCAGCCGGCGGCGGCGCGCCCCTGACGCCCGTGACCGCGACCCGAGAGGACCGCACCGGCGACCTGCTCGAGCTCGTGCTCGAGCGCAACCCGTTCCAGCGGGCGCGCGTGGCGCGGCTTAGACCTGGCACGCGGCCCGCGCTGGCGGAGCTGCGGCCGCTCGAGAAGCACGACCTGGTGCTCGACCAGCAGCGAAACCCGCCCTTCGGGACGAACCTCACCCACCCGCTCGAGCGCTACACGCAGCTGCACCAGACGAGCGGCACGACGGGCCCGCCGCTGAGGGTGCTCGACACGGCCGAGGACTGGGCGTGGTGGCGCTCCCTGTTCGCCGACACGTTGTCCGTCACCGGGGTGAGCCCGGGCGACCGGGTGGCGCTGGCGTTCTCGTTCGGCCCGCACGTGCAGTTCTGGGCCGCCATCGAGGGCCTCCAGGAGGTGGGGGCGATGGCGATCCCGCTCGGGGGGATGACCTCGGCGCAGCGCCTGCGGACGATCGCAGAGGTCGAGGCCACGGCACTGATGTGCACGCCGACCTACGCGCTGCGGCTGTTCGAGGTGGCGATGGAGGAGCGGCTCGAGCACGCGTTCGAGTCGCTGGAGCGGGTGATCTGCACCGGCGAGCCGGGCGCCTCGCTGGCCGGGGTGCGGCTGCGCATCGAGGAGGGCCTCGGCGCCCGCTGCTACGACCACGCCGGGCTGACGGAGGCCGGTCCGTTCGGCTACCCGTGCACGGTGGGCGGCGGCTTGCACGTCTACGACGACGAGTTCGTGTGCGAGATCCTCGGCGCCGGGCTGCGCCCGGTCGAGCCCGGCGAGCGCGGCGAGCTGGTGCTCACGCCGCTGCGCCGCACCGGGTTCCCGGTGCTGCGCTACCGCACCGGCGACGTGGTGGTGCGGGCGGAGGAGCGCTGTCCGGCCGGGCACGAGGACCGCTGGCTGCCGGGCGGGATCGTCGGGAGGACCGACGACATGGTCGTGATCCGCGGCATGAACGTCTACCCGTCCTCGATCGAGGAGGCCGTCCGCGGGGTGAGCGGCGCGGGCGAGTTCCGCATCACCTTCTACTCCGAGCGCAGCGGGATGGACGAGGTCAAGCTCGAGGTCGAGCTTCCCGGGGGCCGAGAGGCGCGGGAGCTCCAGGAGCTCATGCGCCAGCAGCTGGGCCTCCGCGTGCGCGTCGTGCCGGTGGCTCGCGGCGTGCTGCCGCGCCAGGATGGCAAGGCCCGGCGCGTGGTCGACGAGCGGACGGCGAGATGGAGCCCGGCGTGAGCTCGAAGCCGATCCGCGGGGCGAGCGAGCAGGTGGCCGTCCTAATCCAGCATCACATTCAGCGCGAGGGCCTGGGCCCGGACGACTTCCTGGGGCGCGAGGAGGACCTCGCGGCCGAGTTCGGCGTCAGCCGCCCCACGCTGCGTGAGGCGCTCAAGCTGCTCGCGAGCGGAAGCCTGATCCGCGCGAACAAGGGCCCCGGCGGCGGGATCTTCGTCGCGCGCACGGCCGAGCAGGGGATCAGCCGCAGCGTCAGCGACTCGATCGCGATGATGCTCGAGACGGGAGCGGTGACCCTCGAGGAGCTGCTCGACGCGCGCCTGCTGCTCGAGGTCCCGCTCGCCGGCCACGCCGCCCACCGGGCCGATCCCGGGCTGGTGAGCCGCCTGCGCGCGGCGGTCGAGACCGAGGCGGCGGCGGACGCCGCGGATCTGGAGGCGCTGGCGGCGGCCGACGGCGAGGTCCACAGGACGATCGCGGCGGCGGCGGGCAACGGCATCGCGGAGGCCCTGCTCGGCTGGGTGTTCGAGGTGCTCCAGCCCTCGCTGGTCGCGACGCTACACGGCGCCGTCCTCCAGTCCGCCGTCGTGGAGCAGCACGAGGCGCTGCTCGCGGCGATGGAGCGGGGCGACCCTGCGCGCGCCGAGCGGGCCATGAAGGATCACCTGCTGTACCTCCGCGACGTGCTCCGCATGGTCGAGGGGAAGGACGGCGGTGGCGGGTGAGACCTACATCGTCGACGCGGTGCGTACGCCGACCGGGCGCTACGGCGGCGCGCTCGCGGGCGTCCGCCCGGACGACCTCGCCGCGCGCGTGGTGGCGGCGCTGGTCGAGCGCAGCCCCGCGCTCGACCCCGAGCGGATCGACGACGTGTACCTCGGCAACGCCAACGGCGCCGGCGAGGAGAACCGCGACGTGGCGCGCATGGCCGCGCTGCTCGCCGGGCTCCCCACGAGCGTGCCGGGCGTGACCGTGAACCGCCTCTGCGGGTCGGGCATGGAGGCGACCGTGCAGGCCAACCGCGCGATCGCGGCCGGGGACGCGTCGATCTGCATCGCCGGCGGCGTGGAGTCGATGAGCCGGGCACCGTGGGTCGTGATGAAGCCCGAGGTGGGCTACTCGCGCTCAGACCAGGCGCTCGTCTCGACGACGCTCGGCTGGCGGCTGGTGAACCCGAGGATGCCCGACGGCTGGACGGTCTCGCTCGGGCAGGGTGCCGAGATCCTCGCCGACCGCTACGAGATCTCGCGCGAGGCGCAGGACGAGTACGCGCTGCGCAGCCACCGGCGAGCCGCCGCGGCGTGGGACCGCGGCGCCTACGGGGACGAGACCGTCGCGGTCCCGGACGTCGGGCTCGAGCGCGACGAGCCGATCCGGCGCGACAGCTCGCTCGAACAGCTGGCTCGGCTGCGCCCCGCGTTCCGCGCGGACGGCACGGTGACCGCGGGCAACGCCTCGCCGCTGAACGACGGCGCGGCCGCGCTGCTGCTCGCCGACGAGGCCGGGGTCGAGGCCAGCGGCGGCGAGTCGCTCGCCCGCATCGTCTCGCGCGGGCTGCACGCGGTCGACCCGCCGGTCTACGGGATCGCTCCGGTACAGGCGGCGAACCGCGCGCTCGAGCGGGCGGGGATCGGCTGGGGCGACCTCGAGCTCGTCGAGCTGAACGAGGCCTTCGCCGCCCAGGTGCTCGCCTGCCTCTCGGAGTGGCCCGAGCTCGACGCCGAGATCGTGAACGTCAACGGCGGCGGCGTGGCCCTCGGCCACCCGATCGGCTGCTCCGGAGCCCGCATCCTGACGACGCTCGTCTGGGAGCTTCGGCGGCGCGGCGGCGGCTACGGGCTGGCGGCGTTGTGCATCGGAGTCGGGCAGGGGATCGCGATGGTGGTGGAGGCGGATGGAGCGAAGTGAGCAGCTGAGAGGAGCCGTGGAGCACTACCGGCGCGAGAGCGCCGACCCGCCCTATCTCCACCCCGATTACGTGTCCACGCGCAAACGGGCGCCGCGGCGGCCGCTCGTGCCGCTGCCGCAGACGTTGTCCGAGGTCACCGGGCCGGTCTACGGGCACGAGCGCGTCGGCGAGCTCGACCACGACCTGACGCGCCAGCACGCAGGCGAGCCGCTCGGCGAACGGATGATCCTGCACGGCCGCGTTCTGGATGGCGACGGGCGCCCCGTGCGCAACACGCTGATCGAGATCTGGCAGGCCAACTCCGCGGGGCGCTACAGGCACGACGTCGACCGCCACCCCGCGCCGCTGGACCCGAGCTTCTCGGGCGCGGGTCGCTGCGTGACCGACCACGAGGGCCGCTACCGCTTCATCACGATCAAGCCGGGCGCGTACCCATGGAAGAACCATCCCAACGCGTGGCGCGCGGCCCACGTCCACTTCTCGCTCTTCGGCCCGGCGTTCGCAACGCGCCTGGTGACGCAGATGTACTTCCCGGGCGATCCGCTCTTCTTCCAGGATCCGATCTTCCACTCGGTGCGCGACCCGAGGCACAGGGAGCGGATGATCGCGCGCTTCGACCTCGGCCAGACGGTGCCGGAGTGGGCGCTCGCGTACGAGTTCGACGTCGTGCTGCGGGGGCGTGAGGCGACCCCGAGGGAGGACTGAGGTGACGCTCCCCACGCCATCCCAGACGGTCGGCCCGTTCTTCCACATCGGCCTCCCCGACGACGGAGGACACGAGCTCGTGCCGCCCGGCCACCCGCACGCGATCCGGCTGCTCGGCACCGTCCTCGACGGCGAGGGCGAGCCCGTGCGCGACGCCCTGATCGAGCTCTGGCAGGCGAACCGCGACGGGCGCTACGACCATCCCGAGGACGCCCGCGAGGAGATCCCGCTCGAGCCCGGCTTCCGCGGCTTCGGCCGCTGCGGGACGGACACGTCGGGCGGCTACCACTTCGTCACGGTCAAGCCGGGCCCGGTCCCTCACCCGGATGGCGCAATGCAGGCGCCGCACATCGACGTGTCCGTGTTCGCACGCGGCCTCCTGAAGCGCCTCGTGACCCGCATCTACTTCCCCGACGAGCGGGATGCCAACGAGTCCGACCCGGTGCTCGCCTCGGTCGAGCCCGAGCGGCGCGCCGCGCTGGTGGCTCGCGAGGAGGACGGCGCGCTCCGCTTCGACATCCACCTGCAGGGCGACCGCGAGACCCCGTTCTTTGACCTCTAGCGACCTGTTCGGCACGCTCTTCCTGCCCGACGCCGTCCGCGCGGCGGTCGCCGACCGCGCCTGGATCGCCGCGATGCTCGAGTTCGAGGCCGCGCTCGCGGCGGCGGAGGCGCGGGCGGGCGTGATCCCGGGCGAGGCGGCCGCCGCCATCGCGGCGGCCTGCGACGCGGAGCGCTTCGACGCCGAGGCGCTGGGCCGGCAGGCGCGCGCGGCGGGGAACCCGGCCGTCCCGCTCGTGC
>Ga0126306_10000246_pt1 | contig 22670 bp, 28 predicted proteins | sample Plot27_FD_92592 | JGI IMG/M metagenome (GOLD analysis project Ga0126306, IMG submission 92592) | Serpentine soil microbial communities from UC McLaughlin Reserve, CA, USA - Plot27 | ecosystem: Environmental > Terrestrial > Soil > Grasslands | place: USA: UC McLaughlin Reserve, Lake County... | reverse complement strand
GGCGTCGCGGGCTGCCCGACGTACGACGGCAGGTTCAGCACGAAGAAGGTCGTGGCCGCACCCTTGGCGCGATAGTCGGCCGGTAGCGCCGCACCGCTCCCCGAGACAACGACTCCGGGGCGTGCGAAGACCGCCCGCACCTCAGGCGTCACCGAACCGGCGCCGAACTCGATCCACAGCGGGGATGCATCAGGCAGGCCGCAGTCGTGCGTCGCCGTCGCGGGACGCCCCGACGGGCCGACGGAGAGCGCGGCCAACAGCACGAGCACGAGGACCCCGATCGAAGTCGCGGCGCGTCTGGAGGTCGAGCTCCGGCTGGTTCGCGACGAGAACGTGCTCTGCGGCTTCATCGTTCCATCTCCTTTGCTGAGGATGGAGAGATCGTGGCTGCTCCGCCTCATACGAGGCTCACGCGCGGCCCACGCACGCTCCTACACCATGCCGAGAGCTCCGCCGAGGCCATTGGCGGTCACAGTCTGCCGCCGGGCACGACACCGCGGCTGAAGCTCGCCACCTGCTCGGCGGTGAAGGGCGGACGCAAGAGCTCGTCATCGAGGTGGAAAGCGCGGAACAGGTGCACGATGTAGTGCATCCGCTGATGGAAGTCCGACCAGTCGCGCGCGCCGCAATCGTCGCGCGCCGGCGGAACCGGCTCGAACCGGTCCAGCAGCTCGATCAGCTCCGCGTCTACCGGTTCGCGGAGCAGCTCCGGGGACTCGTCGACCAGATGCGTCCCTAGTGCCAGCACGCGCTCAGGCAGGGACAGAGTCATGAGCGACTCCGTGATTCCTTCGCGCGCAAGCCTGCTGGCGGCCCGCTGTGCACGCGCGGCGAACACGCCGACGACGGCGGCTGCCGGACGCCTGGCGGCCGGCCACCAGCGCGCCGCAGACGGGGCAAGCGCCTCGAGCGCGCGCCGCCCGAGATCGTGGTGCGTGGCGTACGCGGCGTCGAGCGCTTCGTGGATCTCCGGCTGCAGGCGCGTCTGCTCGTGGAGACCGATCTCGAGGTTCGCCAGGATGGCAAGTTCCGCGCGGGCCTTCGGGTCGAGAGCGAACGGAAGGCGCGCGTAACGTGCAAACGCCTGGCGGAGATAGCGCTGACCCTCGGGGGGCTCGCCGGGCCGGAGTCCGTCGAGGAAGTGCTCGAACTCACGCGACTCGACCGAAGCGTCCGGCGGGCACTCTTCCAGGTAGCGCGCGAACTCGAGGCCGATCTCCTCGAAGACCTTCGTGTTCCCGCGCGCAACGGACTCACTGGCACGCTCGAACGCGTCGAAGGGCGTATGCAGCTCGGCCGTCAGCCGCCCGATCCGCGTTTCGCGCTGAAAGAGGCCTCGGCGTAGCAGCGAGCGCCACAGCGTCGCGATTGGATGCAGAACCCAGCGGCGTTCCCGGAGCTTGCGGCCGAGGTGGTCGAGCGGATCCTCGCCACGGATCGTCCGCCCCGCCTGTCGCGAGGCCCACGTCGCGAAGGCGCACCAGTTCGCACCCTCGCCGCTCCGCGTCGCGAACGCCACGGCGAGACGTGAATAGCAGTCGGTGATCTCGAGATTGCGGAGGACCGGGTTCGCGATCATCGCGATGCGCCGCACATCGTCCACACTCGGGACCGGCGATCGGTCTCCCTCGTGTCCCACGGCCACAGCGTCTCACGGAGGCGACATCGCAGAGTAGGCAGCGTCTTCGAACGACGTTAGGCGGAGCGGGACGAGCCGACGCAGCCGATCGTCGCGAGACACGGTCGCATTTCGGAGGCCCTCGATGAGTGGTCGAGCAACACCTGCGTTCACCGGGGTCACCAGGTGCAGCCAGTAGGACGAGAGTCGAGGCGTCAGGATGGGCACCTCTACGATCAGCGGGCGCTTGCCGCGGATGATCGCGATGCGCTCAATCATCTCGCGGTACGTCATCACGTCGGGGCCACCGGCGTCGAAGGACGCGCCGAACATCTCTTCCCGGTCGGCAACTGCTGCGAGATAGGCTGCGGCGTCCGCAAGCGCGATCGGCTGCGTTCGAGTCGAGACCCAGCGCGGGCAGATCATTCCCGGCAGCCGGTCGACGAGCGCCACGATCGTCTCGAACGCGGCGCTGCCGGCCCCGATCACCATGGCGGCGCGTAGGGTCGTCACAGGGACGGACCCGGAGGCGAGGGCGTCGGCCGTCTCGGCCCGGCTGCGGAGATGGCGGGAGAGCTCGGGCGAGTCGTCACCGAGTCCGCCCAGGTAAACGAGCTGGCGCAGGCCCGCTCGCTCGGCCTCCCGGGCCACCGTCTCGGCTGCGAGGCGATCGCGATGCTCGAAGTCGCGGCTACCCAACGAGTGAACCAGGTAGTAGGCGAGGTCGACGTCTTCGAACACCTTCCGCACCGCCGCTCCGTCGGTGACGTCGGCGGCTGCCCACCGGATAGTGCCCGTGGAAGCCTGCGGTCGACGTGACACGGCCAACACGTCGTGCTGCTTCTCGAGCAGTGGTACGAGCGCCCGGCCGACGGTGCCGGTGGCGCCGAGCACGGCGATCTTCATCGGTCGGCCTCAAGCCAAAGCCGTGCGAAGTACCGACTACCCAGCGCAACGTGCAACCGCGCCTGAATGTGTGGGTAGAGCAGCCCGTTCCAGCGGCGCCGCTTGCGGCGTACGGCGAGGCGCGGAAAGAAACCCCTGATGGCTGAACGAACCTCGACGATGTCCGACCCCGTTTGGCTGAACGAAATCGACCCGCCTGGAGACCGGGTGAGCAGGCCGCCTCGGATGGGATAGCGACAGCTCACCGTTCTCGAACTCACTTCATGCTCCGGTCGGCCGAAACGCAGTAGCGCCGGGCTGATCCCCAGCAGCCTGAGTTGCAACTCACCGGCGCTGGCGCGTGCACGAATGAGACCGAAGGTCGAGCGCTCCACCTCACGCCAGTACAGCTCACCCAACCGCCTCGCGCCGGCCGCGGACCGCCCGACGACCGGCGCCGGAAACGCGATGCGCTGAACGGACTCGAACGCGCCGGAGGGCAACCGAGTTTGCGTCGAGCTCCATGATCGCTTGGCACGCGCGCTCATCGACGCTCGTCGGCGACCCGCTCCGCCGCGGTGACGGGATCCCCTTCGAGAGGAGAGGCGCCGGTGGCGCGAGCAAGGCGATCGGTCGCGCCGGCGCCGGCAACCGCGACGGGAACGCGCCGCGCCAGCTCGGTGAGCTGTGGCTGCGCCGCTCGAAAACGCTGGCTCGTCATCGCCGCGATGACGACGAGGCGCGGCTCAATGTCGGCGAGCGCTTCCTGAATCGTTGCGATCGGCGTGTCCGCACCCAGGTACGTGATCAGCCAGCCACGCTCCGCGAGCGCGAGGCCGAAGATGATCAGCGGGAGGTCGTGGATCTCGCCCGGCGCACATGCGAGCACGGCCTTCGGACCGGTCCCTTGGCCCCAACCTCGAGCAAGGCCGAGCAGCCGTCCGCGCAGGACGTTGCTGGCGAAGTGCTCCTGCGCCACGCTCGCTTCGCCCCGCTCCCACCGCTCTCCGAGTTCGTGCAGGTAGGGCAGGACGACGTCGCGCAGCACCGTCTGAAGCGTGAACGTGGCAAGCAGGCGATCGACGATCGCGTGCGCGCCGGGCTCGTCGAGCCGATCGAGCGCTGCCCGAAGCGCGGTCGAGAGTCCCATGAGACCGGCAGATTGAGCCTCTTCCCCCCCTTCGCGTGCTGCCTCCGCGAGCGCCAGCCGGGCCGCCTCGGCGGCGGAGACGCCGGCGTCCAGGTAGCGGCGCATGGAGCGGACCCGCTCTTCGTCCGCCGTCGAGTACAGGCGATAGCCGCTCGCTGAGCGGGTCGGTCGGAGCAGCCCGTAGCGCTGCTCCCAGGCGCGAAGAAGCTCGGGGGACACGCCGACGCGCCGGCTCAGAGCCCCGATCCGGAGGTGCGGCGAGTCCGCCATGCGCAACAGCCTACACGAACCTTCGACAAGCCCTTGACAAACCCACACTTGTCCGGCTAAGCTGCCGCGACGCAACCTTGACAATACCTTGACAGAGGAGGATCTCATGAAGAAGCTGGACATCCTCGCCGCCGTCCTCGTGGCCGTCGGCGGGATCAACTGGGGACTCGTCGCCATCGCCGAGTTCGACCTGGTCGCCACGCTCGTCGGCCTCGAGTTCGGTGAGACGAACGCTGCAAGCCGGCTCGTCTACGGGCTGGTCGGAGCGTCAGCGGTCTACCAGGTCATCCAGCAGCACGCGATTCGCCGCCGCTGGAGCCGTGACCCGCGCCTCTCCACCGCCTAGTCCACTCAATCGTCAAGAAAGGGAGACAACATGCCCAGGAAGTTCGCTCTTCCGAAGAAGCCGTTCGGACTCGCTCTCGCAGGCGCTGCCACAGTCGCCGGTTCGCTCGCGCTGAGCTTTGGCAGCTCGACCGACGCAGCAGCCGCGCCGGCTGCGCAGCAGAACATCGTCCGCACCGCGGCGGCCACGGGGCAGTTCACGACGCTGCTCTCCCTCGCCAAGCAGGCGGGTCTCGTCGGCGCACTCTCCGGAACCGGGCCGCTGACGATCTTCGCTCCCACCGACGCCGCGTTCAAGACCGTCCCGAAAGCGACGCTCCGGAAGCTCGCCAACGACCGGATGGCCCTCCGGCGCGTGCTGCTCTACCACGTCGTCAAGGGCAACGTCACGGCCGCACGCGTCGTGAGACTCCGCTCGGCGAAGACGCTCGCCGGCCCGGCGATCAGCATCCGCGTCCGCCGCGGCTCGGTCTTCCTCAACACGTCGACGAAGGTCGTCACGACCGACATCGGCGCGAGCAACGGGACCATCCACGTCATCAACAAGGTGCTGCTGCCGCCCTCGAGCTGAGGCGACACTCGACGCGAGGAGAGGCGGGCAACCGCGCCCGCCTCTCCTCCTGCCAGCCGACTAACGCAACGGCAGGGCGGACAACTCTCGCTCAAGATCCCCGAACGTTCGTTCGAATGCGCGCCGGATCCCCCGCGCAAGCAGCACTCGATCGAACAGCCCTCCGGCTCCGCTTCGGGGCTCGTACTCGACGACGAGCCGGTAGACAAACCCATCGCCGTCCGGCTCGAAGTGGCGCTCGTGGTACGCGTCGGGCAAACCGGGCTGGGTGCTGGTTTAGGTCACGAGACGGTTCGGCTCGAACGCCTTGACGGTCATCGTCAACTCGCGGTCGCGTCCGAGCAGCCGCGTCACGAGCCGCGCGGTGTCGCCGGGCGCGCCCCAGTCGGAGCCCGGCTCGAGCCGAACGAAGCCCGGCCAGAACGTCGGCCAGTTCGCCGTGTTCGTGATGAACGTGAACCCGCGCTCGACCGGGACGTCGTAGCGATGGGCGAGCTCGACCCGCACCGTCGGCTGAGTCTAGTGCGGCAGCCCCGTTAGCCTGTTGAGATGCGCCTCCTCTCGATCGTCTTTCTCGCCGCAGCTCTCCCGGCAGCTCCAGGGCTTGCGGCGTCACCGCCCCTGGTCATTCAGGGCGACCACGCCGTAGCCGGGCTACGGATCAGCCGTGCCACGCTTGCCGACGCGCGCACACGCCTCGGCTCACCCTCAACCGTGCGGTCCCGAGCTTCCGGCGTCGAGTGCAACGTCGGCTGGAACCGCCTCGGGCTGAAGCTGGCGTTTCTCGACTTCTCCGGTCGCGCGTGCAAGGACGGCGTCCTCGTGACGGCGACGATCACGAGCGGTAGCGCGTGGCGAACCAGCCTCGGGCTCCGGGTCGGCGACTCGGTGGCGCGACTCGGGCGGCTCTATCCGCGCGCGACCCTGCACCGCGCGGCCCCGCCCTGGACGGGCTACTGGCTCGTCACGCGCCGCACATGCGCCGAGGTCGGCTCTCTTCCGTATCCCGGCCTGCTCGCACGTGCCCGAAACGGTCGAGTGACGGCGCTGGTCGCGGGAACGGCGCCCTGCGACTAGCAGAGGGAGAATGGGCGCAGCTGACGCCCCGCGACGTGAAGCGTCTGCTCTCCGGTCTGTCGATCGGCTGGTGGATCGCCGGTGGCTGGTCGCTCGACGTCGAAGGGCGACAGCCGCACAAGGACGTCGACGTCGCCGTGCTTCGCCCTGACCACGAGGTGCTGTGCGAGGACCTCGCCGACTGGGACCTCGGATCGCCTACGGCGAAACGCTGAGACCGTGGACCGGCGGACCCGTTGGCCCACCCGAGAATGCGCTGTGGGCTCGACCGACGCCCCGCGACGAATGGCACATCGACTTCAAGATCGAAGCCGTGGAAGGTGGCGACTGGGTGTACCGGCGCGATCCTGCGGTGCGGCGGCCGGTCGCCGAGATCGGCGTCACCGTCGACGGCATCCCCTACCTCGCACCGGACCTCGCCGGCCTCTACGTCAGAGGAAGCTGAGCCTGAAGGTCATCTCGCCGGTCGCCGCACCTCGCGGGTCGAGCAGCACGACGTAGGTTCCTGTCGCGCTGAGATCGAGCGTGAACGAACGTCCGGTCGAGCTGACGAGCACGGCTGCGAGCGTCGTCCCGTCGGGCCGGAAAATCGTCCACGGCTACACCGCTTCCGAGGGATCAGCCCGATGCCTGGACGAGGAGGGCTACGATCGCCTCGTGGTCGATCGACTCCCGGGGGTGCTCCTTCGCGCTGAAGGAGTCGCTGTCGCCGTTGCCGCAATCGCTCTCTACTTTCATGCCGACTACCCCTGGTGGTTCCTTGTCGCGCTCGCACTGGCCCCCGACCTGTCGATCGCCGGGTACGTCCTCGGGCCGACCATCGGAGCGACAATCTACGATGCCGCGCACACCTATTCGCTTCCTATCGCCCTCGCTGTGATCGGTGTGATCGCCGACGCCGAGCCAGCAGTTCAACTCGGTCTGATCTGGTTCGCGCACATCGGCGTCGATCGTGCGATCGGGTACGGCCTGAAGTACCCGACCGGGTTCAAAGACACGCATCTTCAGCGCGTGTAGCCGCGGCGAAACGCTCCAACCTGCTCGCTCAGCTGCAGGTCCGTAGACTCCCGCGTGTGGGAGGGGTCGTCGTGTTCGCTGTCGGCGCCGTCGTCGCTGCCGGCGCCGTCGGCTGGTGGGCGTGGGTCCGGTCGCGGGGTACGCGGCCGCGCGGGGGCCGCCGGTACTAAGCCCTACGTGGGCTAGCGGCCAACCGAGACGACGCGGGCGACCCACGAGCCGCCGGGCGCTTCGATCGTCACTTGTTCGCCGACCTTCGCGCCGTAGAGCGCGCGACCGAGCGGCGATTCCGGTGAAACCCCGCCGACGCTCGAGATCTCGATCTGCATCCGCTCGCCCGCTTCATCCTCGATCTCGACGTGTGAACCGACTCCAACCCGATCGCTCCCGCCCGCGTCCTCATCCACGAGCACCGACCTGGAGAGCCGGTCACGGAGCAACGTGATCCGCCGCTCGAGCATCCCCTGCTCGTTCTTCGCTGCGTGGTACTCGAAGTTCTCCGAAAGGTCGCCGAACCCGCGGGCCACTCGGATCGCCTCGACCGCCTCGGCGCGCCGAGGTCCCTCGAACTCGGCCAACTCCGCCTCGAGCTGCTCCTTCTGCTCGGACGTCAGCGGCTGCGGGGTTTCGCGGGGCACCAAGACAGCGTACGTTCGATTCCGGGCTGCCGGACCCGGACGGCCCGTTCAGCCGAGCGAGACTAGTCGCGCCGGGGCCTCTGGCGGGACGTTCGGCCCCTGCACCGTCGACGCGGCAACTCGATTCTTGCCACCGCGCTTCGCCTGGTAGAGGGCGGCATCGGCCGCCGCGACCAGAGCCTCGACGTTGGCGTAGGTCGGGAACTCGGCGACGCCGAAGCTGACAGTGAACCGGGCGGTCTCGCCGCTCCGACCGGCAACCTCGAGCTCTTCGGCGGCCTTGCGGAACTTCTCCGCCACGCCGCTCGCGTTCGCCAGCCCCGCCCCGGGCAGTACGACGAGGAACTCCTCGCCGCCGTAGCGCACCGCGAGGTCGGTCTCGCGCACCGACCGGTCGAGTGCGGCGGCGAAGGCACGCAGCACGGCGTCGCCCGTCTGGTGCCCGTGGGTGTCGTTGATCTGCTTGAAGTTGTCGATGTCGGCCATCACGATCGAGATGCTCGTGCCGTTTTGGGCCGCGCGCTCGAGCTCGTCCTCGAGCCGCTCGGCGAGGAGCCGGCGGTTCGCGAGCCCCGTGAGCCCATCGGTCTGCGCCTGTCGGCTCAGCCGCGCGACGTCGCCGACGATCTGGGCGACGGGTCGAGCGAGTCGTGTGGCGAGCGCCGCCGCCAGCGCGAGCGTGAACAGCGCGGCAAGGAGGATGAAGCGACGGTACCGCGCCGAGAGAGCATCGATCGCGGACACCGGCTCCAGAGCGACAACGGTCGTTTCCCGGACGCCGAGCGGTGCTGACTGAGCGGCGAACTCGGTGCCGCCGAAGACGACGCGGCCGTCGCGCGGCTCGACTCGGGCTCCCCGCGGGCCGCCGGCGAGCAGACGACCGTTCTGCACGAGTGCGAGCGACGCCTCTGCTGGAAGCGGCGTTGCCTCCCGAATCACGGTCAGCACGTCCTTGCCGAGCGGAAGGGCGATCGTGACCTTTGCGAGGATCTGGCGACCGTCGCTGATCGTCGCCGTCGAGTCGATCCTCGGCCTTGGTGCGAGCGCGCCGATCCCACGGCCGTCGCGGAGGACGATGCGCGCGTGGCGCGTCGCCGCGATCTCTCGCAACGCCTGCTCGTTCCGCGTCAAGACGGCCCGCTGCAACGGCAACGACGTGGCGAGCCCGCTGGCCTGGACGCGCAGATTGGCGCGCAGGGTGCCGAACGTCGACGCGGCGACACGGGCGCCGCCGTCGAGGGCAGTGCTGTGCTCCTGCCAGTTGCTTCGACGACCATTGCGGTCGAGCGTCCAGCTCACGGCGACCACGAGCCCCGCGATCACAAGGAAGACGAGCACGGCGTACCGGACGACCGGCGTGCCGCGGTGGAGCTCGCGGGGGGAGCGCATCAGTTCCGTCCCGAGCAGAAGCAAGGCGGAAGCTCCGCCGACAACGGCGGCTCAGTTGCACGCCGCAGCACCACGTTCATCGGACGCCTTTCGAGGAGGGGAAACCTGCTTCAGCATCGGCCACCGGACTCCTACGAGGGCTCCCCCGAAGGAGTGAGGTAGGCGCCATGATCAGCCACCGCCGCCCGGTGTGTGGTTCTTGATCCTGATCACTATCGACACCTGCGAAGCCGCCAGATAGTTGGCGTCACCAGGCTGGTTCGCATAGACGATGCAGTCGCCGCGATCGATCGGAGTGACGACGTTGCCCGAGAGAGAGCAAAACGGGGTGCTGGTCGGATCGAGCGTGTAGGTGACCGCGAGACCGGAGCTCGCAGTCGCCGAGAGGACGAAAGGCGGGTCGGTCTTGTCGAAGTTGCCCGGGTCCGGGAAGGTGATCGTCTGCATCCCCTGGGCGATCGTGAACGACTGGTGGACCTGCGGCGCGGCCAGGTAGTTGGCGTCGCCCGCCTGATCGGCGTCGATCGTGCACGTGCCGGCTCCGACCAACGTCACCGTCGAGCCCGACACGATGCAGACGCCGGAGCTTCCTGCGCCAGCAGAGAACGCGACGGGCAGCCCTGAGCTCGCGGCGGCACTCACCGTGTAGGACGTTCCGCCGGCCGTCGCCCCGGTCGGTGAGGACGAGCTGAAGCTGATCGACTGGACGCTCTTCGGAGGCTCCGAGCCAACCGAAAACGACTGGTGCACCTGCGGCGCGGGGTGATAGCTGCTGTTGCCACGCTGCGTCGCGTTGATCGTGCAGATCCCGGCGCCGACGAAGGTGACGTGCGCGCCGGTCACCTGGCAGACCTGGGGGCTGTCGACACCGAACTCGACCGGCAGGCCTGAGGTCGCGTTCGCGGTCACGTGGTAGGGGGAGTGCCCGACCAAGGCGCCCGACGGCGGGGTCGAGGTGAAGCTGATCGTCTGGGCCGCAACGGCGGCGGCGACCGCGAACGGCTGCGTCACCTGCGGTGCCGGGAAGTAGCTCCCGTTGCCGGCCTGGTTCGCCCGGATAGTGCAAGTCCCGGGTCCGACCAACGCGACCGTCAGGCCCGAGACCGTGCAGACGCCTGCGCTGCCCGGACCTTCCGACAAGCTCACCGGAAGACCGGAGCTCGCGGAGGCTCCCACCGAGTAGGAGCCGCCGACAACGGCGGCCGCGGGAGCCGTCGTGAAGGTGATCGACTGCTCGAGCTTCGCGGGCGCGGGCGCTGGCGGAGGCGCTTGCGGTGCTCCGCCTGCACCTCCCACTCCGCCGTTGGCGGGCTTCGGTGAGGGCTCGCCGGACGCGGCGGGTACGGCAGGGTCGACCGGCGGGTGCGCCGGCGCGGTCCGGTCCGGCACGGCATCTTCGCGGCCTTCGGTTCGCGCCTCAGCGCTCGAGGCGGGCGTGTCGACGCGAACGCTGTCGGCAACCTGCACGGCGAGCGATGGGCCGCTGCCGGACGAGCTCCGCAGTCGTGGAGGCGCCGACTGCCGCGTCACCGCCAGGCCGAGAGCCTGCATCGCCGCGCGCAGCCCGGGCGTCGAGCCGTGCAGGCCGTCGTCGATCCCGAGCAGTGCGCTCTGGAGCGAGATCGAGATGCTCTGGTGGCCGAAGCCGCCCGTGCCGGGCAGAAGCTGCAGGCCGGGGAGCGCAAGCCCGCCCCAGAGGATGCAGGCGGTGGTCGCGGCGGCCGCGCGCCCGATCGGAACCAAGGCGATGCGAACCCGCCGTGAACGAGTCGGCTCGTCGTCCTGCCGTACCGTCTTCGCCATCAAGTGCTCCTGCCGCAAGGGGACCGCTGTTGCAAACCATCGCCCGAAACCGCGTAGGGCGCGCTCCCCCATTCGTGTGAGCGTGGTTGGACCCGTTCCGTCGCGCGGATCACTGCGAGCGGCTCGCGGAACTATCAAGCTCAAGTTGAGGCTTAGCCCGGCGGTGAGAGCTACTTCAAGAGCTTTCGCTCGAGCCGCCGCGCGGTGAACCAGACCCCGAGCGCGAGAACGCCGATCAAGTAGGCGACGTGGATCAGCGCCTCCCACCCGACGTGGCCGAGTGTGAGCGCGCGCATCAGGTCGACACCGTGGTAGAGCGGCGTGAGCGGAAGCACCCACTGCACCGCCTTCGGGTACTCCGCGAGCGGCACGAACGTCGCCGAGAAGAGGAACATCGGGAGCGTCAGCAGCTCGACGAAGGCGAAGTCGGCCCACGAGCGCATCAGCGTCACCGCGGAGAGGCCGAGCGCCGCAAACGCAGCGCCGATCAGGAGCGCCGCGGGGACGGCGAGGATCGCCCACCATGACTCGATCAGGCCAAGAGAGAGCATGATCGTCACGAATGCGACCGCGTAGACGCTTCCGCGCATCAGCGCGAAGATCGTCTCGCCGACGGCGACGTCGCGCACGCCCATCGGTGTCGCCAGCACGCCCTCGTAGGTCTTCGCGTAGTTCAGCTTGAAGAACACGTTGCCCGTCGTCTCGTAGATCGCGCCATTCATCGCGGAGGCCGCGAGGAGCGCCGGCGCGACGAACTCCTGGTAGGAGATCGTCTCACCACCGAAGGTGATGTTGCCGACGAGCGCACCGACGCCCACTCCGAGGCCGACGAGGTAGAAGAGCGGCTCGAAGAAGCCGGAGACCATGACGAGCCAGTAGCGGCGCGCCGCACGGAGGTTCCGGTAAACGAGCCGAAGCGAGCGGTCCGCCCCGAACGTGAACCAAGGTGCGACCCGGCCGGTGAGCGCGTATTCGGTCACTTGAGGAGCGCCCTCCGGTGGATCCTGATCGCCAGGACGGTGCCGACGACCACGAAGAGGGCGAGGTAGCCCACGTGGACGGCCGCGAGCAGCGCGTCGACGTTCCCGGTCGTGAGCATTCGGCAGAGCTCGACCCCGTGCCAGAGCGGGGTCGCCCAGGCGACGGGCTCGAGCCAATCAGGCAGCTGCGAGACCGGGAAGAAGGTTCCCGCGAAGAGGAACATCGGGATCAGCACGAACCGGTTCAGTGCGGGGAACCACCCGTCGTCGCCACCTTCGAGGGCCGCCGAGAACGCGGCGATCGGCGCGTTGAACGCGAGCCCGCAGAGCAGCGCGGCGAACGGGGCCAGGATCGCGAGCGGCGAGGAGACCGCACCTCCCACCGCGGCGACGGCCGTGAAGATCACCGCGGCGGAGAGAACGCGGATCGCCGCCCACCCCATCGTCCCGAGCACGAGTTCGGCGACGCGCACCGGTGTCGCCATGACCGCGTGGTACGTACGCAGCCACTTGATCCCGGCCATGACGGGCCACATAGCGTCGTTCGCTCCCATCTGCATCGCCGTCGCGGCAAGCAGCCCGGGCGCGACGAACTCGACGTACGAGAGGCCGCCCAGCGCTGCCTGGTCGTCGTCGATCAGCTTGCCGAGCAGGACGCCGACCGAGAGCAGGAAGAAGATCGGGTTGAGGAACGCGGTCGTGATCGTCGCGCGCCACGTGCGCTTGTACGAGATCGCGTGCCACTCGGTGACGGAGCGCGCACGGTCGAACGCCGACGTCCTGACCGCGACGGTCGCCATCAGTCGACGAGCGTCCGGCCGGTCAGCGTCAGGAAGACATCCTCGAGCGTGCTACGCCGCACGAGCACACTCTCGGCCTCGATGCCGCGCTCGTGTACGGCGTGCACGGTCGCGTCGCCGTTGTCGGTACCGATCAGCACGCGGTTCGCGAGCACCTCGACGCGCTCGCCAAGGCCGTCCAGCTTGCCGTCCAGCTCGACGCCCTCGGGAAAGCGGAGCTCGACGACCTCCCGTTGCGTGTGGCGCTCGATCAGCTCGCGCGGTGAGCCTTCGGCGACGATCTTCGCCTGGTCCATCACGACGAGCCGATCGCAAAGCTGCTCCGCCTCGTCCATGTAGTGCGTCGTCAGCACCTGCGTGACGCCCTGCTGCTTCAGCCGGTAGAGCCGGTCCCAGAGCACGTGGCGCGCCTGGGGATCGAGGCCGGTCGTGGGCTCGTCGAGCAGGAGGAGCTCGGGGTCGTTGATCAGCCCGCGCGCGATCGTCAGCCGCCGCTTCATCCCCCCGGAGAGCGGCTCGACCTTCGACTCGCGGCGCTCCTGAAGCTGCACGAACTCGAGCAGCTCTTCGGCGCGCGACTTGATCACGTTCTTCGGGAGCCCGAAGTACCGGCCGTAGACGAGCAGGTTCTCGTAGACGGTGAGCTCGAAGTCGAGCGTGTCCTGCTGCGGGACGACGCCCATGCGCGCCTTGATCGCCGGGCCGTCGACCCCAGGGTCGAGCCCGAGGACGCGGAGCGTCCCGCCGCTCACGGGCGAGACCGCGCCGATCATCCGCATCGTCGAGGTCTTCCCTGCGCCGTTCGGTCCGAGGAAGCCGAAGGTCTCGCCTCGCTCGACCGTGAAGTCGATGCCGTCGACCGCCGTGAACTCGCCGAAGCGCTTGGTGAGGCCTCTGGCCTCGATCAGGTGGGAGCCGCCGCTCACTCGCGTGACGCTAGCAGCCCCCTCCCGATCGGAATTTCGCCCTACGCGACGCCGCTCAGGCTCGGATAGCGGCTCGTGAGCAAGGTGACGTGGGCGTAAGTCTGCGCCTGGTGGCGCCGGCAGTACGTAAAGACGGAAGTGGAAGTGATTGCTGAAGACATGCGAACTCCTTAGGCGTCGGTTGTACGCGTCCGCCAGGCGCCTGCCGCGAGCGGCACGAGCGTCCAGGCAACGAGCACGACGATTGCGGTGGACAGAGAGGTGGAGACAAGTTGCGTCTCCTCGGGCTGGAGCGACGCGAGTGCGGCGTTCGGCAGAACGTCGTCGAGCCTCCCCGTTTGCATCAGCAGCGGCGCTGCGGCCAGCTGCCAAGCGAGCAGGATCCCGATCGACGTGCCTCTCGACCCGAGCGCCGAGGAGACACCGAGCGCGAGCAGGAAGACGACGATCATCTCGAGACCGACCCAGCCCGCGTAGCGGACGATCGTCTCGCCCGAGACCGGCTCCTGCCCGACGCCGGTCAGCGCGACTGACGCGATGGCCGCGATGGCGAACGAGAGCGCGAAGAGGGGAAGCAGGAACGCCAGCCCGCCGGGGATCCGCGCCGCAAAGAGCTGAAGGCGGGACCGGCCGGTCACGACAAGCTCACGGAAGACACCGGCGCCCCGATCTCCTGCACCCGCGGTCGCGCCGACGAGAACCGCCGCCACGATGCCGACCTGCGTCAGCAGCTCGAGCGAGCCCTGCAAGTTGTCGAACCCTCCGGCAGGCCCGTACCGCTTCGGATCGACCGCGTGCAGGATCGTCAAGACGGCGAATCCGACGACGGTCGGGGCAACGGTCAGAACAGTCGCCGCGACGGCGAGGCCGCGGCGCTTTCGCAGTTTCAGGAACTCTGCGCGTACGAGTCTCATGCTGCTTCCTCCAATCGGGACGTGATTTCGAGAAACCGCTCCTCCAGCGAGGCGCGGGAGAGCTCAAGACGGTGGACGCCGACACCCGCGGTCACGAGCCGCCGGTTGAGGTCCGCGACGACGTCGGCTCCGGCTTCGGCGGAAAGGCGTACGAGGAGCCCGCCCGCAGTCACCTCGACCTCGTGTCGATCGAGCAGCGCGAGCGCGGCGGGCTCGTCGTCGACAGCAACGAGAACCGTGCGCGTGCCGTCGTGGATCGCGTCGATCGGCCCCTGCCAGACGACACGGCCACGGTCGACGATTGCAACGGCGTCGCAGATCTTCTCCACCTCGTCGAGCAGGTGCGAGGAGAGCACGACGGTTCGACCCTCGCCCACGAGCCGCCGGACGAGGCCGCGGAACTCGAGGATCCCCGCCGGGTCGAGACCGTTGGTGGGCTCGTCGAGGATCAGCAACTCTGGGTCGCCGAGCAGTGCCCGCGCGACGCCGAGCCGCTGCCGCATGCCGAGCGAGTACTGCTTCACACGCTCGTCTGCCCGAGCCGCGAGCCCGACGAGGTCGAGCGAGCCCTCGATCCGGCCGGGCGCGGCCGGCTCTCTGGCGGCAGCGACGATCGCGAGGTTCTCACGACCGGTCAGGAAGGGGTGAAAGCGCGGCTCCTCGACGATCGCGCCGACGCCGGCGAGTGCCTCGACACGCCGCTCCGGGATAGGCAGCCCGCGGAGCTGCATGGTGCCGCTGCTCGCGGAGGTGAGCCCGAGCAGCATCCTGATCAGCGTCGTCTTGCCGGCCCCGTTCGGACCGAGGTAGCCGAAGGCGGAGCCACGAGGAATCCGGAGGTCGACACCGTCTACCGCGACACGTGAGCCGAAACGCTTCGTCAGCGACTGCGTCTCGACGATGAAGTCGTTCATGGGGGTCCTTTCGGAGTACATGGGGTCGCTCTCGAAGGTAGGGCGAGCGAGATGGCGATCCATCGGCCGCGAGGCCCCATCGCCTCCTCCTCAGGGAGGATCTGGCGCCCTAGGGGGTCGCGCCGGGGCGCACGAGGCCTGCTTCGTACGCAAGCACGACCGCCTGCACGCGGTCTCGCAGGCTCAGCTTCCTGAGGACGCTCGAGACGTGCGTCTTCACCGTCGTCTCGCTCAGGAAGAGGCGCTCTGCGAGCTCGGCGTTCGAGAGACCGGCCGCCACGAGCTCCAGCACCTCGAGTTCGCGGTCGGTGAGCGACGACAACTCGGAGACACGCTCCTCGGGAAGCGTCAGCGCCTCCGCGAAGCGGGCGAGGAGACGCTGCGTCACGGAAGGAGCGAGCAGCGCGTCCCCCGCGGCGACGACCTCGATCGCCTCGACGAGCTGTTGCGGGCGCACGTCCTTGAGCAGGAAGCCGCTTGCACCGGCGCGGATCGCGGCGTAGACGTACTCGTCGAGGTCGAACGTCGTGAGGATGACGATCCTCGCCGTCGTGCCGAGTTCGACGAGCCGCCTGGTCGCTTCGAGGCCGTCGAGGTTCGGCATCCGAACATCCATCAGGATCACGTCGGGCAAGAGTCGGTTTGCCAGGTCGATCGCCTGACGGCCGGTCTCAGCTTCGCCGACGACCTCGATCTCGGGCTGCGCGGACAGGATCATCTGGAACCCGCTGCGCACGAGCGCCTGGTCGTCGGCGAGCAGGACCCGGATCACGTCGTCCCCTTGCCTAGAGGGAAGCGCGCCAGGATCCGGAACCCACCGTCCGGCCGTGGTCCCGCCTCGAACTCGCCGCCGAACAGCCCGACGCGCTCGCGCATCCCGACGAGCCCCCGACCGTCGCCTGAGCTCGTGCGCGACGGGCCAGTACCGTCGTCCAGGACCTCCACCTCCAGCTCGTGCTCCGTGCGGCGGACGAATACCCAGGCACTTTTTGCGAACGCGTGCCGAAGCGTGTTCGTGAGCGCTTCCTGCACGACCCGGTACGCCGAAAGCTCGACGCCCGCGGGAACGTCGCGGCGCTCGCCTTCGAAGACGAGCTCGACCGTGAGACCGGCGGCGCGCACCTGATCGACGAGCGTCTCGAGCCCGGAGAGTCCCGGCTGCGGCGCGACAGAGGCACCATCCTCGCCCGCGCGCGCGACACCGAGCAGGCGCCGCAGCTCGGCGAGTGCATCTCGGCCGGTGCTCTCGATCGATGCGAGCGCGTCGCGCGCACGCGCCGGTTCAGCGTCGAACACCTCCCGGCCGCCGGCGGCCTGCAGCACCATGACGCTGACGTTGTGCGCGATCACGTCGTGGAGCTCGCGTGCGATGCGCGCCTGCTCCTCTGCAGCCGCGCGCTGATCGCTCTCCGCGCGCTCGCGCTCGAGTCGCTCCGCCTTCTCCTCGAGCTCGCGCAGGTACGCGCGGCGCGTACGGAGGTTGTCGCCCAGGATCCAGGCTGCGGCGAGGAAGACGAGCGTCGGGATGGCGGATCCCGGCTTGCTCCCGTTCGTCGCGAGGTAAATGGGGAGAACGGCGACGAGCGCTGCGATCGCGACTCGGATTGCGACCCGCGTTTCGCAATATGCCGCAACGGTGTAGATCGCGACCGCCACGCCCGGAGCGAAAGTGTCGACCCCCGCAAGCGCGAGCCCGAGCCACGCGCCGGTCGTGGTCGTGAACACCGCAAGTGGCCAAGACCGCCGAACGACGAGGGGAAGTGCCGTGAGCGCCGCAAGCGGACCGACCACCCACCAGGGGCGGGTGACGTGAGCCTCGTCGGCGACGACGCCGCCCACCGTCGGGACGGCGAGCAGCAGCGCGAGCGCGCCGTCGGCGACGTATGGCGGGATCCGCGGAAGCCGCATCGCACGACCAAAGGTAGAGTGCGCCGCCGCCTTCGGCCTCCTCCCCGGGAACGAGATCGGCCCTTGTAACAATGGGGGCACCAGGCAGACTGAAGGGCATGGAGAAGATCGAGAAGACAGAGCAGCAGTGGCGGGCGGAGTTGACGCCCGACCAGTACCGGATCCTTCGCGAGAAGGGGACGGAGCCCGCCTTCACGGGCGAGTACGACCACGTTTTCGAGCCCGGCACCTACCGCTGTGCCGGCTGCGGCACCGAGCTCTTCAGCTCGGACACGAAGTACGACTCGGGCTGCGGATGGCCCGCGTTCTTCGCGCCCGCGGGCGAGGACGTGATCGAGGAAGAGCGCGACATCAGTCACGGGATGATCCGCACCGAGGTGATGTGCGCCGCCTGCGGCGGCCACCTCGGGCACGTGTTCCCGGACGGCCCGCAGCCGACGGGCCAGCGGTACTGCATCAATTCGGCTGCACTCGAGCTGGAGGAGAAGTAGATGGAGAAGAAGGCAACGTTCGGAGCGGGTTGCTTCTGGGGCGTGGAGGCCGCGTTCCGCCAGCTCGACGGTGTGATCGCGACGGCGGTCGGCTACGAGGGCGGACACCTCGACAATCCGACCTATGAAGAGGTCTGTCGAAAAGGGACCGGTCACGCGGAGGTCGTCGAGGTCACGTACGACCCCTACCGCATCTCGTACGACGACCTGCTCGACGTGTTCTGGCACAAGCACGACCCAACCCACCTGAACTGCCAGGGCTGGGACGTCGGCGACCAGTACCGCTCAGTGGTCTTCGTCCACGACGAGGAGCAGCGCGCGGCGGCCGAGGGTTCAAAGGCCGCGCAGGACGCGTCCGGGCGGCACCGCGGTCCGGTCGTCACCGTGATCGAGCCGGCGCAGACGTTCTACCGCGCCGAGGACTACCACCAGCGGTACCTCGAGAAGCAGGGCCGCTCGTTCTGCACTCCGGCACTTCGCGAAGTGATGGCGTAGATTTCGCCGCTCCTCACACCAGGAGCGTCGAGATGGTTCAAGAATTCAAAGACTTCCTGTTCCGCGGCAACATCGTGGAGCTCGCCGTGGCGTTCGTCATGGGTTTGCCGCGGTCGTCAACTCGCTCGTCGAGAATCTGCTCATGCCCGTGATCGCAATGATCATCGGCAAGCCGGACTTCAGCGACCTCACGTTCACGATCAACGACGCGGTGTTTCGTTACGGCGCGTTCCTCACCGACCTGATCCAGTTCGTCGCGATCGCCGCCGCGGTGTTCTTCTTCGTCGTCAAGCCGGTCCAGGCGATGCTCGACCGAATGCAGCGCACTGCCTTCGAGGAAGGGATGCCCGACGAGGAGCGGCGCCACCAAGAGTTGCTCTCGGCGCTCCGCGCCGTCGGTTCAAGGTAGTCGCAGCTACGCGGCGACGCTCGCGAACTTCGGGATGATGTCCGACCCGTAGGCCTCGAGCGTCGCCTCCTGCTGGCCGGTCATGAGGTAGATGTTGAACTGATCGACGCCGACCGACTCGAGCTCGTGAAGCTTCTCGATCACCTGCTCGGTGTTGCCGAGCACGCAGAAGCGGTCGCAAATCTCGTCGGTGACGAACTCGCCGTGTGCCGCGCCGACCCGGCTGTGGTCCTTGTAGTCGTAGAACTTCCGCGCCTTGACGAAGTCGGTCAGCGCGGAGGGAATCTCCGAGTCGAAGCCGTAGCGCTCGATCAGGTCCATGACGTGATTCGAGACCATGGCCGGGAACCAGCGCACCTGCTCACGCGCGTGGGCGATGTCGTCGCTGACCATGCTCGGCGCGCCCACGATGCATTTGAGCGCACTCGGGTCACGTCCGGCCTCGACGGCGGAGGCGCGCGCGGTGTCCATGATCCACTGGATGATCTGTGGGTCGGCGAGCTGGATGATCACGCCGTCACCGACGCGGCCGGCGACCGCGAGCGCCTTCGGCCCGTAGCCGGCGACCCAAACTTCGATGTCGGGGAGCTCGGGCCGCACCCACTCCAGCTTCAGCTCCTTTTCGTTCCACACGACGGGCCGGCCGTTCATCAGGTCCTTGATCATCGCCGTGGCCGCCTCGAACTCCGCGACCCTGACCGGCTTCAATCCGACAACACGGCGCGACGAGTCGCCTCGGCCGATCCCCATCACCATGCGGCCGTTCGACACGTCGTGCATCGTCGCGTACCAGCTCGCCGTGATCGTCGGGTCGCGGATCCCGGGGTTCGTCACAAAGTGGCCGAGTTTGATCGAGTCGGTGTGGTCGGCAACGAGCGGAAGCGTCGCGTACGACTCCTGCCAGAGAATGTGCGAGTCGTAGGTCCAGCCGTACTCGAACCCGTGCTGCTCCGCGAGCGAGGTCAGCTCGATCAGGCGCGTATAGGGCGGGTCGGGCAGGACGGTGACGCCGAACGTGAGCATGTGACCTCCAGGCTGATCTGGCAGGGAAACCGTGATCTTCCCCCGAATCCTGCCACGTGGCAATCTGGCCTTACCTGCTTTTCGGGTTCGTGGCCGGCGCGATGCTACCGATCCAGTTCGGGATCAATGCCCAGCTGGCGACCTGGCTGGACAGCCCGCTCCGGGCGACGCTCGTCTCGTTCGCGGTCGGCACCCTGGCGCTCGTCGTCGTCATGCTCGCCGCCTATCGGGACTGGCCCTCGAGCGGGACGCTCACAGGCGTGCCGTGGTGGGTCTGGACCGGCGGACTACTAGGCGCGTTCTATGTGCTCGGCAGCGTCGTCGCGGCGCCGAAGCTTGGGGCGGCGACCCTGGTCGCGGTGATCCTCGCGGGGCAGGCGTTCGCTTCGCTGCTCGTCGACCACTTCGGCTGGGTCGGGTTCGCGGAGAACCCGATCACGCCCGGGCGCCTGCTGGGGATAGCGCTCGTCGCGGCCGGCGTCGCGCTCGTCAGGTTCTTCTAGCGAGCAGCTCGAGCGTCTTCGTCGTCAGGCGGTCGAGCGCCTGCACGGCCAGCTCGAGGTGCTCCGGTTTCGTGTCCTCGAGCTTCGTGTGCGAAAGACCTCGGAGGCTCTGCACGAAGAGCATCACGGTCGGGACCCCGGCGCGAGACACTTCTGCAGCGTCGTGCAGCGGTCCGCTCGGCAGACGGTGTGATGTGCCCGCGACCTCGCGGATCGACTCGTCCGCGAGCTCGATCAGCTCGGCGTCGAAGAGGATCGGCTCGATGCTCCAGATGCGCTCCCACTCGACCTCGATGTCCTCTTCCTGCGCGAAGCGCTCGGAAGCCGCCTTCGCAAGTCGCAACAGCTCGGCGAGCGAATCCGCGTCGAGGTGCCGCTGGTCGAGGAGCTGCACTGCCGTCTCGACGACGGACGTGACGATCCCCGGCTTCGTCACGACTCCGCCGGAGGTGCAGACCGCGCCCTCGCCGACCTGCGCGGCGATCGGGCGAATCTCGAGCGCGAGCTTCGCCGCGCCGGCGAGCGCGTCGCGGCGCTTGTCCATCGGGGTCGAGCCCGCATGCGCCGCCTGGCCGCGCCAGGTGATCTGGTGTCGCTCGACGCCGAACGTGCCGAGGACGACGCCGAGCGGCAGGTCCATCGACTCGAGCACGGGCCCCTGCTCGATATGCAGCTCGAGGTAGGCGGCGGCGCTCTCGAGCTGCGTGCGGGCGTCGAGAGCGCGGTCGAGGTCGACACCGTGCGCGGCGATCGCGTCGGGCAACCCGACTCCGTCGGCGTCTTTGCGTTGTCGGAGCTCGTCCTGGTCGCTCATCGAGGCCGCGGCGGCGCTCGAGCCGAAAAGCGAGCGGCCGAAGCGCGCCCCTTCCTCATCTGCCCAGTTGACGAGGCGAACCGTCAAGGGCGGCTCCCCTTCCTCGGCGAGACGACGCATGATCTCGACGCCGGCCATCACGTTCAGGCTGCCGTCGAGCCAACCGCCGTTCGGAACGGAGTCGATGTGGCCGCCGATCAGGAGCGCTCGGTCGGAGGCGCCGCGCAGCGTGAACCACTGGTTCCCCGCCTGGTCCGTCTCCTCTACGACCCCGGTCCCGGACAGCTTTGCGCTCAGCCACTGCTTTGCCTGCGCCCAGGTGTCGGTCCACGCGACCCGCTGGGCGCCGTCCTCGTCCCCTGTCCGCTCCCGGAGCTCCAGAAGCTCGTCGACGGTTCTGCTTGGCGTCAGTGGCACGGCCTGGGAGGATAAACCGGTGCTCCGCAAGGGTGGAACGTTGCTCGCGGTGCTCGCGGTGCTCTGGGGTCTCTGGGAGGGCTTCAAGTGGCTCGGCGAGGCGACCGAGCTCCGGCTCGGCGCGTTCACCGTGACCGACCTGACGATGCCGCATCTCCACGACATCGTCGGCCAGCTGTTCGAGCCCTCGCGGACGAACGGGCCGCTCCTGATCGAGGTGCTCTGGGACTCCGCGCTCTTCACCGCGAAGGAGGCGGCGGTCGGCTTCGTCCTCGGCGCGGCGATCGGGTTCGCGATCGGCGTCGTCCTGCACCACTCGCGCCTGCTCCAGCGCGGGGTGCTCCCCTACATCGTGGCGTCGCAGACGATCCCGATCCTCGCCATCGCGCCGATGGTCGTCGTCTGGACCGGCTCGCGTGGGACGCCTGCGTGGTTCTCGGTCGCGATCATCGCCGCGTTCCTCACGTTCTTCCCGGTTACGATCAACACGCTGCGTGGACTCGACTCCGCCGACCCGCGCGCCCTCGAGCTGATGCGCTCGTACGCGGCGGGCAAGTGGTCGGTGCTCTGGAAGCTGAAGGTGCCGGCGTCGCTGCCCTACCTGTTCGCGGCGTTCAAGATCTCGGCGACGGCGAGCGTCGTCGGGGCGATCGTCGGCGAGCTTCCGTCGTCGATCCAGGACGGTCTCGGCGGAGCGATCCTCAACTTCAACCAGTACTACCTCAGCTCCCCGCCCAGCCTGTGGGCGACGAACCTCATCGCGGCGCTGCTCGGCATCTCGTTCTTCGCGATCGTCGCGATCGTGGAGCACTTCGTCGTCCGCCGGGCTCCGGAGCACGTGGCGTGAGCGCCGCCGCCGTCTCGCTCCGGAAGGTGGGCAAGACGTTTGCCCGCGGCGAGGTGACCGCTGTCCAGGAGATCGACCTCGACGTGCAGCCCGGCGAGTTCATCTCGTTGATCGGGCCGTCCGGCTGCGGCAAGTCGACGCTGCTGCGGATCGTCGGCGACCTGATCCAGCCGAGCTCCGGGGAGGTCGTCGTGAACGGCAAGAGCGCCGACCGGGCGCGCCGCGACGGCGACTACGGGATCGTCTTCCAGGACGCCGTGCTCTACGACTGGCGGACGGTCACCCGCAACATCGCGCTGCCCCTCGAGATGGCCGGCTGGGACCGGTCCAGGCGTGACGCACGCGTGAAGGAGATGGTCGAGCTCGTCGAGCTGACCGGCTTCGAGAAGCGGCACCCGTGGGAGCTCTCCGGCGGGATGCAGCAGCGCGTCGCGATCGCGCGCGCGCTCTCGTTCTCGCCGGCGCT
>Ga0126306_10000245_pt1 | contig 22679 bp, 24 predicted proteins | sample Plot27_FD_92592 | JGI IMG/M metagenome (GOLD analysis project Ga0126306, IMG submission 92592) | Serpentine soil microbial communities from UC McLaughlin Reserve, CA, USA - Plot27 | ecosystem: Environmental > Terrestrial > Soil > Grasslands | place: USA: UC McLaughlin Reserve, Lake County... | reverse complement strand
TGTCGTCACCAGCGTCTCACAGGCCACCCTGCTCATGGGGTCGTCCGCGAGCGCCGCGTCCAGAATGGTGTCGGAGATCTGGTCCGCTATCTTGTCGGGGTGGCCCTCGGTGACGGACTCTGAGGTAAAGAGGTGCGAGCCTTTGAGCTTCTGGTCGTCCGCCGCCTTCCAGGCCGTCGTACTGACCGTCTTCTCCGCCATACTACTCGCCCTTTCTTGTCTTCTCCGCAGCAATACGGTACGCGCTCTGTCATTTCCATAATATAGCGATTGTAGCGAAGTTGGTCATCCGCCGTAGGGCCCCTTTTAAGATGGACTTCACCGAGCCTAAAGGCTTATGCACAGTAGTACCTCTGGTTATGTCTTACCTTTAGCCTTGTGCTTATTGTAAGGAGGTCTGCTAGAGGATATGATTCGGCTTTATACGAGAATGATGTCCGTAGAGGCTTAGAACCCGCATTGAGATTGTGGGCATCTACAGAGTGGAGCGAGCAAATGATGCAACAAGCTACGGATCGGTGTAATCCTAGCCGATTTTGTCTATAAAAGGATACATTGAGAGGAGATCCTACCAACTGTTCGCGCACAAGCGACTATTTAACGAAGATCGGCGTTCGTTCTATTCAGCCGCGCACGAGTCCGTTCGATCCGGGGAATGATCCGGTAACGGTCGAGAGCCACCTCGAACAGAGCTCGCATCTAATGGCCACGTTCAAGCTCTCGATGGCTTGCTGGGTAGTCGCCAAAGAGGTTGCCACGCGGCGGAAGATTGACGCCGCTAACAAGTATGGCGTCCCAACCGTTACTGGTGGGGGACCTTTCGAGATAGCAGTAGCCCAAGGCCAGCTTCCGGCTTACCTCGACCTTTGTGCCGATATAGGAGTAAGTCGTATCGAGTGCGGAGAGGGGTTTACAGATCTTCGTATAGAGGCCAGAGACATCGTGGGAATGGCGCACGAGAGGGGGCTCGAGGTCCAGTTCGAGTTGGGAAAGAAACATGGAGGTGCCTTCACCGGTGACGCAGTACGCGAGTTGCTCGAGCAAGGCCAGAGATGGCTCGATGCCGGAGCAACTCAGCTCGTAGTCGAGGCCAGGGAGAGTGCGCAAGGCGTCGGTCTCTTCGACGAAGATGGAGAGCTGAACTTTGCTTTTGCCGAGCGGTTCGTTGAGGAGTTTGGTCTTCCTACGGTTGTTTTTGAGGCACCGACCAAGCCTGACCAATTCGCATTTCTTGACCACTTCGGCCCCGAAGTTCACCTCGCAAATATACGCTTAGAGGAGGTTTTGCGCGTAGAGATTTATCGGCGAGGCCTCCATTCTGACGCCTTTGGGAAACCCAACTTGCGACCTCGATCACCGCGCGTAAACCAACCACAAAACCGATGAGATAGCCTATAAGTGGAAAGAACGGTAATAATAGACTGCTTCCCCGAGAGCCTCACGCGTTATCGGGAGGGGTATGCGGTAGTGGTCGTCGACGTGATTCGAGCGACTACGACGGCCGTGACCGGAGTCGCCATGGGTCGGAGGTGCTTCCCTACGCCGTCTATAGAGGCGGCGGTTCCCCTTGCTGCAAGGCTTGACAACCCCCTTCTCGTGGGTGAGCTCGGCGGGAACATGCCGTACGGCTTCGACTCGACGAACAGCCCTGCTGCATTGGCGCGCCGGTCGGATATCTCTCGTCCGATGATACTGCTCTCCACCTCGGGCACCAAGGTTCTCTGCGAGGCCCGGCAGTGCGCCGCCGTTTACGCTGCTTGCCTACGCAACTACACAGCTCAGGTCCGCTTTCTCGAGGCTCGTCATCCGAAGGTTGCCGTTATCGGGGCCGGAACTCGCCTTGAGTTTCGAGAGGAGGATCAGATGTGCTGCGCCTGGATCGCAGAAGGCTTGGTGAACGCAGGATATAGACCTCGCGGCGAGCAGACTGCGAGGCTTGTAGAGCGCTGGAAAAACGCGCCTGTGGATGCCTTCTGCGGCAGCAAGAGCGTTGAATACCTGATAAGTACCGGTCAGCTGAGCGATTTAGATTTCATCCTTGCACATATAGACGACGTGAGCGCCGCGTTCACGCTCAAAAACGGCGAGATTACACACGTGCCCGCATGAGCGTCACCATTTCGAGAATCGGAACAAGGCTAGGGTCTGCGACGTGATTGAGATCCGCGACACATCAGTCCCCATCGTGATATTCCAACTCGCACCGTCGCAGCTTCACCATGGCGGCTTAGCCATCGCGAGGACGACCGGGAGGTTGGGGATTCGGGTGTACTGGGTGCACGGGCACTCCTTGTCCGGCGCAACCATGTCACGCTACATTTACAGAAGGATCTTCTGTGACACCGACGCTCCGAACGAGACTATAGTCGAACGTATCTTGGAGCAGGGCCGGCAGATCGGCGACAAGGCTATACTCATTCCCGTCGATGATAGAGCTGCCGTGTTCGTGGCAGATCACGCAGGAGCATTGAGCGAACGTTTCCTCTTTCCGAACCAGCCCGCCGAGCTTAGCAGGGAGCTTAGCAATAAGGAGGAGCTGTACTTCCTGTGTAAGAGAATGGGTGTCCCGACCCCGGAGGCGAAATTCCCGCGATCTACAGATGATGCGGCGAGACTTGCCCAGGCTGTGGCTTTTCCCGTCGTATTGAAGCGTTGCGCAAGCTGGCTTCCCGCGCCGTCGCAGAGTGCACAAAGCGTGACGATAGTAGATAACCCGAAGAAGTTATTGGAAGAATACGAAAAGCTCGAAACGCCGGGAGAGCCGAATGTAATGCTGCAAGAATACATCCCCGGTGATCCAGAGTCGGTCTGGATGTTCAACGGCTACTTCACGAACCACTCTGAGTGCCTTGCTAGTTTCACCGGCAAGAAAATCCGGCAGGGACCCCCGTTTACGGGCTCGACGACGCTGGGCATCTGTCTTGAGAACAAGCCGGTCGAAGAGATGACGATAAGTCTTCTGCGGAAGATCAGCTATAGCGGCATAATTGACATGGGATACCGGTACGACAGACGCGACGGTCAGTACAAGCTTTTGGATATCAATCCTCGCGTGGGCTCAACGTTTCGCCTCTTTCTAGACTCGCACGGGATGGACGTTGTACGAGCGCTCTATCTCGACCTCACTGGCCAGCCCGTACAGCGCGGGCTACCTCGTGAAGGCCGTAAGTGGATGGTCGAGCAGAGGGATATGTGGTCATCCCTGCAGTACGCCTTGTCTGGAAAGCTCACGCCCACTGAGTGGGCACGTTCCTTACGCGGGATAGAAGAAGGGGCGTGGTTCGCTTGGGATGATCCCATGCCGTTCGCCGCGATGTTAGGAGCTTCCTGCGTGATGGCCGCTCATAAACTAGCAGATAAGATAAGAGCAACGCGTATCATCCAGAAGCTTGGCCCCAAAGCGGAAGCTGTGCCTTCGCCCTACCGCCGGTATCAAGAGCAAGTCGATTCGTATTTCGACTCGAGGTCGTCAGACTGGGCGGATATCTACAACGCCAAGAGCGTAGAAGGTGTGATTCACCAACAACGTATGGCGGTCGCGCTCAAATGGATCGACAACCTCGCACTGCCCCGTGGATCAAGGATCCTTGAGGTCGGTTGCGGCGCGGGTTTGGCGACGATCGAGCTCGCCCGCCGCGGCTACGTGGTCGATGCTATAGATTCGAGCGAAGCTATGGTGGAACGCGCGCTCCGAGGCGTGATCGAGTCGGATGTAGGTGACCGGGTGAGGGTGTTTCGTGGCGATGTGAACTCGCTTGCTCTCGAAGATGATGCGTACGCTTTGGTGCTCGCTATGGGTGTCCTCCCGTGGCTTGAAACACCGGAGACGGCCGTGCGGGAGATGGCCCGCGTCGTAAATCCAGGTGGGTACATGATTACGAACTCGGACAATATCATGCGGCTCAACTATCTGATAGATCCTCGTCGAAACCCTGTCCTTGCCCCGCTAAGGCGCCTCCTCAAACGCACCCTCGAAACAGCGAAGCTTCGCAAGCCTCGCACAGACCCAGAGCTCGTCCACATGCACACCACCTCGTACATCGATCGAGTCTTCTCACAGAACTGGCTGGAGATAGAGAAAGCGTTCACCCTTGGATTCGGCCCATTCTCGTTCCTCGATCGTACGTTACTTCCTGACTCACTCGGGATCAAGCTGCATCATCTTCTACAGGCGCTCGCGGATCGCGGCGTCGCCGGACTCCACTCGACCGGCTCGCAGTACATAGTCCTCGCTAGGAAGTATCGAACCCTCTAGCTACTGAGGTGTGCGGGCCTCAGGTGAGCAGATTGGTCAGTCGCAGAGGCGTGTTGCCCCCTCAGTGATCGAGCAGGCAAGCTATAGTGAGGCTTAAGACCTTGCGCAAGGTCTTAAGCCAAGCAGTGAGTTCGCAGGTGTGGCCCACCAGTACACCGGACCGCCGAGAAGAAGGAGAACACGTCGGCCGGGGTGTTCTTAGTCTACGCTTCCAGGAAAGTAGCGGTGTGCGCAGACGAGGGATCACAGGCGAGGTTCTGCACCTGTCGCCTGCATGGGCGGAGACACTAAGCAGAGGGCGGAGGCCAGCGTTCCCGAGCAAGTGCGCTTCGCCGCCAAGGAGTGCAGAACATAACGCACCAATCCTGTGCGCAGCTGGCGCCCAACACATCGTCCTTGCGCGTCCACGGCCTCCTATCGGCGCTGTTCATCCTAGCCACTGCATTGAGGCGCAGCCATACACCTTCACCTGCAGGACACTGTGGTCACCCTGTTCGCGGCTGACGGTCTCGACAACCTCATCCCAGGAGGACGTTACCCGGATCCCGGGAATCTGGGCTGGCAAGGCGGGTAGATGAGCCTTGTCGGTGCCACCTGGACGGAACAACCAGATTGGCTTGGCGGGCGCGCTTGCTCTTCGGCGAAAGCTGCGTTGCCGAGCCAAGCGTGCGACTACCCTTCGAGCTAACTCATTTGGCTCACCGAGCAACATTCTTGCATGCATGGCCATCATGCGCTGTCGATGGTATTTAGACGCATTCATAAATGGGAATAGCGCGTGAAAGCCAAGCCCCTCGCTACACGAGGCGATGGCGATCCTGGACGCATGGAGTGGGGCTGTGTCGAGCAAGTGGAATGCTTTCATACTGGCGAACGTAAGAGACAGGTCGGTCGGGTAGGCGTTGGAAATAACCACGTCTGTGCGATCATCTGGAGTCGGCGCGCGGTACGCCTCTTTCGTCAAGCCGAGCAGATCCGTGTAGTAGGCACGGTGGTTCCCGCAGCGAACATCGACGACTTCTCGGTCGGCGTTCAGGAGTAGCGACACTGTGGTGTTCAATCCAATTAGTTGAGCGATTTCGTCAAGTTCACGACGAAAGCTGCTTAGACTGTTCGACGCTCCCCAGCCCACGCTATGGTGCCTATAATGAAGCGTGGCGATCGAAGAGAAACCAAGTACACCAAGGGCCAGCTTTGATCCGCCTCCGAAGCCCGCAGTATGGTTGGGGTAGAGCCCTCCGATCCCCACGAGGAAATCGCTGTCGGCCACGGCCTTATTAACAAGCACCGGGGTTCCGAAAGACGTTCTTCCCATATTGACAAGGTTGCGTTTGCAGTCGTGCACGTGCAGCTTACATAGTGCCGCTGCTTTTGTGCCCACCTTCTTGGCGAACGCGTGGGCCGCAGGGGACCCGTGTGCACCGGACGCCATAACAATGGCTACGTTCTGTGGGGCAATCCCAGCATCCTTAAATTGGCGCAGGAGAGCAGGCATGATACGAGAAGTGGGCGTCGGGCGGTTCAAGTCATCGACGATCACGACGGGGCGAGCCTTGCCTCGGCAAAGCTCCCGAATGGTAGCCTGGCGGACGGGTACCTCGAGTCGCGCCACGATCTGTTTATCAGTCAACGGTTTCCCCACGCTTGGCGTGAAGACGTCCACATCCCATGATGGAGGAATCGGTACTGCCAACATAAAATCGCCGTACCAGACACCCGTGCGCAGCCGCATTTCTCGGGATGCGGAATTCGATTCGGCGGTGATAGGTGTAGGAGGGATCATTAAGACTTAGGCACAGCGCGATGGCCCGCAACAACGATAGCGGCATCGAGACCAACTAGATCGACGAGCAGTTTTGTCACCTCGTTGCCCACATCCTGAACGGGCTTAACTATAGGAATTACCCTCCATGAAGTCAACACCTTACCTCCCAGCTAGCTTCTGGCATGGTTCCGGATCCGCTGTCTTGGCGCTGAAAGCTCGTGGAAGAGGACGAGCCTGGCGATCAAGGGAACCTCTCCCACAGCTCTTAGGTCGCCTTTGGCCACTGCAATACCCTCCGCACGTGCGTCGTTACAGGGGTAGGTTGCACCTCTCGGGGGTAAGGCACATCCGCCATATGGCTCATTTTACCCGGGCTACCCAAAGTATAATCGAGGCGACACTCGAACTACCTCCCGGCTCGATGAACTAGCTGCTCGGAAGGACACTCTGGGCGTTGGGGTCGTCGGCGACAACGACGAACTCCGGGGTGACCCCTAGCATCCGCTCGAGCGGCGGGAGCATCATCACCCGGACCCACTCAACGTTGCGAAGACGTTCCAATCGAACGGAACACCAGCCCGCTTCCTCCACCACCTCCACTACCGAGTTCGGACTCATCCCGCGGTGAAAGGGTAGCTGGTCCAGCACCGAGCGATCGAGCGCGCCGTGGTGCTCGGGAGGGCGGCGGAGCAAACGATGCAAGTATCGCCTCCCCCGCCCGCGCAGCTTCTCTAGCTTATCGGCCACCCCCCATACGCCCTCGAAACAAACGAGGCGTCCACCTGGGGCTACGCGCCTCCACGCTGCCACGGTTGCCACTGGAAAGGGTAGGGTCCACAATACTAGCCGTTCGACGACGGCGTCGAATGGGCCCTGAGGCGGCGCCTCGGCGCTGCCCACTATGACCTCGATATCGAGACCGGCCTCGTCGGCTCGTGAGCGCAGACGCTCGACCATCTTCAGCGAGAGGTCGAGGGCCGTGACACGGTAGCCGAGACGGGCAAGCAGTAGTGAAAGAGATCCGGTTCCGGCCCCCACATCCAGGACACTAGCGGGTGGCGGAGGGAGATACCGGGTGAGCGCGGCATTCCAAGCAGCTTGCTGCGCCTTCGCATGAGGGAAGTGTTCGGGCGACAGGTCATAGGTCGCTGCGTCCTCGTTCCAGTAATCGCGGAGAGCTTTGTAGACATTCATCGAGGGGCTGCCTCCTTCGCGAGTCTAAGAGCACATAGCTTGCGAGAGAATAGCACGGCGAGCGGCTCAGAGCCCTGATTTGTGATCATGGACGGAGATCAGCGTCTTGGTCCTCCTTTACAAACCATTATGAGTTCGGAGGTCAGGTTCCATGCCCTGGTGGCCGAGGATCGCACCGAATCCTTACATCTTGTTGTAGGTTCTCCTTGTAGAAACCAAACAGCGCTTTGAGCAAAGCAGCTAGCGTACACGAGGCTCATCAACCGACAAAATTCGAATGCCGATGGCCTACCGCTCTTATACGAGTCGTCCCAACCTCAATGTCGAGCGTACCCCGACGAGAGAGTCAGGCCCCTCGAGGAGACGTACCTCCCTTCTTGCCTACGCACAGATGGCCGGCGCGCGGCTCAACCGGTTGGCAGCTTCGTCACGAACGCGTTGAGAAAGCCGTCGTTGGTGGTGTCGAAGGCGCCGGGGGTGGTGGGGTAGTCGAAGGAGGAGGTGAACCCCGTCACGTAGGCACTGCCCGTTGCGTCCACCGCGATGGCGTTGCCGATATCGGTATCGGTTCCTCCAAGGAAGGGGGAGTAGTCGAGCTCGGGGTTGATCACACCCTGACCTTCTCGTAGCGGGCGTCCACGAACACGTAGGGGTAGGCCCGCGCTTCGAGTCGGCGATCTCTCCAGGCATCGAGCTCCGAGTCGAGGGAGCCGGCCAGGGAAGAAACGAGGCTCTTGGAGAAGGAGGTCCCGCACAGCACTTCGGTCACTTCCTTGACCTTCCTGGTCGAGACCCCCTCCACCTACCCATCTCCATGAGCGCCAAACAGAGCGCCTCTCGTTCCTCTGGTAGCGCGAGAAAAGTCGCGTGGAGAAGTTGCCTTCTTAAGGTCCTGGGGCACGAGCAGGTTGAGGGTGCCGACCCTTGTCCTCAAAGTCCTCGGCTTGTAGCCGTTGCGGTGGCCGGTGCGGGTGGCGCTGCGCTCGTAGGGGGCGGCTCCTATATGCTCGGTCATCTCCGCCTCGAGCATTTCTTGGAGCATCCGCTCGACGATCTCGCGCAGGAAGTTCGGGTCCTCTAGCAAGATCTCTTGTGTCAGCTGCTCACTCACCTTACGATGATCCTTGGCCATCGTCGCTCCGTTTCTATCGGTTGACATAAGACACCAACCATCTTGGAGGACGATGGCCCCTCTTTTCTAGCGACCTACCAATCTACAGAAGATTAAGGACACCCGCGATATGGGCCCGCCACACTTATACAACACTTTGGTGCTACGTTCGAAAGTCATTAGAACAGCCTTATGATCGGTTAACAGGCAGCTTTGGCTCTCCTGGCTTCGTGCGGTCTTTCACCGAACCTCTAGTTCGCCCACACTGTAGAGCCTACGTGTAACGTGTAAGTAAATGGGCGAGGAGAGGTCCTAGTCTATTTGAAAGCTGAGAGAGCTGTTAATACTTGAAGAAAGTTGTTAAGTGCGCTACTTCGTCGCCTCGGAACACCCGAGGAACACGGAGCAGTGAGGCACAGATAACCTGCAGCAAAGGACTAGCGCGGAGGATAGCTTCCCTTTGAAGATGGTAGAGCCCAGCCCGGGCGCACCCTCAGAAAATACACACGACGAATATTCTGTCTCCATCAGGGATCTGCTCGAGGTTCTCCAGCGGCATGTGTGGATGATTATACTAGTAATGGTCGTGTTCACGGGGGTCGTGGTGGGCGTTGATCTGGGGCGCACGCCAACCTATGAAGCAACCATCAAGATAATGGTTGGACAGCGGCAGAAGGATCCGGGTCAACTAGGAAGCGACGCCCAGGGTCTCCAGCAACTCACTGGCACCATGGCTGAAGTGGTCGACACCCGGCCCGTGGCTTTGGGTGTCATCGACAGGTTGAACCTTGGGATCTCGGCCGACGACCTTCTCGCAAAGCTGAGCGCCGAACAGGTGCCAGAGACACAACTCATCGAAGTCTACTACCAGGACGAGAATCCGGAGAGGGCCGCAGAGATCGTGAACACCGTGGGCGCTGTATTCTCGGATAAGGTCTCCAGGATGAGTCCGAGCGCCAACGCTATCACCACCGCCACGGTGTGGGAGGCGGCGGAGGTGCCCGGCTCCCCCACGAGCCCGAACACTCTGCGCGACGGCCTACTCGCGCTGGTCCTGGGGAGCATACTGGGTGTAGGCTTCGCATTCTTGGCGAAGCAACTTGACCCCCGCTGGCGCTCTCCAGAAGAGGTTGAGCAGGCCTTCAGGATTCCCATCCTCGGCGTCATCCCGGAGTTCAAGGCACCGAAGGATAGGAAAGGGTGAACTGAGTTGGGCCGTTTCCTGCAAGGTAGGCGGAGGCAGGACAAGAAGACAAACGGCGATCTCTCCGACTCCCTGGTGACCGTCTTAGATCCCCCCAGTGCCGCTTCTGAGGCGTACCGCACCGTGAGAACTAGCCTGTTGTACTCGCAGGTTGACACGCTGCCGAAGGTCATAGTGATAACCAGTCCTGGCCTCAAAGAGGGTAAGAGCACGATCTGTGCCAACCTAGGAGTAGTCTTGGCCCAGGCAGGAAAGAACACGCTGGTCATGGATTGCGACCTCCGCAAACCCGCGATACACAAGATCCTCGGGATACGCAACTTCTACGGCGTGGTGGACGCCCTCGCCGGTGAGCAGATGCCGGAGGGCGGGTGGCCTGAGGCCGTGCCGGGGCTGAAGGTCGCAACCGCGGGATTAATGCCGTCTAATCCGGTCGAACTACTGAGTTCTAAGCGTTTTGCTCACCTCCTTGAAGGTGAGCGCGAGAAGTTCGATTACGTGCTGATCGATGCTCCTCCCGCCGGAGGACCATTATCCGACTCGTGGATACTGGCGGTGCAGGCAGACGGGGTCTTGCTGGTTCTCGACTCCCAGAACACGAGCAGTCGTTCTCTACGAGAAGCGGTGCGCAATCTGGAATCGGTCGGGGCAAGGATATTCGGTATGGTTATGAACAACATGAAGGCCGAGAAGAGTAGCTTACTACGATAAGTACGGCCACTATAAGTACCGAGCTTACTATGAGCCTGTGTCGAATAAGGGATCCGCTGAGTAGACTAAACAACACACTGCTGGTAACCGGTGGGGCCGGGTTTATCGGGGGAACTTCGTCCTCGACGCCGTCGGCGAGACTGCCTTCGACAAGGTGATCCACCTGGACGTCCTCACCTATGCCGGCAACCTCGACACCCTGACCCCTCTCGAGCACCCCAACCACGTTTTCGTGCGCGGGAGCATCGGTGATGGGAGCCTCGTGGGGCTTCACCGAAGAGAGCCCGTATCGCCCCAATCTCCGTATGCGGCCACCCGGTTCGGGCCTATCATCACACCTACGGGCTGCCCATCCTCACCACCAACTGCTCCAACAACTACGGCCCCTACCAGTTCCCGGAGAAGCTGATCCCCCTGATGATCACGAGCGCTCTTGGGGGAGATTCGCTGCCGGTCTACAGCGACGGCCACCAGGTACGGGATTGGCTGTACGTCAAGGACCACTGCCGAGCGATCCTAAGGGTGCTCTGGGACGGCAGGGTCGGCGAAGTGTACAACGTGGGCGGCAGCGCAGAACGGGCGAACCTCGAGATGGCAGAGATTATCTGCACGTTGTTCAAAGGGTTGGTTCCCGACTCTCCCTACGCTCCGCACGGCTCGCTCATCACCTTTGTAGAGGACAGGCCCGGCCACGACCGGCGATACGCCATAGACGGCACCAAGATCGAGCTCGGCTGGAGGACAGAGGGAACCTTCGAGAGCGGGATAGAGAAGACAGTACGCTGGTACCTGGAGAACAGGGTGTGGTGCGAGGGCGTGCTCTCGGGGCGCTACCGGGGCGAGCGGCTGGGACTGGGGGGGAGGGCGTGAAAGGCATAGTCCTTGCGGGTGGGTCCGGTACCCGGCTCTACCCGTTAACTATAGCAGTGAGCAAGCAGCTATTGCCCGTCTACGACAAGCCGCTTATCTACTACCCCCTCTCGACGTTGATGCTGGCGGGGATAAGGGACATCCTGGTCATTGTTACCCCTGAGGACCGAGCGAAGTTTGAGCAGCTTCTCGGGGACGGTTCGCAGTGGGGCCTCAACCTGCAGTACGCCGAGCAGCCGAAGCCGGAGGGTCTGGCGCAGGCCTTCATCATCGGGCAGGATTTTGTCGGGAAAGACAACGTCTCGCTGGCCCTAGGAGATAACATATTCTTCGGGTACGGCTTTAGCGAGATCCTGCAGCGCGCCGCTAAACGAGAGAGCGGAGCTACGATCTTTAGCTACCATGTAAGAGATCCTGAGCGTTACGGAGTGGTTGATTTTGAAGCGAATGGCACGGTGTTGAGCATAGAAGAGAAGCCTTCCACGCCGAAATCCAACAATGCGATTAGTGGCCTCTACTTCTACGACAACCAGGTGCTCGACATAGCGGCCGGGCTTACGCCGTCGGATCGAGGGGAGCTGGAGATCACCGATGTTAACGTGGACTACCTCCTGCGTGGCCAGCTCCGAGTTGAGCTTCTGGGCCGTGGCATAGCGTGGCTCGACGCCGGCACACACCGGTCCCTGCAGCAAGCCACAGACTTCATCGAGACCATCGAACAGCGACAGGGACTGAAGGTAGGTTGCATAGAGGAGGTTGCCTACCGGTTAGGCTACATAGATGCCGAGCACGTGGCCCGATTGGCCGAACCGATGAGCAAGAACGAGTACGGTCGCTACCTGGTGGAACTCGCAGCTAGTGAGAGAAGGGTCTGTCGTGAGTAGCAGACAGCGGCTTATAGAGAACATAGGCTCTCTCTATGTACTCCAGGGGGTCAACTACATATTGCCGGTAGTCCTACTGCCTTATCTCGTGCGCGTGCTAGGGACGGAGCAAATAGGACTGATCGCCATTGCGCAAGCTCTCATGCAGTATTTCGTGGTGCTCACCGATTATGGCTTCAATCTTACTGCCAGCCGTGACATAGCCATGTACAAAGAGGATTCGCTAAGGGTTTCGGAGATCTTTAGTACCGTAATATTCATCAAGCTCAGCTTGATGCTGCTGAGCTTTCTACTATTGATTGTTATGGTCTTTAGTATCTCCAGGTTCCGCGCCGACTGGCCAGTGTACCTAGTTAGCTTCTTGTCGGTTGCCGGTGCGGTGCTGTTGCCTGTGTGGTTCTTTCAAGGGCTCGAGAAGATGAAATACATCACTATCGTCAATGTTGCCGGTGGGCTCATCAGTACTATGGCCGTATTCGCTCTCGTTCGTGATCCATCGGATGTGCTGCTGGCGGCAGGGTTACGGGCAGGCGGCGTCTTGCTGGCAGGGTTGCTCGGTCTCTATATAGCCTGGCATATAGCGCCGGTGCGCCTGACTTTACCCTCTCCACAAGGAGTTATAGCTACCTTACGTGGCGGTTGGAACGTGTTCGTGTCGCAACTTTCGCAGACGCTACTCGGAACCTCTATGGTCCCTTTCCTTGGCTTATTCTACGGAAATCTGATAGTAGGTTACTTCGCCATAGCTCAAAAGATGGTATTGGCGGCGATTGGCCTCTCTATTCCCATTAGTAATGCCATCTACCCAAGAGTGAGTGCGCTATTTGCCGAGTCACAGGATTTGGCTATAGCCTTTCTGAGAAAGGCGCTGTTCTTTGGTGGCCTCCTCTTCTTAGCTGCTGGCTTGTGCCTATTTCTCGGTGCCGATATTGCTGTCCGTTTGGTTACCGGCGAAGCTAACTCCTCTATCAGTGTACTGGTGAAGATCATGGCGGTTTTGCCTCTAACGGTATTCGTTGACAATGTCTACGGAACTCAGATTCTTCTTCCCCTGGGAATGGAAAAGCAGTTCATGAAGGCCATTGTCGCCTCCGGGCTATTCGCTGTGGTGAGTGCTCTTCTATTGGTTCCGACTTCCGGAGCAGTCGGTGCGGCCCTTACGTTCGTTGCATCCGAAGTACTGGTGTTAGTGTTGCTGATAATGTACGTACGCCGTACCGGCATTAGGGTGGGGGCACAAATCTTATGAAAGGCACGCTTATGCTACCAGGACCAGGGCATCAACCCAGCGGTAGCTTCGAGGAAGCCTATGGAAATTCGAACAGATTAGTTGCTCAAGGCCGCGCGAGGTTATGTTCGTTGCCAATGGCTTAAGGGGATAGATATACTGGTTGCACTGACGGATTCAGTTAGTAAGGAACGGACAGCGACAGCCTTGTATGGGTTGTGCCCTTCCGGACAAGATTCCCGTTTCGTTTTGCTTCGCGGTGCGACTAGGTTTTCATTTGGGATACAGGGTATGGTGAGCGGCGTGAGTGGCGTGACTGGAAATGTACGAAGAGAGGGTAGGCTAAACCTGTGAAAATTACGTTCGTTGTCCCTGGCTATTCGCCTGTTGTAGTTGGTGGTGCCAAAGTCGTGTACGAGTACGCGAACCACTTACAGGATAGAGGGCATCAGGTGACCATTGTTCATCCTTACCGCTGCGAACCGCGGCTCGTGCCGCGCCAGCGTGTGAAGGCATTCGCGTGGAAAGTAAGGACCAAGGTCATAGACCGGCCCCTGGTTCCGTGGTTTACCCTAAGGCCTGATGTTCAGACGCTGCTGATTCCGGACTTACGTGCTCGCTTTGTCCCTGACAGTGATGCAATCATTGCAACAGGTTGGGCGGCGGCAAAATGGATGGTCGGTTACCCGCAACGCAAAGGCTGCAAGTTTCACATAGTACAGGAATATGAATATTATATGACGGCACACTCCAATACGAGAGCGCAAATGACCGCGACCTACCTTGGAGGCGCGCGCAATGTCGCTATATCGCCAGCCGTCGTCGAGATGTTAGAAACGTGCGGTGCGCTGGTAAGCGCCTATATCCCCAATGGCCTCGACCTTCATAGTTATAAACTGAAGGCGGATCTACAGACTGGCAGGTATTTTATGGGCTTTCCGTGCCGCGATGAGCCCTTTAAGGGCACAGCGGATGCGGTTGAGGCGTTGCGAATGATTCGTGCGGAAGGCGACTTAGGTCTTCACGTATGGACCTTTGGAAAAGGTTGCCGTCCGCACGGGCTACCCAGTTGGATTGAGTATCATGAGCTCCCTACGGATAGGGCGCTCAGCGACTTATATAACAAGTCCAAGATATTCCTCGTTCCCTCGCACTTCGAGGGTTGGGGCTTACCTGGATCTGAGGCTATGGCATGTGGGGCTGCTTTAGTATCCACTGATAACGGTGGAGTCCGCGCCTATGCCGAACACAGAAAAACAGCCTTACTCAGCCCTCCTAAAGACTCTGCAAAGCTAGCATACAATGTTACAAAGCTACTGCGGGACGACGAGTTGCGCATTCGCCTTGCAGCATGTGGACATGATTATGTACAGCAGTTTACATGGGATAGAGCAACGAGATCCCTTGAAGAGCTTGTCGAAGCTAGCCGAGCAATGGACCTTAGGTGAGCCCCTCAGGTCTTGAGCAACGCCGATCGGAGGGACTTGGGCTTTCCGTGGCCATGTGCACCTACAACGGTGCAACCTACTTGCATGAGCAGCTAGATAGCATCATTGCCCAGAGTCGGCCGGCCGACGAGATAATCATCTGCGACGACGGATCGAGTGACGACACGTGGCCGATACTTGAGAAATACTGGCAGAGGTTTCCCGAAGTCATAAGGATCTACCGCAACGCCACTAACCTAGGACCGGCGAAGAATTTTGGTAGAGCCGTCGGCCTATGTACGAAAGATTTTATCGCGCTAGGCGACCAGGACGACGTTTGGCACCCCGAGAAGTTGAAGAAGCTAGAAGAAAGGTTCATAGCGGACTCTACCTTAGGGCTAGTTTTCTGTAATGCTGAGCGCATCGATAGCACCGGCAACCCGTTGGAAGGTGATCTCTGGCAAGCCGTTGGGTTCGACGCGCGGTTGAAGACAGCGGTCAAACGCGGGCATGGGATGCAGGCCCTCTTGCAAAGATCCTTCGTCACTGGCTGTACAATTATGTTCCGCGCGACCCTGAAGGAGAAATGCCTGCCTTTCGTAGACTCTTCAGTGCACGACTACTGGATTTCCTTAGTTTCCGCAGCCACATCACGTATAGACTTCGTGGACGAGAAGCTTGTCGGCTACAGGCAGCACCGTGCCAATGTGATAGGCGCGCAGAACTTATCGGTAAAGGAGCGTTTCGACGAGGCCTGTCGGCTAGGTGTACAGGGGTGTATCCGGGATAGGGATACCATTGCAGAGTTGGAAAACCGTCTGTCAGCGCTAGAAGAGAGCCAGTTAGCTCTGGTACGACAGAAGAGAGATTACCTACGTTTTCGTATAGCCCTTTGGTCGAAAGAGGTCTCGCGAACACGTAAGGCAGCACTTATTGCGCGTAACGTGGCACAAGGCTCGTATAGACGTTGGAGCCACCCGAGCTGGAATCCGCTCGTCAAAGACGTGTTGATGGTGCTGGGCATCGTCGGGAAATTCAGTGCTTTCGCAGGAGATCATTGATGGTAAAGACCCTGCTAGGCCGCTTGGCTCTGGTTCCCTGGTTTCTCTTCGTAGTGAACGGAAGCCACCTGCAGGGCCAAATCGCCCTTTTCGGCGGCCACCAAGTCGCACCAGTCGGTACTCTAAAGGCAGCCTTGCTGCTCGTATTGCTTTCTTGTGCCTTTCTGACTATAAGAGCTCTGGGGTTTCTCCTGTGTCTAGCATTGATGTGGGAGCTATGGTATCGGATCGGGCCGTGCGCGCACACGGCCTTTTACACGCTGGCCTACGCTCCAAAAAGCATCGTATGTCATAACGAGAGCGCGAGGATAGGCGCTAAGAGCAGACCACATGACAAGAGCCTGCTCGCCGACTGCTATGGTCTCAGGAGTTGTCTCCTATTCACTCGCCTATTTTTCGCCTACGCCTCGCCCACAGTGTACCTACGTCTGCTGGTTATGATTCTAAATCGCATCAGGAGACGACACTGGAAGCGCACAGGCATGGTCCTCCGACGGGCATTCGGAATGCACAGGTTAGGAAGCGAAAGCCAACTCATCGCGAGTGCCCAAGAGCATAGAGCGAAACGATGCTGAAGTTTACATGGCCTTTGTACAAGAGCGTTATTGTCATGCCCCTACTTGTGCTAACGATGTATCCGCAGGGCTTGATTGAACTCCAGCTTCTTGCACAAGGGTCCATAGTAATCAAGCCTCCGTATGTCTCTGTTTTGCTCTTGCTAGCCTTGACACTGGGGTGGATGTTTTTCTACGGCCTCATCGGGAAGGTTTCACTGATGGTCTCTCCGCGCCTCGTCAAGTTCTACGCGATTTACGCTTCGTATTTGGTGTTCTCGTGGGTGCTTGTCTTCAGGTTCGAATTCCTCCCTGTCGATTACATCGTGACCATGCTGCTCGACCAAGTGATATGGATATTTGTTCTCGGGATGGCCTTTCTCCAGCCCAGTAGCAGAGACCAAGTAACAGCCACTAGAGGCGCACACGCCTGGATGTTCGTATTGAGTATAGTAACGTTGTTGCTAATGGTTCTCGGTGTTCTCCAATACTGGTCCCAATCTTTGATAGTAGTTCCCATAGATAGCACTGGCAGCGGCGTGGACACCACCCAATTGGTAGATGCGCCTGATTTTTTTGGGCAGGTCAGGGCAGTCTCTGCTTTCGGTAGCGCCAATGCGTTTGGCCAGTACTTGCTTTTCTTCACCGTTCTCTGGCTGGCTATGATGCTTCAAAAGGGGCGTCGGCCAGTGGCCAAGGTGTTCCTTGGGAGCCTAGTCATCTTCTCGGGAGTCGTGATGTTCATGACCCTCACCCGAACTAATTACGTGTTGCTGATATGTGCGATCCTAGCTTACATTCTCATTGTGAGAGGGATCAGGCCGTGGGTTTTAATTACCTTAGCTTTTACACTAGCATTCTTGGTCTTTGGAACCTCGCTTACGGCTACGGAGATTGGCAGTGCAGTTGGGCAGGAAGGGGTCACAAATCTCGACTCCCTCTCTTCTCGGCTGCACGATTGGGAAGCAGTATTGGGAGAATATCTGTTCGGGGCAGATACTTCGGGCGGACTGTGGACGCCTGGAGGCGCGACGGGGAACGGTTCTACGATAATCGGCGCTCTCTTCGGCTATGGCCTCACCAAGAGTGAGGTCTTCGCGGCACCAATCGACAATTTCTATCTGGGTATCTTTATGCTCAACGGTGTTGTAGGGTTGTTCCTATGGGTCATCTTTTTTTTCTGGACCTTCTCAGTCGTTATTCGGAGAGCGCAGGTCTCCAGCAACCCTGCATGGCTAGCCATGGCTAGCTACCTTGTCGCATTCACCGTAGGAGCGCAGTTCCAGAATATTCTTAACATTCACGACTTCCTAGTCTTGACTTTCTTGCTATTCGGAAGTGTGCAATGGGATACAACAGTCGGGTATCGTCGGCGCGGCGTTAGCGCAGGAAGTTCGCGTGGGAGCGAACCTAATATTCCTCATCCACTACGCATTTGGCAGGGACCCGGTAGCCAGGCGAATTCTCGCCGGAGAGAAGTTGCCTAAAGTCATGGGATTGTGGCAGATCCTGCTTGCCACAGGGTGGCCCAACATCTATTATGCCGTGTCCGTTGGCCGGCTCAATTTCTCAGCGTTGCCAACACCTGGCTGTTCGCTCAGAGGATATGAGCCTTGCGTACGTTGGACAATTGGAGCGACGAGTTGGTTGCAGGGTGCCTCGGCCCCTCCAGAGAATGGGATGCAGGAAGCGGGCCAAGTAACGCAGGATTTCAGAACTATTGAAAGAGATGCGTAGCAGTGAAAGAAGCTCCCAAGGTAGCGATCATAGTTCTTAACTGGAATGGATGGCGAGATACCATAGAGTGTCTTGAGTCACTTCAACAGTTGCACTATCCTCGCGCTCGCGTGATCGTTGTTGACAATGGTTCGACCGACGATTCTCTGCGTCACATAAAGGCGTGGGCTAAGGGAGAAGAGCCAATAGAATCACGCTACATCACGTATCGTAAAGATGCCAAACCTGTCCCTCTCATCTTATATTCGAGAACCGAGGCAGAAACAGGCGGGACAGACAAGGGGGAAACTGTATTGCCTGACTCTTGGTCTGTTGACGCCTTGGTGGTGATCGATGCAGGTGAAAACCTGGGGTTCGCGGGAGGATGCAACGTTGGCATACGCTACGCTCTAAGGCGTGGTGCAGAGTACTTCTGGTTACTCAATAACGACACCGTTGCGTACCCTAACGCACTTGCGGAGATGGTGGCACTCGCACAGTCCGATACGTATATAGGTTTAGTGGGATCAGTTATGCATTACTATCGAGATCCGGAGACAGTCGCATTCGCAGGCGGCCTGGTTAATTGGTGGTTGGGCACCAGCAAGACTCTAACAAGACCAGGCGGGCGCAATTTGGACTTCATTGGAGGAGCTAGCATGCTCATCAGAAGAGCCGTGGCCGAGTCCGTCGGCTTGCTGGAAGAACGCTATTTTTTCTATTGGGAAGATATATCTTATAGCCAACGCGTGTTAGCAGCGGACTGGAAAATAGCCCAGGCTGAAAGCAGTCATGTACTCCATAAGGAGGGTGGGACAATAAGCGCAGGAGAACAACGCAAGAGCCTTGCGTCGGATCTATTTGCCGCAAGGAGTATGGTCTTGTTCTTTAGTAGTCGTGGCGGCATACGCTGGCCGTTAGCCGTGTTCTTGCGTACAGGGGGGATGGTTATAAATAGACTACGACGGAGGCAATTTGACCGAATCTTACCTCTCTTGAGAGCGGTTGTGACCACTTGCTGGGAAGCAACGGTTATGAAGAGCGGGCGCCGGACTAGGCATTTTCTCTCCAATATCCGTCCCTAAGTCCTTACGAAACATTGCAGAGGAGTCTACTGTACCTCGAGCTAGGAAGAACAAAAGATATGCAGCGGGTCCTAGAGATCGTGGCTGATGGCAGTCTTGGAGGAGGGACGACACACGTCCTGCAAATCCTGCGCGCATTCAAAAGCACATATTCTCTAGGCCTTGTAACGCAAGCGAATTCTTTTCTCTTGAGCGAAGCGCGTTCTCTAGGAATCGAGTGCTTCGGGGTAGATTTCTTCAGCAGCCGCCTCAATGCTCGCGTACCACTTACCTTGCGTCGATTCGTGCGAGGATTTAAGCCTCAGTTGGTACATGCGCATGGTGCTAGGGCCGGTTTTTTCTGGGCTTTGGCTGAAACGAGAGTGCCTACAGCGTATACTGTGCATGGTTATCACTTTTGGCACAAACCTTCTCTTCTTGTACGCTGGCTTGCGCTGCACGCTGAGCGCCTCGCAAGCTATCGTGCGGATCGTGTCATTTTTGTATGTAATCATGATGCGAAAGCAGCGGAAAGGTGGAGTCTCCTGCGAAACCCAAGCCACAGCGATGTCATTTACAATGGCATACCATTGGAGAAGATCCCGATAGCGAAACCCACTAACCCCAAACGAATCGGGTTTATTGGACGCTTAGAACCCGAAAAAAATCCTTTGCTCTTCCTAGACGTTATGGAACTGCTACCGAACTATAGCGCAAGCATCGTAGGAGATGGTGTGCTAGGGGAGAGAGTGAGGGCCGAGATTAACGGACGTAACTTATCTAGGGTAAGTATGCTGGGTAGCCAGCCTCCTGCCAAATCTCTGGAGGAGCTTTCGAGCCTCCAGACAGTGGTTATGACCTCGCGGTGGGAAGGGTTACCAATCCTGCCACTTGAAGCAATGCAGGCTGGAGTACCTATTGTAGCTACCAAGGTAGGCGGCCTTAACGAGATCATCGAAGATGAAAAGAGTGGCCTGCTCGTTGATAGCCGGTCTGCTACCGACCTAGCTCATGCTGTCATGCGAATAAGTGAGGATAATACGCTGCGTAGACGTATCATCGATAATGCCCGCACGCGGGTGGCTGACCTATTCTCTGAAGAACGGATGTTGTCTAGTATCGATGCGATTTACCGGGAAATAGCGTTGCCTTGACGGATACACGAACAGAGGCCACCCGTCCCACCGGACCACTGGAGAAGTCAACTTTTCCTAAAGAAAGCTGTAGAGTTACGGCCACGGGAAGGAGAAGGGATCGATGCCGGGAACGAACTATACAGATGTTGCTGGTTGGGAGTGCTTATGCCTACCGTAACCAGGATCGTCCGATCACCGAAAACGACTGTCTCAATCCCCTTAACCACTATGGAGCTTCTAAAGCCTCAGCAGATCTCTTGGGACGCATTTATGCTCTGCAGGGCCTGCGCGTTGTGCGCGCGAGGCCGTTCAACCATACTGGACCTAGTCAGGCGCCGGACTTCGTGCTGCCGAGCCGGGTGCAGCAGTTTGCCGAGATTAAGGCAGGAGCAAGCGATCCGGTCGTTCACTTGGGTAACTTAGATTCAGTCAGAGACTTCAGCGACGTACGGGATATCGTGCGGGGCTACCGCTTGGCGCTTCAGAATAGCCATAGTGGAGAAGCCTATAATTTCGGAAGCGGGAGAGGGGTTTCGGTCCGAGAGCTGTTTGAGATAGTGCGTCGGACATCCCAAGTTGATGCCAGCTCGTAATTCAGTCGTCCAGGATTCGGGCGACAGATATCCCTTACTTGATAGCGGACATAGGTAAGGCTCGTAGAGAACTAGGGTGGGAGACGGTAATATCGCTGGGTCGTACGGTTCAGAAGATGTTTGAGACGTTGCGAGGGTATACTAGCATAGATAGTAGGATATAGAGACATGAAACGTCTTTCTGAAGCACGATTAGCTATTATCCATGAGTGGCCAGTCGAGTACGCTGGCAGTGAGCAGGTGGTTGCGGCCATGCTGGAAGCCTTCCCGCGGGCCGAACCGTATGCTCTGATCCATGACCGAGAGGCGCTGCGTGGCACGCCTCTCGAAGGGGTGGCCTTTCGAACGTCATTTATTCAGTCGTTGCCCAGGGCTAAGGAGAAATACCGGTCCTATCTGCCGCTGATGCCATTGGCGGTGGAGCAGTTCGATCTTCGCAGTTACGATATAGCAATCTCCTCCAGCCATGCGGTAGCTAAGGGGGTGCTTACTAGCGCCAACCAGTTACACATCAGCTATACTCACACGCCTGTCCGCTACGCGTGGGACCTTTACCTAGACTACCTAGCTGACAGCGGCATGGAGCAGGGAATCAAGAGTTGGCTGGCACGAGCGGTACTCCACTACATACGGTTATGGGATGTCTCCGCTGCCAATCGAGTGGACGCATACTTAGCGAATTCCTCCTACGTAGCACGCCGCATCAAAAAGCTCTATCGTCGTTCGGCCCGAGTGATCTATCCTCCCGTGGAAGTCAAGCGTTACAGAGCGGATCTTCCGCGAGACAAGTTTTTCATCACCGTCTCACGCTTTGTCCCGTACAAGCGCGTAGATTTGATTGCTGAGGCTTTCACCAAGATGGGGAAGCCTCTCGTGATCATCGGGAATGGGCCAGACAGGGCAAAGATCGAACGCTTGGCTGGACCCAATGTAAAGCTCCTGGGTCACCAACCTGATGAGGTCGTGGCAGATTACCTGCAGCGGGCTAGGGCCTTTATCTTTGCTGCGGATGAGGACTTTGGCATAGCTCCCGCGGCGGCGCAAGCTGCTGGCTGCCCAGTCATAGCCTACGGTAAGGGCGGAGCTCTAGAGACGGTCGTTGGGTGGCCGCGCCCTGATGCAACCGGAGTCTTTTTCGACGCTCAGACGCCGCAAGTCATCCGAGCGGCGGTGGAGTTCTTTGAGAGTCACGAAGCCGAATTCCAATCCCAACCTTGCCGGCGCAATGCGGAGCGCTTCAGCAGCGAGCGTTTTCAGGAAGAATTTCGAACCACGGTGGAGGCCCTTTGGGATAGGTTTCAGCGTGGAGAAAGAATAGAGTAGTAAGAGAGGAACTCGAGGTGTCGTCAAGAGATTCTCCTATGCTGATCAAGGCGCTGAGAGCGTCGGCGACGTACGCTAGGCCTGGTCGTCATTACGGGGCTTTTGCCCCCGGCCGGCCACTCGCGTTAGGCGAGGACGAGACCGCTGTGGGCTGGTTTAGCCGTGGTGGGCGCGCCTTTCTCGCGCTCCCGGCGACCCGTGTGAAAAGGAGGCGGGCCATGTCGATTGGTCCTCCCGCTCGCGGGTGGCGTTTCACTTTCTGGAACCACCGGATTCGCTTGACAGTTGCCCCGGTCTTGATTCTCTTGTTCGCGGTTCTCTTTGCGAACGTGGTCGAGCTACCCGGCACCGAGCCCCGGCTGCGGCAGGGGGCCGCGGGCAGCTTGCTGGTTGTCGCAGCGACAGAAATGTTGGGGAGCACGACCGCGACTAACCGCACTGGCCTCGTTCGTTGCCCACAGAAGACCTCTATGTGGGGAGGTTGTTAGGATAGGATTACTTGACGGCAAAGTAATCAAGGACGCCCGAGCTTTCGCGGCCCTGAAAGAAGAGTGGGAGGACCTCCACCGCAACTCTCTGCGCA
>Ga0126306_10000244_pt1 | contig 22685 bp, 25 predicted proteins | sample Plot27_FD_92592 | JGI IMG/M metagenome (GOLD analysis project Ga0126306, IMG submission 92592) | Serpentine soil microbial communities from UC McLaughlin Reserve, CA, USA - Plot27 | ecosystem: Environmental > Terrestrial > Soil > Grasslands | place: USA: UC McLaughlin Reserve, Lake County... | reverse complement strand
GCCCGAGCGCAACGTGATCGAGATGCGCTTCGGCGCCGGCGACCAGGAGCCGCAGACGCTCTCGCAGGCCGGCAAGAAGCTGGGCGTCTCGACCGAGCGCGCCCGCCAGCTGGAGGAGCGCGCCCTGCGCAAGCTCAGCCAGCGCCCGGAGCTGATCGCGCTCCGCGAGGCGGCCTGACACTTCGCCGCGTCGGCAAACCGATTTCGCGACCCGGGACCTCCCGGGTCGCGGTCGTTAAGCGGCGATCCAGCCCTCGATCCGCTCCATCAGCGCGTCGTCGAACGTGTCGTCCCAGTCGCGGCTCCAGTCCACGCGGCTGCCCTGCACGCGCCGGTCCGCTTCACCGGCCGCGGCGGCCGCCGCGCAGAGCGCGGCCGCGATGCTGTCGACGCCGGGCTCGGCGGCGATCAGGTTCGGCGAGATCGCCCGCAGCGCCGCGGCCGTCTTGTTCTCGAACGAGTTCGTGACCGCCAGCATCCCCGCCGACGCCATCTCGATCGGCACGAGGCTGGGATGCGGCGTGTACATCAGCGCAAGGCCCACGTCGTGCTCCCGCAGGAGCGCCGCGTAGTCGCCCTGGGCCGTCCGCGGCAGTAGCTTCAGGGCGGCTCCTCGGCCCAGTTCGATCCGGCGCGCCCCGTCGACCGTGCCGATTCCGTGCAGCGTCCAGCCGCGCTCGAATGCGCCATGCTCGAGTGCGCTCCTCAGCGCGAGCACGCCGAGCTCGAACATGTTGCGGGCCGCGTGTGGCTCCGGCCGGGCGTAGAACAGCAGCCGGCGGGTCTCGCGCGCGGCCAGCTCCGCGGTGGCGGGCGGCTCGACAGGCGTGATCGCGTTCTGGAATGCCGCCGAGGAGCGGTCGCCCGCTTCGCTCCCGTTCGCGTAGACGCCGATAGCGTGGCGGCGGAAGTAGTCGCGCAGCAGCTCGGTCGAGAACAGCGCGAAGTGGGGGAACGAGTAGGACTCGCGCGCGAGCGCCTCGTAGCTGCCCATCGGGAACGTGAACGGCTCGTACTCCTGGATCAGGTAGAGGAACCGGTCAGCCTCAACGGAGCGCAGCACCGCCCGCGCGATGTGTGCCGTCCACCACGTCGTCGCCACGAACGCGTCGGCGCGGCTCAGCTCGAGCTCGTACGACTCACGGCCGAACGCGACCTCGACGGCGTCGAACAGCCCCGCGAGGCCGCTGTAGGACTCGAGCTCCTGCGCCCAGCTGCGCCGCAGCCGTCCGGTCGGGTCGACGGTGACGATCCGGACGCGAAGCCCGCGCTCGGCCAGCCGCCGGGCGAGGTTGAACTTCGCGATGTAGCCGCCGAAGAAGTGCCGCAGGTCGATCGTGGGGATCAGCAGGTTCACGCGCATCGGCGCGTCGTCGCGCACCGCCAACGTCAGCGGGGCGAGCTTGTCGACGACCGCGCGCAGCCGCGGCTCGTCGGGGCCGCGCGCCTCTGGGCTCGGGTCGACCGGCGGAGGCGGGAGGGCGTCGAGGCGCAGGCGCCGCTGCGGGCGGTCGCGGGCGGTCGCTGCGATCAGATGACGCCACGCGAATGCGTGCATCAACATCCACTCGCCGCCGAGCGTCTCGTTGCGGCTCCCGACGAGCTCGCGCGCGCCGCGCAGCCCCAGCCGCGCGAGCGGGAGAAGCGAGCGCTCGGCGCGCGCGAACCGGTCCAGCTCGCGCTGCTTGCGGGCGCTCATCCGCGCGCCGCAGCGCAGCTGCAGAACCGTCGCGAACTGGGTCAGCCGGCAGACGTCGACGAAGTAGTGCAGGCGCCATAGCCGCACCCGCTCGCGCGGACGGCGCTGTGACCTGAGCCGCTCCCGTAACCCGGGCATCCGGTTGGCCTTGGCGTGGCCGAGGGTCGCGTCGCCGTGCTGCACGTAGTCGTACAGCGGCCGGTCGACGTAGCGGATCTCGCCGAGCGCCAATGCGCAGACGGCGATCCAGTGATCGTGGAAGTGCGCGAACTGAGCGGGCGGGAACGGGAGCACGTCGTCGAGCAGGTCGCGCGGGAACAGCGCCGCCGCGCCGGTCACCGCGTTGGTGACGAGCAGCGAGAGCATGTCGGTGTGGTTGTTGCGGCGCAGGCTCCAATACGTCCCGGCCACGACCTCGCCGTCGCGGCGCACGATCCGCGCATCGCTGTAGATCAGGCGCGCTTCGCCGATCTCCGCGAGCAGCGTCGCCAGCTTGTCGCGATGCCACTGGTCGTCCTGGTCGGCCAGCGCGACGTAGCGGGCGCCGGCGGGCGCCAGCGCGAGCGCGCGCTCGAAGTTGCGGTAGAAGCCGAGCCGGTGCGGCGACCGCGAGAGCACGAACCGCCGATCGCCGGCGATCGCCCGCTCCAGCGCCGTGAAGCGCTCCGGATCCGAGCAGTCGTCGGAGACGACGCAGACCCAGTTGGCGTGCGTCTGGGCGCGGATCGAGTCTAGCTGGCGGTTGAGCAGGTCGATCGGCGGCTGATGGGTCGCCATGCAGATCGCCACCAGCGGACCGGCCTCCGGCGCGGGCGTCGGGACGCTGACCGGGGCGCACGTGGCTGCGAGCGGGATCCGCGCGATCGCGGCGACCTCCTCGCCGCCGTCCTCGAACTGTGCCCGGAGCGCGAGCTCGACCGGCGTCTCGCGTGGGCCGATCCGTGCGATCCCCCAGAAGCCGCTCGCGTACGCAGCCGGCTGCGCGACCTCGCGCATCAGATCCAGCCGCGGCATGTCCTGGGCCGTCAACGGCTGCTCCTCGCCGTCGACGAGCAGCGTGAGCGACGCGATCCGCGCCGTGGCTGCGAAGCACGTCCCGCTCACGAACAGCGCCGTGCCCGCGCCGACGGCCAGCTCGGCCGGCAGCGGCGAGTCGAGCTGCAGCTCGAGCTCGCCTCGCGCCACGGTCGGTGGCTTCGTGCGTTGCGCCGTATCCAGGGCCAAATCGCGGTCGAGCGTAGTTGATCTAGACTGCCGCGCTCTCGTGGAGCGGCTCGGCCTGCAGATCGACCCGTATGCGAACGACCCGGGCCACTGGGGCGCATCGCTGCTCACGCTCGCCGAGCTGATCGTGCCCTGTCTCGACGCCGCCGAGGCGCGCTCGGTGGTCGAGGTCGGCGCCTATGCCGGCGATCTCACTGGGCTGCTGGTGGAGTGGGCGGCCGCCGGCGACGCCCGCGTGCAGGCGATCGACCCCGCACCCCGGCCCGCTCTGCTCGAGCTCGCCGAGCGCCGTCCGGAGCTCGAGTTGATCCGCGCGACGAGCCACGACGCGCTGCGCGAGATCGCGGCGCCGGACGCCGCGATCATCGATGGCGACCACAACTACTACACGGTCCGCGAGGAGCTGCGGCTGATCGCCGAGCGCGCGCCCGGCCCAGAGCTTCCGCTGCTGATATTCCACGACGTGGCCTGGCCGCACGCGCGCCGCGACGACTACTACGACCCGAGCCGGGTGCCGGAGGAGCATCGCCATCCGATCGAGGAGGGCAGCGGCCTGTTCCCGGGCGTGCCGGGCGTGCGGGCCGGCGGACTGCCGTACCGGCACGCGGCCGGGCGCGAGGGCGGGCCGCGCAACGGCGTGCTCACGGCGGTCGAGGACTTCGTGGCCGAGCGCGACGCGCTCGTCGTCGCCGTCGTGCCCGCGTTCTTCGGCCTCGGCGTCGTCTGGCACGAGGACGCGCCGTGGGCCGGCGCTGTCGCGCAGGTGCTCGAGCAGTGGGATCGCAACCCGCTGCTCGAGCGGCTCGAGGCCAACCGGGTGCTGCACCTCGCCTCGTCGCACTTCCACCTGGTACAGGCCTCGCGGGAGCGGGAGCGGGCGGACCGCCAGGAGGCGCTCCTGCGGCGGCTGCTCGAGTCGAGCGCGTTCGCCGTCGCGGAGCGGCTCTCCCGGCTGCGCGTCCGCGCCGGCGTCGCGACCGACGCCGCGGCGGTCTCCAAGGAGGAGATCCGGCGCGCGCTCGGGGAGTGACGCGGTGAACTTCCAGCGGCTCTACGAGTACCGCTTCCGAGACGTCGACCAGCAGGCGCGCGAGGCGGTCTGGCGCGAGATCGGGCCGTTCGCGCATCGCCTGCTCGGCTCGCCCGACCGCGTGCTCGACCCGGCGGCCGGGCGGTGCGAGTTCCTCCGCGCCGTCCCGGCATCCGAGCGCTGGGGGGTGGACCTCGTCGACTACGAGGCGAGCTCGGCGCCGCCCGGAGTGAAGCTGGTCGTGGGGCACGTGATGGAGGTCGACCTCCCGGAGTCCTACTTCGGCGGGATCTGGATCTCGAACTTCCTTGAGCACCTCGCCGATCAGGAGGCCGTCGCCGCGTTCCTGGAGCGCATGCGCGACCGGCTCCCCCCCGGCGGCCGCATCGCGATCATGGGCCCGAACTTCCGCTACTGCGCCAAGGAGTACTTCGACTGCGCCGACCACAACGTGATCCTCACGCACGTCGGCGTGGAGGAGCACCTGTACGCCGCGGGATTCGAGATCGAGGCGGTGGATCCGCGCTTCCTGCCCTACTCCTTCCGCGGTCGCCTACCCGCCAGCGCGGCCCTGACCCGACGCTACCTCTCGACACCGCTCGCGTGGCGGCTCCTCGGGAAGCAGTTCCTCGTCGTCGGCCGCCGCGCGGCGTAACCCGCCGTAGCCGAGCAGCAGCACGCCCAGGCCGACGAAGGTGACGGGGATGAACCAGACGAACCGCGCCAGCAAGAGGACGCCGACGGCATCTCCTCCTACGACGCCGATGGCGCTCAGCCCGACAAGGATGCCGGCGTCGAACGTGCCGACGTAGCCGGGCGCCGCAGGGATCGCCGCGAACAGCGAGGCGAGCACCACGACAGCCAGGGCGGGCAGGGACTCCAGCTCGACGCCGATCGCGCGGGCGATGATCAGGAATGTAAGCCCTTCCAGGCACCAGATGACGAGCGAGGCGGCGGCCGGCGGAACGCCGTGCGGGCGAGTGAACAGCCTGAACGCGCGGGCGACGGGCCGCACGACCGCCGCGACGCGCTCGAACCGGCCGCGGCGGCGCAGCCACATGTAGGCCGCCAGGGAGGCCGCGGCGGCGCCGACGCCGGCCGCGGCGACCGTGGCCGAGCCGTCGCCACCTGCCGCGCCCTTCACGCCTGCCCAGGTCAGCGCCGCGAACAGCACCGCCAGCACCGCCGCGTCGAGCGAGCGCTCGGCCAGGACAGTGCCGAGCACCTCTCGCCGGCGCGCGGTGGTGCGCTCGCCCATCAGCCCGATCTTCAGCAGCTCCCCGCCGCGGGCAGGCAGCACGTTGTTGCCCATGTACGCGACCAGCGTCAGGCCGAGGGCGTCACGGAGCCGGTGCGGCACACCGGAGAGCCGCAGGATCCCGTGCCAGCGCCATCCGCGCAGCGCGAGCGTGACGGCGGTCAGCAGCAGCGCGATGCCGAGCCATGCGTAGCCCATCCCCGAGTCGGGCAGCCGTGGAGACTCCTGCCGCGAGATCCACCACGCCACGGCGCCGAGCGCGACGATCGAGACCACGACCCCGAGCCACGACGTCACCCGGCGGCGGCGCAACCGCTATCTCCGCCTGTGCGCCTGGAGCCTGCCGGCCAGGGCCCGCGCCGACCGCGAGCGGCGGCCGTCGGCGGCGGCGAAGCGTGTGGTCCGCGACACGGGCTTATCGGCGGCGCGCCGGTAGTCCCCGCGCGTGAGATGCTGCTCGAGGAACACGTAGAGCACGATGAACAGGTAGCGGCTGCCCATCTCCTGGAGCTGCAGCTTGGACTCGCCCGCCGCGCGATTCGTTCACGAGGTCGGTACGATCGCATAGCTGAACACGCGCGTGACCGCCTTCAGCGGCATCTCGACCGTGAGGTTGAAGTGCGGCGAGATGAGCGGCTGGAGCTGCTCGATGACGTCGCGCCGATACGCCTTGAACGCGTTCGTAGTGTCGTTGTAGCCGTGGCGGAAGACGAGCCGGATGGCGGTGTTGACCGCGCGGTTCACGCACAGCTTCAGACGCGGGTAGTCGCGCACGACCGCCCCGGGCATGAAGCGCGAGCCGAACGCGCAGTCGTACCCGGCCTCGAGCACGCGGTAGTAGAGGACCACGTCGCGCGCGTCGTCGGAGCCGTCGGCCATGACGATCACCACGGCGTCGCCGGCGAACTGCTCGAGCCCCGTGCGCACCGCGTAGCCGAAGCCGTGCGCGCCCTCGTTGGGAATGCAGCGGACGCGGGCGTCGGCGGCCGTGACCCGGGCGACCCCCTCGCGCGTCCCGTCCGAGGAGCCGTCGTCTACCACGAGGACCTCGAAGTCCATGCCCTCTGCCGTGAGATGGCGCAGGAGCGTGCGCAGCGTCGGCTCGATGACCTCGGCCTCGTCGTGGGCGGGGATGATCTCGGATAGCTTCAAGCGGCGGTCCAGCGCTCCACGTTGGCGTCGTGGATCTCGCGCAGTATGTCCTCTATGTCGTGCTCGATGTCCCACGCCGGGTAGTCGCGCTTGAAGGCCGAGACGTCCGAGATCCACCAGCGGTGATCCCCGATCCGGTGCTCATCCGACAGCGACCAGTTCAGCTCACGACCGGCTATCCGCTGGCACGCGTCGATTGCCTCCAGCATGGAGCAGTTGCACTGCCCGGCCGCCGCCGAGGTTGTAGACGGCGGCCGGGCGGGGGGCGCCGGCGAACACGTCGAACGCGCGCACGAGGTCCTTCGCATGGATGTTGTCGCGGACCTGCTTGCCGCCATAGCCGTAGATCGTGTACGGCTGCCCGGTCACCGTGCAGCGCATCAGGTACGCGAGGAACCCGTGCAGCCGGGTGCCTGCGTGGTCGGGGCCGGTCAGGCAGCCGCCGCGCGCGCACATCGTCGGCATCCCGAAATAGCGGCCGTACTCCTGCACCAGCAGGTCCGCCGCTGCCTTCGACACGCCGAACAGCGAATGCGTCGACGCGTCGATCGACATCGAAGTGTCGATGCCGTCGTGCCACTTATGCCCGGGCGGCAACTCCAGGCGGGTCTCGAGGTTCTGCAGCGGGAGCTGGTTCGGGAGATCACCGTAGACCTTGTTCGTCGAGCAGAGCACGAACGGCGCGTCAGGGCAGTGCCGCCGCGCCGCCTCGAGCAGGTTGAGCGTGCCGTTGGCGTTGACGGTGAAGTCGGTCTGCGGATCGGTCGCGGCCCAGTCGTGCGAGGGCTGGGCGGCCGTGTGCACGATCAGGCCGATGGCGCCGGCGCCGGCGAACAGGCGGTCGACGGCCTCGGTGTCGCGGACGTCGACGTCCTCGGCGCGGAACTCTGCCGGGAACCGCGCCGCCAGCTCCTCGCTCACGCGCGCGGTCGAGGCCTCCGGCCCGAAGAAGCGGGCGCGCATGTCGTTCTCGAGGCCGACGACGGTCCAGCCGGCCTCGGCGAGGTGGATCACCGACGCGGAGCCGATGAGGCCGCCGGACCCGGTGACGATGGCGACGGACATCAGGAGGCGTGCATGTTCCTACAACGCGGAGACGAGCTGCTCTTCGTGCGCGGCGGCCCAGGCGGCGACGTCCGCCAGCGTGTCGCGCGCGTCGCGCCGCGGACGCCAGTCGCAGTGCGCGAACAGCCGCGCGCAGTCGGAGATGTAGACCGGCACGTCGCCGGGCCGGTCCTCGCCGGCCGCCTCCACGGGCAACTCGACGCCGGTCAGCTCGCGGCAGAGCTCGGTCGCCTCGCGCAGCGAGAGCGAGCACGTCCGCCCGCCGCCCACGTTCACCACGACTCCGTCCCAGTGCTCCGGGCGCGCGAGCTGGTCGTCGAGCAGGTCGATCAGGTCGTCGACGTGCAGCAGATCGCGCACCTGGCGCCCGGAGCCGTCGAAGCCGAGGTACCGCAGCGGCCGACCCTGAAGATGGGCGAGGAGCCAGTACGTGAACACGCCCTGGTCGATCCGGCCCATCTGCCACGGTCCCGCGATCACGCCGCAGCGGTCGGTCACGGCGCGCAGCGCGAACGCCGCGCGGTACTCCTCTACCAGCAGCTCCGCCGCCAGCTTCGTCGTCCCGTACAGCGTTCGCGCGCCTTCGAGCGGGAAGTCCTCGGCGATGCCCGCGGCCGATGCGCCGGGCAGCGGCTGGCGCTCGGCGAGCTCGAAGCGGGTCGGCGCCTCCTCGATCGCCAGCGCTCGCAGCGCCGCGACGGGATACACGCGGCTGGTCGACAGGAATACCAGCTGGGCGGCGTCCCGGCGCGCCAGCTCGAGGCAGTGCCAGGCGCCGAGAAGGTTCGCGCTGACCGCGTAGTCCGTCGCGCCGTCGGACCCGGTCAGCGCCGACGGCTCGGCCGAGCACTCGACGATCGCGTCGACCCGCGGCAGCCTGACCAGGTCGCCGGGCGCGCGCACGTCGCCGTGCTCGAAGGTCACGCCGGCGGCGCGCAGCCGCGGCAGGTTGAGCTCGGACCCGCGGCGCCTGAGGTTGTCGAGCGCGATCACCTCCCAGCCCGGGTGCCGGCCGCGCAACGCGATCGCGAGGCTCGCGCCGACGAATCCCGCGCCGCCGGTCACCAGTACGCGGCGCTCCGGGGTGGCAGGCATCGCGGCATCATCGGTTATCGTCGCCGCGCGTGCGCCGGCGAGACGGCTATTCGTTCATCGCGCTGGGCGCGCTGCTGGTCGTCGCGGCGGCGTTCTTGTGGCACGAGACGCGGGGGACGACGCTGTGGTTCGACGAGTGGCAGTGGGCGCTCTACCGCCGCGAGAACGACGTCGGCACGTTCCTGGAGCCGCACAACGAACACCTGTCGCTCGTCCCGCTGGCGATCTACCGACTGCTGTTCGCGACCGCCGGCCTGACCGACTACGCGCCGTACCGTGCCCTGGTGATCGGCGGTCACCTTGCATGCGTGGTGCTCGTGTTCGTGTACGCGCGCCGGCGCGTGGGGAGCCTCGCCGCGCTGCTGCCGGCCGTCGTGCTCCTGTTCCTGGGCCCCGGGTGGCAGAACATCCTCTGGCCGTTCCAGATCGGCTGGCTGATCTCGCTCGGGGCAGGCATCGGCGCGCTGCTCATGCTCGATCGCGCCGACCGGCTCGGCGACGCGGCGGCCTGCGCGCTGCTCGCGCTGTCGATCGCCAGCTCTGGCCTCGGCATCCCGATCGCGGCCGGCGTCGCGGTCGAGCTGCTGTGGGCGCGGCGGGGGCTGCGATCCGCGTGGATCGTCGGCGCCCCGCTGGCGGCGTACGCGCTCTGGTGGCTCGTCTATCAGGAGTCCGAGTTCATCCGCCACAATCTCGTCGTCGCGCCGGGCTTCGCGGCCGACTCCGCCGCCGCGACGCTGAGCGCGCTCGTCGGTCTCACGGGGCCGACGCTGGACGAGCAGGGCGAGACGCTGGGCTGGGGGCGGCCGCTCGCCGTGCTCGCCGCGGGAATCCTGATCTGGCGGGTCGCCGCGCTCGGGCCCGTTCCCGCGCGGGCGCTCGCGCTGCTGGTGATCCTGCTCTCGTTCTGGCTGCTGACCGGCCTGCGGCGAGCCGGCATCAGCACCCCCGAGGAGGGCCGGTACCTCTACGTCGGCGCGCTGTTCGTCCTGCTGCTCGCGGTCGAGCTGACGCGCGGCGTCGCGCCGCCGCGCTGGGCCGCGGCGCTGCTCGCCTGCGTGGCAGCCCTGGCGGTGCTGGCCAACCTCGGAGATCTGCGGGACGGCGGCAGGTTCCTGCGCTCGCAGGCGCCCGCCGCTCGCGCCGATCTCGGCGCGCTGGAGCTGGCCCGGCCCCTGCTCGAGCCCGGCTTCGTCGCGAGCGGGTTCCCGGGGTACCCGCTGATCATCCTGCGGGCGGGACCGTACTTCGCGGCGGCGGCGTCGTGGGGATCGCCGGCCGCGTCGGCGGCCGAGCTGGCAAGTGCGCCCGAGGGCGCGCGACTGGTCGCCGATGGCGAGCTGACCCGCATCCACGAGGTCGCGCTCGCGCCGGTCGGCTCCGATCCGGCGCTTGGCAGCCCGCCCGCGGTGGACGCTGCGACCGGCGGTGACCTGGCCACGCGCGGAGCGTGCGTCACGTTCCGGCCGGCCGGCGCTCGCGCGCCCGGCGGCGCGAGCTCGTGCTCACGCTCCCCGCCGCCGGCGTCCTGCTGACGGCACGCGGCGCGCCGGCGACGGTCGCCGTCCGGCGCTTCGCCGCCCGCTTCCCGGAGACGCCGGTCGGCAGCGTGAACGCCGCGGGCTCGGCGATCCTGCGGATCGGTCCCGACCGCGCCGACGTCCCGTGGCACATCCGCGTCGCGTCGGAGCGGCCCGTGCGGGCTTGCGGCGTGCGATAGTCAGCGCAGGCGCCGGCGCAGCGCGTTGAGCCGGCGCAGCGGCGCGGTGAGCCGCCAGCTCACGCTCTCGGTCACCTCCTCGAGGTCGCGCTGGAGCTGCGTGGCGCGGGCGTCGGACTGCATCTGCTTGGCGGCCACCTGTGCCCGCGCGGCGGCGGCCTCGGCCTCCGCCCGGCGCGCGCGCTCCTTCCAGCTGCCGGCGACCACGCCGACGTTCGGCATCCTCCCGTCCCACTTCTCGGCCACGCGCATGTGTGCGGCGATCCAAGTGTCCGGGTTGCTGATCAGGTCGAGCGAGTGGTGGTGGACGACCTTGAAGTCCGCCGTCACCACCTTGCGCCCGGCGGTGCGCACCTGGAGGCAGAAGTCGAAGTCGTAGCCATGGATCTGACTGCCGAGGGTCTCGTCGAAGCGGATGTTGCGCACCGTCCACGGCGACAGGCCGAGCACGAAGCCGTCGACCGTGTCGACCTCGCCGGTGCGCGCGTACGCGGGCAGCTTGTCGCCGTTCCACGAGAAGGCGGGCAGCTCCCCGCCGCCGAGCTCGCGATAGCGGTGCACGAACGACGCCCATGTCACCGAGCCTTCCCACCAGGCGATGCTGCGGACGCCGATCGCGCCTACGCAGCCGACGACGCCGACCTCCGGATCGCTGAGCGCCTGCCTGAGCTTGATGCAGAAGTCGGGGTCGGTGATCTCGGCGTCCTGGTGCAGGAGCACGAGCGCCTCGAGGTCGTCGCGCTGGGCGACCATGTCCATGATCAGGTTGTAGGAGCGGAACAGCGAGCCGGCGGCGGCGTGCGCCATCACCTCCGAGCCGGGCTCGGCCGCCAGGCTTATCCCGCGCTCGGCGGTTTGCTCGTACAGCTCGGGGTCGGTGATCGACGACGCGAAGACGATCATGGTGCCGCGCCGTGCCGGACTCGGCGTCGCAGCCGCTCGCGCCAGCCGCCAGCGGGCGCTCCGCCGGCGCGGCGCCAGCGCACGCAGGTGGAGTCGACCGGCTCGAGCGGCTCCGTGATCCCGTGCGCGCTGCGGAACTGGTCGACGGCCTGGCGGCAGCCTTGGAACGAGCCGTAGTCGTCCACGATCAGGTAGCCGCCGGGCACGAGGCCCGGGTACAGGTGCTCGAGCCCCAGCCGCGTCGGCTCGTATGTGTCGGCGTCGAGCCGGACCATCGCCCAGCGCCGTCCCGACAGGCCCGCCAGGGTGTCCTCGAAGAAGCCGGGCACGAAGCGCACGTTGCGGTCGCAGCCGAGGCGGGCGAAGCTCTCGCGCACCTCCTCGACCGGCACCGCGAGGTAGTCGAACGCGCTCAGCCGCAGGGCCTCGGAGTCCCCGCCGTCACCGGGGTGGAAGCCCTGGAAGGAGTCCGCCACCCAGACGGCGCGGTCATCGCCCAGGGAATCGAGCGTGGCGCGCACGAGGATCGAAGCGCCGCCGCGCCAGGCTCCGGTCTCGATCACGTCGCCCTCGATGCGCTCCGCGACGATCGACTCCACGCACGACTGCAGGTCGTCGAGCCGCCCGAGTCCGACCATCGTGAGCCCCTCGAGCGGCCAGTCCATCCCCGCCGACCGCAGCCGCCGCTCGTCGCCGCGCAGCGCGCGCGACGTCACCGTGCCGTCGGGTTGGGCGCCGAGCGAAACGGTGCTCGTGCCGACCAGGTCGCACAGGCTGAGCTTGAGCAGGTCGAGGTAGGCCCTACGAAGCGATTCGACGTCGGGGCCGGCGCCGGCGGCACGGGGCTCGCGAGCTCCCGCGACGTGGGCCTCGCGGTAGGCCAGCCAGCGCTCGAGCTCGGAGGGATCGGCCGCCATCGCCGCGAAAGGATAGGTTCTCGCTCCGCGTGACCGCTGAGCTGGTGGTGAACCTCGAGAGCCCGCTCCCGGCATCGCTGCCGGTCGGCAGCGCCACCGCCGTCTACGTCACGGGCACGTGCTTCCATCGCAGCGAACGCCTCGCCCGGCTCGCGGTCGAAGTCGACGGGATTCGCCACCGCCCGGCCGCGTCTCGGATGCCGCGCCCGGACGTCTACGACGCCGACCCGGCCGGGTTCCGCAGCGGCTTCTGGGCGACGCTTCCGATCGCGGCGCGCGAGCGGCCCGGCACGGTCGAGCTCGCGCTGGCGGTCCGGCTGGCGGGCGGGGACGAGCTGCACGCGCCGCTCGGACGGATCCCGATCGTCGCGCCGGAGCCGGCGCCCGTCCTCGCCGGCGCGGGCGACCCCGGCCTGATCGCCGTCTGCATGGCGACGTTCGAGCCCGACATCGCCCTCTTCCGCAGCCAGGTCGAGTCGCTCCGCGGCCAGACCGACGACCGCTGGCTGTGCGTGATCAGCGACGACCGCTCCGGTCCCGAGCGCTGGAGCCAGCTGCGCGCGGTGGTCGCGGGCGATGCGCGCTTCGTCGCGTCGCGGTCGGACGAGCGGCGCGGCTTCTACGGCAACTTCGAGCGCGCGCTGCGGCTGGCGCCCGCGCAGGCGTCGCTGCTGGCGCTGTGCGACCAGGACGACGTCTGGCTGCCCGAGAAGCTCGCCGTGCTGCGAGGCGCGCTCGGCGACGCCCAGATGGTCTACTCGGACCAGCGCCTGGTCGACGTCGAGGGGCGCGTGCTGCGGGAGACGCTGTGGGATGGGCGGCGCAACAACCACACCGACATCGCCTCGCTGCTGATCGCGAACACGATCACCGGCGCCGCGACGCTCTTCCGCCGCGAGGTAGCCGACCTCGCGCTGCCGTTCCCGGATGCGCCGGGCGTGCAGTTCCACGATCACTGGCTCGGCCTGGTCGCGCTCGCGTCGGGGAACGTGGCGTACGTCGACCGGCCCCTCTACGACTACGTCCAGCATCGCGGCGCGGTGTTCGGCGAGGTCGAGGATCGCCGGATCCGCAAGGGCATCCTGCGCGGCGGGCGCGGCGCGTACTTCCTGGGCTACGTCATGCGCGAGGTCCAGGCGCAGGCGCTGCTCATGCGCTGCGGCTCGAGCATGGCCGGCGCCAAGCGGCGCGCGCTGCGGCGTTACGTCGCGGCCGCCCGCTCGCCGGTGGCGTTCGCGTGGCTGGCGCTGCGGCCGCTGCGCGGGCTCGTCGGCCGCAACGAGACGCTCGGCAGCGAGGCCGATCTGGTCCGCGGGATCGTGTGGCGATGGCTCGTCGCGATCCTGGCGACGGGCGCCCGCAGGCCCGGGCGGCGACCGTGCGACGCGCGCTTCCCGGACGAGGCGAGCTTCCAGCAGCGGCGGCTGAGCCGCTGGAGAGCGCGCGCCTGAGGGCTGCGTACGCTTCGGGGGCGATGGGGTTGCACGACGGCGCACCGGTGGTCATCGAGGCTCGCGGGATCGAGAAGTCGTTCCGGATCCCGCTGCACCGGGTCGACACGCTCAAGGAGCGTGCGCTCCATCCGCTTGCTCGCAGCGAGTACCGCGAGCTGCACGCGCTTCGGGGGATCTCGTTCGACGTCCGGCAGGGCGAGTTCTTCGGCATCGTCGGGCGCAACGGGTCGGGCAAGAGCACGCTGCTCAAGATCATGTCGAGCATCTACCGCGCCGACGCTGGGACGATCCGGATGGCGGGGCGGCTCGCCCCGTTCATCGAGCTCGGCGTCGGGTTCAACCCCGAGCTGACGTCGCGCGAGAACGTCGTGCTGAACGGCGTGATGATGGGCCTCGGTCGGCGCGAGGCGCAGCGGCGGCTGGACGCTGTGCTCGACTTCGCCGAGCTGCGCGACTTCGCCGACCTCAAGCTGAAGAACTACTCGTCCGGGATGATGGTCCGGCTCGCGTTCGCGGTCATGGTCGAGGCGGACGCCGACATCATGCTCGTCGACGAGGTGCTCGCCGTCGGCGACGCAGCATTCGCGCAGAAGTGCATGGACGTCTTCCGCGACAAGCGGCGGGCCGGCCGGACCGTCGTGCTCGTGACCCACGACATGGCAACCGTGCAGGGCTTCTGCGACCGCGCGCTGCTGATCCACGACGGCGAGATCCGCTACAGCGGCGACCCGGAGGAGGCCGCGCTGCAGTACTTCCGGCTCAACTTCCAGGGCGACGACGGGCGCAGCCGCGACCCCGGCGCGCGCGGCGTGCCCGACGTCAACGTGCACGTGGTCGACGCGTGGCTCGAGAACGAGGTCGGCGATCGGGTCGGGAGCGTGGAGCAGGGCGACCCGATCGGCCTGCGCGTCGTGCTCGAAGCGCGGCAGGACCTCGAGGCGCCGATCTTCGGCGTCCACCTGCTGACGGAGACCGGCGCCACGGTGTTCGGGTTCAACCGGACGCTCACGGTCGAGCCCGGCGCGCGGGAGCTGGTCCCGGCAGGGCGGCGCGTCCGGATCGCCGGCGCGATCGAGAACCGGCTGGTGCCCGGCCGCTACTACATCCACTGCTTCATCGCGCGCAACCGGACCCAGGGCGATCTCGCCCTGCACTTCGTCCGGCTGCTCGACTTCGACGTCTACGGCACGCGGCCCGGTCCGGGCAGCGTGTCGGTGCGGACGGACGTCGAGGTTGCGATCGAGCTCGATCCGGCGCAGGCGCCGGCGCGATGAGCGGCGCCGGGCTCGAGCTGCGCGAGGTGCGCGGGCCCTCCGCCCTCGGCGGTGGCTGGCGGCGCTCGCTCGAGCTGCTCTACCTGATCGCGACGACCGAGTTCAGGCGCAGCTACCTCGGGACCGCGCTCGGCTACCTGTGGTCGATCGCGCGCCCGCTGGCGCTGTTCGCCGTGCTGCTGACCGTGTTCACGCAGGCGTTCGACCTCGGCGATCGCGTCGTCAACTATCCGATGCTTCTGCTGTTCAACATCGTGCTGTTCGGCTTCTTCCAGGAGGCGACGACGCAGGCGGTCAGCTCGATCGTCAGCCAGGAGTCGGTCGTGCGCAAGACGCAGTTCCCGCGGCTCGTGATCCCGCTGGCGGTCGTGCTGACGAGCGCGTTCAACCTGGCGGTGAACCTCGTCGTCGTGCTCGTGTTCCTGCTCGTTGCGGGGATCTCGCCGACGTGGACGTGGCTGCTGTTCCCGCTGCTCCTGGCGTTGCTGTTCGTGTTCACGACGGCGGTCGCGATGATCCTGTCCGCGCTGTTCCCGCGATTCCGCGACACGGCGATCATCTGGAGCGTGGCGGCGACCGCGCTGTTCTACGCGACCCCGGTGCTGTACCCGCTCGAGCTCGTGTCGGGTCGGCTGCAGGACGTGCTCGCGCTGAATCCGCTGACGCCGCTGTTCGAGCTCGCGCGCAAGTGGGTAATCGATCCCGACGCGCCCGGGCCGGTCGCGGCGGCGGGCGGGTCGGCGGCGCTGCTCGTGCCGGCGGCCATCTTCGCGCTGGTCTGCGTGCTCGCGGTCTGGATCTTCAACCGCGAGGCGCCCCGGATCGCGGAGCAGCTCTGATGGGCGCCCGCGTGCTCGTGGCGGTCGTCGCCGCCGGCGCACTGGCCTGGCTGGCCGTCATGGAGCGCGACGTGCGGCTGCTGGCGCGCGGCGTCGAGGCGTCCGGACAGCTGCGGACCGCGGGCAGCTTCGAGCGCGCGGAGGCCGACCTGCGAGCGGCGCGGCTTCTGAATCCGGATGCCAACCCCGATCTCGGCCGTGCGGCGCTCTACCAGGGCGCCGGCCGCTTGCGGCAGGCAACCGCGCTGCTGGAGGAAGTGGTGCGGCGTGAACCCGAGAACCGTGCGGCCTGGAGCCAGCTGCTCGTGCTCGCGCGCGAGCGCGACCCGGACCGGGCCCGCCGCGCGCTCGCCGCCCTGCGGCGGCTCGATCCGGTCAACGCCCGGCGCCGCTGAGCGTCAGCGCGCGCGAGGCTGCCCGCTCTTGGCCCGCTGGATTCGGCTCCGCCGCGCCCTCGGCCAGCACCGCGAGCGCGCCCGCCAGCACGATCGCGGGCAGCGTCACCGCCGGCAGCTGCCAGTCCCAGTCGATCGACGCGTGCAGGAACCACACCAGCGCGCCGGCGCACGTGCCGGCTGCGGCGCCGGGAGCCCGCCGCAGCGCCGCGCGCGCCGCACCGATCGCGCCGGCCATCATCAGCGCGAACGCCAGCAGGCCGACGAGGCCCAGCTCGGCGGCGATCTCGAATTCGAGCGAGTGGGCGTCCCTGACGGCCTCCGCGATCGAGCGCTCCCGCAGCCACGCGACGCGGAACCCGCCCGAGCCGAGGCCCTCGATCGGGTTGCGCTCGAACGCCTGCAGCGCGACGCGCCAGTACTCGTAGCGGTTCGAGCTGACCGTCGTGATCCGCGTCGGGCTGGCTCCCGCGGCGAGCTCGGCGGCGCTCGGCTTCTCCGCGACGCCGGCGACGACCAGCCCGATCGTGACGGCCGCGACCGCGACCGCCGCGACCGGTGTCAGCCGGCGCGACCAGGCGAGCTCGTCGCTTTCCGTCGCGGCCCCGCGAGCCGCGCGCACCGTCAACACGCCTGCGGCAGCGGCGATCAGCGCCAGCAGCGCGAGCGCGATCGCGCCGTCACGGGTTCGGTCCGCGAGCGCGCCCTCGAACGCGGCCACGCCGGGGAACGCGGCCGAGCACGCGGCCGCCGCGGCGCCGGTCGCGAGCGCGACGACGGCGGCGCGCAGCTGGTGGCTCGAGCGCGTCGCGGCGACGAGGATCAGTAGGCCCAGCAGTGAGACCGCGATCGCTCCGCGCGAGTAGGACAGGTAGACGCCGGCGCCGAGCGGCGCGGCGGCCGCCGCGGCGAAGCACCGCGTCGCGACCGTTCGCGTACGGTCGCCCGCCAGCCGCGCGCAGAGTACGAGCCCGATGGCGGCGAGGGCGCCCTCGCCGTTCCAGTACGTGATCGGCTGCTCGAGCCGACCGGCGGCTGTCTCGGAGCGCGCCAGCTCCAGGACCCCGGGCAGCAGCCGTCCGGCCAGTCCGTAGCCGATCACGACCGTCGCGCCTGCGGCGAGCGCCGGCTCGGCGGCCCGCATCGCGCGCGGGCTGCGGAGCGCGCCGATCGCGAGCAGGAGCGCGCCGACGTAGAGGACGAGCCGCTGCACGTTCTCGCCCGCAGGCCCGCCGAGCGGCGCCCATGTCAGCGAGAGCGCGCTCCAAGCCGTCAGCAGGACGAGCCCGGCGAGCAGCAGCCTGCCCGGCGCGGTCCGCGGCAGCGGCGCCGGGCCGACGACGGCGAGGGCGAGCACGAGCGCCCAGAAGACGATCGCCGCGACGAGGCGCGGCTCGGTGTAGAAGCCGCCGGAGTAGAACGCCAGGACGGTCGGACCGGCGAGCAGGCAGGCCGCGGCGACGGCGGGCACGGCGCGACGCATTGGGCGCCAGGCTAGTGGAGCGGTTCGCGGGTTCGAGGCGATCGCGGTCTCAGGCTGCGAGGCGCTCCACCAGCGCGGCGAAGCGGCGCGCCGCCCCTCCCCGGTCGAACGCGACGGCGCGTGCCCGCGCCGCCGCGGGCGCCGCGCGGTCGGCGAGCACGGCTGCCACCGCTTCGGCGCCCGCGGCCGCATTGCCGGGCGTGTAGAGGCGGCCGCAGCCCGGCGTCACGATCTCGAGCGGGCCGCCGGCGGCGGGCGCCACGACCGGGCGGCCCGCGGCAAGCGCCTCGACGAGCACGAGGCCGAAAGGCTCGGCGTCGGCGCAGTGCAGCAGGCAATGCGCCTCCGCCAGCGCGGGGCGGGGGTCTGCGAGCGCTCCGAGGAAGCGCACGCGACCGCCGACGTCCGGTCGTGCAGCCCGCGCGTTCAATGCCGCGACGAAGCCGGGTGGATCGCCGGGTAGCGGTGCGCCTGCAAGGTCGAGCCGCAGGTCCGGCAGGCGCGCGGCGATCTCGAGCGCGAGGTCGGCGCGCTTCCACGGAACCAGCGCGCCGAGCCAGAGCGCGCGCGGCGGCAGCGGTGGGGGTCCCGGAAGCTCCCAGTGCTCGCAGTCGACGCCGGGGTGGATCACGTGCGTACGTCCCAGGCGCCGTCCCGTCGGATCGGCGGCGGCTGCGATCGCTCCCGAGAGCGCCACAACCGCATCGGCGCGCGAAGCCGCCGCGCGGAGCAGCGCGGCGACGGCGCGGTCGGGCGGCAGGTCGGGCAGCAGCGCGAGCAGCCGCGCGCCGGCGAGCGGCGCCCCCGCGGCCGCGAGCAGCGGCCGCTGCCCCGACGCGGCCACGACCGCCGGCCGGTGCGCACGGGCCAGCCGGGCCGTGTCGCGCGCGAGCGCCGTCAGGTCGAGCGCCGCGCGCGTCGGGCGCCCGCGCCGCTGAAGCGGCCGGTCCGCGAGCGGCACGACGTCGAGCCCGGCGGCTGCGGCGGCCTCGGCGAGCGGGCCGGGCGGGCATGCGAGCAGCGCCGGGCGCGCCAGCGACCCGCCCCAGTCGAGCAGCACTCGCTCGGCCCCGCCGAGCACGCCGGCGGCTGCAACCAGCAGCACCGGTCCCGGACGCCCCGCCGCGGCCGGGCGGCGCGACGGACTCGCGGCCGGCCGCGGTCCGGCGGCGCTCGTGCTTGCTGGCGTCGTCGTCAGCCGCGGCGTCATCGTCGGGAGCCGTCCGCCGGAGGCGCGCCTCCGACCGCGCGCCGCGCGCGGGCAAGCGCTCGAAGCTGGCGCGCCGGCCGCTCGGCGTCGCCGCCGAGCAGCGCGTGACCGGCCGCGCGGGACGCGAACGTCATCGCCTGCGCGAGGTCGTCGAGCCCTAGCGCTCGCGGACCCAGCGCGCCGCCGACCACCGCGCGCCGGCGCCGTGCCAGCAGGTCGAGCGGCTCGCCGTCGCGCAGCGTCGCGTGACCTCCGGTGTGCCGGACGCGCAGCGAGGGATGGAGCACCGTGGGGATTCCCGCCGCCCGCGCGCGCAGGCAGAGATCCATGTCCTCGGCGAACAGGTGCGCCGCGGAGTCGAACGGACCGAGCCGCCGGAGCGTCGCCGTCGCCCCGGCGAGGCAGGCGCCGATCGCCCAGCCGACCGTGCGCGCCCGTTCGGCGCGGTACGGCTCGAGCCGCTCGCGCAGCGGCGCCGGCAGCAGCGGCGGGTGCACCGCGGCGCCGGCCAGCGCGCCGACGGTCCCCGGCAGCGGATGCGCCGAGCGCTGGACGCTGCCGTCGCCGTTGAGCAGCCGCGGCGCGTGCAGCGCGCCCGGGTGCTCGCGCGCGATGTCCGCCAGGCGCGCGAGCGAGTCGTCGAGCAGCTGGCAGTCCGGGTTGAGCAGCAGGCAGACGTGGTGGCGGGCGCGCTCGACGCCGGCGTTGTTGGCCGGCCCGAAACCCGGGTTGTAGCGCCGCTCGATCACCTCGGCGCCCCAGTCGGCCGCGTGCTCGGCACCGCCGTCGCGCGCGCCCGTGTCGACCGCGATCAGCTGCGGCCGCTCGACCAGGTGTGCGTCGATCGACCGCAGCAGCAACCCCAGCTCCGTGGCGGAGCCGTGCAGCACGACGACGACGGTGAAGGGCACGGCGCGGCACCGTAGTGGATAGCGTCGGGGGCGGCGTGGACGTCGCGGTCGTGATCCCGAACTACAACGGCGAGCGCTGGCTGCCGGGCGTGCTGGAGAGCGTCGCCGCCCAGACCGTCGCCCCCGTCGACGTGCTCGTCGTCGACGACGCGTCGACGGACGGGTCGCTCGCGCTGCTGGCGGAGCGCTTCGCGAGCGTGCGCGTGCTGGCGTTGCCGCAGAACCGCGGCTTCGCTCCGACCGCGAACGCCGGCATCGCCGCGGTCGCGGCCGACGCGGTCGCGCTGGTCAACACCGACGTGGTGCTGGCGCCGGACTGGCTCGAGCGGGCGGTTGACGCGCTCGCTGCCCTGCCTGGCGCCGCCTCGGTCGCCACGAAGCTCGTCGAACTGGACGATCCGACGCTGCTTTACGACGCCGGCGACGTGCTGCGGCGCGACGGCGCGTGCGAGCAGCGCGGCCGCTTCGAGCGCGACACGGGGCGCTACGACGCGCCGGGCGAGGTCTTCGCGGCCTGCGCCGGCGCCGCGCTCTACCGCCGCGCCGCGTTGCTCGCGGTGGGCGGCTTCGACGAGCGCTTCGGGACCTACCTCGAGGACGTCGACCTCGGCCTGCGCCTGCGGCTGGCGGGCTGGTCCTGCCGCTGGGAGCCGCGCGCGGTGGCGCGCCACGCGGGCGGAGGGTCGAGCGCGGCGCTGCGACGCGGGCCCGGCGCGTGGGTGGAGCGCAACACGCTGCTGCTCGTCGCGCGCGCGTTCCGGGCGCGCTGGCTGCCGCTCGTCGCGTATCGCCAGCTCGGCTGGGCGTGGCACGCCGCGCGCGCCGGCGCGCTGCGCGACCACCTCGCCGGCGCCCGCATGGCGCTGCCGCTGCTGCCGGCGTTCGCGCGCGAGCGCCGCGCGCTGCGCGCCGCCGCGGTCGTGCCGGTCGAGGCCGCGGTGCCCGCGCGCCCGATCCGCGGCCCACGTGCGGGCGGCCATCCGTCGCGCCACGCCCCCGAAACCGCTCGCTAAGGTGCGCCGGATGCTGGTCTCCCGCCGCCGCCTCGCCGCGCTCGCCGCGGCCGGCCTCCTCGCCGCGCCCGCGTCCGCGCTCGGCCAGAGCGCGGGCGACGACCAGTACGAGGACCCGTTCGCGGGCGAGGAGCAGCAGCAGCCCGAGGGCGGTTCCGAAGACGTGGGCGGCGGCGACGAGCCCGCCGTGGCGCCGGCCCCGGAAACGACCGCTCCCGCGCCGGAGACGGCGCCTGCGGCGGGCGACCCGGACCCGGACCCGGCCGCGCCGGCCGCGCAGCCGCAGCTGCCGCGCACCGGTGCCGAAACCGGCTCGATCCTCCTCGCCGGCTCGCTCCTGCTCGCAGGCGGGATCGCCCTGCGCGTCCGCCTGCGTGAGCGCTAGCCGGACCGATGGGCCCGACGCGACCGAGCGCGCGGGAGCTGAGCTCGCCGTGCAGCTGCGACCGGGCGACGTCGTGCTCGTCTCGGGCGAGCTCGGCGCCGGCAAGACCACGTTCGTCCGCGGCGCCCTGCGGGCGCTCGGCGTCACCGAGGCGGTCACGAGCCCGACGTTCGTCGTCGGCCACCTGTTCGACGGCGTCGCCGGGCCGCTGGCGCACCTCGACCTCTACCGGCTCGCCGGTCTCGAGGCCGAGGACCCCGGGCTGCTCGACCCGTACTTCGACCGCGACACGATCACGTTCGTCGAGTGGCCCGAGCGCGCGGAGTCCGAGGAGCTGCTCGGCGGCCGCGCGATCGCGCGCCACGTGACGCTCGCGCACGCCGGCGGGGACCGGCGGACGATCGAGGTCGCGCCGTGATCCTCGTCGCGCTCGACACAGCCAGCCCGGCGACCGTGACCGGGGTGCTGCTCGCCGACGGCAGCGTCGTAGAGGCGCGCGACGACCCGCCGGCCGGATCGCGCGGTGACCACGCTGCGCGGCTGCTTCCGCTCGTCGAGCAGGCGCTCTCGCAGGCTGGGGTGGAGTGGGGCGACGTCGACCGGCTCGCGGTGGGAGTCGGTCCGGGCGGATTCACGGGGCTGCGCATCGGCATCGCCACCGCGCGGGCGCTCGCTCAGGGCTACGGGCTGCCGCTCGTCCCGGTGGGCTCGCTCGCCGCGTTGGCGGCGGGGGCCGAGGGCACCGTCGCCGCGGTGCTGGACGCGCGCCGCGGCGAGGTGTTCGCCGGCGTCTGGGAGGTCGGACGGGAGCTGATGGCGCCTGCTGCGCTGCCGCCCGCGGAACTGGCGCAGCGGCTCGCGCGGCTGGACGCGCCGGTGCAGGCCGTCGGCGATGGGTCGGTACGCTTCCGGGCGGAGCTCGAACGGGCCGGGGTCGTCATCCCGGCGGACGGCTCCTCCGTCCACCGGATCAGCGCCACGCCGCTCTGCCGGCTCGGTGCGGTGGGGGAGCCGGCCGAACGGGACCGGCTGCTGCCGGACTACCTGCGCGAGCCAGACGCGAAGCCGCCTCAGTGATGACCGCACCGCCCGCCGCAGCCATCGAGGTCCGCCGCCTCACCTATGCCGACCTGCCCCAGGTGGTGGCGATCGAGCGCCGCTCGTTCCCGACCCCGTGGTCGCTGGCGATGTTCGTGCTCGAGCTCTCCAAGGCGTCCGGCATCTGCCTCGCGGCGGTCGTCGAGGGTGAGCTCGCCGGCTACCTCGTCTGCTCGCGCTACGACACCGTCTGGCACATCATGAACGTTTCGGTCGACCCCGACCGGCGCCGGCACGGGATCGCATCGACGCTGCTGACGCGGCTGTTCGAGCGCGTCGAGGACCCGGAGGCGCACTACACGCTCGAGGTGCGGCGCTCGAACGAGGGAGCGATCGCGCTGTACGACCGCTTCCGCTTCCGCTCGGCCGGCGTGCGGCGGCGCTACTACGCCGACAACGGCGAGGACGCGGTCGTGATGTGGCGGACGCCCGCGACGCTGCGCGGCTCGCTCGACGACGTGCCGAACGCCGCGCCGACTTGATCCTCGCGCTCGAGACCTCCTGCGACGACACCTGCGCCGCGGTCGTCACGGACGCCGGCGAAGTGCTGTCCTCGATCG
>Ga0126306_10000243_pt1 | contig 22699 bp, 29 predicted proteins | sample Plot27_FD_92592 | JGI IMG/M metagenome (GOLD analysis project Ga0126306, IMG submission 92592) | Serpentine soil microbial communities from UC McLaughlin Reserve, CA, USA - Plot27 | ecosystem: Environmental > Terrestrial > Soil > Grasslands | place: USA: UC McLaughlin Reserve, Lake County... | reverse complement strand
GGACGGGGCGGAGGAGCGTCCGTTGGCCCGCCTTCCACGGCTGGCCGTGCTCTTCGTCGCGGCGACCGCGGTCAGCACGATCGTGCTCGCTCTCAGCAGTCTTCCCATCGACGCCGGCCTGGCACAGTGGGCACTCGGTGCCGGGGCGGCGATTGGGCTATGGGCCCTGATTGCGCGTCCTATTCGTCGGCCGAACGGCGAGCAGAGGGCCAAGCTCAACCGCTGATTGCGTCACCGCCATGACCGACGAGTCCACGTCCGCCATCACTTACGAGTGCTCTCTCCGCCTGCACCGCGGAGCACGCGTTCGCGACGTACACCGGCCGGATCGGCTCGACCGGTTCGCTGCGCTCGCCGACTTCGACTACTGAGCCTTGTGCTACCGAGCGCCGCTGCACGGACCTTGGACCACGAGCACGTTCACCGAGGCGGGGATGGGCTACCGCTTCGAGCCGGTCCGCCTCGGAGCGTCAGGAGTGGCCGAGGATGGCGTGGGGCCGGTAGGGCGCCTCTAGCCGTGCCACCTCGTCTTCGCTGAGAGTCAGTTCGACCGCGGCGATCGCGTCGTCCAGATGGCTCTCCTTCGTCGCGCCGACGATCGGTGCGGTCACCGCAGGCTTGCCGAGCAGCCACGCGAGCGCGATCTGGGCCGGGGGCACGCCACGTTCGTCGGCGACGGCGCGGACGACGTCGACGACGTCGAAGTCCGCGTCTTCGTACATCGACTCGGCGAACGGGTCGCTCCCTGCCCGGACCGTCTTCTGCTCGCCGCCTCGCTCTCGGTTTCCCGCCAGGAGACCACGGGCGAGTGGGCTCCACGGGATGACACCGACGCCCTGGTCGAGGCAGAGCGGAATCATCTCCCGCTCCTCCTCCCGGTAGACGAGGTTGTAGTGGTTCTGCATCGAGACGAACGGGGTCCAGCCGGCGTCGCGCGCCACCTGCTGCGCCTTTGCGAACTGCCAGGCGTACATGCTCGAGGCCCCGAGGTAGCAAGCCTTGCCGGCCTGCACGACTTCGTGGAGCGCCGCCATCGTCTCCTCGATCGGCGTTTCGTAATCCCAACGATGGATCTGGTACAGATCGACGTGGTCGACGCTCAGCCGCTGCAGCGAGCCGTCGACTGCGGCCAAGATGTGTTTCCGGGACAGGCCTCGATCGTTGGGACCGGGCCCCATCGGGTAGTAGACCTTGGTGGCGAGCACGTAGTCGTCGCGCCCGGCGAAGAGCTTGCCGAATAGTCGGCCGGTGATCTCTTCGCTCAGGCCCTTCGAATACATGTCCGCGGTGTCGAAGAACGTCACGCCCGCTTCGACCGCGCGCCTGACGATCGGTTCGGCCTCCGCCTCGGGCAGCATCCACCGCCGCGAGCCCGGGTCGCCGTAGCTCATCATCCCCAGGCAGATCCGCGAGACCTTCAGGCCCGTCGAGCCAAGGCGTGCGTAGTCCATTAGGTCGACACGTTCGCTTCGCGGTGCACCGCGACTGCCGCGACGACGAGGCCGACGCCCACCACCTCGGCCGGCGACGGAATCTGCGCGAGCACGACGATCCCGACGATAGTCGCAGTCGCCGGGAGGAGCGAGACCAGCAGCGAATAGGCGGCCCGCGTCAGCCTGGCCATCGCGAGTTGGTCGCAGACGTACGGAATGACCGAAGACGAGATGCCGACGCCGATCCCCGCCGCAAGGGCGATTGGATCGAGGAGCGCGGGCGCCGCGCTCCAGAGCCCGATCGGCGTGATCGCGAGGGTGGCGACCAGCATCGCCGCGCCGAGGCCGTCGATGCCGCTCATCCGGCTGCTCTGCGCGATCCGGTGCGCAAGGACGATGTAGAGAGCGAACAGCGCGGCATTCGCGAAGGCGAACGCCACGCCCAGCGGCTCACCTTCGAGGCGTACGTCGGTGAGCAGGTACACACCGCCGACCGCCGATGTGAGGGCGACCGCGTTTCGTGGTGTCCGCATGCCCACCGCCGCAAGCGCGATCACAGGCAGAAACTCGATCGCTGCAACGGTGCCCAGGGGCAGCCGGTCGATCGAGACGTAGAAGCAGGCGTTCATCAGCGCGAGGACCAGCCCCATCGCGACGACCGTGCGCCGTGCGTCGGCATCCACCTCCACGAATGCGCGCCACGGCCGGCGCCAGAGCGCAAAGACGGCGGCAGCCGCCACGATCCGTAGCCACGCGACACCGAGCGGATCGACGAGGGCGAAAAGGAGGGCAGCAAACGCGGGGCCGAGGTAGTGGAAGACCGCGCTGCCGACGAAAAAGCCTTCGGGTGGTGCCTTCGCTGCGAGCCGCGAGAACCGGCTTGCGGGGAGAGTTACGACTTGCTCCACGCCGAAATCGTCGCCTCGGTGGCCGATTTCTGCCAGACTCAGCCGACGGCGATTCTGGCGTTTTGCCTGCGAAGCAAAGGAGGTTGAGGGTGTCAACCAACGGAAATGAGGTCCTCGACCCAATCAACCGCCGACTCCTCCACGAGCTCCAGACCGACGCGAGGGTGACGATGGCCGAGCTGGGCCGCCGGATCAACCTCTCGGCACCGGCTGTGGCCGAGCGAATTCAGCGCCTCGAGCGCGCCGGTGTGATCACCGGCTACCGCGCCGAGGTCGATCCGAAGGCAATCGGGTTTCCGATCGGCGCCGTCGTCCGGATCCGGCCGACGACACGCCACCTGCAGAAGATCCCGGAGCTGGCGAGGGAGATTCCGGAAGTCGTCGACTGTCACCGCATCACGGGTGAGGACTGCTTCTTCGTGAAGCTGCATCTGCGGTCGATGGACGATCTGGAGGGCATCCTCGACCGGTTCATCGTCCTCGGCCAGACAACGACGTCGATCATCCATTCGTCGCCGCTGGCAGGTCGCGCGCTGCCGCTCGAGGACTAGCTAACTTCGAGCCGCGCGGTTGGGTCGGCGCCGCGCTCGAGCAGGAGCTGGGCGAGCTCCTCATTGCCGCTTTGGCGCGCTTCGAGCAGCGCGGTGTAGCCGCGGTGCTGGACGGCGTTCACGTCGGCGCCTGCGTCGAGCAGGACCTCGCAGACCTCGCGCTCCCCTGCGGCGGCCGCGCTGTGCAACGGCCGGGCGTCCAGCGCGAACTGCTCGTTCGTCGAGCGGGCCTCGAGATCGGCGCCTCGCTCGGCCAGGAGCCTCGCCGCCGCCGGGTGGCCGAAGAAGGCGGCGAAGTGGAGAGGCGTGAAGCCGTCGTCCGACCAGGCTGTGGCCAGCGACGGATCCTCGTCGAGGAGCGCGCGAAGACGGTCGACGTCGCCGATCGCGGCCGCCTCGAAGACGTCGAGGTCCGAGCGGGCAGCTGCGAGTTCGCGTGCGAGCTCGGGCTTTCCCTCGTACAAGGCCTGCATGAGAGGACTGAGCATGTGGGGCGAATTATCTCGCGCTTGACATATCGAGAAACATCGTTACGATGACTATCGATATGAAGGCGCTCGACCTGATCGACTGCTGCGGCGCCCTCGGCGACGAGACGCTCGACGACGAGCACGCCGAGGGGACGGCGGCGATCTTCAAGGCGCTCGGAGATCCGGCCCGCGTGAAGATCGTCAACCTGCTCGCGCGCAGCGACCAATCGGTGTGCGCGTGCGAATTCATCCCTGTCCTCGGCCTGACGCAGGCGACGGTCAGCCATCACTTGAAGCGGCTGACGGACGCCGGCCTGCTCGAGCGTGAGCAACGCGGCAAATGGGCCTACTTCTCGCTCAACCCCGAGGCGGTATCGCGCCTCGAGGGCCTCGTTCGAATCCCGGAGGTTGTGACATGAGTACTGCTGATCTACTGCGCGAGCAGGTGCGCGAGCGCTACGCCCAGGCCGCCGTCGCCGCCGAGAACGGCGGCTGCGGCTGCACCGAGAGTGGGGGGTGCTGCGGCAACGTGAGCTGCGAGGGCGACGACGCCTCCTTTGGGGAGGCCCTCTACACGATCGAACAGCGCGGGCAACTCCCGACCACCGCCACGCTTGCATCGCTCGGCTGCGGTAACCCCATTGCGGTTGCCGACCTGCACGAAGGCGAGGTCGTCCTCGACCTCGGGTCGGGCGGGGGCATCGACGTGATCCTGTCCGCGAAGCGCGTCGGCCCTACCGGAATCGCCTATGGGCTCGACATGACCGACGAGATGCTTGCTCTCGCGCGCAAGAACGCTGAAGAGGCCGGTGTCGCCAACGTCCACTTTCTGAAGGGCGTGATCGAGCAGGTTCCGCTCCCGGCCGATTCGGTCGACGTCGTGATCTCGAACTGCGTGATCAATCTCTCCGTCGACAAGGCCGCGGTGCTGACCGAGATGGCCCGGGTTGTGAAGCCGGGCGGCCGCGTCGGCGTCAGCGACGTCGTCGCCGAGGACCGACTGACGCCCGAGCAGCGTGCGGAACGGGGCAGCTACGTCGGCTGCGTCGCCGGTGCGCTCTCGAAGGGTGAGTACGTCGAGGGGCTCGAGGCGGCCGGGTTCGAGGACGTCTCAGTCGAGTTCACGCACCAGGTCGCCGACGGGATGCACGGCGCGATCGTCAAGGCGGTCAAGCGCGGCTAGAAGTCAGCCGGGGGCGCGAAGCGGTAGAAGAACCGTCCGATGTTCCCGCTGATCGCCCCGCTCAACTGCAGGAAGTCCTCCTGCGCCCTGGCGTTCTCGAGCCCGCCCGCGTAGACGGGCTCATAGCCGGCATCGCGGTTGAGCTGCTCGACGACCTCGCGAGCTTCCTCGTCGCCCGACCAGAGGTTGCTCGGCTTAGACTTCGCTTGGCCCAGCTGGTCATACAGGGCGGCGTAGTTGGTGTTGAACGACTTCGCCGTCGGGCCGTTCGTCCTCGACTTCACGAACTCGGCGTTCGAGTCGAAACCGGACGGTCGGGCCGCTCCGAAGAGGTTCGTCGCGTCGATCGCCGTCTTTCCCTCGAGGCCCTGGACTTTGTCGAGCGCGTCCTCGATCGCGCCGCCCGGAACCGCGATCAGCACCGCCTCAGCGTCGGAGACATCGCCGCCGTCCACGCTGATCCTCGTCACAGAATGACCGGCCTGCTCCCACTTGTCGGCGAGCCCGCCGCCGACGTTTCCTCTCCCGATGACTGCGATCTTCATTTCCGCTCCTTTACCGAGCCGACACGATCGCGATCACCGCGAGGGCCGCAAGGACGGCGATCACACCGGGGAGGCCGGTGAAGATCGCTGCGATGGCGAGCAGTGGGATCGAAAGACCCATCCCGCCGAGCACCATCTCCTTCTGGTGTTCGCGCTTTCGTTTCAACGCATCCTCGGCCGCGGTATTCCGCTCGGCGAGGCGACGCTCGATGCGCTCGACGAAGGCATCGACGACCGCAGGCTCGAGGTCGGAGCCGAGCTCCTTGCGCGCCTCGATCGCGGCCTGCAGCTCCTCCCTCGTCTCGCGCTCACTCATCTCCCGGCGAAGCTAGCACTCCAGTTCGAGCTGTAGTCTCGGCGGCGGTGGGCCCGCCGCGTTCGCTCCTGCCGATGTTGCTCATTGCGGCGCTGGGAGTCGTGGTCGCGGCGACCGTGATCGGCCTCATCGTGCTGTGGCCGACCGGCGAAGGTCCTCCGGTCGCGGAGCATTCGGTCCGCGCGCGGACTGAATCGGCGCGAGTAACGGGGCTCGCAGAGATTCCCTGTCGAGTCGGGCAGCGGACCTGTACGCGGGTGACCGTGGAGCTCCTCGAAGGTCAGGACGAGGGCAGGCGCGTGAGCTTCACGACGGGCGAGGCCGGCGCCGCTGTCGAGCTCGACGTCGGCGACCGCGTTCGCGTCTACAAGAACCAGCTCCCACCCGAAGCCGTGATCGGCGGCGCGCAGGTCGATCCCTACTCGTTCTCCGACTTCGAGCGCGGCCGGCCGCTCGTCTTGCTCGCCGTGGTCTTCGCGCTGCTCGTCATCGCGGGTGGGCGGCTGCGCGGCCTGCGGGCACTGGTGGGTCTGATCGTCAGCTTGGCGATCGTGCTCGTCTTCATCGTCCCGTCGATCGTGGAGGGCAACTCGGCTCTCGAGGTCGCGCTAATCGGCTCGCTGGCGATCATGCTCACGACGATCTCGCTCGCGCACGGGCTGGGAGCGAAGACCCTTGCAGCCTCGCTCGGGACGGCGACAAGCCTGTTTCTGACCGCTGCTCTCGCGTCGGCGTTTACCGAGCTCGCCCACCTGACGGGAGCGTCCTCCGAAGAAGCGATCTTCGTCCGTGCGACCTCGGGCGCGGAGATCTCACTGCAGGGACTGCTGCTCGCGGGAATGGTGATCGGAGCGCTCGGCGTCCTGGACGACGTCACGGTCACCCAAGCCTCCACCGTGATGGCCGTCAAGCACGCCAACCCGGGTTTCGGCTTCCGGCCGCTCCTCCAGAGTGGGCTCTCGGTCGGACGCGACCACGTCGCGGCGACGGTGAACACGCTCGTGCTCGCCTACGTCGGCGCCTCGCTGCCGGTGCTGCTGATCTTCAGCATCGGCAACACACCGTTCGTGGATGCGGTCAACCTGGAGGCCGTCGCCGAGCAGGTTGTGGCCATGCTGGTCGGGTCGATCGGGCTGATCGCGGCTGTTCCGGTGACGACGGCTCTTGCGGCTGCGCTGGCGACAAAAATAAGCCGTGAGCGGCTGATTCGTGAGCAGCACCTAGGTCACGTGCACTGAAGCCTGCTACCGTGCGGCAACCACGCAGTTAGAGCGAGTACCGGTTTTGGCCGCAAGCCTTCCGCTGCACGTTCGTAACGCAGTCAAGGAGGTGTAGATATGGCAACCGGAACCGTGAAGTGGTTCAGTAACGACAAGGGTTACGGCTTCATCACGCAGGACGACGGCGGCAAGGACGTCTTCGTCCACCACAGCGCGATCAGTGGCGAGGGGTACAAGAGCCTCGCCGAGGGCGCGAAAGTGGAGTACGAGGTCGAGGAGGGGCCCAAGGGCCCGCAGGCACGCGACGTCAGCGTCGTCACCTCGGTGTGATTCCGAGAGGGCGCCCGGCCAACCCGGGCGCCCTCTCCCAAAGCTTGGAGACAGAAGTGGCTGAAAAAGAACAAAAGATCGAATTCGACGGCGAAGTGCTCGAGCACTTCAAGAACGGCATGTACCGGATCGCGCTCGAGAACGGGCACGAGGCGCTCGGCTACACGGCCGGCAAGATGCGGCGCTATCGGATCAGGATCCTGCCCGGCGACAAGGTGAAGCTCGAGCTTTCGCCGTACGACTTGAATCGCGGGCGGATCGTCTACCGCTACCGCGACGGGCAGTAGCGACCGCTACAGAATCGAGTCAGTTCGGAGTGGCCTCGGCGCGCCGCCAGAGTCTCCTGAGCGAGTTCGCAAGGCGCTCCGGCTCGATCCGGTGCGGCGGGTCGAAGTGGTGGCGCTCCTCGAACACCTCGAGCTCGAAGTCGGGAAAGACTACGCTCAGACGCTTTGCGATCTCCCCGTACTGATCCGGGTTGCTGAGAGCGCCGAGCGCGAAGTAGACAGGGCGCTCGAAGCCGCGGAGCGCCTCGCGGACGATGTCGTCTCGCCTGAACGCGCGCTGGAACGCGCGGATCCCGGCCGGGCGTTTGGCCATCCAGGACGGCGGGTCGCCGGGCGGCGGCGCGGGCAGCGGTACGCCGGGCTTGAGTCCGAACCGCATGAACGTCGGCATGAACTTTTCGACCGGTAACTCTTCGAGCCGCTCATAATCGAGCCAGAGGGCTTTCTCCGCGGGACTCAGATCCCAGTTACCCGCCCAGGCGGGCTCGAGCAGCGCCAGACTCGCGAGCCGCTCCGCTCTCGCCGCGGCGAAAGCGAGCGAGGCCGCTCCGCCGCCCGAGTATCCGACGAGGTGAAACTGGTTCCAGTCACGTGCGTCCACCTCCCGCAGCAGGCCAGCGATCTCGGTTTCGAGGCTGTAGTCCTCCGGCGGCTCGGGCGTCGCATAGACCTCGAGATCCTTCGCGACCGCGTCGACCTTTGGGCCCGACACGGCGATCAGAGCGCCGTATGCAGGCTCTGCCGGGAGCACGGCGCCCGGAAGCAGAATCACCCGAAACGCGGACAAGCAAGGGGACTTGTGCCACATCGGGCCGGCTCGGACAAGACCGACTCATAGTCCTCTCATCGCGCTGCTCTAGGTTCACCTTGCACTGCAGGTGGTGAAAGGAGCAGCATGCGAAGACGAGTGATACTGATCGGCGCCGGGGTCGCTGCCCTCGCCGCTCTTGCGCTCGGCGGCGCCGCGATCGCCAACGCCACGATGGGCGACGACGGCGAGGCTCTGACCGGGCCGACCCTGGAACGTGCTTCGGCGGCAGCGCTGAAGGCGACCGGCGGCGGGCGCGTTACCGAGACCGAGCACGACTCCGAAAAGGGCGCGACCTACGAGGTCGAGGTCACGAAGCCGGACGGCTCCCAGGTCGACGTTCGGCTCGACGGCTCGTTCAACGTGGTCGCGGTCGACGGCGGCCGCGAGGAGAGCAGGGACAGCGACTCAGGCGCGTAGGTCGGCTTACTTCACTGCGGTCGATCCGTGACCAGATAGTCGTGGATCTCGGTTAGGTTCTCGAGCGCGGCCGCGACGTCGCCCGGGCTTGCCGTGCCCGCCTGGTAGGCGGCGGCGAGTTCCCGCGCGCCCAGGAAGTCGCGCATGACGTCCGGATCGTCGCCCGCGGCGGCGACCGGGTCGGCGAGGTCGAATCCGCGCTCGACGAGCATCTGCTCGGTGAGCCGGACGAGCTCGGGCAGCGCCTCGCTGGGCGAATCGACCGCCAGGTCTTGAAGCTCCTGCCAACGCGTCTCCCACTCATGGAGATCGAGTCCGGGTTCGAGTGCCACGCGTTCTTGCTTTACCGCGCGAGCCGCGTGAGAAACCTGGGTAGCATCAAGCGGCTTGCGTCGCCTTGCCGTCATCGCTTCGCTGCTCGCCTGCGGGCTGCTTGTCGCGGCTGTCGCCAGGGCCGGCCCTCCACGCCTCGAGCAGAAGCGCCTGCGGCCCGCCGACATGGCGCTCGCCAAGCGCGTCACCCTTCGCGCAGCCGATGTCGGCCGGGGCTGGACGCGGACGACGCCGGAGAAGCCCAGCACCGAGCTGCCCACCTGCCCCGGCGTCGACATGGACTTCTCCCGCTTCACGATTACAGGGACAGCGCGCTCGGCGTTCCAGTTGCGCGGCGCCACCGTCGACTCCCAGGTCGAGATCTTCAAGAGCCGGGCCGATGCCGCGGGGGATTTCCGCAAGGGCACTTCGGCGCCCGTCCTGCGCTGTCTGGGTCGCTGGCTCCGTGACGAAGTCGAGAAGGAAATATCCGGGGTGCGCATCGTCTCTGCCCGGCTGGTCTCACGCCCGCGACTGGGTGATCGGGCGGTTCTGTACCGGGTCGTGATGGACGCTCCGGCGCAGGCCGCGACCGTGCGTGTGTTCGTCGATCTGCTCGGCTTCCGGCGAGGGCGAACGGCGGTCACGCTGTCGTTCGGCAGCGCCGAGCGGCCGCTCGGCGGTCAGCTCGTCCTCGCCCGTAAGCTCCTCGCCCGGGCTCGCTAGACCTAGCTCCCGCGAAGTTCGTGGGCGAACGACCCGCCGCCGATCACGCGCTCGGCGCGGGCCGCCGCGCGCTCGCGGAGCCCGCGATCGGACGTCACGAGCCAGTACGGGCCGTCGAGCTCCGCGGCCTCGCGCGCGATGCGGTCGTCGGCGGTCTCCTCGCCCTCGAAAACGAGGATGGGGCGCACACCCTCCCGCTCCGCCCAGGCGTGGACGAGCTCGACAAGCTCGTCGCGCGGAATGTTCGGCCACAGCGAGCGGCGGACGTTCTCGGCGTCGACGAAGACCGCTACGCGGCCCGTAGAGCCTCGATCTCGCGCGCAACCGCTAGGCGGGCGAGTGCGTCGGCTTCGAGCTGCCGGACCCGTTCGCGCGTCAAGCCCAGCCGACGGCCGATCTCCTCGAGCGACTGCGGATCGGCGTCGCCGTTCAGGCCGTAGCGGAGCTTGACGATCTCCTGGTACCGGTCGGGGAGGTTCGCGACCGCGCGACGCAGTATGTCCTCCTCGAGGCTGACGTGGAGCGTCTCCTCGGGGCCGGGTTCGCCGCCGGCAACGAGCTCGCCGAGCGAGGTGCCGCCCTCTTCACCGGCGGGCCGGTCGAGGCTCGTCACGGCGCGAGCGGCCTGGCGCACTTCGCGCACCTGTTTCAGCGGCAGTTTCGCGGCCTTCGCGACCTCCTCTTCCTCCGGAGCGCGGCCGAGCTTCATCATAAGCTCCCGCTCGGCGCGCGCGATCTTCCGCTCGCGGTCGACTATGTGGACCGGAATCCGGATCTCACGTGCCTTGTTCGCGACGCCGCGCTGGACGGCCTGGCGGATCCACCAGGTCGCGTAGGTCGAGAACTTGAAGCCCTTGCGCCAGTCGAACTTCTCGACGGCGCGGATCAGCCCGATGATCCCTTCCTGGATCAGGTCGAGCAGCGACAAACCGTGGCCCTGATACTTCTTCGCGATCGAGACGACCAGGCGAAGATTCGAGTTGATCATCAGGTCCTTCGCTTCCCTGTCGCCGCGGTCCATTCGCTTAGCGAGGTCGACCTCCTCGTCCGCCGTGAGCAGCTTGTACTTGCCCAGCTCGTTCAGGAAGAGTTGGAGCGCGTCCGTGGTCGTCTCGGCGAGATCGCCGTTGAAGTAGGTCGACTCGGGCACGGACGCCCTCGCGCAGTCGTCGCTCAGCTCGATGCCGCGCTTCTGGATGTCTTCGTACAGCCGCTCGACCTCTTCGCCGTCGAGCTCGGCCACCTCGGTGACGCGGGCGACCTCGGACAGCTCGAGGCATCCCTCACGCTCTCCGAGCTCGATCAGTGCGGTAAGCGATTCATCCGTCATCTCTCCCGTATTGTCGCCATCTTTGGGGGAAGCGAAACAGGAAGCTGCGAAAGCGGCGCGAAGCCCCTGGAGTCGGGGGCTGGCACGTTGGGGTCTCGTCTCCAAGGGCTTTCTCTATGCGCTCGTCGGCCTGATCGCCGTGGACGTGTCCGTTGCGGGCGGAAAGCGGATCCGGGACCGCGGCGGTGCTCTCTCGGCGCTCGCCGACACCTGGTCCGGAAAGCTGCTGGTCGGTGAGGTCGCCGTCGGCCTCCTGGGGTATTCCCTCTGGCGTTTCGCAGAAGTGCTCCTCGGCCGGACGCTCGACGGCGGCGAGCAGTTGGGGCTGCTGAAACGGCTCGGCGTGCTCGCGCGGGGCGTGTGGTACCTCGGGCTCCTCGGCGTCGCGGTCTCGACGCTCGCCGGTGCGGACGACCGGCCAACCGGAAGGACGGGTTTACCGCCTGGGTGCTCGAGTTCCCGGCCGGGAGGTGGCTGGTGGCAGCTGTCGGGCTCGGCATCTTCGGCGCCGGAGTCTTCAACCTCTGGCGCGGGATGACCAGGGGTTTCAAGCGACGGCTCAAGCTCTCGGCAAGGTGCTCCGCCAGGACTATGGCGACACGCTGCTCGGTCTTGTCGCCGGCGGCCTGCTCGCCTACGGGCTCTACTGCTTCGTCGAGGCGAGATACCGCGAGGTGTAGCGAGAACGGAGTTCCAGCGCGACGTACAGCAGCGCGAGCCAGGCGGCGCCTGCCGCGTATCCGGCCAGCACATCCGAGAGAAAGTGGACGCCGAGGTAGAGGCGGCTGAAGCCGATCGCGATCACGAGCAAAGCCGTCCCGCCGAGTAGAAGGGCGCGGCGACGCGTCGCCGACACGTACCGGGCGAGCACGAGTGCGATCGACCCGTAGACCGCGAGCGATACCAGTGCGTGTCCGCTTGGAAACGAGTACGTGCTCTCGGTCGCGAGCGGGTCGGGGAAGAACGGGCGGTCGCGCTGAAAGCCCAGCTTCATTCCCGTGGACAAAACTTGGGCGCCGATGAACGCCAGGGCGACAAAGGCGGCATCAGTCCCGTCCCGCCGCCACCAGAAGATCCCGACCGCAATGATCGTGATGACAAAGAGCGTGGCGAAGTTGCCCATCGACGTGATCACTTCGAAGACCTCCGTGACGGGGTCCGTCGACTTTCCGTGCAGCCACTGCGCGAAGCGCTCGTCGGTGCGCGTTTCCCCCTCGCGAATCTGCTCGTCGACGATCAGCCCAAACGCCCAGAGGCTGGCCGTAAGCACAACGAGGGCGCCGAAAAGCGGCAGGCCGAACGCGTGGAGCCTGTCAATCACCACACCATTGTTACCCTGACCTCATGGCCCGATCCGTGATCGTCAGCGCCGTTCGCACGCCTTTCGGGCGGCTCGGCGGTGCGCTCGCAGGCTATGAGGCGACCGAGCTCGGCTCGCTCGTGATCCGCAACGCGCTCGACCGCGTCGGGCTCGAGAAACCCGAGGTCGAGTACGTGATCATGGGTCAGGTACTGCAGGGCGGCGCCGGCCAGGCTCCCGCCCGCCAGGCGTCGATCGGCGCCGGCCTTCCGATCGAGACTCCCTCCGACACGATCAACAAAGTCTGCGCCTCGTCGATCCGGGCCGTCCAGATCGCCGATCAGATGATCCGCGCCGGCGACCACGACGTGGTTGTCGCCGGCGGGATGGAGTCGATGTCGAACGCCCCGTACATCCTCAAGAAGGCGCGTTTCGGCTACCGGCTCGGCGACGGGACGCTGATCGATCTGATGACCCACGACGGGCTGACGTCGACGTTCGACAAGCGGCATATGGTCGAGCAGGCATCGTTCGTCGCTCGCGAGCTCGGCATCTCGCGTGAAGCGCAGGACGAGTGGGCGCTTCGCTCCCACGAGCGCGCCGTCCGGGCCATCGACGAAGGCCGTTTCAAAGAGGAGATCGTTCCCGTCGGCGACGTCGACACCGACGAGGGACCGCGGCGCGACACCTCGATCGAGAAGCTCGCGTCGCTGAAGCCGGTGTTCGACCCGGAGGGGACGACGACGGCCGGGAACGCGCCCGGGGTGAACGATGGCGCGGCCGCGCTTGTCGTCACGAGCGAGGAGTTCGCAAAGCGGCGCGGGCTTGAGCCGCTGGCGACGATCCTCTCGCAGGCCTACGTTGCGGACGACTTCGCATACCTGGCGCGCACGCCCGCGAAGTCCGGGCAGAAGGCACTCGAGAAGGCGGGTAAGTCGATAGACGCCGTCGAGCGTGTGGAGCTGAACGAGGCGTTCTCGTCAGTCGTCCTCAACTCGACCGAGTTGCTGGGCGCGGATCCTGAGAAGGTGAATGTCAACGGCGGCGCGGTGGCGCTGGGCCATCCGATCGGCGCGTCGGGCGGCCGCATCCTCGGCACGATGATCTACGAACTGCGCCGCAACGGCGGCGGGCTGGGACTGGCGGCGATTTGCTCGGGGGGCGGCCAGGGCGACGCTCTCCTGATCGACGTAGGCACCGATTAGTCCGATTCTTTAGATCCGGTTAAACCGTGCTCACCCGGAAGGGTGATCTTTTACGCAAACCCCAACCGGGGCCGCCATAGTTCGTCTGAGGAAGTGATGAGGAGGATGCCCCCGCGCCAGCGGCCGCGCCGGGGGGCCTGTTGGGGGAGTCGATCGGCGAAAGCGGGCGCCGCTGCATGCCTCGCCTTCGTGCTCCTGGTGCTTGCCGTGCCGGGCCCGGCAGCCGCCTACCGCTGCGGAGCGACGCAGCTGGACGGGGCTCAGGTGACGGCCCGCTCGAGCCAGGATTGCCGCGCCGAACCCAGCCCCGCCGTGCGTACCCGAACGCAGAAGCGAGGAAGCGTGAAGGGCCTCGCGGTGTTCGTGCTTGCCGTTGCCGCCGTGCTGCTGATCCCGATCGGTGCCCGTGGCATCCCGTCCAGCGTCGACCCCTACAGCGACGACCGCCCCCGGCGGTTTTAGGCTAGACGAGGAAGTCGAGCACGAGATGCGCGAGTTCTTCCGGCGCCCGCCATTGAATCATGTGGTCGGCTTCCTCGATTACGGCGCGCCGCGCGCCCGGGATCTCGCGGGCGAGGAGGTCGCCGACCTCGTCGAGGTCAGGCACGTCACGACCAGCGGTGACGACGAGCGTCGGGACGCCGATCTCACCAAGCCGTCCGACTGACGGCCGCTCGATAACCGGATCGTCGGCATTCGAAGCCTCTGCGTTCTCGACGAACATCGCCCGTAGCTCATCGTCGACGCCCATCGGCGCCCAGATCTCCATGTCGAGTTCGGCCAGCTCGGCGGCGTCGCCGCGAGCCTCTGCTTCCTCCCAGCGCGCCTCCTGCTCCGGGGTGCCTTCGACGTTTAGTGGCCGCCCGGCGACGCCGGAGACGGCGAGCACGAGCGCCGATATGCGCTCAGGCCGGTCCAGGGCGGCCTGGATTGCGATCCGGCCGCCGCGAGAGGTGCCGACGAGGGCGGCCTCGTCGATCCCAGCCGCATCCAGAACCGAGATCAGGTCCTCCACGGGCGAATAGGGACCGTCCCATAACGGCGAGCGCCCGTAGCCGCGCTGGTCGTAGCGAATCGTCGTCAGGCGATCGGTGACGAGCGGCAGGAACGGATTCCAGATCCGCGAGTCGACCACACTCTCGTGGAGCAGGACAGCAGGCGGCCCCGAGCCGTCGACGTCGTACCAGAGGTCGGTCACGAGCACGGACGTTAGCCTCTCGGCGGTGAGGTTCGAGCACGTCCTCGTCGCGGGCGCGGGGCAGATGGGTGGAGGCATCGCGCAGGTCGCGGCGGCCGCGGGCTGTCGCGTGTCCCTCTACGACGCGGCGCCGGGAGCGAGCGAGCGCGCGCTGGAGACAATTCGCAAGAGCCTCGTGAAGCTGGCCGAGAAGGGCGGGGCCGACCCCGATGAGGTGCTTGCGCGCATCGAGATCGTCGACGACCTCGTCCCCGCTGACCTGATGATCGAGGCGGTCGTCGAGGATGCTGGGATCAAGGAGCAGATCTTCTTCCGTGCAGATCAGATCCTGCCGCCCGACGCGATCCTTGCCTCGAACACGTCCTCGATCCCGATCACCTCGCTTGCGGCGGACACGATCCGGCCCGATCGCGTCATCGGTATGCACTTCTTCAATCCGGTGCCCGTCCTGAAGCTGGTCGAGGTGGTGCGGGGACGGGACACCTCTGACGAGACGGTTGCCGCGATCGTCGCCTTCGCAGAGGAGCTGGGAAAGGTCCCGGCGCTGGCCAACGACTTTCCCGGCTTCGTGTCCAACCGCATCCTGATGCCTTTCATCAACGAGGCCGCTTGGGCGCTCCACGACGGGGTCGCGGAAGCCGAGGCGATCGACACGATTGCGAAGCTCGGGTTCGCGCATCCGCTCGGACCCTTGGCGCTCGCCGACCTGATCGGTCTCGACACCTGCGTCGCGATCATGGAGGTGCTGCACGACGGGCTGCGCGACGAGAAATATGCGCCCTGTCCTCTGCTGCGCGAGCATGTGGACGCGGGTCGCCTGGGCCGGAAATCCGGGCAAGGTTTCTACAGTTACGCCTGATGGACTTCGCCCTTTCCGACGACCAGCGGGAGACCCAGGCGCTCGCGCGCGCCTTCGCGCAGGCCGAGATCGAACCGCACGCCGCCGATTGGGACCGGCAGCACGGCTTTCCGCGCGACCTGATCGCGAAGCTCGCCGAGCTCGGCTTCATGGGCGTCTGCATCCCGGAGGAGTACGCCGGGGCGGGTGCGGACTTTTTCTCCTACATCCTCGTCCTCGAGGAGCTCTCGCGTGCCGATGCGGGAGTGGGTGTGACCGTTGCCGTGCACACCAGCGCCGTGACCCTGCCCATCCTCACCTTCGGCACCGACGAGCAGCGATCCAGGTTCGTGCCGCCGCTCGCGCGTGGCGAGGCGGTCGGGGCATTCGCCCTGACGGAGCCCGAGGCGGGCTCCGACGCAGGCTCGCTTCGCACTGCGGCGACGCGGGACGGCGACGTCTGGGCGATCTCGGGGTCGAAGCAATGGATCACGAACGGCGGCTTCGGGGGCACGGTGCTCCTGTTTGCCCGGACCGACCTCGACACGCCCGGCCCGAAGGGCGTCTCCGCCTTCATCCTCGACGGCGCCTCGGTGAAGGTCACGCGCGAGGAGGAGAAGCTCGGGCTCAACTCCTCGTCCACGGTCGACCTCGTGATCGAGGGCGCGGAGGTCGGCCGCGACCGTCTCCTGCACGAGGAGGGCAAAGGGTTCACCGTCGCCATGGCGACGCTCGACGGCGGGCGGATCGGCATCGCCGCGCAGGCGCTCGGGATCGCCCAGGCGGCCTACGAGGTCGCGCGCGAGTACGCGCTCGAGCGGCGGCAATTCGGGAAACGGATCGCCGACTTCCAGGCGATCCAGTGGAAGCTCGCCGACATGGCGACCGAGCTCGACGCCGCGCGGCTGCTCGTCTACCGCGCGGCTTGGCTGAAGCAGGAAGGCAAGCCCCACACCGAAGAGGGGGCGAAGGCGAAGCTCTTTGCGTCGGAGATGGCCCGGCGGCAGACGGCCGAGGCGATTCAGATCCTCGGCGGCTACGGCTACACGAAGGAGTTCCCAGTCGAGCGCTACTACCGTGACGCAAAGATCACCGAGATCTACGAAGGAACGAGCGAGATCCAGCGGCTCGTGATCGCCCGCTCGATCCTCGGACTCAAGCAGCGCGAGTTGGCGGCGGGCTAGTGCCGCGAGCCGACGGCGAGCTCGAGACGTACCTCACGCTCGTCCTGGCGGATCAGAATCCGGCCCTCGCCGCGGCTCACGACGAGCTGTATCCGGAGCGGATCCCGGAGGGGATCCCGTTCTCGCTCACGCTCCTCTACCCGTTCGCTGCGCGGGCCGACGTCGATCGCTATCGAGACGAGCTTCGTGCGTTCTTGGCCGCCGAGTCGCCGTTCGGCTTCGAGCTCACCGGTCTCGGCCAGTGGGAGGAGGGCGGCGCCGTCTACGCCGTGCCGGAGCCCGAGCAGCCGCTGCGCGACTTCATGCGCCGGCTCTGGCGCCGCTTTCCGGAGTTCGCTCCGTATCGTGAGGCCTGTACCGACCCGCCGCCGCATGCCTCGCTGATCTATACGGGCGGCGAGGATCGCGCTGCGACCCGCACGCGAGTCGAGCGCCGGCTGGAGGGGCTCCTGCCGGCGCCGTTCTCGATTTCCGAGGTCGCGCTGATGGAGGAGGCCGAAGCCGACCGCTGGCGGCTGCGCGAGACGTTCCGGCTCGGCGCCTAAGCTCTAGACGTGCCGCGCAAGGCCGACGAGCCGGTTCGTTTGACTCGCATCTACACGCGCGCCGGTGATCACGGCGAGACGTCTCTCGGGGACGGGAGCCGGGTGCCGAAGCTCGACTGCCGGATCGCCGCGTTCGGCACGGTCGATGAGCTCAACTCGCTCATCGGGCTGGTGCTCGCCGGCGACCCGCCGGCGGAGATGCAGCCCGTTCTCGAGCGCGTCCAGAATGAGCTCTTCGACGTCGGCGCGGACATCAGCGTGCCCTTCGGCGTTGCCGACCGCCTGCGTGTCGTCCAAAGCCAGGTCGACGCGCTCGAGTCCGACTGCGACCGGTTCAACGCCAACCTGCCGGAGTTGAAGAGCTTCGTCCTTCCCGGGGGAAGCGAGGCGGCGGCACGACTACACGTTGCGCGGGCCGTCTGTCGGCGGGCCGAACGCGACGTGCTCGACGCCTCCGAGCAGGTCGAGCTCAATCCGCTTGTGACCGTCTATCTGAACCGCCTCTCCGATCTCCTCTTCATCCTGGCGCGGGCGGCCAACCCCGGCGGCGACGAGCCCCTCTGGAAACCTGGGACCTCGCTCTAGCCTTCGCCGCCTCGTTTGCGGCCGGTTATCTCGGCTCGGCGGTCGGCCTCGTCCTCGGCACTCTGCGCCTGCCGGCGATCCTGCTCCTCTCCGGGGACGCGGCGGCGGGGGCCGGCACGAACGTCGCGATCAGCGCGGCGTCGGCAGCGTCGGGCGGCTACCGGCACGCACGTGCGGGGCGAGTGGACTGGCGGGTGGTGGCGTGGATGACACCTCCGTCGGTTGCGGGCGCGGTTGCGGGCGCGCTCCTCACCGACCGGTTGCCGACGAAGCTTCTGCTCGCGGGAATCGCGGCGATCCTGGCCTGGAACGGGGTCGACCTGCTCGTCCAGCCGATCCGCGGACGACCGTCTGATCAGCCTCGGCTTGCGCCGACCGTCGTCTTCGGCTTCCTGATCGGCGTTCTCGGCGGGGCGGTCGGGGTCATCCTCGGGACGCTACGGATGCCGGCTCTCCTTCGCGGTGCGGGACTGACAGCGCATCGAGCGGTCGGGACGAACCTTCTCGTCGGGTTCGCGCTCGGCATCTTCGCCTTCGCGACCCATGTCCTCCTTGGGGAGATCGAGTGGGACCTGCTCGCGGTCGGGATTGCGGGAGCCCTACCCGGCGCCTGGCTCGGCGCGAGGGTGACCGCCCGGTTCTCCGAAGAGGCGCTGCGGCGCGCGATCGGCGTCGCGCTGATCGCGATCGCCGTCGCCTTCGCCCTCGAGGTTGGGCTCGGCTAGGCGCAGCGCGGGGCCGGGGTAACGACCAATGGGCCGGTCTGCGACGCCGCGCCGGCCTCGCCCGGACGGAATCGCGCCAGCCGCTGACGACTCTCGAGCGTATGGTTCCCGGCCGCGAGCTCGACCTGGCCAAGCGAGCTGTACTGGCCGACATGGTTCAGTTGGTGACGGATCCGTCCGATGGCGCGACCGTCGACGAAGGCGGTCAGCTCGCCTCGCACGGAACCACCGACCCAGAGCTCGTAGCGTCCGCTCTTCGGGACAGACAACGTCTTGCCGTTGACGATGAGGGGCTGAGCGCACCGGCTGGTGCCAGAGGCAGAGACCGGAATCGAGGCGGGGCGCTGCCAGACTTCGTAGAAGCGTCGCTGCCAGACGAGCCGGTACGCCGCCGGCGGCCGGCTGCCGACCGGCGTCCTGCGCAAGACGAGCATCGGGTAGGCCAGTACCGCGTCGGGCTGAAACGCGGCGAGGTCGGCGAAGCCGCCCTTGAGTACAGTCGAGCCGTCGCGGAGCGGGATGAGGTTGCGCCGCAGCTCCGATGCCCCCTCGGCCTCGAGGTCCCGGAGGAAGTGACGCACCCCGTAGGGCTGGTACTCGGTCATCAGCGCCGGGCCCTGCCCGTCGAAGCGCTCCCCGATCGCTTCGAGCTCCGCCAATTGGTCGCGCGGCGCCAGCGTCGCGTCTCCGAACGCGAGGACGTTCGACCAGCCGATGCCGAAGGCGATCAACCCGAGCACGACGGCACCCTCCACGCGGCGAACGCCGAACAGCGTCAAACCGCCTACGACCGCCGTCAGGACGACCGCGGGCGACGCGATTGCAAACGCCTTGGCCTCGATCCAGGGCGATCCCACCAGGGCGTACAGCGCGGCTGCTCCGACCGCCCCCGTGAGGTAGAGCGGCAACTCCCAGGCACGACGAGCCGCTGCGACGAGAAGACCGCCGACGGCTGCTGCCACCGTGAGCGCAACGAGCACGTAGGCCATGTCCATCCGGTCTGGTCGAAAACGAAAGTCTCCAACGGGCCAGATCCCGACGATCTGGAGTGGGCTCAAGGCGCTCACCAGGTTGCCGAGCTCGGCTTCGTCACGAACGGACGAGAGGACACCCTCGCCGAACATCAACCGTGCAACCGCCAGCGACGGGACCAGCAGCGCGGCGCCGGCGGCGACAAGGGCAACCGGCCTCAGGCCACCCCTTCGCCGGAGCAGCATGTACGCGATGACGCCGAAGGCGGGAACGAGCCAGACCGCCGCTCCGATGCTCAAGACTCCGACGAGAGCGGCAGCGGCGATGCCAAGTGGGAACAGTGCAAGCGACGATCCGCGAGCCTTGAACGTCTCGCTGGTCAACGCCGCTGCGAGAGCCACGAGCGCGGCGGCCGCCACTTCCTTGACGCCGCCCCAGAGCGCGTAGCCGTACAGCAGCGCCGCTTGCGCCGCGAGGAAGGCGGCGAGTGCGCGGGCAGGGCGCGAGACCACCGTTAGTCCGGCGAGGCGGTAGAGCGATAGCGCCAAAAGGGCGGCGAGCACGGCGAGGTAGGGCTGGAAGACCCAGGCGGCGTCTTGGCCGACCAACGCGGCCGCGAATCCGAGCGGGACCAGCGATCCGAGCGGGTAGAACGGCAGGTTGAACGCAAGTGTCGCCTCGTAGGACGACGGCGCCAGCCCGTCGAGGCTTCGCCCGTGCTCCATCGCCCGGTCGGAAGAGCCAGGAACGTCGCCGTGTCGTCGAGCTTGATGTAACCGGCGAAGGTCGCATCTCCGGACAGGAAGACCGGCCCTGCGAAGGCCGCGAAGACTCCCAGGGCGGCAGCGACGGCCCAAGGATCGATCCTGCTCCTGCTGCGACGCAGCCTCGCCCCGAGCCCGACCGTCGCGAGCGCGAGGACCGCGGGCAGCGTAAGGTCTGCCGTCCTCGAGCTCAGCGTCGCGAACAGCGAGACGCCGACCATTGCCGCGAATCCCGTCGGCACGAGCAACTCGAACGGGAGGCGGGTCCGGGCTAGTCGCTCGACGAGCAACCCGCAGCCGAGACTGAGCGCCGCCAGCACGGCGGGGAAGACGAGTCAGCAGAGGAAGAGCGTCACGGCGCCGTCAGCCGGCGCCGCTCAGCGGACGGGGACGACCTGGCCCGCGAACGCCAGGCGACGCGCTTCGTTCGGCGAGGGGTGGTGCACCTCGACCTGATAGCGCGCGTCCGGGTAGCCGAAGTACACACTCGTCGGCCGCGCATCGCTGAAGACGGCCAACCCGCCGCGATCGAGCTTCACGCTGACCGCACCCTTGGCGCGGCCTGCCCGTTGCAGTTCGGCGAATGCACTAGCACGCGGGTACGTCCCCACCGTGAGAAACCCCGAGCGCGGGTCGCCGACCTCGGTTCCTTCCGGCAGGTACCGCACATACACCCGGCCGTCGGTCGTGCGCGTCAGCTCGTAGGTGTAGCCATCCTTCGGCCCGGCCCAGTAAACGGGATGAGAGACCGACCCAGCGAAGGAGCGAAGCTCGGACTCCGAGGCGGCGCTCGCGCCGCTGAGGGGAGGGCCGGTGGTTTCGTCGCTGCCTCGATTCACGACGAGCCAGCCGACGAAGAAGGCGGCCAGGCCGAGCGCAACGAGAGCGCCGAGGCGAAGGTGGGCAATCGGTACAGAAGGCACTGTCATGGTCTTTTCCCTCATCGAGTCTGGTTTTTCAGCATTGATCGTCGGGCTCCCGTGCTCCAGCTATCGGCGGCAGGCATCCCTGACTTGAGGGATCAGCCGGTGTAGAGCGCGCCCCAGGAATACGTCTTGATCGTTACGGCCGACCCGTTGACCTCTGACCGGAACCGTGGCCTCAGCGTCCCGGCGGTTGCACCCGTGCGGATGACCCCGCTCACGTGTGCGACATACGTGGTGTTCGCCGCCTGCACACCGGTCGCCGTGATCTGATCGTCCAGCGCCGTTCCCCAGTCGGAGTACAGACCGGTGCCCGGATCTCCGCCGCCGTTCCCGACGAGTGCGCTCGGGACTTGGGCCGTGTAACTGATTAGCGTCGGCGAAGTGGGCCCGTTCACCGCAAGCGAGAGTCCTGTCGTCGTCGCTGCAGTCTGGAAGAGGATGTAGTAGTCGAAGCTGTAGGTCGTGTAGGCGGCAAGGTCGAGGTCGAGTCCGGTTGCGTTCACGAGCGCCGTCCCGGTTGTCGCATCGTCCGCGCTGGTCTTCCGGACGGTTGCGCCGGGCCAGGCGGCACCGGCCGGACCTGTCGGGCCGATCGGCCCCTGTGCGCCGTCGGCGCCGGCCGGACCCTGTGCGCCGGCTGCGCCGGTCGCGCCCTGCGGGCCGGCGGGACCCTGAGCCCCGGTGGCGCCGTCCGTGCCATTCACACCCTGCGCACCCGTGGCGCCCTGGGCACCCGTGGCGCCCTGGGCACCCGTTGCGCCGTCGGCGCCGTTCGCGCCGGCTGTGCCGGTCGCGCCCTGCGGTCCGGCCGGGCCCTGAGCGCCCTGCGCGCCGGTCGCGCCGGTCGCACCTGTCGGACCCATTGGGCCGGCGGGACCCTGAATTCCCTGGCTGCCCTGGGCGCCGGTTGCACCGGTGGCGCCGATCGGCCCCTGCGGCCCCGCCGGGCCCTGTGCGCCGGTCGCCCCGGTTGCGCCTGTTGCTCCGTCCTGGCCGTCTTGTCCATCCGCGCCGTCAGCGCCGGCTGCACCTGTCGCGCCCGTCGCGCCCGTGGCACCGATCGGCCCCTGCGGGCCGGCCGGGCCCTGTGCCCCCGTCGCGCCGGTAGCGCCTGTTGCGCCTGTTGCTCCGTCCTGACCATCCTGTCCGTCGGCGCCGTCGGCGCCGTCGGAGCCCGCAGCGCCCGTGGCGCCGGTTGCGCCCTGCGGCCCTGCCGGACCCTGCGCGCCGGTCGCGCCGGTCGCGCCTGCTGCCCCGTCCAGACCATCCTGTCCATCGGCGCCGGCCGCGCCTGTCGCGCCCTGCGCGCCGGTCGCGCCGGTCGGCCCTTGCGGACCCGCCGGGCCTTGCGCGCCCGTCGCGCCCGTTGCACCGGTGGCGCCGTTCTCGCCGTCTTCGCCGTCTGCTCCCGCCGCGCCGGTGGCACCTGTTGCACCAGTCGCGCCGATCGGACCCTGCGGTCCGGCCGGGCCCTGTGCGCCGGTAGCGCCCGTTGCTCCAATCTGCCCTTGCGCGCCGGTCGCCCCCTCTGCACCCGTGGCCCCCGTAGCCCCTTGCGGACCAGCGAGGCCCTGTGCGCCGCTTGCGCCCTGTGCTCCGGTCGCTCCAGTTGCGCCAG
>Ga0126306_10000242_pt1 | contig 22715 bp, 21 predicted proteins | sample Plot27_FD_92592 | JGI IMG/M metagenome (GOLD analysis project Ga0126306, IMG submission 92592) | Serpentine soil microbial communities from UC McLaughlin Reserve, CA, USA - Plot27 | ecosystem: Environmental > Terrestrial > Soil > Grasslands | place: USA: UC McLaughlin Reserve, Lake County... | reverse complement strand
TCTGCTGTGGAGGGAGGTGTCGATGGCTGAGCCCATCGCGCCCCGATCCGCGACACTGGCCGCCTGGATGCGATCCTGGCGGGCGGGTTTCGTCTCCTACGACGAGGTGCTCGACGCGATCCGGGGCTACGACGCGGACCAGCTCGTCGACGGCCTTCCGCCCGCCGCGTCACCGGTGAGCCTCGCCGACGGGCTGGCGACGTTCTCCCGGCTCGGGCCGGACGACATCTGGCTGGTGCTGCCGAGCCCCGGCGACCCGCGCGGGCTGCCCGGCCCCGGCCCGTTCACCGACGCCGCGCTGGCCGCCGGCGAGGGCGTGCTCTGCGGCGCCACCGGGCTGGTCCCGGAGGTCGAGACCCGCCTCTCCGGCTCCGGCGACGTGTGGCGCACGGTCATCTGGCGTACCCCGCCGCTCACCGGGTCCGCTCCCCTGACCGGCGGCGGGCCGGACCCGCTCACGCTGGCCCGCCGCGGCGCCCCGACCGTCCCCGAGGCCGACCATGACCTGCTGATGGCGCTGCGCGCGGCGACCGACGTGCTGCGTGAGCTCGACGTGGCACGGTGGCGCCCGGAGCTAGCCGCCGCGCTGACCGACCTGCGCCGCGAGTCCGACGACCCGGGGCTGCCGCCCGGGTACGACGCGCGCTGCGGGCGGGTGGTCGGCCAGGCCGGCACGGTGTCCCGGATCCTCGCCCTGGCCGCCGCCGATTCCCCGGGCGGCGCGGTGTCTGCGTTCGAGGCGGCCGAACGGGACGCCGCGCTGCGCCCGCTGGCGACCGCGGCGCGGCGGGCGCACGCGGCCGCCGTGAACGCCCCGCTGCGCTGACGGCCACGACCTCCGCGCGGCCAGGGACCGAGATTCGATCGCCCCCACCCCGCAGAATCGACGTATGCCCGTCCCGCCGCTCTCGCCGATCGCCCGCCGCGCGTTGCTTGCGGCTTCGATCAACGCGCTCGGGAACGGCTTCACGCTGCCCTTCCTGCTGGTCTACCTGCACACCGTCCGCGGCGTCCCGCTCAGCCTCACGGGCCTGGTCATCGCCACCATCGGCGCCGCCGGCCTGGCGCTCAGCCCGCTCGCCGGCACCGCGATCGACCGGTTCGGCCCGCGCCGGGTGCAGCTGGCCTCGCTGCTCATCCTCACCGCGGGCGCGCTCTACCTCACCCAGGTGCAGAGCACCGCGCAGGCGTTCCTCGCGGCCGCCGTGATCGGCGTCGGGCATACCGGCAGCTGGCCGTCGATGAACGCGCTGCTCGCGGCCGTGAGCGCGCCGGAGCAGCGGCAACGGCTGTTCGCGCTCGAGTTCACCCTGATCAACGCCGGGATCGGGGTCGGCGGCGTGGCCGGCGGCTTCCTCGCCGACGTCAGTCGGCCCGGCACGTTCCAGCTGCTGTACCTGATCGACGCGGCGACCTACGTGCTCGCCGGTGCGGTGCTCGTCACCCTCCGCAGCGCCGGCGGGCCGGTCGCCAAGCCGGTGGATGCCCACGGCGCCGAGCAGCCCGGCGGTTGGGGCGAGGTGCTCCGCGACCACACGATGCGCTGGCTCTGCCTGCTCTACCTCATCGTGGTGCTCGCGGGGTACGCCCAGATCGACGCCGGCTTCCCCGCGTTCGCCACCGGCGTCAGCGGCGTCTCGACCCGGGTGCTGGGGATCGCGTTCGCGGTGAACACCAGCGTGATCGTGCTGGGGCAGCTGTTCGTGCTGGGCCGGTTGGAGGGGCACCGGCGCACCCGCGCGATGGCCGGGTTCGCCGCGCTGATCGCGGTGTCCTGGACACTGTTCGGGGTGAGCGGCCTGATCGACGGCCTGTCCGCGGCGACGCTGGTGGTGGTCTCGATGGGCATCTTCGCGGCCGGCGAGACGCTCTGGTCGCCTACCGGCAACGCGCTGGTCAACGACCTCGCTCCGGCGCACCTGCGCGGCCGGTACAACGCGCTCGCCGCGCTGATGTGGCAGATCGCGATGATGATCGGCCCGATCTTCTCCAGCGCGATGCTCGACGCCGATCTGGTCTGGTCGTACATCGCGGTGCTGGTCGCCGCCTCGGCCGTGGCGATCGCGCTGGCGCTGCGGCTGGAGCGGCGGCTCACGCCGGCGCAGAACGGCCTCTTCCCCGTGCCGGCCGCCGCGGCACCGCACACCACGGAGCTGGAGACCGCGCGCGAACCCCTCGGTGCGCCAGCCGGCCCTCCCGCGGGTCCCTAGGACCCGTCACCGCCGCGGGTGCAGTCAGCGCACCGCATCCGCGGGCACCGGCCGCGGCGGAGGCGCGGGCACCGCCAGTGGTGCGGCGGGTGCCGCAGGCGCCGGCAGTCGGCGCACCATAAGCCGCGAGGTGTGGCGCCGCGGATCTGGCCTCAGCCGGCCGGGAGGGCGCAGCAGCCGGCCGTGCCGCAGGCGGGGTTGCGGCCGAGCCCGCTGAGCTCGCGCACCGGCGCGGCCGCGGTGAGCCGCTCGGTCACCAGCTCGCGGACCATTGCCACGAATCGTGGGTCGGCGCCGGGCGTAGCGGCCCGCACGTATCCGAGTCCGAGCTTCTCCGCGGTCTCCGCCGCCTCGGAGTCGAGATCCCAGACGACTTCGAGGTGGTCGCTGACGAAGCCGATCGGGCTTACCACGACGTCCGTGACGCCCTCGGCGGCGACCGCCTCCAGGTGGTCGTTGATGTCCGGCTCGAGCCACGGCACCTGCGGCGGGCCGCTGCGGCTCTGCCACACCAGGTCCCAGGCACGTTCCGGTGCGGCTGACGCGGCGGCCAGCTCGGCGGTGGCGAGCAGTTGCTGGCGGTAGAGATCACCGTGCGGCCCGGCGACGTCGTTCATCGTCACCGGGATGCTGTGCGCGGTGAACACCAGCCGGGTGGTGTCCCGGCGCCCGGCCGGCAGCGTGGCGAGCGCGGCACGGACCGCGTCGGCGTGTGGCTCGACGAACCCCGGATGGTCGAAGTAGTGCCGCAGCTTCTCCACCACCGGCGCGCCGTCGCCCACCTCGGCCCGCGCGCCGGCCAGGTCGTCGAGGTACTGCCGGCAGCCGGAGTACGACGCGTACGCCGAGGTGGCGAACGCCAGGGCGCGGCGCACGCCGTCCGCCTTCATCTGCGCCAGGGCTTGGCCAACGTACGGCGCCCAGTTCCGGTTGCCCCAGTAAACCGGCAGGTCGAGGCCGTGCGCGGTGAAGTCGGCGCGGATCGCGGCGAGCAGCTGCCGGTTCTGGGCGTTGATCGGCGACACCCCGCCGAAGTGGTGGTAATGCTCGGCGACCGCGAGCAGCCGCTCCCGCGGCACCCCGCGACCGCGAACGACGTTCTCGAGGAACGGCATGACGTCGGCCGGCCCCTCGGGGCCACCGAACGAGAGCAGGAGGACGGCGTCGTACACCCTGTCATCCTGCCCCGACGCATCCAGCCTCGCCGCCCGGGGGCGGGTGACCCGGCTCTCACCGCCCGGCTTCCGGGCCACGAGCACGGCGCTGGGTCAGGCGCCCACCGCGTGGAAGCCGCCGTCCACGTGCACGATCTCGCCCGTGGTCGCCGGGAACCAGTCCGAGAGCAGGCTGGCGCAGGCCCGGGCGGTCGGCTCCGGATCGGTGAGGTCCCAGCCGAGCGGCGCGCGCTGCGTCCAGACCTCCTCGAACTGCTCGAAGCCCGGGATGCTCTTGGCGGCCATCGTGCGCAGGGGGCCGGCGGCTACCAGGTTGACCCGGATCCCCTTCGGTCCGAGGTCGCGGGCCAGGTAACGCGAGGTCGACTCCAGCCCGGCCTTGGCCACGCCCATCCAGTCGTATACGGGCCAGGCCTGCGTGGCGTCGAACGTGAGGCCGACGATCGACCCGCCGCGCTCCATCAGCGGCAGCGCCGCCACCGCGAGCGACTTGAACGAGTACGTGGAGATCTGCACGGCGGTTGCCACGTCCTCCCACGGCGCGGTGAGGAAGCCGCCGCCGAGAGCGCTCTGCGGCGCGAACCCGATCGAGTGAAGCACGCCATCGAGCCCGTCCACGTGCTCGCGGACGCGGTCGGCGAGCGAGTCGAGGTGCTCGTTGTTCGTCACGTCCAGCTCGATCACCGGCGCGGCCTCGGGCAGCCGCTTGGCGATCCGCTCCACAAGCGACATCCGGCCGAACCCGGTGAGCACCACGGTGGCGCCCTGCGCCTGGGCGACCCTGGCCACTGCGAACCCGATCGAGGCGTCGGTGATCACACCGGTCACCAGAAGCCGCTTGCCCTCCAGCAGGCCACCCACGTGTGTCTCCTTCGTTGGTTGAGGATCGGAGTTCCGTTGAGTGTCGGAATTTTGCGCGTTCCGGATCGGTTCAGCCGCGCCAAATTCCGACAGTCGAGGGAGGAGGCTCAGTGGCCCATGCCGAGGCCGCCGTCGACCGGGATCACGGCGCCGGTCACGTAGCCGGCACTCTCGCCGGCGAGCCAGGTCACCACGCCGGCGACCTCCTCGACGGTGGCGTAGCGGCCGAGCGGCACCGAGCTCAGGATCTCCTTCTTCCGCTCCTCAGGGAGGACGGCGGTCATCTCGGTGTCGACGAACCCCGGGGCGACCACGTTGGCGGTGATCGACCGGGACCCCAGCTCGCGCGCGATCGAGCGGGCCATGCCGACCAGGCCGGCCTTCGAGGCGGCGTAGTTCACCTGACCGGCCGAGCCGGAGAGGCCGACGACCGAGGAGATGAAGATGATCCGGCCCCGCTTGAGCGGGCGGATCATCTTCAACGCGGCGCGCTTGGCGACCCGGTACGAGCCGGTGAGGTTGGCGTCGACGACCCGGGTGAACTGCTCCTCGCTCATCCGCAGCAGCAGCGTGTCGTCGGTGATGCCGGCGTTGGCCACCAGCACCTCGACCGGGCCCTGCTCGGCCTCGATCGCGCTGAACGCGGCGTCGACCTCGGCGGCGTCGGTGACGTCGCATTTCACCCCGAAGAGACCCTCGGGAGCGCCGCTGCCCCGGTGCGTCACCGCGACCTGGTCCCCCTGCTCGGCGAAGGCTCGCGCGATCGCCAACCCGATGCCCCGGTTGCCTCCGGTGACGAGGACGCTGCGCCCCACGGGTACCCCTCTCTGGCCTACGGACACGATCCAGCTTGTCAGCGAGGCTATGGGTTACCCGTCGGTAGCCGTTAGGGGGCGCGGGCGTATGGTCGGTCACATGCGCGCGATTCAGATCACGTCCTTCGGTGGGCCCGAGGTGCTCACCCTCACCGACCTGCCCGACCCGGAGGCGCCGGAGGGCTTCGAGGTACTCGACGTCTCCGCGGCCGGCGTCAACTACGCCGACACGCACCAGGTCGAGGACTCGTACCTGGCCAAGCAGAAGCTGCCGCTGATCCCGGGCGCCGAGGTGGTCGGCACCCGGCCTGACGGCACCCGCGTGGTTGGGCTGCTGCTCGGCGGCGGCGGGTACGCCGAGAAGGCGGTCGTCCACCCGGCGGCCTCGTTCCCGATCCCGGACGGGGTGAGCGACGGCGAGGCGCTGGCGCTGGTGCTGCAGGGGCTCACGGCGTGGCACCTGCTCCGCACCAGCACCCACCTGCAGGCCGGCGAGTCGGTCGTGGTGCACGCCGCGGCCGGCGGGGTCGGCACGCTCGCCGTTCAGTTGGCCAAGGCGTTCGGCGCTGGCCGGGTGATCGCCACCGCGTCCAGCGAGGAGAAGCGCAAGTTGGCACTGGACCTCGGTGCCGACGTCGCCGTCGACCCCGCATCCGAGGATCTCAAGGCCGCGCTGCAGGAGGCGAACGGCGGCAAGAAGGTCGACATCGTGCTGGAGATGGTCGGCGGCACCGTGTTCGACCAGAGCCTCGCCGCCCTGGCGCCGTTCGGCCGGCTCGCGACGTACGGGATGGCCTCCCGTGAGCAGCCGTCACCGATCCAGCCCGGCGCGCTGATCGGCACCTCGCGGGCGGTCATCGGCTTCTGGCTCGCCCACTGCGCCAGCCGGCCGGAGATGCTGCACGGCCCGATGGAGGAGATGTTCGACATGGTCAGCAACGGCACGCTGCGCCCGGTCGTCGGCGGCACCTACCCGCTATCCGAGGCGCACCGCGCGCACGAGGACATCCGGGCCCGCCGCACGACCGGCAAGCTCGTCCTCGACACCTCCCGCTGACCGGCGCCCACCCGCGCCGCTCCTCCGCCGCCGACCCGCTCCTGCACCGCCCCAAACCCGCACCGGACTTTCAGTGCTTCTGTCCATACAACGGACGCCCGTAGCCACACTTACCCCGAATGTCCGGTTCCCAGGGGCGAGGCTGGGCTTCCCGGAGGCGTGGGCATCTCCGCGGCGCGGCGGGCATCGCGGCGCGGTGGGGTTCCCGGCGGGGTGAGCCCACCGGGCTCACCGACCGCCCCCAGTCCTGTGATCGAACCTGGAGCCCGCCGAGGTGCGCCGATCGCAAGGCGGAGGAGGCGAAGCGTGCTATTGCACGCGAGCCGACGACAACGCCGCGAGCGGGGTGCCCCGGCGGGCCGCCCACTAAGGAAGCCGGGAGGTCCAGGCCAACGACATCACAGCGCCGGCGAAGCCGAAGAGCAGCGCGATGCCGACGAACCACTGGGTCACTTCCTTCGGCGTGGAGCGGAAGCCGATCGAGCTGCCGAGGTCGCGGTACACCTCCTTCAGCTCGTCCGCGGTGACCGCTTCGTAGAACTTGCCGTCGGTCTGGGTGGCGATCTTCGCCAGCGCGTCGCGATCCACGGGCACCGGGGTCTTGGTGCCGTTCAGGTCGACGACGCCCTCCTGGGTGCCGAACGCGATCGTGGAGACCGGCACGTTCGCCTCCGCGGAGGCCTTGGCGCCGTCGTCGTTCGGGCGGCCGTAGGTGGTGAACCCGTCGGAGAGCAGCACGATCCGGGCTGGCGGCGGGCCCTGCGCCCCGTCGGCCGGGACGCTCTGGACCGCCTGCAACGACGCGTACAGCGCCTCGCCGATCGCGGTCGACTCCTGCAGTTCGAGGCGGTCGATCGCGGCGGTGACCTGGCCGTGGTCCTTGGTCGGCGACACCGCCACGGTGGCGCTCTTGGCGAACGACACCAGCGAGAGGTTGTACGACCGGGGCAGTTCGGCGACGAACAGCTTCGCCGCCTCCTTCGCCGCCTCGAACCGGTTCGGCTCGATGTCGGTCGCCTGCATGGAGAGCGACACGTCGATCGCGAGCACGACGGTGGCCCGCTCGAGCGGCTCCTGGACGTCCGTCGACGGCTTCGCCATGCCGGTCGCCAGCACGAGCAGGCAGAGCAGGAACGCCGTGGCCGCGAGATGCCGGCGCCAGCCCGGGCTCTTCGGCGCGATCGACTGGAGCAGCGCCACGTTGGTGAAGCGGACCGCGTACGTCTTGCGGCGGAACTGGACGAAGACGTATGCGCCGGCCAGCGCCAGCGCCAGCGGGACAAGCAGCAGCCACATCGGCTCGAGGAAGCGGATCATCGGGTCGTCCCCCTGCTGCGCCCTCGCCGCTGGGCGGCGACGAAACGAACGATGTCGAGCAACCAGTCGGAGTCGGTACGGAGCCGCAGATGCGCAGCGCCGGCGCGACGCATCGCCGCGTCTATCGCCGCCCGCTGCTCCGAAGCGGCCTTGGCGTAGGCGTCGCGCAGCGCCTTGCTTCCAGTTTGCACCTCGTGCAGCCGGCCCGTCTCCGCGTCGACGAGCGTCAGCACGCCGACCTCAGGCAACGTCAGTTCCCTCGGGTCCACGATCTCAATCGCGAGCACGTCGTGGCGCACCGCGAGCTTGCGCAGCGGCCGCTCCCATTCCGGGTCGGCGAGGAAGTCCGAGATCACGACGGCCATCCCGCGCCGCCGCGGCGGCCGGTTCAGCAGGTTCACCGCGGCCGCCAGGTCGGTCGGCGCCCCCGGCTCGGCCCGCGGTGTCTGGATGATCCGGCGCATCAGGCCCTGGGCGTTGAGCCGGCCGGCGCGGGCCGGCATCCGGACCGTGCGGGGGCCGTTGGTGACCACGGCGCCGACCCGGTTGCCGCCGCGGACGGTGAGGTGGGTGATCGCCGCCGCGGCCGCCACCGCGAGGTCCCGCTTCTCGCACTGCGCGGTGCCGAAGTCGAGGCTGGCGGAGAGGTCGAGGCAGATCCAGGTCTCCAGCTCGCGGTCGGCGACGGTCTGCCGCACGTGCGGCACCGTGGTCCGCGCCGTGACCGGCCAATCCATCCGGCGGACGTCGTCGCCCGGCCGGTACTCCCGGGACTCCCCCGGCTCGGAGCCGGCGCCGGAGAGCAGGCCAAGGTAGTCGCCCTGGAGCAGGCCGTCGAGCTTGCGGGTGACGAGCAGCTGCAGCCGGCGCAGCACCACCTCGGCCTCGTCGCTGTCCAGGCGCGGTGGCGGACCGCCCGGGGCACCCTTGCGCCGGGCGGCGCCGATCGCCGTCAGGGCCGCGCGACTCACGCCGGCCGCTCCGACTGCCCGGGCCAACCGGCGCCGGGTGACTGCGGCTGGAGATGACCGGGCACGTGGGCCGGCGGCGGCCGCCGATCGGACTGCTGCCGCGGTGTGACGGTTGGCAGCGGCACGGTGGCGAGGACGCGGTCGACGATGTGCTCGGCGGGCACCCCGTCGGCCAGCGCGTCGTAGGAGAGCACCAGCCGGTGCCGCAGGATGTCCGGTGCGACGTCCTGGATGTCCTGCGGCAGCGCGTAGTCGCGCCCGCGCATCAGCGCGAGCGCGCGAGTGGCGGCGGTCAGGCCGAGCGAAGCGCGCGGCGAGGCGCCGTAGGAGATCAGGCCGGCCACGTCCGGCAGCCCGTGCTCGCCCGGGAAGCGGGTGGCCAGCACCAGCCGGACCGCGTAGTCGACGAGCGCGTTGTGGACGAAGACGTTGTCGGCTGTGGCCTGGAGCCGAAGTAGGTTCTCCGGGCTGAGCACCTGCTCGGCCTGCGGCGGGTTGACGCCCATCCGGTAGACGATCTCGCGCTCCTCGACGTCGGTCGGGTAGCCGACCACGACCTTCATGAGGAACCGGTCGCGCTGCGCCTCCGGTAGCGGGTAGACGCCTTCCTGCTCGATCGGGTTCTGGGTGGCCAGGGTGAGAAACGGCGTGGGCAGCGGGTGCGTCTTGCCGCCGATCGACACCTGCTTCTCGGCCATCACCTCGAGCAGCGCGGACTGCACCTTGGCGGGTGCCCGGTTGATCTCGTCGGCGAGGAGGAAGTTGGCGAACACCGGCCCGAGCTCGACGTCGAACGTCTCCTTGGAGGCCCGGTAGACCCGGGTGCCGAGGATGTCGGCGGGCACCAGGTCAGGGGTGAACTGGATCCGGGAGAAGCTGCCGCCGACCGCCTTGGCGAGCGTCTCCACCGCCAACGTCTTGGCTACGCCCGGGACGCCTTCGAGGAGGCAGTGGCCGCGGGCGAGGAGGCATACCAGCATCCGCTCGATCATCCGGTCCTGACCGACGATGACGCGCTTCACCTCGAAGAGCGTCTTCTCCAGTTGGGTCGCGTCCTGCGCAGGGGTGGTCTGCGTCACGGATTGCCTCCAGCCGATGTTCTCCCAGTGACCATTACAAGCTTTTCACGCCCGCGATGAAACCACCGTCAAGGGTAGGTAAAGGCTCCACGCACCGGACACCGCTGCATGCCGCGCTGTGGCACGCTGCCTGCGTGGACTGGCTCGAGGACCTTCACCTGCGCTCCACCGAGGTACTACCCGAGTGGCTGGTCGCCTACCTCGACGCGGGGGCCGGCGATGAGTTCACCGTGCAGGACGCCAGCGCGGCCTGGGACCGGCTCCGGCTGCGACCGCGTGCGCTGGTCGACGTCAGCACGGTGACCACGACGACGACCGTGCTCGGCACCGAGGTGGCCACGCCGGTGCTGGTCGCGCCGACCGCGCTGCACCGCTCGGTGCACGCCGATGGTGAGGCGGCCACCGCGGCCGGCGCGGCGGCGGCCGGCTCGCTGTTCTGCCTCTCCTCCCGGTCCGGGACGCCGATCGAGAAGGTGGCCGCGGTCGGCGTGCCGTGGTGGGCGCAGGTGTACGTGGTGCGCGAGCGGGAGTTGACCGCCGCGTACGTGCGGCGCGCGACCGCAGCCGGCGCCGGCGCGCTGGTGCTCACGGCGGACACGCCGGTGGTGGGCCGCAAGCCCAGGGCGGACGCCTTCGCGGCCGCCGCGGACGTGCCGGCCGCGTTCAGCCGGACCAACCTCGACTGGCCCTCGGACGCCGAGGAGCCCGAGTTGGGCGAGAGCGACCAACGGCTCTGGCAGGCGGCGGACATCACAACGGAGACGATCGGCTGGCTGGCCGGGCTGAGCCCGCTTCCGGTCGTGGTGAAGGGAGTGCTGCGCGGGGACGACGCGCGGCGCTGCGTGAACGCTGGGGCGGCCGGGATCGTCGTGTCGAACCACGGCGGGCGCCAGCTCGATGGGGCGGTCAGCACCGCTGAGGCGCTGCCCGAGGTGGTGGCGGCCCTGGCCGGCTCGGGCGCCGAGGTGTATGTCGACGGCGGGCTGCGTCGCGGCGGCCACGTGCTCCGTGCGCTGGCGCTCGGGGCCAGGGCGGTGTTCGTCGGGCGTCCGGTGCTGTGGGGGCTCGCCGCGGACGGTGCGGACGGAGTCCGCACTGTGCTGGACGGGCTGACCGACGAGCTGGTCCATGCCATGATGCTGGCGGGCGCGCCGACCCTCGGCCGGGTCACCGCGGACCTGGTTACGAAATCTCCGTGACACATCCCACCGTTTGACTGGACAACGACTACATCAGGCGGTGTAAACTTCGAAGGGACGTCGGGCGGCTTCCCCCGTGGCCGCCCGACGTCTTCTCTGTGTCCGGGCCCGGTTCGGCATGATGCTCAGGTGACCTCCCCCGAGATCGACCAACCGACGGTCTGCTCCGCCAAGGGTTGCCGCGAGCCGGCGGTATGGGCGCTGCGCTGGAACAACCCGAAGCTGCACACCCCGGAGCGGCGCAAGACCTGGCTCGCCTGCGACGCCCACCGCGCCCACCTCAGCGAGTTCCTCGACGCGCGCGGCTTCCTCCGCGACGTCGAACGGCTGCCGTAGGCGGCACGACCTACGCTGGGAACGTGGACGAACCGCGCACCGCCCCGCCGCCCGATCCACCCGCCGATGCCGTACCCGACGATCCCGCGCTCTGGCCGGCGGACGTCACCTGGCGCCGTGTGTCGCCGAAGCTGCTGATCCTGCGCCGGATCGCGGTGAGCGGCTGGCTCATTCCGGTCGCGGTCGCCACCGTCGTGGTCGTCAACCTCAGTGACGAGCGCTGGCTCTGGATCGCCGTCCCGCTCGCCGGCCTCGCGCTGCTTGGCTGGTGGCTTCGGCTGGTCAGCCGCGCCGTCCGGTCCTGGGGGTACGCCGAGCGCGCGGACGACCTGCTGATCCGGCGCGGCGTGCTGATCCGCCGGCTCACGGTGGTGCCGTACGGGCGGATGCAGTTCGTCGACGTCAAGGCCGGGCCGGTGGAGCGCGCGCTGGGCCTGGCCACCGTCCAGCTGCACACGGCCGCGGCGGCGACCGACGCCTACATCCCCGGCCTGCCCACCAACGAGGCCGCGCGGCTGCGCGACCTGCTCACCGCGCTCGGCGAGGCGAGGGCGGCCGGGCTGTGACCACCGCCGAGGAGCCCGCGTCGGCCGCCGAACCTCGGCCGTCCGCACCCCTGCGGCGGCTGCATCCGCTGACGCCGCTGGTCCGCGGCGCCAAGGTCTTCGGCGGCATCGCCGCGATCGGGATCTACCAGGCGTACCAGACCATTCAGCAGGTCGGCATCGTGGGTGCGCTCAGCAGCGTGCTGGTCGTCGTGGCGGGCGCGTTCGCCGTCAGCTGGGTCTCCTGGCGGTTCACCGGGTACCGGGTCACCGACCGGGAGCTGCACATCCAGGAGGGCATCCTGGCCCGCCGGCAGCGGACCGTCCCGCTGGAGCGGGTCCAGGCGATCGACGTGGTGCAACCCGTGCTGGCGCGGCTGCTGGGGCTGGCCGAGGTGCGGCTGGAGGTGGTCGGCCAGGGCAGCACCGAAGCGCCGCTGGCGTATCTCAGCTACCCGCACGCGATCGCGCTCCGCGACCAGCTGCTGGCCCTCGTCACCCGTGCCGGACGTCCCGAAGTCACGGCCGCCGAGGCGGACCGGCCCGGCAGCGAGACCAGGCCGGCCACCGCGCCGGTCGCCGAGGAGCGGCCCCTCTTCACCGTCGACCGGCGATCGCTCATCCAGTCCCAGTTGCTCACCCCGAACACGCTGTCGCTGCCGTTCCTGGCGATCTTCCCCGTGGTCGCGCTCGCCTTCGAGGGACTGTCGTTCCCGGCGATCTTCGGCGCGCTCTCGGCCATCGTCGGCCTCGCTCAGCAGCCGGTGCGGCGGGTGCTCAACGAGTACGGCTTCGCCGTCGCCGACACCGATCAGGGCCTGCGGCTACGGCACGGGATGCTGGAGACGCGGACCCAGACCGTGGCGCCAGGCCGGGTGCAGGCGGTGCGGATCCGGCGGCCGCTGCTGTGGCGGCCGTTCGGCTGGGTCCGGGTGGAGATCGCCGTCGCCGGGTACAGCGCGGCCGGCCAGCAGGAGCAGCGGACCGGCGCGCTGGTGCCGGTCGCCGACGAGGCCACGGCGATGGCGCTGGTCCGGCACGTCCTCCCCCAGCTCCCGGACGATCTCGACGCGCTGCCGATGACGCCGCCCCCCCAGCGGGCGCGCTGGCTCGCGCCGCTGGAGTACCGCCGGCTCGCCGCCACGACGACGACGGAGCTGTTCATCACCCGCGCCGGCTGGCTCACCGAGAAACACGACGTGGCCGTGCTGGCCAGGGCGCAGAGCATCCGCTTCACGCAGGGCCCGGTGCAGCGCCGGCTCGGGCTGGCATCGGTCTACAGCGACCTGGCCGGCGACCACGGCACCACGGCGATCCACCATCTCGCCACCCGGGATGCGCTCGCGCTGGTCAGCGACCTGGTCGAGCTGAGCCGCGCCGCCCGGCCCAGCCGGCAGCCAGGCTAGTAACTGCGGGATTAACGGCGGGGCGCGGTCGAACTCCCGGCCCGCGCCGCGAGCGGCGGTTCCGCCGGCTCCGGCTCGACTGCCGCGGCCGCGACGCGCGCCTCGGCGGCCGTGACCTGGGCCTCCGCCTCCGCGGTCACCGCGCGCTCGCGTCGGGAGAGCCACCACTTCTCGGCCCGGTTCACGCCGAAGTAGACCAGGCCGACGTACGCCCAGCCGACCAGCGCGTCGACGATGTAGTGCTCACCGGTGTAGGCCAGCACGATCGCCATCGACAGCGGGTACGCGATGAGCAGCGGCAGCCAGCGGCGCCGCACCCGGGTGAAGAAGAACGCCACCACGCAGAGCGCGAACCCGGAGTGCAGCGACGGCATCGCCGCGACCGGGTTGGAGAGCTGCTGCCCGACGTTGAGCAGCTTGCCGGCGGTATCCAGCCCGATCGCCTGCCAGCCTCGGGACGACATCCGCACGACGTGCTCGGCGAGGTACCCGTGCTCCGACGCCCACCAGGGCGGCGCGGCCGGGTAGAGGAAGTACGTCGCCAGGCCGACCGCGGTGAGCGCGAACCAGCGCCGCATGAACGCCGCCCAGAGCTCACGCCGGCGCAGCCAGAGCACCACCGCGACCGCGAAGCTCGCCACGAAATGCGAGAAGTAGATCCAGGACGAGACGACGTCCCACCACCGCACGGTGTCCGGGTCGTAGAACCGCTCCTGCAGCCAGATCGTCGGCACCTCACCACCGAACAACCACCGGTCGGCGACGATCATCTCGGTGACGTGCGGCGCGCCCAGCTCGTCGGCGTAGCCGCGGCTGAAGTCGTAGACGATCAGCAGCCCGACGATCGGCGCCCAGTCTCTCGCGAACTGCAGGTGGTGGCGCCACGGCCGGTGGATGTTCCACGCGATCGTCGCCAGCCACAGCGAGCCGACCGCCACCGCCGGGTCCGTGGGCAGCCCCACGAATTTCCAGTACAGGGCGAACAAGGCCGCGTACGCGACCAGTGCATACGTGCGACGGTGGGAACGCCAGGAGCGTCCGGTGGTCCCGGACGCCTCCTGCGTTACGTCGGTGTCCGAGAGCGCCATCCCCGCCAGCTTAGTGCAGGGCGGCCACCCCGCGTTCCCCCGCCCTACCCTGCCGAGGCGGCCGGTGGCTCGCTGCTGTTCACGTTGCCGACCAGTCGCGGCAGCACCTCGCCGATGCGCTCGACGATGCGCGCGTCGGCCTTGCCGTCGTACGGGGTGCGGTCGGCGTTCACGATGACGAACTTCGCACCGCGCCGGACGGCGACGTCCACCAGGCCGGCGACCGGCTGTACAGCCAGCGAGGTGCCGACGGCGAGGAACACGTCGCAGTCGGCGGCGGCCCGCCGGGCCGCCTCGAACACGGCCGGGACCAGCGGCTGGCCGAACGAGATCGTGCCGGCCTTGAGGACGCCGCCGCACCGCAGGCAGGCCGGATCCTCCTCGCCGGCGGCGACCCGCTCCAGCGTGTCGGACATCGCGGTGCGCGCGTGGCAGGACAGGCACTCGACCTCGTAGAGCGAGCCGTGGACCTCGATGATGAGGTCCTCGCTGTTGCCGGCGAGCTGGTGCAGTCCGTCGATGTTCTGGGTGACGATCGCGCGCAGCTTGCCGACGTTCTCCAGCTCGACGAGCGCATAGTGGGCGGCGTTGGGGCGTGCGGTCCAGGCGGCGTGCTCGCGGCGGATCCGCCACGCCTCCCGGCGGATGTCCGGATCGTCCAGGTAGTCACGGAGTGTGAAAAGCCGCTGGCTACCCGGGTTGCGGGTCCAGAGCCCGTTCGGACCCCGGAAATCCGGTATACCGCTGTCGGTGCTGATGCCCGCTCCGGTCAGCACCGTGACCTTGTTCGCCGCGGCAATCCATGCCGCGACCGTCTGCACGTCCCTCATGGGGGATGACGCTAGGCCGTCACGTGGCCACGATCCAGTCGGATGGACCATTCCGCCCTAGGCTGCCGACATGAAGTTGCGCACAGGTCTCGCCGCACGGGTCCATCTTGTTGTCGAAGCGCAGGATACGGCGGTTGCGCTGGGATCTGGGGACGTGCCGGTGCTCGGCACGCCGCGGGTCGTCGCGCTGGCCGAGGAGGCCACCGTCGCGGCGCTCGCCGGCTCGCTGCCGGACCGGAAGACGTCCGTCGGCACCCGGGTCGAGATCCGGCACCGGGCGCCCACGCCGACCGGACGCCAGGTCGAGGCGGCCGCGATCCTGGTCGGCGTGGACGGCCGCAAGCTCGTGTTCGATGTCACCGTGCGTGATGGCGAGGAGGTCGTCGCCACCGCGGTGGTCGAGCGGGTCGTGGTCGACCGCGACCGGTTCCTGGAGGCGGTGGGATGACCGGCCACGGGTGGCTGGAGGTCGCCGACCGGGTTCTGGTGCTGCGCTACCCGCTGCTCGACGTCAACGCCACGCTGATCCCCGGCGAGGGTGCCGCGCTGCTCGTCGACACGCTCTCCACCCGCGCGCAGGCCGCCGAGCTGGCCGCCGCGGTCGCCAGCGTGACCAGCGCGCCGCTTACCCTGATCAACACCCACCACCACTTCGACCACTGCTTCGGCAACGCCACCCTCGCCGGCGAGCCGGGCATCTGGGCGCACTTCCTCTGCCGCGAGCAGCTCCGCGACCACGCCGAGGTGGTCCGCCGGGCGGCCGCGAAACAGTGCCCGGAGCTCGCCACGGAGCTGGCCGAGGTGGAGATCCGCCCGCCCGACCACGACGTGCACGAGGGCGCCGACCTCGACATCGGCGGGCGCCGGGTGCTGCTACGGCACACCGGCCGGGGACACACCAGCAATGACCTCGCGGTCCTGATCCCCGACGCTGGCGTCACGGTCACCGGCGACCTGGTGGAGGTCGGCGCGCCGCCGGACTTCGGCGACGCGTGGCCGCTGGAGTGGGCGCCGACGCTGGCCGAGCTGCTCGTCCTCAGCGAGGCGGAGGGCGCGGACAGCGTGTTCGTGCCGGGCCACGGCGCGGTCACCGGCGCCTACTACGTCCGGGCCCAGCACACCGACCTGGCCAGGCTGGAGTGGCTCTGCCGGGAGGGGCACGCCGACAGCGCCACCATCGACGAGGTGGCCGGCCAGTCGCCGTTCGGCCTCGCCGCCTCCCGGACCGCGGTCAAGCGTGCCTACGCCGACCTGAACGGGACGCTCTACGCCTGAGCAAGCTACGCCTGAACAAGCTCGCGCAGGGTCGCCGCCTCCCGGGCGACGGCCGCCGGGTCGTCGCCGGGCACGAACTCCAGCAGCGCGTCGAACGGCCGGCCCTGGGTGCGGAGGCGAGCGAACACGGCGCGCCACAGCGCCTCCCGGGCGGCCAGCGGCAGCCGCTGCCGCTCCGGCCACCACGAGAACACGTGCACCGCGGTGACCTGGTCGATCACCAGGTCCAGCCCAGCGAGCGCGGTCTCGTAGTCCGCCCCGACCGGCGGCTGCCAGTAGGTACGGACGCCCGGCCGGTCGACCTCGGCCAGGAGCGAAGCGGTGCCCGCCGCGGTGTCCGTGAGCGTGCCGCCGTGGAACTCGAACGCCAACTCGATTCCGGGCGCGCAGCCGGCCGCCGCGTCGGCCGCGGCCCGGCTCTGCACGACCACCGCCGCCCGGTCGGCCTCGGTCGCCGCGGCGGATCCGCACCAGCCGGCCCAGACGCGGATCCGCGGCGCCCCGAGCGCCCGCGCGCTCGCCAGCACCGGCGCGAAGTCCGGCTCATCGGCCGCCCGCCGCAGGAAGTAGGACCCGTACGACGCCACCGCGAGCCCCGCCCGCGCGGTCGCCTCGCGGACCTCCGTCGCCCGGCCGACGTCGCCCGGCCGGACGTGGGTGTCCGCGCCCCACTCGATGGCCGCCAGCCCGGCGTCGGCGGCCACGGCGACCACCTCCGGCGGGTCGGCGCCGCGCAGCGTCACCGAGCACAGGCCCGGACGGATGAGCGGGGCGCCGGCCACGGACGCGCGATGATCAGCGGGCGTGCCGGGAGATCGCCGGCGCCGGGCGTGGGTCGATCCGGCCCTCGACGAATATCGCGTGCCAGACACAGAACACCAGGACCGTCCAGATCTTGCGGCTGTGGTCGGCCTCCCCCCGCCGGTGCGCCTCGAGCAACGACAGCGCGTACGGCAGGTCCAGCAGCTCTCCGGCGGCGGAGTCGACGATGATCGCGCGCGCCCACTCGTACATGACGTCCTTGAGCCAGACCCGGGTCGGCACCGGGAAGCCGAGCTTCGGCCGGTTCACGATCTGCGGCGGGACGACCTGCTCGAGCGCCTGCCGCAGGGCGTACTTGCGGATCCCCTTCGGGGTGACCTTCAGCTCCTGCGGGATCGTCTTGGCGACGTCGAACACGCCGGTGTCCAGGAACGGCACCCGCAGCTCGAGGTTGTGCGCCATCGACATCCGGTCGGCCTTGACCAGGATGTCGCCGCGGAGCCACGTGAACAGGTCGATGTACTGCATCTGCGTCACGTCGTCGAGGTGCGCGGCGTCGGCGTAGTGCGGCGCGGTCACGTCGGTGTACTGCACCGAGCCGTCGTACTGGCGCATCAGCCGGGCCTTCTCGGCCTCGGTGAAGATGCGGGCGTTGCCGAAGTACCGCTCCTGCAGTGGGGTCGTGCCGCGCTCCAGGAAGCTCTTGCCCTTCACGCCCTCCGGGAACACCTTGGACACCGCCCGCAGGCCCTTCTGCACCGGGTCCGGCAGCGAGGTGAGCGGCTTGAGCGAGAGCGGCTCGCGGTAGATGCCGTACCCGCCGAAGAACTCGTCGGCGCCCTCACCGGAGAGAACGACCGTGACGTGCTCGGCGGCCTTCTTGGCCACGAAGTAGAGCGGCACCAGCGCCGGGTCGGCGACCGGGTCGTCGAGGTGCCAGACGATCCGCGGCAGCGCGTCCATCATGTCCTGCGCGGTGATCAGCGTCGGGATCGTGGTGACGTTCAGCCACTTCGCCGAGTTCTGCGCGACCGTGATCTCGGAGTACCCGTCGACCTCATACCCGACGGTGAAGGTCAGGATGTCCGGCTTGTGCTTGCGGGCCAGCGCGACGATGGCCGTCGAGTCGATGCCGCTGGACAGGAACGCGCCGACCGGCACGTCGCTGCGCAGGTGCAGCTCGACCGACTCCTCCAGCGCCTGGCGGATCCTGGTGAACAGCGCCTCGGGGTCGTCGGTCGGGGTGGGGCGGAAGTCCGGCCGGTAGTACCGGTGCCGGAGCAGGCCGTCGGCCGGTGTGTAGGTGAACGACTCGCCGCACTCGATGCGGGAGATGCCGTTGGTCAGGGTGTCCGGCTCCGGCACGTACTGCAGGGTCAGGTAGTGCGACAATCCGGCCGGGTCGATGCCGGCGTCGCCCTGGCCGGCGGCCGGCGCGAAGGGCAGCAGCGCCTTCTTCTCGCTGGCGAAGTAGACGCCGTCGTTGGTGGTGAGGAAGTGCAGCGGCTTGATGCCGTACGGGTCGCGGGCGCCGAACGCCCGCTGCTCGAACCGGTCCCAGATGACGAACGCGAACATGCCGCGCAGCCGGCCAACCGATTCCGCGCCCCAGTAGTGGTACGCCGCGACGATCGCCTCGGTGTCACCGTCGGTGGCGAACTTCGCGCCGTGGTCACGGGTGAGCTGCTCGCGGAGCTCCAGGTAGTTGTAGATCTCGCCGTTGAACGTGATGACGTACCGGCTGTCGTCGTACTCCAGTGGCTGATGCGAGTGCTCCACGTCGATGATCGAGAGCCGCTTGAAGCCGAGGACCACGTCGGCGCCGGAGACCGTGACGCCGGTCTCGTCCGGGCCGCGGTGGTGGATGCTTTCCAGGGCCTCGGCGATGGCGTCCCGGTGCTTGCCCGCTTCACTGCAGGCGCTGACGAAGGTGAGCAGTCCGCACATGGGCGCCATCCTTCCATCCCCGTCCACCTGACGGTCGCCCGCCGGTAGCCCGACGCTGCGACCGTGGAACACCAGACGGTACGGCCGGGAGGCAACCATGGTTGAGACTCCGCGTGGGGGCCGCGACCACACCGCCCTGAGCAGGCGCGGGCTGCTCCGCGCGGTCGGACTGGCCTCGGCGGCCGGGGCTGCGGGCGCGTTCGCCCCGGCGGCCGTGGCCCGGTCGGCGACGAGCGAGACGCGCGTCTACCGTGGCCGCTTCTCCGTCGGCGCACCGGACTGGTTCTACCTGCCGGTGGAGGTGCCCCGCGGGATCCGGGAGCTGACCGTCAAATACTCCTACGACCGGCCGACGCCCCCGCCGGGCGTACCGGGCAACGCGCTCGACATCGGGATCTTCTCCCCCGCCGGTCACGAGCTGGGCAACAGCGCCGGGTTCCGCGGCTGGTCCGGCGGCTTCCGCGACACGTTCACCATCAGCGCGTCGTCGGCCACCCCCGGCTACCTGCCCGGGCCGGTCGGGGCCGGTACGTGGCACGTGACCCTCGGCCCGTACACAGTGGCTCCGCAGGGGCTGGAGTGGACCGTGGAGGTGACGCTCACCTCCGGCCCGGCCGGCGCCGCGTTCATCCCGCGGCCGGCGCCCCGGCACGCCCGCGGCCGAGGTCACGCCTGGTACCGCGGCGACCTGCACGTGCACACGGTCCACTCGGACGGCGCCCGCACCCCGGAGGAGTTGGTCGCCGGCGCCGTCGCCGCCAAGCTCGACTTCGTCGTCTCGACCGAGCACAACACCTCCAGCGCCAGCGGCATCTGGGGCGCGGTGCTGGAGGCGGCCGGCGTCGACCGGCTGCTGGTCGTCGACGGCGAGGAGATCACCACCCGCAGCGGCCACTTCGTCGCCGCCGGCCTGAAGCCGGGTCAGTGGATCGACTGGCGGTACCGGGCCGCCGACAACGCCCTGCCGGCGTACCTTCGGCAGATCCACCGGGTCGGCGGCGTGGCCATCGCCGCCCACCCGTACTGCCCGTTCGTCGGCTGCGCCTGGAGCTTCGGGTACACCGGCATGGACGGCATCGAGGTGTGGAACGGCCCGTGGACGCTCGACGACGAGTACGCCGTGCGGCTCTGGTCGGAGCAGCTCACCGCCGCCCGCTGGCTGCCCGCCGTCGGCAACAGCGACGCCCATCGCGAGCCGCAGGTGATCGGCCTGCCGCAGACCGTCGTGCGCGCCGAGACGCTCAGCCGGGACGCCGTGCTCGCCGGAGTGGCGGCCGGCCGGTCCTACCTCGCCGAGTCTGCGGCGGTGTCGGCCAGGCTCACCGCCGCCGCCGGGTGGCGCCGCGCCGGCATGGGCGAACGGCTGCGCGGTACGCCGGGCGAGCAGGTGGTGGTCACCGCGTCCGTGCTCGGCGCGCCGGGCTGCCGGATGCGGCTGCTCACCGAGGCCGGCGTGGTCGCCGAAGGGCCGGTGCCGGCGCACGGCATCGGACGGCTGGACTACCCGACCCGGTATGGCGCGGCCCGCTACGTCCGGCTCGAGGTACGCCGCCCGGTGCCGCCGGACAGTACGCCGGACACCACCCCGGACACCACGCCGGGCACCACGCCGGGCACCATGGTGGTGCTCAGCAACCCGGTGTTCCTCAGCGCAGCCGAAGCCCAACCGTCAAGTACAGATCTAGCCTGATCCGCGATCCGGCATCCTCCCCTCACCGGTCGCCGCATGTCGCGTTACGGTCGTGCCATGAGCGAGCACCCGTCGTTGAAGACCTCCAGCCACGACCTGCCCGTCTCCGAACGGCTGGCCGAGTTCATGCGTACCGGCTGGGCCGACACCGAGGTGCGCGACCTCGTCCCGCAGGAGAACGCCCCGTTCCACGCCCGGCGCCGCGCCGCCCTCTCGGCCCGCTTCCCCGGCGAGACGCTGGTCGTGCCGACCGGCCCGCTCAAGGTCCGCGCCAACGACACCGACTACGAGTTCCGGCCCGGTACCGGCCTGGCCTGGCTCACCGGCGAGTACGAGCCAGACTCGGTGCTGGTGCTCTCCCCCGAGACAGCCACCCTGTACCGCAGGCCGCGGTCCTCCCGGGAGACCGACGAGTTCTTCCGCAGCCGCGCCGGCGAGTTGTGGGTCGGGCGGCGCTGGTCACTCGCCGAGTGCGAGGCGCTGCTCGGCATCGGCTGCGCCGACCTCAAGGACCTGGAGAAGGCGCTGGCCGAGCTCGACCCGGCCGCCACCCGGGTGCTGCGCGGTGTCGACCCGACAGTGGACGCCACCATCGGCGCCGCCGACGACGGCCTCCGCGACGGCGAACTGGCCGCCGCCGTGTCCGAGCTGCGGCTGGTGAAGGACGAGTGGGAGATCGCCCAGCTCATCGACGCGGTGGACGCCACCGTCCGGGGCTTCACCGACGTGGTCCGCGCCCTGCCCGCCGACCGGGAGTCGTCCGAGCGGCTGGTGGACGGCGTGTTCGGGCTGCGCGCCCGGCACGATGGCAACCTGGTCGGCTACGGCACGATCGCCGCCGCCGGCGCTCACGCCTGCACGCTGCACTGGTGGCGCAACGACGGGGTCTGCCGCCCCGGCGAGCTGCTGCTCCTCGACGCCGGCGTGGAGAACCGGCACTACTACACCGCGGACGTGACCCGGACCCTGCCGATCAACGGCCGCTTCAGCGACGTCCAGCGGCGGGTGTACGACCTGGTCCACGCCGCCCAGGAGGCCGGCATCGCCGCGGTGAAGCCCGGCGCCCGCTGGCGCGACATCCACCGCGCCTGCATGACCGTGATCGCCCACGGGCTGGCAGAGTGGGGACTGCTGCCGGTGTCCCCCGAGGAGTCGCTCGCCGACGATTCCGGGCTGCACCGCCGCTGGACCCTGCACAGCTCGGGCCACATGCTCGGCCTGGACGTGCACGACTGCGCCCGGGCCAGGGCCGAGGCGTACCTGGACGGCGAGTTGCAACCCGGTCACGTGCTCACCGTGGAGCCGGGGCTGTACTTCCAGGCCGACGACCTGTCCGTGCCGGCGGAGTACCGCGGCATCGGGGTCCGGATCGAGGACGACATCCTGGTCACCGCCGACGGCCACCAGAACCTCTCCGCCGCGCTCCCCCGCCAGGCCGAGGAGGTGGAGGCGTGGATGGCCGAACAGCGCGCCGCGGGCCACCGCCTCCCCGGCTGACTTGTCCATCGGCGCCGACCCGAGTAGGCCTGAGTGAACAGGGCGGTCGACACGCCGCTACGTTCCTTGACCCACTAGCAAGACGGACGTACTGTTTGGTTCAGATCGAGCAGGTCAGACGAAGGAGCGCAACGTGGCCCACGGCACGAGCATCGACAGCTTCGGCAGCGCAGCGCAGCTGAAGGTCGGTGACGAGTCCTACCAGATCTACCGACTCAGCGCCGTGGAGGGGGCCGAGCGCCTCCCCTACAGCCTCAAGGTGCTGCTGGAGAACCTGCTGCGGACCGAGGACGGCGCGAACATCACCGCCGACGACATCCGGGCGCTGGCCGGCTGGGACGCCGACGCCGAGCCGAGCAAGGAGATCCAGTTCACCCCCGCACGCGTCATCATGCAGGACTTCACCGGCGTGCCCTGCGTAGTGGACCTGGCCACCATGCGGGAGGCGGTCCGCGACCTCGGCGGCGACCCGGCCCGGATCAACCCGCTCGCCCCCGCCGAACTGGTCATCGACCACTCCGTCATCGCCGACGTGTTCGGCGCCCCGGACGCTTTCGAGCGCAACGTCGAGCTGGAGTACGAGCGCAACAAGGAGCGCTACCAGTTCCTGCGCTGGGGCCAGGGCGCCTTCCAGGACTTCAAGGTCGTGCCGCCC
>Ga0126306_10000241_pt1 | contig 22789 bp, 23 predicted proteins | sample Plot27_FD_92592 | JGI IMG/M metagenome (GOLD analysis project Ga0126306, IMG submission 92592) | Serpentine soil microbial communities from UC McLaughlin Reserve, CA, USA - Plot27 | ecosystem: Environmental > Terrestrial > Soil > Grasslands | place: USA: UC McLaughlin Reserve, Lake County... | reverse complement strand
GGGGCTAAGATGGAGCGCGTGGCCGCCGAGCTGGTACATACCGACCTCGAAGGAGACGCGGGTCCTGTTGGATGGCTTCTGGAAGACCATAGCGAGCGTGCGCCCGCGTAGCGGCCTGTACGGTATACGGCTCTTCTGCAGGGTCTTAATGCGAACGGCCTCGTCCAGGATCAGGGACATCTCCTTGGGGGCAAATTCCGCGAGCGTCAGGCAGTCGCGGCCCGAGAGCAGGGATGGGGGAGCGCCCTGGAGGTCGGGGATCACCGCGCTCATGCTACCGCCGCTTCGGGCACATCCGTCTCTATAGCCTCGTAAACGCCGCCTCGAAAGGTATCGAGCGCGGCCCGTACCTCCGTTCTGCTCACGGTCAGCGGCGGGGCCATACGGATGGTCGTGCCGCCAATCAGGTTGACGAGGATGCCCTGATCCAGGCAGTGCTCGAAGACTTCCCCAGCAAGCCCGGCGTCGCCGAGGTCGAATCCGAGCAGGAGCCCTTCGCCCCTCACCTCCGCGCCACGGACATGCTCCGCCAGCTTTTCTAGCGCGTTCTTGAGCACGCTCCCCTTGAACCGCACATCCTCGAGGAAGTCAGGGTCGTTCACCACGCCGAGCACGGCCTTCACGGCGGCCATCGCCAGGGGGTTGCCCCCGAAGGTGGAGCCGTGATTGCCGGGGCCGAGCGCGGCGTACTCCTCCTTGACCATCATCGCCCCAACGGGGAAGCCGCCACCGAGTCCCTTGGCGCTGGTGAGCACGTCGGGGACGACGCCCTTTCCCTGGTAAGCATACAGGTGTCCCGTGCGCCCCGCGCCGGTCTGGACCTCGTCGAAGATGAGGAGCGCCCCGTGCTCGGTGCAGAGTTCGCGCAGTCCTTCGAGGAAGCCATCGGGCGGCTCATTCACGCCGCCCTCGCCCTGGATCGGCTCGACGAGCACGGCCGCGGTATGCGGGCCGATCTGGGCTTCTGCGGCATGGAGATCGCCGAACGGGGCGTGGATTATCCTCGGCAGCATCGGGCCGAAGCCGTCCTGTAGCGCGGGCTGGGCCGTCGCCGTGAGCCCGCCGTAGGTGCGGCCGTGGAAGGATTTCGAGAACGTCAGGACCTCGTGCTTGTCGGGACCGTAGGTATCGTGGGCGTACTTGCGCGAGAGTTTGATCGCCGCCTCTACGCTCTCGGCCCCGGAGTTGCAGAAGAAGACCCTGTCGAAGTCCGTCGCGGCGGTGAGCATCTCTGCCGCCTCGGCCTGGATCGGGATCTCATAGAGGTTAGAGCAGTGGATGAGCTTCCCGGCCTGCTCCTGTATAGCTCCGACGAGCGCCGGGTGGCCGTGCCCCAGGGAGTTCGTGGCGATCCCGCCTATAAAGTCCAGGTACCGGTTCCCTTCGTGGTCGAAGAGCCAGCTACCCTCGCCCCCCGTCGGCGTTATCTCAAGGCGTTTATAGGTCTCCATCACTGCTTGCATGCCGCGACTCCTTCGGATATAAGAGTTCCAACCCGCCCGCCCGCGACGGCCGCCGCAAGCACGCCTTTTCTGTTTCCGTTGAGGATCCTAGCCTCCACCCCTCCGCGAGCGGCCGCGGCCGCGGCCCGCAGCTTGGGCACCATCCCACCTGCCGCGAGCCCACGGTCGACAAAGTCCTCGCACCGATCCGGGGCGAGCGTCTCCACCGTCTCGCCATCCTCCAGTAGCCCATCTACGTCAGTGAGCAGGAAAAGATCGCCCGCCCCTAGTCCGACGGCGAGCGCCGCCGCGGCTGAGTCGGCGTTGACGTTGTACGCGCCTTCGGGGCCAAGCCCGAGCGGCGCGACGACGGGGACGAACCCTCCTGTCCAGAGGGTCTGAATAAGCTGGGGCTCGACCTGTACGACCTCGCCGACCCGGCCCAGGTCCGGGACCGGCTCGACCAGTAGCGTCGGCCCGTCGGTCCCCGAGATACCTACTGCCCGTACACCGAGCTCGCCCAGCCCGCGCACCAGGCCCTTGTTCACGCCCCCCGCGAACACGTTCTCGGCCACCTCGATGGTCTCCTCGTCCGTCACCCTGAGCCCCGCATTAAACCGCGTAGAGATCCGGAGGGCGTCTAGCGTCCTGGTGAGCTGGAGGCCGCCGCCGTGAACGAAAACGACCCTATGGCCGGCCGCAAGGAGGTCGGGAAGGTCGTCCAGCGCCCCTCCGGCAAGCGTACCGCCGCCGATCTTGATCACGACGGGCTTCACGTCCTGTAGCTCCCGTTGATCCTGACGTACTCGTAGCTCAGGTCGCAGCCCCAGGCTTTGGCCGAAGCGTCACCGTCGCCGAGCCGGACCGTGATCTCTACCTCGCCGGCCGCGAGCGTCGCGTTGGCCTCGGCCTCGTCGTGCGGCACGGGAGCCCCGCCGGAGAAAACCTTGACGGGGCCGAACCAGAGATCTACCGCGTTGGGATCGAAGATGACTCCAGAATTACCCATCGCCGTGAGCACCCTCCCCCAGTTGGCGTCCTCGCCGAAGACGGCCGCCTTGACCAGGTTGCTCCCCACCACGCTCTTCGCAAGCGCCGCCGCGGACTCCTTGCTCGCTGCGCCATCAACGGCTACCTCGACGAGCTTGGTCGCCCCCTCGCCGTCGCGTGCGATCTCCCTGGCCAACGTCTGCGTCACGCTCTCCACAGCCTCCGCGAAGATCGGATAGTCTGGCGAGTCGAGCGTAAGCGGCTCATTGCCCGCCGCGCCGTTGGCCATAAGGAGGGCCATATCGCTAGGGGAGGTGTCTCCGTCCACGGTAACGCGGTTGAAGGTGCGATCCGCGACCAGGCTCAACATTTCTTGTAGACAGGGCTTCTCGACGGCGGCGTCCGTGGCCAGAAAGGCGAGCATGGTGCCCATGTTCGGGTGGATCATACCGCTCCCCTTGGCCGTCCCCCCGACCGTTATCGTCCTGCCCCCGATCTCGACCCGCACGACCGCCTCTTTTGCACGGGTGTCTGTGGTGAGTATGGACTCGGCGAAGCCAGCACCGCCCTCATTCAGCTCGTCCGCCGCCTCCCTTATGCCGGATGAGATCGTGCCTATCGGCAGGTGAACACCGATAACCCCGGTCGAGGCTACCGCAACCTCTGTGGCTTCGATCCCGAGCGCCCCAGCCGCAAGTGCCTGCATGGCACGGGCGTCCTCGATGCCCCGCTTGCCGGTCGCCGCATTGGCGTTGCCGCTGTTCGTCACGACTGCCCGCACCCCGCCAGTCTCCACGGCCTCTCGCGTCACGACGAGCGGCGCACCCTTGACGGCGTTGCGGGTGAACACCGCCCCCGTCTCGCAGGGGAACTCGGAGAAGAGGAGCCCGAGATCCCGCCTCCCAGCCTCACGTACCCCACAAGCAATCCCGGACGCCATAAAGCCGGCAGCGGCCGCTGCGCCACCGGGGAGAGACTTTATTCCAATTGTTGAATCTTTATTCATCACGAGGGCGTATTGTCGCACCCGCATATCGGAGCGTCAACCAGTCTATGCAGAAACTTGAATAAATATCCGGAGGTCCTACAATGGGCGCATGGGACTCAGAGTAGGCGTTTACGGCGGGAGTGGGTATACTGGGGTGGAGCTGGTGCGGCTGCTCGCCGGGCATCCCGAGGTTGGGGCGTTGAGTATTGCGTCGCGGGGGTATGCGGGGCTTGGGATCGGGGACGTCCATCCGCAGCTAGCCGTCGATGGCACGTATGTGTCGCCCGAGGAGATCGAGGAGGGCCACGATGTTGCCTTCGTGGCCTACGGGCACGGTGAGAGCGCCGAGACCGTCAGGGATTTGCTGCGGTCGGGGACCCACCTGGTGATCGACCTCTCTGCGGACTTCCGGTTACCGAGCGGGGAGCTATACGGTGAGTGGTACGGGGAGCATCCCACGCCCGAGCTCCTCGCGGAGGCGCACTACGGCTTGCCCGAGGTCTTCGGGGCTTCGTTGGGGAGACTCGTCGCCAACCCTGGATGCTATCCGACGGCGGCCATTCTGGCGCTGGCGCCGGTCGTGAAGCGGATGGAGGGGATACGCTCCGTGACGATAAACGCGCTCTCTGGTGTGAGCGGGGCCGGGGCCAAGCCGAGCGTGAAGACGCACTTCGTCAGCGTGAACGAGAGCGCGGTCGCCTACGGTGCGCCGTGGCACAGGCACACGCCCGAGATCGAGACGATACTGCGGCGGGTGGGGGAGGTGCCCGAGGTGACATTCGTTCCGCACCTTATCCCCATTACGCGTGGCGAGCTCGAGACTATCGTGGTCGACGTGGAAGGGGTGCCTGAGGCGGGGGAGGTGCTGGACTGGTTCGCGGAGGACTACGAAGGCTGGTCATTCGTCGAGGCGCGGGAGGAGTACCCGCACGTTGCGCACGTGGCGAACACCAACAGGTGCAGGCTCTCGGCCGCGGTCGACGGTAGGGCTGGGAGGCTGCTGCTCTTCTCGGCGGTCGACAACCTGCTTAAAGGCGCCTCCGGGGCGGCGGTACAGAACATGAACCTGGCTCTCGGCTACGAGGAGGACCTCGGGCTCGAGCATCTCAAGTAGGAGAACGGTTTTGGGAGCGACAGTGGCACCAGTTGACAAGACAACGCGGCAGGACCTGATCCTGCGCCTCATCTCCGAGCGTGACCTCGGCACCCAGCAGGATGTCGTCGGGGCGCTCGCAGACGAAGGGGTCGAGGTAGCGCAGGCGACCGTGAGCCGCGACCTCGCCGAGCTTGGGGTCCTCAAGGTCGGGAGCCGCTACCTGGCTCTGCCGCACGATCCCGGTTCCGCCGGTATCGAGGTCCTCCCCAGCTTTGTCCTCGGCATTGTGGCGGCGCAGAACCAGGTCGTCATCCACACCCGCGACGGGACAGCCGGGGCCGTCTCCAGCGTCCTCGACAGGGTGAAGGGGCTGAAAATAGTGGGCACCATAGCTGGCCAGGACACCGTGCTCGCCGTAGCCCCCGACGCGGTCGCGGCCGGAGAGGTGGCGAACCTCATCGCCGACGTCTGCAGGGCAAAAACGCGGCCGGCCGGCAAAGTCGAGTAGTATTCCAGGAGGAATCATGCTGGAGGGAAAGAAGGTCGTGCTCGCCTACTCGGGTGGCCTGGACACCTCGGTCTGCGTCAAGTGGCTCGAAGAGCAGGGGGCTGAGCCCTACGCGCTGTACCTGGATCTCGGGCAGGGAGAACCTTCTGAAGACGTAAAGGCGAAGGCGCTCGAGATAGGGGCCACGGACGCCTTCGTGCGCGACGCAAGGGCGGAGTTCGCCAGGGAGTACGTCGCCCCTGCGATAAAGGCGAACGCGCTCTACGGCGGGAAGTACCCGCTCTTCACTGCCCTCGGGCGCCCGCTCATAGCGAAGAAACTCGTCGAGACCGCGCGGGAGGTCGAGGCGACGCACATCGCCCACGGCTCGACGGGGAAGGGCAACGATCAGGTCCGCTTCGACGTGACGACGGCCTCCATCGCCCCTGACCTGACCGTCGTCGCCCCCGTACGCGACTGGAACATGAGCCGCCCCGAGGAGATGGCCTACGCTGAGGAGCACAGCATCCCCGTCCCCACGACGAAAGACTCCCCCTACAGCGTGGACGAGAACCTCTGGGGCCGCTCTATCGAGGCGGGGCCCCTGGAAGACCCCGACCACGAGCCCACCGAGGATGTCTTCGAGCTCACGAACTCTCCCGAGAACGCCCCCGACGAGCCACACTACGTCGAGATCGGCTTTCAGCAAGGACTGCCAACGACCCTCGACGGGGAAGAGCTGCCGCTGGTCGAACTCATAGCCGAGCTCGGCGCCATAGCGGGCGCAAACGGCGTAGGCCGCATCGACATGGTCGAAGACCGCCTGGTCGGCATAAAGAGCCGGGAGATCTACGAAGCCCCCGCAGCCCTCGCCATCATAGCCGCCCATCGCGAACTCGAGACCCTCACCCTCACGAGAGACGTTCTCCGCTTCAAGACGACCGTCGAACAACGCTTCACGGAACTCACCTACGAAGGCCTTTGGTTCACGCCCCTCAAGTCAGCCCTCGACGCCTTCATCACAGAGTCTCAGAAGACCGTAACCGGAACCGTTCGCCTCAAGCTCTACAAAGGCAACTGCACCATCGTCGGCCGCACCGCACCACACGCCCTCTACGACAAAGACCTGGCAACCTATGATCCCAACAGCACCTTCGACGAAGCAGCCGCAGCAGGCTTCATAGCCCTCTGGGGCCTCGCAGCCCGCCAGTGGGCGAGTGTCAACGGTGGCACGGAACTTAGCCCGGCCACTTCGCAACATTCAACTCGAGGTACACACTACAGAGTAAAATAGGCTGATTTGCAGGATGTTTAGTACGGAGAGAACGCCGTCACACTTCTGCAGGTACTTTAAACGTGCCCTTTAAGTTTAGTATAAACCTTCTTCATAGGGTTAGATTCAGACCAGCCGCTTCAGGTGGACAAGCGGAGGTGGGGTTCTGATACCGCGTTCGCTTGAATGGGACCGCGTCCGGACAGCGGGCACACATAGGAGACCTTCCCATAGCCGTCATTCCCGCGAAGCTTGTCCCCGCGATAGCGGGGAGCGGGAATCCGCTCTACGAGAATAGCAAGGCGGTGGTGGACGGCGACCACCTTCGTGCCGTTAGCATTCAGCCGGACTTGGTATGGTCCCAACTTGGCACTATCACCGGCGACAACATCCGTGATCGGGTTGCTATCATCGGTCTTGTGCCGGTGCCAAAAACACGCGATCCTTCGGAGACCGACCTCGCCATGATGCGCCTGGCCCTGCTCGCCGCAGAACAAGCGGCCGAGAAAGGCGAGGTTCCCGTCGGGTCGGTCGTCGCCAGGGGAGGGGAGATCCTGGCCGTCGCCGCCAACGAGCGTGAGGCTACCGGGGATCCCACTGCCCACGCCGAACTCCTCGCGATACGTCGCGCAGCCGCCACTATAGGAAGCTGGCGGCTGACCGGTTGCACCCTCTACGCCACGCTGGAGCCCTGCCCCATGTGCGCCGGCGCCGCCCACGCAAGCCGTCTCTCTCGCCTGGTCTACGCGGCCCCCGACCCCAAGGCCGGATACGCCGGCACCCTCCACAACGTCCCCGCCGATGCCCGCCTCAACCACACCGTCCTCGTCGAAGGCGGCCTTCTCGAGGAAAGAGCCGCCGCGCAGCTCCGCGACTTCTTCCGAAATCGTCGCCGGAGACCCGGAAAGACCTCCGAAACCCCACCTCCGCAGACTCGATAGCATACTATACAATCTACCTATACTTTAGGTAGAGAGTAATAGGCGTAGTAATCTTAGACTCAACCGATGGTAAAGGGCCATCAGTGGACCTCAACATAACGGTGCGTGATTTGCGGGATATTCCCCGATAATGTGTGGATCTGAAAAATTCTTTGAAAAATTTTGCGGGCGCGTAGTCCGTGGCGTATTCCGCTACAAAAGGGGCATTCGAGAGTTTAGTGTCAATTTAACCTTAAGTTAAGGTAAATTCCGGGGGTATTGCATCTCGAAAATGTAGTGTGCTAGGTTTTCACGGTACCAGATGTGGTGTTGGAGTGATGGGGGTTATGAAATGCAGTGTCCGTACTGTGATTTCGAGGACACGAAGGTGATAGATTCGCGGCTTTCGGAGACGAAGGACGCTGTTCGCAGGCGCAGGGAGTGTCTATCCAGGTCGTGCGGGAAGCGCTTTACGACGTACGAGCGCCGCGAGCCATTGAGGCTGATGGTGATCAAACGCGACGGAGGGAAGGAGCCCTTCGACCGGGAGAAGCTTAGGTCAGGGTTGGCGAAGGCCTGTGCCAAGCAGCAGATCACCGATGAGCAGGTGGAGCTCATCGTCGATGAGATCGAGGCCGAGCTCCGCGAGCGGCGCCGGCACGAGGTGACCTCGAGGCGTCTCGGGGACATGGTGCTGATGCGACTCAGGAGGATGGACATGGTAGCGTACCTGCGGTTCGCCTCCGTTTACAGGCAGTACACGGACGTTGACCAGTTCCGCACCGAGCTCGTGCGTCTGGCCGGCTCGGGGATTGGCAACGGCAGGTAGAGACCAGAACCCGCAAGTTACGGGGTAAAGCGGGGCCGAATCCGGTGATGGAATAAGAGCAACGAGCGGTAGAATAGGGAGGATGGGTATGGAGGTAGACCGTAACAGGCTTGCAGATATAGAACTCACCGAGAACGCGCGCGCCGTTCTGGCGAAACGCTACCTCAAGAAGAACGAGAAGGGCGAGCCTGTAGAAGAGCCCATCGAGATGTTCTTGCGGGTCGCGTCGAACATCGCCGAAGGCGAGTTCCGCTTCAAGGAGGGTGAGGAGGCCCAGAGGCTGTATGAGGAATCGAGGGAGAGATTCCTCCAGATGATGCTCAGCCGGAGCTTCATGCCGAACTCTCCGACCCTCATGAACGCTGGCAGGGAGCTGCAACAGCTTTCCGCGTGCTTCGTGTTGCCGGTCGAGGACTCCATAGACGGCATCTACGACACCCTCAAGCACCAGGCGATCATCCACAAGAGCGGCGGCGGCACGGGCTTCGGCTTCTCACGTTTGCGTCCCAAGAACGATTTGGTCAAGAGCACGATGGGAGTGTCGAGCGGTCCCGTCTCGTTCATGGCTATATATGATGCTTCGACGGACAAGATCAAGCAGGGCGGAACCCGGCGTGGGGCTAACATGGGCATCCTCAGGGTCGACCACCCCGATATAGAGGAGTTCATCACCTGCAAGAAGGACAACGATCAGATCAACAACTTCAACATCTCCGTCGCGATAACCGACGAGTTCATGGAGGCCGTGGAGGCCGACACCGACTTCGAGCTGGCCAACCCTAGAGACGGCGAGGTCATGAAGACCGTTCGGGCCAGGGACCTGTTCCGCAAGATCGTCGAGGGGGCGCATCTCAACGGCGAGCCTGGCGTCGTTTTCATAGACAAGATCAACGACGACAACCCGACGCCGCAGTTCCCGATAGAGTCGACGAACCCTTGCTCGGAGGCGCACCTGCCACCTTACGACTCGTGCAACCTGGGGAGCATCAATCTGGAGCGTTTCTACCGCGAGGATACCGGAGACGTCGATTGGGACGAGTTGAGGGAGACGGTACACACCGCGATCCGCTTCCTCGACAACGTCATCGAGCAGAACAACTATCCCCTCCCCGAGATCGACCAGATGAGCCGGGGGAACCGGCGTATCGGGCTCGGGGTCATGGGCTTCGCCGACCTCCTCATAAAGCTCGGCATCACCTACGACTCCGAAGAGGGCCTCGCCTTCGCCGAGCGGGTGATGAAGTTCGTGGACGACGAGGCCTGGGAGGAGAGCAGGGCGCTCGCCGAGGAGCGCGGCGTTATGACCAACTACGAAGGTTCGCGCCACCAGGCGCGTGGCGACGAGGTCCGCAACGCGACCGTCACCACGATAGCGCCGACGGGCACGATCTCGATGATCGCCGGCTGCTCGGGCGGCATCGAGCCGCTCTTCGCCGTGGCCTTCATGCGCCGCCAGGCCGACATGGAGATGCCCGACGTCAACCCCGAGTTCGTCAAGCTTGCCAAAGAGCGCGGCTTCTACTCGGAAGAGTTGATGAAGAGGGTCGCCGAGCATGGCTCCGTGCGCGACGTAGAAGGGGTCCCCGCCGACGTGCGCAGCGTGTGGGTCACCTCGCATGATATTACCAGCGAGTGGCACGTCAGGATGCAGGCCGCCTTCCAGAAGTACACCTCGATGGGTATCTCCAAGACCATCAATCTGCCAAACGAAGCGACGCCCGAGGACGTCGAGGACGCCTACCGCCAGGCCTACGCCCTTAACTGCAAGGGGATAGCGGTCTACCGCGATGGCTCGCGCGACGCCCAGGTCCTGTCCACGGGCAAGACGGGCGGGGAGAAACCGACCATGACGCTGGCTTCCCCCGAGGCGCCGACGGCGCCGCCCGTTACACCCCCTGAGGGCGTAGAGGCCCAGCAGCAAACCTTCTCCTCGCTCGCCGAGGCGCGCAACGGGAGGCCTCGCACCCTGACCGGCGTGACCAAGAAGATACGCACCGGGCACGGCTCGATGTACGTAACTATGAACGACGACGAGTTCGGGCCGAGGGAGTGCTTCGTCATCCTGGGCAAGCCTGGCGGCACGGCCGCCGCGTTCTCGGACGCCCTGGGGCGTATGATCACGATGGCCCTCACCCACGGCGCCGATCCTGCCGAGGTCGTCCACCAGCTCCGCGGCATCCAGGACGGCCACCCCGCGGGCGTAGGACCGAACGCCGTCCTCTCCGTCCCCGACGGCGTGGCGAGGGCGATGGCCGAGCACTACCTGATCGAGGACAGCCTGCCCGACACCCGCGAGCTCCCGATCATCGGGGCCTGCCCCGACTGCGGGAGCGGCCTGACTCGCCAGGAGGGCTGCGTCGTCTGCCACTCCTGCGGGTACTCGAAGTGTAGCTAGAAAACCGACGGTGGCCTGCGAGGGACGGACCTACCCGGGTCCGTCCCTCACTTTATGTCCCTCCGTCCTGGCGGTCCCTGTCGAGGTCTTGATCTTCGAAGGACGCAGGGTCCTCTGATGGTTCTATGTGGATAAAGAACGTGGTGTTTCCCTGCAGGGCGTTCGCTAGCTCTTTCTCTATCCTTTCGGAGAGGTCGTGGCCCCGCTTTACGGTCCAGAAGCCAGGCACGAGCACGTGCATCGAGACGAAGCGGCGCTGCCCGGCCGCACGAGTGCGCACGGCATGGAAGTTGACAGCATCGTCTTCGTGCCGTGAAAGGACCCTGTAGATCTTCTCGAGCTCCTCGGGCGGGAGGGCCGTGTCGAGTAGACCGTGGGCGGTGTCGTTCAGAAGCCGGAAACCCGTCCACACTATGTTTGCGGCGACGAGGAGGCCGATGATGGGATCGAGCACGAGCCATCCCGTGAGCCGCACCATGACGACGCCGAGTACCACGCCCAGTGAGGTCCACACGTCGGTGAGCAGGTGCTGCGCATCGGCACGGAGCGTGATCGAACGCAGCCTCCTTCCCGCCCGCAACAGCACGACCGCGACGCCGCCGTTGAGCGCGGTGGCAGCGAGCGTGACGGAGAGACCGAGCCTTACATTCTGGAGTGGTTGCGGGTCCAGCAGCCGGTCCCACGCTGTATTCCCGATCCAGACCGCCGCGATGATTATCAGGGCGCTCTCCAACCCGCTCGAAAAATACTCGGCCTTGTTGTGGCCGAACGCGTGTTCCTCGTCCGGCGGTCGTACGGCGAAGGTCAGGGCCGACAGGGCCGCCACCGCGGCGACGAGGTTGACCACGGACTCGGCTGCGTCGGAGAACAGTCCGACCGACCCCGTGAGGTAGTAGGCCCCGAGCTTGAGCCCGATGGTGACGACCGCGGCCGCGATCGATAGCCAGGCGTAGCGGCGTGCGGTAGCGCCGTTGGTCGCGCTGCCCTTCGTCACCGCCGTTCCCCCCTGGGAGACGCGCGCCACAATGCAGTAAGGATCGTCGTAAGTGTCGGGATCTCAACCAGCATCTTTACGTTCTATCATCTTCTCTACAAACGCCGCCGCAAATCCGCGGACGGCTGAAAGTGTGGCCGCTGGTCCTCGGCGGCCGTATCTGGACGCAGCCACAACGAGGCGTGCTCGGGTTGCATGGTCTCCTTTACGACTGTGATCAGCTCCGCGTTCAAGGTGTCGAGGTTCGTCTCCTCGCGCAACCGGGCGGAGAAATCGTCGAGCGTCTTTCTCGCGTCGTATTTGCGCCTGTAGAAACGCCTGTCTATAAACGCCTGGATGCGCCGGCGCAGTGGGTCGAACAGCGCGGCGATCACCAGCGTGGAGACCACGATCGTCAGTTGCGGAAAATCTTCGTGACCCGTGAGGGCGCGGAAGGCGTACTGCAAGGAGGCCACGCTCCCGAAGTACACCAGACCAAGCAACACCGTCAGCGAACCGTAGACGAGGGTGCGGTTGATGACGACGTCGATGTCGTAGAGGCGGTAGCGAAGTACGGCGACGCTCAACGAGAAGGGCACGATGGTCAAAGAGAGCCACCAGAAAGCCGAACTGACCAGGGTCCACCAGGGAAGAGAGCTGCCGGGTGGAAGGCTCTGCTCAATGGTGTAAGGCACGCCAAGCATCAAGATCAGCGTCCACCACGACACGAACCCGAACACTACCCATTTGGTTTGTTGTCGCCCGGTTGATGTGGAAACGCGCCGGTAGCGATATGCCTGTGCGTAGATAGCGCCTGTCACGATCAAGACCATAAAGATGCCCCAGTAGACGAGTGGCAGCATTAGATTCGCCACCGCCAGCAGCATCGAGAGGAGGATCAGCCAGCGCGTCCAGCGGGGTACTAGCCTCCCGTCGGGGAAGAGGGCGATTAGCGCCACGGTTGGCGTCGTGAGCAACAGGGGTTGAACCACGTCTACCGCCAATGTGGGCCAGGCGGGATAGAAGCCTTCCGCCCACTCCAACGGGCCGGCCATGATAGTCCCATACAGAAGCAGATAGGACGAGACGAACACGACCATCCAATCGTTCGATCTCCGCCAGAAGAGCACGGCGGCGAGGGTCAGGCACACCAGGGCAGCCGTAATGGATGCCAGCACGCCGAGGAGATCCAACGTGAAAACCAACCCGGCGGGAGCCTCGACGGGAGCGCCCATCCAATCGGCTTGACCCGATTCGGTAACGTTGTAAACGTAAGCGGGGACGGAGGCGACGAACAAACCCAAAGCCAGCGCGGCTATAACGACCCATGCCGCGCGGACAAGGAGTAGCCAGCGCCCACGCAGGGTAGTGGCAGGTATAGAAGCTCGCGTACTCATCCTTCACTACTTTAGCGGGCGTTCGTCTGCCAAGCGTTACGAAGAGCGTTACGGGCAACAGTTTCTGTAATTACGAGATAGCGCACGAGCCTTCGCTTTAGACAAGTGGATTCCCGCTCTCGCGGGAATGACGTCTGGGTGGATCTCTTACGAGTACCCGCCCGCGCGGCGCCACAACACACCTTCTTTCAATCAGACCAAGGATGATCTCACAGGTGCACAACCGTGAATACAGAATATTCCTGATGTTTATAGTTAATGTTAAATGAACTTCCGGTGTCATCCATTTGGTAATCTCGGATATTGCAGATACGGCTATTTGCAGGTCTTTTGTCCAGAATTACGTGGATCGTGAGTCGAGAACCGTGAACAAGGACGTGAGCCGGTCGGGATCTTATGTCTAAACTGGAAGTTGAGGTATAGAGTCGTGAAATACGACCGTAGAGGTGGGATGTGGTTGAAGGCAAGGGGTCCTGTGGATACACTCTGCCGCGGAGAGGTGGCAGAGTGGTTGAATGCGGCGGTCTCGAAAACCGTTACGTCGGCAATCCCGGCGTCGGGGGTTCGAATCCCCCCCTCTCCGCTCTATTAGGTTTCAGGTCTCAGGCTATAGGCTTCAAAGAACGTAGGTCTTGATGCCTGAAACCTGTAGCCTGACGCCTTTGACCGGCTCGAAAAGCGTAAGATGCTGCTTATGACCTGGCCTTGTTCTAGAGCGGAGATCTCTAGCCGTGCGTAAGAGTAGTGGGTCAGTGATTTCGGATGCGGTCTTGATCACGGTCGGCTTCTGGGTGCTTGTGGCCTCGTTGTGGCTGTATCTCGACTACGTGGGGGCGACCCTGGAGAGGATCGGATCGCAGTCAATGGCGTACCACGTGGATTTCGACAGCTTCTGGCGCTCGGCGAGGGCGATGCTGACGGGACAGAGCATCTACGATACGGGGGTAGATCTGGTAAACCTCAATCCCCCGCTGTGGACCGTTCTCATCTCTCCCCTCGGGTTTCTCGAGCCGATTACCGCCTACAGGGTCTTCGTCTTGATCTCGCTGGTCGTGGTGGTGGGGTACCTGGCCTGGACCGTGGAGGAGCTGGGCCTCAGACCGGGGTGGACCGTTGTCGGGGTCGTCATGCTACTCCTATCCTCGCCGCTGCTCGCGACGCTGGCGCTCGGGCAGGTCTATCCCGTGCTGGCCCTTGGACTCGTGGCATCCTGGGTGGCGGACCGGCGGGAAGAACAGGAGATCTCCGGCGCGGCCCTCGGCCTGGTCGTCGCCCTGAAGCCTACCCTGCTTCCCGTCCTCTTGTGGCCGTTCGTGAGGCGGAGGTGGAGGGCGTTCCTGGCTGCGTTCGCCTCGGGGGCAACTGCCACGCTCGTTGGTATCCTCGTGCTCGGGCCAGGGGCGACGCTGGAATACATCGGGGTTTTGAGGGAGCAGCCTGTCAGCGCCTACTGGGACAACGCATCCCTACCCTCCGCGGCGGCGCGGTTGTTTACGGAGAACTCCTACGCCCGGAACGTGGCGACGCTTCCCTGGATGGTCACCCTCGGCTTCGCGCTTGGGATCGGGGCCATCGTCCTCACCGCCATGAGGGTAAGGCACGGCCCCGAGGTGGGATTGTGGACGCTGGTTGCGGCCTCGCTACTAGCCTCGCCCATCGCCTGGCACAACTATCTGGTATTGCTCGGTCCAGGCATCCTGTTGCTGCTGGCACGCGGCAGGGCACCGGCGGCTTTCTTGCTGCTCGCATTGCAGTCCATTCCGGCGCAGTGGCCCCTGATCTGGAACGACAGGGGGACAGGCATGGCGTCCCTGGCCATGACGCTCTATCTCTACATCCTGATCGCACACTGGCTCGCCCTGCTGGCTGCAACGAAGGAACCCGCAAACGCGTTTCGACCCGAGCCTGCTGCAGATGAGCCAGGATAGTAGTTGCGATACTCCCCGGGAAGCGTGGCATACTGTAGCGGTTCCCAGAGGAAAGGTGGAAGAGATGGCAGAGACCCTCATGCAGCGTGTGGTCGAAGCATTGCCCTTTCTGGACGACATCGCCGACGGCGTTCAGCCGAAGGTGCAGGAGGCCGTTGACGCGGGCGGCACCACGGCGCGTAACGTACTCGACGGCGTCTGGCTCGAGGCGCCGTTGCACCCGGTACTCACGGATGTGCCGGTGGGAGCCTGGACCGCGGCGCTCGTCTTCGATGGGCTCGACGCTGTCACAGGGAAGAAGCCCGTAAGGCACGCGGCCGACGCCTCGCTCGTTTTCGGTACGTTGGGAGCGTTCGGGGCCGCCGTTACCGGGCTCTCCGACTGGCGCTACCTGAGTGGCGGATCGAGGCGCATGGGGGTGCTCCACGGGCTTCTGAACACCATTGGGCTTGTCCTTAGCATCGTCTCGCTCGTCTTGAGGGCTAAGGGACGCAGGAATGCCGGGCGCCTTACCTTCCTGGCGGGGTACTCTATCAGCGGCATGGCCGCCCACCTGGGTGGAGAACTCTCCTACCACTACGGGATGCGCGTCGACAGGAACGTCTTTGAGGAAGCCGGTCCCGATGAGTTCGTCCCCGTCCTGGACGAGGGCGAGCTGGCACAAGACGAGTTGCGCCGGGTCGAAGTCGAAGGGGTAGGGGTCCTGCTGAGCCGCTCTACTGCGGGTGAAGTCTGCGCCATAGCCGCCACGTGCAACCACTTCTCCGGTCCGCTCGAAGCGGGCGAGCGCGAAGGTGATACCGTGGTCTGTCCCTGGCACAACTCCCGCTACGACCTGTGTAGCGGCGAGGTTATCGACGGACCGGCCGTCTTCCCTCAGTCTCGCTACCAGACCAGGGTGCGCGACGGTAGGATCGAGGTCAAAGCCGCCGCGGAGAACGTTCAGAAGAAGGTAAGGTAGCAAGTCAGCACGGCGCCTTTGGCCCCTTGTCAGCACGCTGGCTACGCCAGCGTGCTGACTAGCTTTTCTCCAGCGTTTCTAGGGCTTCAGCGGCGGCGCGACGGAGGGTGCGGCTGGAGTCGACCTGGAAGACCTTCTGCAGGTCGCCGCGGGCGCGGGCCCTCTCGTCCAGCGAGGCTAGGGCCGAGGCCCTGTTGTAGTAGGCGATGCCCAACCTGGGGTCGAGCTTTATGGCCTGGTCGGTGGCTTCGAGGGCGGCGGCGGGGTTGCCCGATGCCTCGAGGCTGGCCCCGAGTGCCGAGTAGTAGCGGGGCAGGGGACGGCGCGTGGAGATCTCATCGTAGAGCTCAGCCGCCTTCTCATACTCGCCTTTGCGGAAGGCTGTCCCCGCCCGTCGTTCGTCCGGGGTAACCGCGCGGGTCATCAAGACCGTCAGGACGGCGGCGCCGGCGAGGTAGACAAGCAGCACGGGTCCGTAGTTCTCGACGGTCGCGAGGTTCATCACGAAAGGCAGACCCGCGATAAAGACCCCTGTGGAAAGGGGCGGTATCAGGCGCAGGAAGAAGTCCCTGTAGGCCCGCACGCGCAACAGGTCCCTGTTCTGACGGCCGATCAAGAACACGAAGACCACCAGGATGGCGAGCGCGCCGAGCGTCGGATAGAGCAGTCTCAACTGAGCTCTTCCAGCATCCTCCGGGTGGCCGACCGGAACCGGCGGGGAAGGTCCGTCTCCTGGGCCTTCTCGAGATCCTTGACGGCCCTGCTCTTCTTTCCCATCCTCTGCAAGACGAGGGCACGATTGTAGTAGGCGAGGCCGTACTTGGGGTCGTCTCTTATCGCCTGCGTCGAGGCTTCTACAGACTCCTCGTAACGCTCGGAAGCCCCCAGGGCGGCCCCCAGAAAAGCCTTGTTACGGGCGAGCGGCTTCTCCTCTACCATCTTCTCGTAGAGCTCGACCGCCCTGGCATAATCGCCGCTGCGGAAGGCCCTGTTTGCACTGCGCTCCAGGGTAGAGGCGGAGAGGAAGCTAGCCCCGATTATGAAGACGGCGGAGACGGCCATCCAGGCCAGAAGAGCCTGCCCCTGTCCGATGCTCTGGATTACGAACAGGCTCAGCACCATCAAGAGCAGCGCGAGGAAAGGGAGGGTCTTGCGGGCAAGATCTCCCCAGGCTTTGGCCCTCGCCAGGTCGCGGTTGGCAGCGTAGATCGTCTGCCAGCTCACGAAGAGGAGCAGGAAGATCAAGACTATCGTTATCGCTCCCGAGCCCATGTACTCCCCCTCAGGAGCCGACCGGTGCCGGCTCGAGGGGGTCCAGCACCCCTAGCGCGGGGGCGACCAGCGCGTCGAAGTCTTCGTCGGAGATAGCCGGCCGCGCTCCTTCCACGGGGACGGGTTCGCGGAGCCCGATCCAGGACTTGCATCCTCCGTACTCGTCGCTGTACGGAAGCTCGATCGGCTCGGGAAGCAGATACGTGCGCAAGACGAGCACCGTCAGTGGCTTTTTGGGACGCCACTTGAAGCGGCTCCCGGCGTACTCGGACGTCCACATGTGGTATGGGTCGAGCGCGGAGAGCTCTGCAGCCTCTGAGATCTCGTAGGCGCCAGCGACTTCTGCGAACGAGGAGAAGCGCAAGGGGCCATCGTCGGCGAGGTCGGGGATCCCTTCCATCAGGCCGCGGTATTCCACTTTCAGAAGCTCCGGCTTCTGGTGTTCGTAGCCGGGGAGGAGCAAGAAGCGCGACTGCGGTACGGCGAAGGCTTTCTCCCTAATGCCACCCTTCCTGACGACCAGCGCCGTCTCTCCGCGCTCCAGCGCCCTTACGGCGACCGCCCACTCCTTCAGCGCGTGCTCTAGAAAATCCAAGACATCACCTCTCGTATAATGCGACCGTTGCACCACAGATTATATGACGAGAGCGTTCCGGCTTCGATAAAGGAGGCACAATTGACCCAGCAAGAGACACCGCACCGCGTAGAACGAGATTCGATGGGGGAGGTAAAGGTCCCTCGGGAAGCCCTATTCGGCGCCCAGACCCGCCGCGCCCTGGACAACTTCCCCGTAAGCGACCTCCGCTTCCAGAGGCGTTTCATCCAGGCTCTCGGCGCCATAAAACTCGAAGCCGCCGTGGTGAACAACGAGCTGGGGCTGCTGGATGAGGAGCTCGAAGAGGCCATCGTGGAGGCGGCCGAGGAGGTTGTCGAGGGGAGGCTCGACAACCAGTTCGTGCTCGACATCTTCCAGACCGGGAGCGGCACCTCCACGAACATGAACGCCAACGAGGTCATCTCCAATCGGGCCATCCAGATCCTGGAGGGCGAGCTGGGCTCCAAGAGCCCGGCCCACCCCAACGACCACGTCAACCAGGGCCAATCTTCCAACGACGTCATCCCTACCGCCATTCACCTCTCCGCACTCGTCGCCATCAAGGAGGACCTTCTCCCCGGCCTGCACAAGCTCCAGGAGGCGCTCGACGTAAAGGCCCGTGAGTTCGACGGTGTCGTCAAGACCGGAAGAACCCACCTCCAGGACGCCACCCCGATCCGTCTCGGCCAAGAGTTCAGGGGCTATGCGGGCCAGATCGAACGCGGAATCGAGCGCGTCGAGAAGGCCGTAGAAGACCTCTCCGAGGTCGCCCTCGGTGGCACCGCCGTAGGCACCGGCGTCAACACCCATGCCGAATTCGCTTCCAGAGTCTGCGAGAGGCTCAGCTCCCGCTTCGGCATCGAGGTACGCGAGACGGAGAACCACTTCCAGGCCCAGAGCGCGATGGACGCGGCCGTCTTCACGAGCGGCGCCCTGAAAACCGTCGCCGTGAGCCTGCTCAAGATCTCCAACGATATTCGTTGGCTCGGGGCGGGCCCGCGCGCCAACCTCGCCGAGATCGCCTTGCCGGAAGTGCAGCCTGGCTCATCCATCATGCCAGGAAAGGTCAACCCTGTAATCGCCGAGAGCGCCACCATGGTCGCCGCGCAGGTCATCGGCAACGACGCCACCATCGCCCTCGCCGGACAGAGCGGTAACTTCGAGCTCAACGTCATGCTCCCTGTTATCGCGTACAACCTGATCCAGAGCATAGAGATACTGGGCTCAGCCTCGTCCAACCTCGCAAACCAGTGCGTGAGCGGAATTCAGGCTACCGAACGAGGGCCGGAACTCGTCGAGCAAGGCCTCATGCTCGCCACGGCCCTGGCCCCCGAAGTCGGCTACGACAAAGCGGCCGAGATCTCCAAACAGGCCTACAAGACGGGCAAGACCATCCGCGAAGTCGCCCGCGAAGAGACCGATCTCTCCGAAGACGAGCTGGATGAACTGCTCGACGCCAGACACATGACGTAAAGCTGAAAAATCGGGCCCAAGCCAGTCCGAGGTGTCGCGATCGTACACCGACATCTCGACAAATTTGACGCTCCGCCAGGCATCCCGCTGTCTAACCTGGCCGCCATCAAACGGTGCTGCTTCCGGAACGCCGCTCCCCTGCCGAACGACCATCGCGAATGTATCCCCGTACCCGATAATCGGACCTTGACAAACGACATACTACGATATATCGTTTATATATCGTAACTAGCTGGCGACCAGAAAGGAACACTGATGCACGGGCCACAAGCGGTAGGGGGGGCGATGATCGGGGGGCTGCACGAGCACCTGGCGGGGCGCTTGCGGATGGCGATGGCTGCCCGGGGTGGATTCGGGGGGCATGGCATGGGGCATGGTGGACCCGGGCCCTCGGGATTTCCGTTCGGGGGATTTCGTGGAGGGGGGTTCGGACGTCGTCCCAGAAGGAAGGGACAAGGGGATGTGCGGGGTGCGATCCTCGTTTTGCTATCCGAGCGCCCCATGCACGGATACCAGATCATCCAGGAGATCGGTGAGCGCAGCGAGGGACTCTGGCATCCGAGCCCTGGCTCCGTCTATCCCGCGCTGCAGCAGCTGGAGGATGAAGGACTCGTCCGGGTCGAGAAGACCGAGGGTCGCAAGGTCGCCCATCTCACCGACGAGGGCGGCACCTACGTGCGAGAGCACAGGGAGGAGCTTGGGAGTCCCTGGGAGGCTGCGGCTGAGGACTACGGGGAGGGTCTGCTCGAGTTGCGTGACCTCGTAGGGCAGGTTGCCACAGCCACCATGCAGGTGGCGCAGGCTGGAGACAGCGGCCAGATCTCCGAGGCCCGGCGTCTCCTGAGTGATGTACGCCGGCAGCTTTACCGCGTACTCGCCGGAGACGATACAACAAGCGCGTGACCCAACGGTAAGTAGCGGAGACCGCCTCCCTCATGGGGCGGTTTTCCGCTTCTCGGACAGCGCTCCGCCGATCCAGGATAATCGTCCGATGCGCACCCGACCGGAGTCCCCAACGTGGATCTACCAGAAACCCTGATCTCTCTGCTTTACCAGCCGAGTACCTGTTACATTGCCACCACCATGCCCGACGGCTCGCCCCAGCTCACCCAGACGTGGGTCCGCGGACGCGTAATTGACATCACCGCTGAAGGCGGGGCCGAGCACATCGAAAAGCTCGCCCAGAAGTATCTCGGCGGTTCCTACCCATGGTCCCGTGGTGGGGGGCGCGAGCAGGTGCGCCTCATTCTCACCATAAGCGCAGAGCGTATCCACGGCCTGGGGTAGGCCAGCCACACATTTCTGCCCCAACAACCAGAACGTGAACTCGTCTCCCCCGGTGTGCCCAGGCGTAATGACCGTACAATTGTTCCGTACCGGCTCGGAAAGGAGATACAGACGATGATAGAGGCTTCGTGTCATTGTGGGGCCGTCCGCCTGGAGGTCGAGGTTCCGCCTGCGGAGGTTGCGGAGTGTAACTGCTCGATCTGCCGGCGTTACGGCGTTCTGTGGGCCTACTACCCGCTGGATCAGGTGCGCGTTCTGCCCTCGGATCCACCCACCAACATCTACATGTGGAACGACAGGGTGATCGAGTTCCACCACTGCCAGACTTGCGGCTGCGTCTCGCACTGGAGCCCTGTGGATCGCGGGCACAACAGGATGGCCGTCAACGCGCGCCTCATGGACCCGGAGATCCTAGCCGGCGCCAGTGTTCGTTACCTCGACGGGGCTAACGACGAGTGAACACAGTCGGGACGGCGCGGACAACTGGATAATTCACGCCCGTCGAAGTGGGAGATTCGGGAATGCGAGATACGGAAGAACGGGGACCCATCGGGTTGCAGCCTCCGTTGCGCTTGGCGACCAGGAAGGACGCTCGGGCGCTGGCGGAGTTGACAGATTATGCCGGGCACGGCATCCCCGGCTATCTGTGGTCGCGGAGCGTAAAGGAAGGACAACCCCCGATAGAGGTCGGCATCGAGCGCGTCCTGCGGGAGGAAGCCAACTTCTCGTACCGCAACGCCGTGGTCGCCGAGGTGGACGGCAAGGTGGCGGCCGCGTTGCTCGCGTACCGGTTGCCGGAGCACAGCGACGTGAACCTGGACGAGTTGCCTGATTTCCTGCGTCCGCTGGAGGAACTGGAGCAAAAGGTACCTGGAACCTATTACATAAACATCCTGGCCGCTTACCCCGAATACCGCGGCCAGGGCCTCGGAACCAGTCTCCTCGAAGCCGCCCACACGCTAGCCTCCGAAGCCGGCTGCAACGAACTAAGCCTCGAAGTATTCGAGCAGAACGAGGGCGCCGTCAGGCTGTACGAACGTCACGGGTACAGGAAAATCGCCCGTCTGCCAGTCGCCCCGCATCCAATCTACCCGTACGAGGGCGACATCGTGCTGATGACGCGCAGCGTGAGTTCATTTCCTACGTAAATGGTGAATCTGCCAGGTCGAGAGAGCGCGGTCGTAGACATCCGCAAGCTGCGTGACTATTGTCTGAGCCCTCATCATCCACGTGGCAGGCACAAGGCCAGGGTATTCGCTTCCGTCCTCGGGCTCACTGCGGATGACGTCGAAGAGTTGCGTGCGGCGCGTCTCTCCGCCGCGCAGTCTGAAGAGGCCACACTCGCTGAGAGCGACGAGTACGGTGATAGGTACATGCTAGACTTCGTAATGATGGCCAAAGCGGGTGAGGCGACGGTACTCAGTGGATGGATCGTTCGCCGCGGAGAGGGTTTTCCGGGGCTGACGAGTTGTTGGCGTCGTTAGGAGAAGGATGAGCGAAGAGATGAAAATTTTGGATGTAGTGGCTCTGACCGAAGACGTGCCCGAGCGAGGTCTTTATCGAGGACAGGTTGGCACTGTGGTCGAGACACTGGCATCGGATGTCTTTTAGGTTGAGTTTTCCGACCATGAAGGACAAACATACGCATCACTTGCCCTGAATGCGAGCCAGCTACTCGTGCTCCACTACGAACCAATGAAGGCTAGCTGAACAATCGCCTCATTTCGCAGTTTGATACAACTCGATACACCAAAAGAAACAGGACTTGCTCGATACTGCCAATATCAAGCCCCTATAGATGGCAGTCTGTCAGAGTGTATCTCTCTCGGACTCGTTATGGGACGTTGAACCCACGTAGTCGAGGAAGATCCAGGCGATGAAGCCTGCGGTGCTGACGCAGATGGCGGAGATGCAGACGAAGGGCCAGCCTCCGGCATGGTAGAGGCCTGATCCCGCCGCACCGCCTGCGGCTCCGAAGACGAAGATCAGAACGAGGAACACGGTGTTCATGCGGCTTCCGGCTTCGGGGCGGATGGTGAGGACACGCGTCTGGTTGGCGCTCATCCCGCCCTGAACTCCGATACCGAGCAAGACTATGGCGACTATGATAGCCGGCAGCAGCGTCCCGCCGAGGAAGAAGGCGACGGCCGAGCAGATGGTGACGAGCAGGCAAGCTCCGAGGGTTAAGACGGGGCCGCGGCGATCTATGAGCCCACCGATGAAAGGCGCGCTCGCGGCGCTGAGGAGGCCGAGCAGCCCGAAGAGGCCGGCCGTGCCTGTGGAGAAACCGTAGGGGCTGGTAGTGAGCGTGAAGACTAGCGTGGTCCAGAACATGTTGAAGGTGGCGAAGATCGTGCCCTGCAAGAGGCACGCTTTGCGGAGCGTCGGTTCCTCGAGGAGCAGCGTGGGCAGGGATCTCAGGAGCCCCGCGTAGGTCTCGCCCTCCTTGCTCTTCTCTTTCGGGAGGACGGATATGGTGATCG
>Ga0126306_10000240_pt1 | contig 22823 bp, 21 predicted proteins | sample Plot27_FD_92592 | JGI IMG/M metagenome (GOLD analysis project Ga0126306, IMG submission 92592) | Serpentine soil microbial communities from UC McLaughlin Reserve, CA, USA - Plot27 | ecosystem: Environmental > Terrestrial > Soil > Grasslands | place: USA: UC McLaughlin Reserve, Lake County... | reverse complement strand
GTGATCGCTCAGCTTCCAGGCCGCGCGCAGCCGCCGCTTGACGGCGGGCCGGTCGCGCTCGGGGAGGTGATCGAGCACGTTGCGTTCCTTGTGGCGAACGCAACGCTGGACGGGGACGTGGCCGAAGACGGCGTCGACGGCGGCCCGCAGCGCCTTGCCGCCGTCCAGGACGACGAGCACGCCCTGATCGCAGTCCAGGCCGCGGTCGACGAGGTCAGCGAGCAGCTCGACGCAGACGCGCTTGTTCTCCGTCGAGCCGTCCCACAGGCCCAGCGGGACCTTGACGCCGTCGGTCGTGACGCCCAACGCGACGACGCAGCAGCGGCCCTTCAGTTCCAGGCCATCGAGCATCAGCGCGGCCAGGCGAACATCGGCCAGCGAGCGGCTCATGAGCGCCGTGAGGTGCTCGCCGGTCCTGCCGACGAACTCGCGGCTGACCGCCGACTTCGATGCCGAGCGCTCGGCATCGACGACATCCTGGCCGACCGGCTCACGCGTGCGCGCGAAGCGGCGCGTCGAGACGCCCGCCAGCATCTGCTCCAGCACGACCTTCGTCAGCGGATCGCGGTCAGCGAAGTGCGCGTAGGTCGCCAGCGCCACCTCACCGCTGCCGTCGGCGGCCCGCACGCGCGGGCGCTCGACGGGCACCCGCCGCCCGCCGAGCGTGACCTCGCCGGGCTCGTGGCCGTGACGAACCGCCGAACGCTCGGCGTCGTGTCGGCCCTTCGGACCTACGACGTCATCGACCTCCTCGGCCATCAGCTCGCTCAGCACGCCGAGCCCGACGCCGACGCTCAGCGCCAGCAGCCCTTCCTTGGCCGCGCCGGCCAGCTCGCCCAGCGCGTCCTGCACGCGCCCAGGCAGCGCATCGAACTTCGTCTCGCCGATCGCGTCGGCGTCCTGCTCTACGGTCCTCATTGGCGGTTCTCCTCGTCTCGATGGACTGATTCGCACTCGCCACGCTGCCAGCGGCAACGGACGAGACGACGGAGGACCGCCACCTCAAGTTCTACGAGCTACGGGACAACCTCCGGAGAAACGCGGCCTGATCCTGTACGACGCCAGCAATGGCGTGACGATCCGGCATTCGCTCTGGCACTCAAACCGTACGTCGACGCCAAGCTCGGAGAGCCGGGGCCAAGGCCCGTGGCCGATCTCGCCATCGCGCTGCCATCCGAGGATGCACGAGCCGTACTGCTCCGCAATCTGGACACCTGGCGGCCGTACGCCGCAGCCCGCACGCTGGCTGAGCAATACGCAGACGATGAGCACGTTCGAACATCCCTCAACAGCCGACTACGCGGCGACTACGCGCGCGCCGCTCCCATGGCTGGCGTGGCTGTGAACGTGCTCGGCACGAAAGACGGCTTTGGCGTCCTGGTATCGCTGCTGCGCCAAGGAGATGAACAGGGTCCCAGCGAACAACGGGTCGTCGTGGCTGAGGCGGTAGCCGACGCCTGGAAGAGGTTTGAGGACGCCGCGCGTAGACCTTGTGCCGAAAGCGAGGCCGCGCAGGAGGTGCTTGCCAGCTACGACCCGGCCGAATTAGCGGCACTCTGCACCGCGGTCGACCCCCACCTTCTGATGTGGCACGTCCCCGCCGTCATCGCTGCCTGGCCCGGGCAACCAGTGGTCCAGGAATTCGCCGACAAGCTCATCCAGGACCCCAAGCCCATCGCTTTAGGCATTCCGGACACGATTCAGGTCGCGATTCTCCGGGCGTACTCGGGCCGGAAAGACACGCGCTCCCGAGGAATCGTCGACAAGGCGCTCAGCGTGTTCAAACACATCGAGCCAGAACTACGCGAAGTGCTTGCCTTCGAGCTCGCGCGCAGCTCGCTCGCCGCGAGTGACCTCGTCGACGTCCTCGGGGAGTGGAGGAACGAACCCGACAACCAGGTTCGCCGCAACGCGTTCATTGGCCTCATCCAAGCGATTAAGCGCGACCAGGAAATCCATGACCGCGTAGCAGGCGCCGGCACGCTCACGGCCAAGATGGCATGGCTCCGGGAGGAGATCAGAGCGAACCTATGCGCCTACGGCCCCGAACTCGACGAGTTCCGGCAGCTGGCATGGATCGGCATGCTCATGGTCGGCGATCTCACGCTCAGCGACGGAATCCTGGAAACCGTCGGCTACTCGGGACAGCTGCCGGGCGTGAGACTTGATGTCCTCTTCGACGGTGACGTGGACCAGGTCCTGGTAGAGCTCGTCGCCGAAAACTGGGAGCGACTGCGCGACTACTTCGGCGAAGAGCTCTTCGAACGCCTGAACAGCACGTCGGACCGGCAGCGGCGGACCGTCGGCGAGCAGCGCCGCCATGTGATGTCGGCGCTGGTAACCGTTGCTTCTCGGTACCCGGCGATCGCGGAGACGCTCCGCCGCGAGGCCGAGACCGATGCGGCTCTTCGGGAAGATCGGCAGTTCCTTCTGTGGGCAAAGGACGAGAACAGGGGAGATGAAAGTGTCTTGCGTGCGCTCGTAGCCAAACTCGGCGAGGCAGCGCCCCGCATGCAAGACCCCGTCCTCGATGCGCTGCTGGATCGGGACAGCTGGAATGTGCCCGACGAGACATTCAAGATCGCACTCACGGAAGACGCGACTGGTGCCGGGTCTAGCCGCCTCTACATCGGCTCAAAGCTGGCCACCTATGTCCAGCTGTTTCCGGCGGACCGCGTGTCCATCGCTGCCCTCCGCGACCTCGAAACTTGGTTCCGGTCAGACAGTATGGCTCGCGAGCCCCTCGCGTGGGACGACACGCTGGCTATTGCGTTCGCCACCGTTGATGCGCGAGACCTGCCCGCCATAGTCAATCGGGTCCACGCGCGCCTCCGCATGGGCATGTCCGATCTGTTCTTGCCGATGTTCACCAAGCCGCTCCTGCGTCGGCTGCGAGAGAACGCTGACGCCGTCGAAGCGTTAAGAGCTGCGCTCAGCGATCCGATGGGCGTCCGTGAGGACAGCCCGATCTTCGCTGGTTCCTGGGACCCGATTGCCGACGCCTGTCCGGGCCTGCAACCGCTGCAACGCATATACCTCTTCGCGGTCGTCTTGCGCCAAGCGGGTGCTCTCACGCGACAGGACGGGCAAGCGGCATCTGCCGTCTTGGAATCCGCGTCGCCCGACACCGTCGTGCACAACCCGTTCACGAACCATGAAGGCCCACTCCGCCTAGCCGTGCTCGACCTCGCCATTCGCTGACAACACCGTCGGCTCGATCGTTACTGACCCGTGCGCGCTCCGTTCAGACTCGGCGAGCCGACGGGCCGGGGCTCAAGACGCTGTCGCTATCGGTAACGCGTCGATGCGGTTGTCTCCTCCGCCGGCAACGGACGACAATGACCCGTGACGCCGTAGCCCGCCCTTCCCACGCGCGAGTTGAACGAGAGCGCCGGTGCCGGCGGCCGCGAGGCACAGGACGGGTACATCGGGCCAACCACACGTGAACGGCCCGGGGCGCTCTCAAATTCCCATAACTTGCACGTGAGCAGGTACTTTGTATCTGTCCATGCCCGTGACGGCTCCCACGTCTCGGGCCCTGCAGACGCTCGTAATGAAGGGGTCCCCGGTTCGAGTCCGGGCGTCGGCTCTCCAAAGGCCCCGCTAAAGCGTGGTTTTGCGTTTCTCGGGACATGTTCCGAGCGGTGAGTATGTCCCAATATGTCCCGAGAGGGGCGTATTACGTCGGCGTCGTGATCGACTCGATCGGGTGAACGCCGACGGTGGGGAGCAGCAGTGACAGCACCAGCGCGCGGTAACCAGCGACCGTCGACGGCTTGCGCTCACGGTCGTGTTCGACGTACCGCAGCCACTCGTCAGCCGCCTCGACGAATGCCACGCCGGTGCGGACGAGCCCCGGCAGCGTGCCGCGACGGGCCTGGTCAAGGACCTCGCGCAGCCAGGCCTCGGCCGTGCGCTTCGTGAACTACCCGCGGCCGGCCGGGTGCGCCCGTTCCAAGCCGGCCCGATCCGCCGCTGCACCTGACGCCCGTCCGGCAGGCGGTACTTGGCGTACCACTGCGGCCCGCGCTTGCGCTCAACGCGGAAGACATGGCCGCTGGGATCGACGGACATGTCCCGCATCGAGCGCTGGCTTGCCGGCGTCGAGCGATCGACGGGCACGCGGGTGAAGGCGCTCGTGCTCATGCACGGGATCTTCGAGCGCGCGCGCAAGGTCTACGGCCTGCGCGTCAACCCGGTCGCCGAGGTTGAGAAGCCGTCGATCGGTCGCAGCGGCGACATCGAGGTGTTCTCGCCGGAGGAGGTGATGGCGCTCGTCCGCGCGGCGGCGTCCGAGCAGGACGCCGCGATCTACCTGACCGCGGCCTTCACCGGATTGCGCCGCGGCGAGCTGCTCGCGCTGCGCTGGCGCGACGTCGCCTTCGCGGGCCAGGTCGTCCGCGTCCGCGTGAGCTTCGCGGACGGCCACCTCACGACCCCGAAGTCGGGCAAGGTCCGCTCGGTGCCGTTGGCACCCGAGGTCGCCAGGTCGCTTGCTCGGCTGGGGGATCGCGGTCGCTGGACTGGTGACGACGACCTCCTGTTCCCGGGCGCCGGTGGCTACTTCCTCGACGGCCGAGCTTTGAGCCGCCGATACCTCAACGCGGTGCGGCGTGCGCGTCTGCGCGAGCTGCGCTTCCACGACCTGCGCCACACTCGGGACGCGCATGATCGGCAAGGCCGACATCGGGCGCGTCCAGGAGTGGATGGGCCACGCCGACGTCCGGACGACGATGAAGTACCTGCACTGCGTGTCGCGCGAGAAGGACGCCGAGCTGGTGGCCGAGGCGTTCAGGCTCGAGGAGGATCCGGTTCCTGCAAGAAATAGTTGTCCTGCTGCAGGCAGCAGGACTATCCTTTTATGCAGGGTGAGCCTTTCCGGTCAACAAGCTGAGCGCGTGGTGCGCAAGGAGCTACCCGAGATTCTGAGCGGGCTGCTCGATGTGAGCGGCGGCGTCAGGCTGCGCTCGCAGGATCGCGGGGCGGACCTTGTGATCGAGCTTCCCGAAGGCCGACGGTGGATCGTCGAGATCAAATCGTCCGGGCGCAGTGCGGACGTCGCTGCCGCGGCGCGTCAGGCGCGCGCATACGCCGCGGAAGGGGATTTGCCAGTCGTGGTTGTCCCTTACATGGGCGTGGCAGGTGCCCGCGCCGCGGAGGCAGAGGGCGTGGGGTGGATCGACCTCTCGGGCAACGCCCGCCTCCGAGACGGGGATCTCTTCGTGCGCGTCGAGGGACGACCGAACCGCTATCCGAGCCGTGGCCGGCCGAGCTCGCCGTTCGCCCCTGCGAGTTCGCGGGTCACGCGGCACCTGCTGCTGCACCCGGATCGGTGGTGGAGACAGGCGGAGTTGGCAAAGGCTACGGGTCTGGACGACGGGCGTGTCTCGAAGCTGGTCGCAAGACTCGACGAGCTCGAGCTGCTCGAGCGCGACGGCGCACTGCTCCGACCGCGCGACCCCGATGCACTGCTCGACGCCTGGGCGGCCGACTACAACTTCGAGGGCCACGACACCGTGGCGTGTCACATGACGGCGCGGGGAGGCGGAGTCGAGCTGGCTCGGGAGATCGTCGACCGTCTGGCCGAGGCAAAGGTCCCTCATGCGCTGACCGGACTCCCGGCGGCCTGGATGCTCGATCGCTTCGCGCAGTTCCGGCTCGTCAGCGTCTTCGTCGACGAGGACCCCCGCTGTGCTGCCGACCTTCTCGAAGCCCGCGTCGAGCCTCGCGGCGCGAACGTACAGCTGATCGGTCCCAACGATCCCGGCGTCTTCGTCGGTGCCGAGATGGTCGACGGCGCGCGAGTCGTGGCGCCGGTCCAGGCGTACCTCGACCTGCTCGCGCTGCCGGAGCGCGCTCGTGAGGCTGCAGAACACCTCCGTGACAAGCACCTGAGCTGGCGGCGCCGTGACTGAGAAGCCGCAGACCGAGAGCGGCTATGCGCACGAGGACACGCAGCTGGTCGTGTCGGCGACGCTCACGGTCGCGACCATCCTCGGCGACCTGCTCGAGGATCTGTGCATCGTCGGGGTCTCGTGCCGACGCTGCTCATCGACGTCCCTGCTGGGGCAGCGGAGGGCGGCGGGCACTGCGGCACGAACGATCTCGACGTCGGCATGGCGCTGGCGATCTTCGACGAGGAGAGCTACAAGGAGATCGCCGACCGTCTGCGGCGCGCCGACTTCGAGCACGACACGCGACGTGGAAACCCGATCGTCCGGACGTGGCGCTGGCGAGAACTCGGCGTGACGATCGATTTCCTCATCCCGCCGACCGACGACGCGCGCCGGGGCGGGCAGATCAAGCATCTCGAAGCCGACTTCGGCGCGATCGTCGCACCGGGCCTCGAGGTTGCGTTCGACGAGCGGGAGTCGATCGAGCTCGACGGGGCGACGCTCGAAGGCGACCGGGCGCTGGCGAACCGTTCCGGTCTGCGGTTCGGGCGCGTACGCCGTCCTCAAGGCGTTTGCCCTCCGGCTTCGCCGGGAGCGCAAGGACGCGTACGACCTCGACTACGTCCTCGCCTTCTGGCCGGCCGGCATCGGCGACATCGCTACTCGTCTCGGTGGACGCGCCGAAACCCACGGCGAGACCGTCGGCACCGCTCTCGCACACCTCCGTGACGACTACGAGACGATCGACCACCTGGGCCCGCGATCGTGCGCCCGGTTCCGCGACACCGGCGACGAGGACGCCGCCGCCGCTGACGTGCAAGGGCGGGTCGCCGCTCTCCTGCGCGCCTGCCGCGCTGCTGGCATCCAATTCTGACGCGATCACCGCGGTTGGATCGTGTGCGCCGCGATCCACTCGAGCAGGCTCTCGCGCTCGAACAGCGTCCGGCGCGCCACCTTGACGAACGGGATGCGCCGGTTGCGAGCGAACTCGTAGCTCCGCCACGCTGGCGCCCTGACAGTCGATCACCGAGGGGGCATCGATGGCGCAGGCTCAGCAACAGCTCGGCGGCTACCTGCGGGCAAAGGAGGCCGGACTGACCGACATCTGGTTTCCGCCCACCGCGGGCCGCTACACCTTCAAGACCGCCGCCGAGCAGACCGACGGCCGGCTGCTCCAGGTGCTCTGCCGCGAGCCGCGCGGAGCGGCGCCGCCGCTGCACCTCCATCGCGACGCCGACGAGACCTGGTACGTGCTCGATGACCGGCTCACGATCTTCGTTGGCGAGGCGCGCCTCGATGCGGGCCCGGCGACTTCGTGCTGGGACCCCAGGGCGTCCCGCACACCTTCATCGTCACCTCCGAGCGGGCCGAGTTCCTCGCCTCGTTCGCGCCGGCCGGCGTCGAGGGCCCCGCGGGCATCGGCTTGGACGGCTTCTTCCGGGAGATCGGCATCCCCGTGGTGCCCGGCGAGACCCCGCCCGACCCGGCCGCGCCCGATCCCGCGGACTTCGCGCGCAGGGCCGCCCAGTACGCGGTCGAGATCCTGGGCCCGCCGCCCACGCTCCACTGATCGCGAGGGAAGTCCGACGATGAGCGCTCATCAGGACGCACTCTCGCCGAGCGCCGGCGCAGCAGCTACGAGCTCTGGGAGCAGATGGCGAGCCCCTGGGAGCGGCGGCGGAAGCTGACGTGGAAATCGACCGGCAACGTCAGCGACTGGCTGGTGGACCAGGTCGATCCGAAGCCCGGACAGACGTGCTTGAGCTCGCGGCCGGCATCGGCGAGACCGGCCTTCCTCGCCGCGAGCCGCTGGGCAAGAAAGGGCCGCTCATCTCGAGCGACTTCTCACCGCAGATGGTGCACACGGTCGAGCACGTGGCGAAGGAACTCGGCATCTCCGACGCCGAGTTCCGCATGCTCGACGCCGAGCGCATCGAGCTCGATGACGCAGGCGTCGACGCGCTGCTGTGCCGCTACAGCTACATGCTCTTCAGCGAGCCGCTATTACTTCGGCGCTACTGGCGGCGGCCTGTGGAAGACCCAAACGGCGGGGATGAGTGGGCGCCGGTGACGGACGGCTGCGAGTCGGCGGTCCGACGACCGGAAAGGACGATGCGGAGAAGCGGAACGCGACCGTCTGGCCGCTCCGCTTAGCAGGTAGCGGGCGCCGTTCTCCGCGGATGAGGTCGAAGTAGACTCGCTCGCCGTGAACCTTCCCGAGAGCGCGAAGGAGCTCATCCGCACAGGTGTGCTCGGTCATCTGGTCACGATCGGCCCGACCGGTGCCCCGCAGGTGTCCTGCGTGTGGGTTGCGGTCGAGGGCGACGAGCTGCTCACGGCGCATCTGAATCCGCGCCAGCGGAAGCTCGAGAACGTCCGCCGGGATCCCCGCGTCGCGGTCTCCTTCGAGGGCACCGAGATCCACCCGCCCGGCCTGCGCGAGTACGTGGTCGTCCACGGCCGAGCGACAATCGAGGAGGGTGGAGCTGCCGAGCTGCTCCAGGAGCTCGCGCATGTGTACCTCGGCCCGGAAGTGCGCTTTCCGCCGATGGACGATCCGCCCCCGGGCGTTCGGCTGCGGATCATGGTCGAGCGGGTGAGCGGGATCGGCCCGTGGGCTGAGTAGCCGGCGTCCTCTCACGCGGGCTGCTCAGCGGACACTGGAGCCGCGAGCGGGAGACCGGACAGCGAGACTTCCGCAGCCACGCGCCGCGCTTCAGCGGCGAGAACCTCCGGCGAAACCTAGGCCTCGTCGACGCACTGCGTGCGATCTCGGAGCAGACGGCGGCGACCGTCGCGCAGGTCGCGATCGCGTGGGTGCTCTCGCGCGGCGAGCGGGTCGTCCCGCTCGTGGGTGCGCGAACCCGCGAGCGCCTCGCGGAGTCGCTCGGCGCCCTCGAGCTCGAGCTCTCGGCCGATGACCTCGCCGCGATGGAGGCCGCGGTGCCGGCCGCGGCGGTCGCCGGCGAGCGCTACGACGACCAGCAGATGGCGATCCTCGACAGCGAACGGAGCTGAGCGAGGAGATGGCGGACGGCCCGGTGACGCCCGAGCGGATCCTCGAGGCCTCCGAGGACGTTCTGCGCCGCTACGGCCCGGCCAAGGCGACGGTCGTGGACGTCGCGCGCGAACTCGGCGTGAGCCACGGCAGCGTCTACCGCCGTTTCCCCACCAAGACGGCGCTCCGCGACGCGGTCGGGGAGCGCTGGCTGGCCACCGTCTCCGAGCGCCCGGCGAGTCGCGAGAGGTCCCAGATTCCCGCCGGGTCCTGCCGGCGCTTCACGCTGGATGCGGTCGTCTCCGCCGCGGCGCTACGGGCACTCGTACCGGACGGGTCCCCCGGCCGCGTGTCGGTTGCCTACGCCGCGCGTAACGATCTGCCGATAATGGGTACGGAAACCAACGATGTATGGCTATCGCGCATGTCCGGAGTGCGGCGTTGCGGTCCAGGCCGCCAGGCTGGCGGCCGACGAGCATGACTGCCCGCGCGAGCCGTACATCGCGCACCAGCTGTTGAGAGCGCGCTTCGGCATCGAGCGGCTCGAGCACGAGCTGGCGCGCTGGCTGCAGACGCCTGAGGGGCGTTTCGCGGCGTTCTACGCGCGCTGGTCGGCGCGCTGACGGCGCCCGAGACGGCCAAGATCGGACTTGCCCGAGCCGCCGCGGGGCGGCATGATCCTGGAGAGCTCCGGCTCGGTGGTCACGTGGCCGGCACCTGGAGTTATCCGAGTCGTCGCCGCCCCAGCAGCGGCCCGGCGTCGAACCCGCACAGCCGCAGTCCTCCGAAGGCTTGCGTGGAGCGACGCGCTCCGGCTCGGGCCGACGCGCGTCGCACGGTTCGCCGTCCGCATGATTCGACAGAGGAGAAGAGACAGTGGCAATTGACTTCACCCTCACGGACGAGCAGAGGAAGCTGCAGCTAGAGGCGCGGGACTTCGCGGAGAACGTCCTGGCGCCTGTGGTGCGCGAGGCCGACGCGGAGGCGGATCCGCTGCGCGCCTTCCAGATGACGAAGCCGGCCTATGTCGACGCGTACAAGCGCGGGATCGCGTTCTGCATGCTTCCCGCAGAGTACGGGGGCGGCGGGCTCTCGAACGTCGATGTGCTCATCGCCGGCGAGGAGCTCTGCGCCGTCGACCCCGGCTTCGCGTGCACCGTGCTCGTGAACGGGCTTGGCCTCATGCCCGTCTGGTATTGGGGCTCCGAGGAGCAAAAGGACCGGTTCCTGCGCGCCGCGACCGCCGACCCCAGCGGCGAGTACCTCGTCGGCTATGCGGTGAGCGAGCCGGCCGGGACGCCGGGCGGCACCGCGAACTTCGACGCGCCGCTTCCACACCCGGTCGGCATCGGGGTGACCGCCGAGCTCGACGGGGACGAGTACGTCCTTAACGGCCGCAAGTACTGGCCGTGCAACGTCGCGGGCTGGGACGGCGAGGGCGCAAACGTCAGCATCGTCGTGGTCCGCACCGAGCCCGACAAGGGCGGCACCGAGGGGCTGTCCGCGATCATGGTCGAACGCGGGACGCCGGGGGTGAGCTATGACCTGATCAGCAAGATCGGGCACCGGCTCACGCCGAACGCGGAGATCACGTTCGCGAACGCCCGCGTGCCGACCGCGAACCTCGTCGAGGGTACGAGGGGCAACGGCGACCTGCTGATCAACCGCAACTTCGCCTGGTCCGGGCCGGTCGCCGGGATCGCGGCCGTGGGCGTCGCCCGGGCGGCGTATGAGGCCGCGCTCGACTTCGCGAAGACGTACACGGCGGGCGGGCCTAAGCCGATCATCCACTACCAGAACGTCGGCTATGTGCTCGGCGACGTCGCCGCGCGGATCGAGGCATGCCGGTACTTCTGCTGGAAGACGGCGCACTACCTCGACCGTCACGACTACCACGGCGAGCTGATCGGCGCGATGTGCAAGATCCACTGCACGGAGCTGCTGTTCGACGCCGTGTTCAAGTGCATGCAGGTCGTCGGCGTCAACAGCGTCGATAAGCGGCACCTGTTCGAGAAGTACCTGCGCGAGGCGACGATCCTGCCGCTCTACGACGCGGGCAACTTCGGCATGCAGCGCCGGCGGGTGCACGGCGTGCTGGCGCAGCCCGACTTCAACCCGCGCGCGCTCATGGATGACCAGTTCGTCGAGTTCAGCAAGAGCATGGAGACGATCGACACCGTCCCCGCGCACGAGCCAATCGGCGCAGGCGTGTAGTCCCGCAAGTTCCTTCCGCACCCGCGCCGCCGTCGCCGAGCGGCGGGGCGCGGCTGCCGGAGGCTCCGACCTCGCCCGATCCTCCCGACACTCGAACCCTTGCCCCGCGCCGCGTTGCGAGAGGTGGTGACCTCGGCTGAGAGCAACTCGCGGTCGCCCTGATTCAGCCGGGCAGCACCCGTGCCGGCCCACGCTGGACGGATGCCCGTTCGCGACGTACTACGACCGGCACCTAGCCGTGTGTCCGCGAAGGGCGCCTGCCGCACCTTCTGCTGAGGAATCATCACATAGAGGATTGCCTATGACAGGAGGCGAAAGTTCAGTTGCTCATCAATGTGACCGCGGGTACGGTCGCCCGCCGGCGAGCGAGGAACCCTGTGAGCGGCGACATCACCCTGACTTCGACGATCGGCGAGCGACCGCGAGAGAACCACGTGGGGCTGGATCTCGGCGCGCTCGAGCCGCTGGCGCTCGCCGCCACCCAGGCCGCCGCGCTCGCGTGCCAACCGTTCGTCGGCCGCGGCGACAAGCATGCGGTGGACCACGCGGCGACCGAGGCGATGCGCGCGGTGCTGGCGGACGCGCCCGGGCGAGGCACGGTCGTCATCGGTGAGGGGGAGAAGGACGGCGCGCCGATGCTCGCGGGCGGGGAACGCGTGGGCGCCGGCGGGCCTCCCTTCGACATCGCCGTCGACCCGCTCGAGTGCACGACCTTCTGCGCCAAGGGGCTGCCCGGCTCGCTTGCCACGATCGCCCTCGCGGAGGGGAACGCGCTGCTGCGCGCCGGCCCCTCCCACTACATGGACAAGCTGGTCGCCGGCCCCGAGGCGCGCGACGCCATCCGCATCACGGACCCGCCGGAGACCACGGTCGCGCGAGTCGCGCGAACGCTCGGCAAGCGCGTGGCCGACGTGCGCGTAGTCGTGCTCGACAAACCGCGCCACGCCGAGCTCATCGAGCGACTCCGGGGTGTGGGCGCGTCAGTTGCGACGCCGTCGGACGGGGACGTGGCGGGCGCGCTCGACGCGCTCCTTCCGACCGGCGGGGCCGACCTGCTGATGGGGATCGGCGGCACGCCCGAGGGCGTCATGACCGCCTGCGCCGTCAGGGCGCTCGGCGGAGCCATGCAGGCCCGGCTCGCGCCGCAGAGCGAGGCCGAGGCCGCAGCGGTGGCCCGGAGCGGGCTGGACCTCGACCGCGCGTACGAGCTCGAGGAGCTGGTCGCCGGGGCGGCGCTCTTCGCCGCCACCGGCGTCACGGGTGGCCAGCTGCTCCGCCGACCCAGGACCGGCGACGGAGCCGTCGTGACCGAGTCGCTCCTGATCTCGGATCGGGGCGTGCGGCTCGTGGAGGCGCGCTTGACACCTCAACCCCCGCAGGAGGAGGAATGACGATCGATCGCACAGCACTGGAGGACACGGCCCGAACGATGGTCGCGAAGAGCAGGGGCATTCTCGCCGCCGACGAGAGCAACGCCACGATGACGAAGCGGCTCGAGGCCGCCGGAGTCGAGTCGACACCGGAGTCGCGGCGCGCATTCAGGGGGCTGATGTTCACCGCCGAGGGCGCCGCCGACCACATCAGCGGCGTGATCATGTACGACGAGACGATCCGCCAGGCGACGGATGGCGGCACCCCGTTCCCGGAGCTCCTGGCGAGCATGGGCATCCTGCCCGGCATCAAGGTGGATACGGGCGCGAAGCCGCTGGCGGGCTTCCCGAGCGAGACCGTCACGGAGGGCCTCGACGGGCTGCGCGACCACCTGAGCGAGCACCGCGAGCTCGGCGCCCGCTTCGCCAAGTGGCGGGCGGTGATCACGACCTGCGATGGCCGTCCGACGCGCGGGTGCATCGCCGCCAACGCGCACGCGCTCGCGCGCTACGCCGGTCTCTGCCAGGAGGCCGGCATCGTTCCGATCGTCGAGCCCGAGGTGCTGATGCATGGCGACCACTCGATCGACCGCTCCGAGGAGGTCACAGCGGCGGTCCTCCGGGCGGTCTTCGAGCAGCTGGCCGAGCAGCGCGTCCTGCTCGAGGCGGTGGTGCTCAAGCCGAACATGCTGCTCGCGGGATACGACTGTCCCGAGCAGGCCGGGGTCGAGGAGGTGGCCGAGCGGACGCTCGCGTGCCTCAGCCGCGTTGTGCCCGCGGCCGTGCCCGGGATCGCCTTCCTCTCCGGCGGCCAGAGCGACGAGCGCGCGGCGGCGCACCTGAACGCGATGAACAGGATCGGCGGGGTGCCCTGGGAGCTCACCTTCTCCTACGGTCGCGCGCTCGTGGCGGCCCCGCTCAAGGCGTGGGCAGCGGACACCTCCACGCCCGCCCGGGCACAGACCGCGTTCCTGCACCGCGCCCGCTGCAACTCGGCCGCGCGCATGGGCGTGTACGCGGAGTCGATGGAGCACGCGCAGCTCGTCGCGTGAGCCCGGCCGCGGTCGATGTCTGCTTCACGCCGCGGGAGATCCGCCCGGTCGAGGTCGCGATCGTGCTCGACGTGCTGCGCGCGACCTCGACGATCGTCGAGGCGCTCGCCGTCGGCTATCCGCACGTGATCTGCTGCAGCTCGATCGCGGCGGCGCGCGATCTGCGGGCTCACGGCCGTGTGCTGGCAGGCGAGCGTGACTGCGTGCGCGTGCCGGACTTTCATCTCGGCAACTCGCCGGCCGCCGTTGCGGCTGCCGGTCGCCGGGGGAAGGAGCTCGTGCTGGCCACGACGAACGGCTCGCCCGCGATCGTCGCGGCGTCCGCTGCGGCACGGCGGGTGCTGATCGGATCGCTGCTCAACCTGCGCGCGCTGCTGGACGCGATCCCGGCCGACGGCGCGGTCACGATCGTATGCGCCGGCACCGACGGCCGGCCGGCGCTCGAGGACGTGTACGTCGCAGGTCGCCTCGTGGCCGGGATGAGCGGCGACCGGTCGGACGCCGCTCGCGTTGCCGCCGGCGTCGCGAGCGCGTACCAAGCGGCGCTCGAGCCGCTCGCGGAGAGCGAGAACGGCGCCCGCCTGCGCGCCAGCGGCCAGGCGCCGGACATCGTGTGGTGCGCCAGGGAGTCCGTGCTGAGAGTCGTCCCGGAGGTCCACTCCTCGGAGGACGGCTTGGCCGTTGTCGGGCGGTCCTCCGCGGAGGACGCACCTCCTTGGTCACGACCGACGCCAGCCGCACGGCCGGGTGCCTTCTCATGCAGGAGCATCGATCCACGCCACCATCGAAGCGCCGCTCCAGATCCGCGATCGGTAACGCGCCGAGCTCGAGCGCCTTGATCGCCGGCCGACCGTTGGTAGCGAGAGCCTCAGCGTGCGCACGGCGGCCAGTGTCGCCGCGAACGGCCGCGGCGTCATGGCCGGGCGTCGGCTTGGGGACAGGCCCGCAAGATGCAGGCTTGTTGCTTTCCGACCGCGCAGGCCGGCGCCTACTCGGCGGAGTCGGGTGCGGTGGACGATCGGCGGGGGGTCCGTAGGCTCGCGCGATGGGCACGCGCATGTGATTCCTCGAGGATTCCGTGCGCCACGAGGTCCGCCACCGGCTCGTCGAAGCTGCAGCTGCCGTAGGCCGTGAACATCCGGCGCGCTCGCGCGAGCGCGTCGGCGTCTGCGACGTGATCGCGCCAGCGCAGGCCAGACGCGCTCAGCTCGAACGCACGCGGGTCCGCCTCCTCGATGATCGTGGCGCCGTCCGCGACGCCCGCCAGCGCCGTCGCGGCCAACAGGTTCACGAACCCGTGCTGCAGCACCCCGATCTGCTCATCGAGGGTGCGGAACGGGTGGTGCAGCCCGGCGGTCGCCTTGAACGGCAGTCCGAGGCGCACACACTCCCCGACGAAGCGCGCGACCGCCTCGTCAGACGGGAACGCGTCCGAACTGACGCCGCCGCAGCGGAGCTTCGCCCCCGCGCGCCCGTCCGTCGCCAGCCCGTCGAGTGCCGTCGTCAGCGCCCGAGCGTCACGCGTCGGCACCTCGACGAAGAGGTCAATACCGTGCGGCGCCTCGTCGAGCACCCCAGGGAGCCGCAGCTCGATCGCGTCAACCGTCCCGGGCCCGTCATACGCGGCGACGCGACTCAGATCGTCGCGCCAGTCCTCACCGTCGGCGATCGCCCCGAGCCGCCAGCCCGCATCTGGGTCCGCGTGCGCCAGCTCCGGGAGCCGCGACACCGGACACAGGAACCGCCCGAGCATCCATGCGTGCGCGCCGGCGCGCGCGGCGCGGTGGTCGGCCACCGCGCGCTCCATCGGCTTGCGCGCGGGCGGAAACAGCCCGGCGTCATCGATGAGCCGGTCGAGCACGATGCGGCGAGCGTCCGGGGTCATGCCGACCGGCCGATCACGGTTGCGGCTTCCAACAGGGAGAGCCCGTGGCTGAACGTGGGGATCTTCCCGTTCCATGAGAGCGCATAGTCGGGATTGTCGTGCTTCGCCCAGAGGGTCGAAGCCCGCAGTGGCTGGAACGTATCCCACATGACGGCGAGCCGGTCCGTCTCGGTCGCGCTCCCCGGTTACGACTGACCGTTATGCCAATCCTCGATCGCGCTGCACTGACGACGCTCCGGCTCGCGCTCCCAGCGCGGGGTGCGAGCCCGGCGCTCTACCCGGTCATCCGTGATCGACCTCCTGTGTCGGGGCCCATCCCCTCTCGGTGGATGGGGGGATAGATTGCAGCCTTGTCCTCTCCGTTCCCGCAAGAAGGCGCTCCGGCTCACGGGCTGCCGGCTCCGACTCGAGCGTCCGTGGGCTCCACGCGGGTCATCTACGCCGCGCGGATCGCGCTGATCGCGGGGGCGTACTACGGATGCGCGCAGATCGGGCTCGACCTGGCATTCGCGACCAACAGCGTCACGGCGATCTGGCCTCCGACCGGCATCGCCCTGGCAGCGCTGGTTCTCTGGGGTCCGTCGGTGTGGCCGGGTGTCGCCCTCGGCGCGTTCCTGGCGAACGCGTGGACCGGAGTACCGCTCGTCACGGTGCTGGGCATCACCTGCGGCAACACGCTGGAGGGCGTCGTCGGCGCCCATCTCCTGCGCCGGGTCGCGGGCTTCACGCCATCGCTCGAGCGCGTGCGGGACGTGCTCGCGCTGGTGGTGCTGGCCGCGGTCGCAAGCACGGCGATCGCCGCGACGATCGGCGTGGGAAGCCTCCTCGTCGGCGACGAGATATCGGCCGACGAGGTCGGCTCCGTCTGGCGCGTGTGGTGGCTCGGAGACATGGGCGGGGATCTGCTCGTTGCCCCGCTGCTCATGGCCGTCGCCGCGTATTGGCCGTTCCGCCGTCCTCCCGGCCGCGCGAGCGAGGCCGTCGTGCTGGGCGCCGCCGTGGTCGGGTTGAGCGTCGTCGTCTTCACGCTGGACACGAACCTCGCCTACCTCCTCTTCCCGCTGCTGATCTGGGCGAGCCTGCGGTTCTGGCAACCCGGCGCGGCCGCCGCGAGCCTCGCCGTCGCCACGATCGCCGTCTACTACACGGCCAACGGCGACGGACCGTTCGTACGCAGCAATCCCGATGACAGCCTCCTGCTCGCGCAGACCTACTTCGGGGTCACCGGAGTCACCGTGCTGCTGCTGGCTGCGGTCATCACCGAGCGCCGGCGGGCAGAGGAGACGATCGAGCAGATCGCCGGCGTGCTTCAGGACAGTCTGCTTCCATCGCGCCTGCCCGAGATCCCGGGCGTCGAGCTCGCCGCCCGCTTTCGACCGGTCGGCGCGAGTTACCGCGTGGGTGGTGACTTCTACGACGTGTTCGAGTCGCGCGACGGCGGCTAGGTCGTCGTCGTGGGCGACGTGTGTGGCAAGGGCGCGGAGGCGGCCGCCGTCACAGGGCTCGCCCGCTACACGTTGCGAACCGGCGCAGCGCAGGTCGACAGCCCGAGCGGCGTCCTGACCATCCTCAACGACGCACTCCGCCACGAGCGCTCGCCGCGCGAGTACTGCACGGTCGCCTACGCCCGGCTGGACCACGTCGCCGGCGCCTTCCGGCTGACGTTCTCGACCGGCGGACACCCGCTCCCTCTGCTGCTGCGGTCCGATGGAACCGTCGAGCACGTCGGAACGCATGGCCTATTGCTGGGCGCGGAGGCAGATCCGCAGCTTGTCGACACCACGGTGGACCTGCAGCCACGGGACTGCATTGTCCTGTACACCGACGGGATCACCGATGCCTTCGCGCCTGCACACGCGCTCGCCCCCGCGGATCTCGAATCGCTGCTCGGATCGTGTGCCGGCTCGAGCGCCGGCGAGATCGCCGAGCGCATCTACTGCACGGTGCTCGACTTCAGCTCATCGGAGCCGCGGGACGACATCGCGCTCGTGGTCCTGCGGATCGCCGACCGAGAGCCGTCTCAGGACGGCCGATCGGCGCGGCTTGGCCTCGCGATGGGCGGGGAAGCCGCGTGATGGTGGGATCGTTCGGCCGGCGCCGGCGCCGGAGCGACGGCGCCGCGCAGAGTGGCCTCGGACGTGCGTCGCATCCGGCGGGGGGCGGTGAGCACCTTCGGGTCGACGTGAGCGAGAGCCCCGGTTCGGCGCGGATCGCTCTGTCCGGCCAATTCGACATCGCGTCCGCCGACGACGCAAGTAGGGCGCTTCAGGCGCTCCTGAATCGTGGTCTCGACCTGGTCGTGGTCGATCTCAGCGGATTGGATTTCATGGACTCGACCGGTGTCAAGTTCCTGCTCGAGGGCCGGGACGCGGCTCGCGACCTTGGCGTCAAGCTCTCACTCGTGCACGGAGGCGACCCCGTGCGACGTGTGCTCACGGTGGCCGGCGTCATTGCCCTCTTCGACGACGCGGACAACCCGCAGTCTTTTCCCTAACTCGGCTGACCGGCCAGGGCGCTTGGCTCACCGTGAGGTCGCTCCGGAGGCTTGGCCTCGGCCGCGCCTGCATCCTTGAGGTATTGGTGCACGAAGGCGATGGCCATGCTGCCCTCGCCGACGGCGGCGGCGACGCGCTTCACGGGGCCGAACCGCACGTCGCCGCAGGCGAAGATGCCCGGAACGCTCGTCTCCAGCAGGTACGGGTCGCGGTCGGGCGTCCAGCGCCCCGCCGTGCGCATTTCGGGGCCGGTCAGTACGTAACCGCGGTCGTCGAGCGCGATCTCGGGCGGAAGCCATGCCGTCTGCGCATCCGCGCCGATGAAGATGAACAGCCCGCCCGATTCGAGGCGGGTCGTCGCGGCCGTGGCGGAGTCGCGGACGTCGATCGCCTCCAGCGACACGTCTCCGTACACAGCCGCCACCTCGACCCCGTACAGCGTGCGGATGTTCGGCCGCGCCGCGAGCTGGTCGATGAGATAGCGCGCCATGCTCTTCTCGAGCCTGTCGCCGCGGCAGAGGATCGTCACGCTCTGCGCATGGGTGGAGAAGAACAGGGCCGCCTGCCCTGCCGAGTTGCCCGCGCCGATGATGTGAACGTCCAGGCCGTGGGTGTTCGGCGCCTCGCTGCGCGCCGCGCCGTAGGAGATGCCCTTGCCGGCGAGCCGGTCGAACCCGTCCATCGCCAGGTGCCGCCACGCGACACCGCAGGCCAGGATGATCGTGCGCGCCCGGAGAACGTCACCGCCGTCGAGGTGCACCTGGCGGGTCGCCGCGTCTATCCGCGTGATCGATCGTGTCACGAGGATCTCGGCACCGAGCCTTCGCGCCTGCTGCAGGGCGCGGCTCGCAAGCTCGTCCCCCGACACGCCGGCTGGGAAGCCGAGGTAGTTCTCGATCCGGGAGGACGTGCCGGCCTGGCCGCCGGGCGCCTCCCGCTCGATGACGATCGTGCTCAGCCCCTCCGAAGCTCCGTAGACAGCCGCGGCCAGACCCGCCGGGCCGGCGCCGACGATCACCGTGTCGTACTCCGCGGCGTCTGCCTCGGTGCCGAGGCCGAGCAGCTCGGCCACCCTGCGGAGCTTGGGTCGGATCACGGTCTTGCCGCCGACGACCCGGATCGCCGGCAGGTCTCCGTCGGCCGGTAGCGGGCCGCCCCACAGGTCCGCGGCGTCCGGCGTCTCGGGCGTGAGCCACTTGTACGTGACCTGGTTGCGGTCCACGAAATGTCGCAGCTCGGTGCAGGACGCATCCCAGCGATGCCCGACCACGATCGCGCGCGGCGGCGGCGGCTCTGCGGCGATGCTCTGCAGCCCGCGTGCTCCGCCGATCCGGTGGCCCGCCAGCCTGCCGACCTCCTTTGCGATGTCGGGCGCCACGGCTGCGACGGCGTGGTAGTCGTGCGCCTCGATCCGCATGACGCGCGACGCCTCCGCTGCACGGAAGCCCACCGGGAAGACCGTCCCGAGCGTCAGGGGCACCTCGCCGAAGACGTCTCCCGGGTGACGCTCGCCGACGACGCGCTCGATCCCGTCCACCTGCTTGACCGACTCGATGCGACCGTCGAGCACCGCGAAGAGGGCGCGCTCGCCGCCCTGGTGCGCCGCGTACTCGCCCGCCACGAGGCTGATGTCCGCCGCGACCCGAGAAAGCTGCTCACGTTGGGCCGGCTCGAGCGCCCCAAAGAGCGCGACCTGCCCGATCTCCTCGGTCGTCACCACGTCCGGCGGCCCCGTCGCGGAATCGTCGGTAGCGCCCGGGTCCGTTGGGCGTCACGAGCGGTGGAGTCTGTCCTCATCTGGCATCCAGGAGTCGGGTCATATATGGCCCCGACGCCGCCAAACCAGTTACCACCCCGGGTCCGCGAGAACAGTACTCGCTGCGCGGGCGCCCCGCGCACGAGAATCGTGGGCCACTCAGGCGGCGAGGGGCAGGGCGTGGGCGCTGTCGGCAGCGAGCGCGCGCCGCGGCGCCGGCTGGTAGACGAGCGGCTCGGCGGCTCGCTGCCATCCGGCGACCGTGCGGCGCAGCGTCATCCACGCGGCGGCGCCTGGGACGATCGGCAGCCAGAAGGCGAAGCCGCGATAGGCCAGCACCGCGACGACTGCCAGGGCGGGATCGGTGCCGAAGGCCACCAGAGCGGCGACCATGCCGCCGTCGACGCCCCCGATGCCGCCCGGGAGGGGCAGCGTGTTGGCCAGCATCCCGACGAAGTACGCCATCACCACGACGGCCAGCGCGGGCGACTCGCCGAACGCCTCGAAGCACGCCCACAGCACCGCGACGTCGCCGGCCCACCACAGCAGCGCGCCTAGGAGCCCCGAATCCAGGCGGCGTACCATGCGCACCGCGTCGCGGACGCCCTCGCCGACTCCGCTCGCGGCGGGCGCGATCCGGCCGATGCGGTGCCCTCGCTGCCGGGCGCGCTCGAGGACGTCCGAGAGCCGTGGGAGCGCCAGCGCGATGGCGATGACGGCGGCGCCGAACGCTGCCGGCACGAGCGTGAGCGCGAGGGGCGCCGTCCCGGGCAGCACGCCCGCGAACAGGCCCGCCCCGCCGATCACGAGCGCCGCCATGTAGACGGCGTACAGCAGAACCAGGAATGTCGTCATCCTCGCGGCGACGTCAGCGCGCTCCATGCCGGATCGCCGCAGCGCCCAGGCGGTCAGGGCGACGCCGCCCGCCCCGCCGCTGGCGAACAGTCGCGTCGCGGCGTGTCCGGCGAGCGTGATCTCGGTACTGGCGCGCATTCCAACTCGCCCGCGGCCATCGTCGCCGACCGCACGGAACAGGATGATGTGCCCGAGGAACGAAACCGCCTCCAGGCCGAGCGCGAGCACGAGCCAGCGAGCATCGCCGTGGGTCAGGCGCTCCCATGTATCGGGCAGGTCGGCGAACGTCGGCAACACGAACACGAGCGAGGCCAGAAGCGCGCCGCCGGCCGCGACGAGGAGGAGTGCACGGCGGCGCGAGATCCGCAGCGACGGCGAGTCCGGGGCTTGGGGAGCAGGCGAGACCACGTTCCCCACTCTCCCGTTTCGGGCCCGCGCGTGAGGGCGGGCAGGCCCGCGGCGAGAGGTGTTGCCAACCCCCCAAATGCGGCTTGGCCGCTCGGTCTCGAGCGTCCTACCCGCCGGTCTCGTGCCTACGCGGCCCGCGGCGCGGCGAGCTCGGCCGCCCGGTCGACGGCCGCCTCGACCTCTTCGCGCCCGGCGGGCGGGAGGTGCAGCAGGATCCGGTCGACGCCCGCGTCGGCCAGGCGCTCGACCATCGCGGGATCGAGGTCGGCGCCGAAGTAGGTGACCTCCGGCCGCGCCTTTCCCGCGTCCTCGGCGCGGCGGCGGAGCTCGGGGATGCGCGTCGCGAGGTCCCACTCGCGATTGGGCATCCAGTGGTCGCCGTAGCGCAGCACGCGGTCGAGCACCTGTTCGCGGTTGCCGCCGATGTGGACCGGCAGCGGGCTCTGGACCGGCTTCGGCCACTGCCACGACGGCCCGAAGCTCACGTAGCGGCCCGCATAGGACGCGACGTCCTGAGTCCACAGCGCGCGCATCGCCTCGACGCGTTCGCGCATGACGCCGAAACGGCGCTCGAATGGCGTCCCGTGCTGCTCGACCTCGGCCCGGTTCCAGCCGGCGCCGACGCCGAACAGGACGCGTCCGCCGGACAACTGGTCGAGCGTGGCGACCTGCTTGGCGGTGACGATCGGATCGCGCTGAGCGATCAGGCAGATACCGAAGCCCAGCAGCAGCGTCTCGGTGGCCGCGGCCACCGCGGTCAAGGCGACGAACGGGTCCAGCGTGCGCTGATAGTGCCTGGGCACGCCCCCGCCACGCGGGAACGGCGAGTGGTCGAGCGGCATGTGCGTGTGCTCGGGCAGCCAGAGCGAGTCGAACCCGCGCCGCTCGGCCAGGCGACCCATCTCGGCCGGAGCGATCGTCTCGTCGGTGAGGAAGATGGACAGGCCGAAGCGCATCCCGTCCTCGACGCTACCAGCCCGCCGGCGACGTTACCGCACTGAGTGCAAGATCGCAGAAGACGCAGAAGCTTCGGCTATCATCGCTGGACATGCAGGCCGGCACGGGGCTGAGGGAGCGCAAGAAGCAGCGCACTCGCGAGGCGATCGTCGATGCGGCGTTCAAGCTGTTCGCCGAGCGCGGCTTCGACGGCACCACGATCGCCGATATCGCCGACGCCGCCGACATCGCGCCGCGAACGTTCTTCTCCTACTTCCCCTCGAAGGACGACGTCGTCTTCCACGACTTCGAGGAGACCCAGGCGACGATCGCCTCGTGGCTGCGCGACCGCGAGCCCGGCACGAACGCGATCGACGCCCTGCGCGCCGGCATCGCGAGCGCGGTCGACGAGCTCGAGCATGCCCGACCGCGGGAGAAGCGGCTGCGGGCACGCCTCGTCCGCGAGAACCAATCCCTCGCCGCCCACTCCGAGCATCTCAAGAGCAGGCTCGGCGACCTGCTCGCCGAGGCCGTCGCCGAGGATCTCGGCGACGCGCCCGGAGACCTGCGCCCCCGCCTCGTCGCGGCGGCCTTCGTCGCGGTGATCGGCGTGATCGAGGAAATGCCCGAAGACGGTCTCGAGCACTCGGCCGAGACGATCGACAGCCTGCTCGCCTTCCTTCGCGGCGGCCTCGCGGCGCTACAGGATCAGCGCCGGGGCTAGCGGCGCGCGGCGCGCACTCGCCGGACGGAGCGCACGAGCAGGTACGGCGGCGCGATGACCGCCGCGGCGATCGCGGCGAGTGCCCCCGCCGCGGCGGCGAGCGGGACCACCAGGACCCCGAGCAGCACCACGCCCGGCAGGGCCAGGATGAACAGGGGCAGCAGGAGAGTGACGAGGCCGGTGATCACGCCGAGGACGTCGTCGAGCATCTCGACGGGCGTCGGGCCATCGGCGTG